>Ga0268287_100154_pt1 | contig 45250 bp, 52 predicted proteins | sample MetcocultureR3M_FD_191348 | JGI IMG/M metagenome (GOLD analysis project Ga0268287, IMG submission 191348) | Soil microbial communities from Anza Borrego Desert, Southern California, United States - Methanotrophic co-culture R3-M | ecosystem: Environmental > Terrestrial > Soil > Desert | place... | reverse complement strand
CGGCGGGCCTGTAGCTCAATGGTTAGAGCCGGCGGCTCATAACCGCTTGGTTGGGGGTTCGAGTCCCTCCGGGCCCACCACAATTTTTCATCTCCAAGCTGTCTGCAGTCGGATGCTGCGCTTCCGGTGTAGCCGGACGCCAAATTCCGGAATTTTGACACTTAATTCCGGAATTTTGATTCTTGATCACGGGGCGGTCAAAGCTGCCTCACGGTGGGCATGTCCCGCGCAGATTCGAATCGCAGGCCGCGCAAGATCATTTGGCAGCAGAAACTTAATCTGCTGAGGCATGATCAAGTCGCCAAGAGTTGGATCTCCACGCAAGGCTACCGCGCGCTTCTAAGGAGATAGCCCCAGACCAGGGGCGAACACCTCTCTCGGGCGGGGCGAGGACCTGGCGACTGGAATCTCGTCAGGTGTTGGACGTAGCACCGGCGGAGTCAGGTAATATTTCAGGACCCAGGCGAACGCGTGCAGGTTCAACTCTGCTGCCAGCTGTTCGCTATCAGCCCCTAGTTCTCTCGCCCTTGCGACGGCATCCTGTGTGAGTACCAATGCCTGCTCGACTGACTTCTTCTGACCGTACCTATCAACCACCGTGAGTCGCTCGCAGACGCCGGGGCTGGTGGCGTTACGAGTGATATGCACTTCCACTGCGCTTTTCACTGCGGCAGCTACTGCCGTCAGGTCATCTTCAGGCAGGCCGCCGGCAAGAGACTGGATCATGTCTACCTGCTCAGCTGGGTTGATGGTGTTATCAACCAATATCCTACGGCCGTAGAAGTCCGTTCGTAGAATTCTCGATAGTCTGGCCAGCATGTCGAGCAATTCTGCCTTCCCATACTCTTTTAGCCGCGTCTCTTCTTGGGCAACCAGGATCGCATTTTGCCTTTCCAGAAGATCGCCACTCCGCTTGGCCTCAATTATCTGTTGCCTCATCAGATCGCTTTGCTGGATGAAGACATCTCTGGTCTCCTTGAGCTCAGTCTGCTGGGCTCTAAGTTCTCGAGACTGCAGGAAAGCTGCCAGCGCCAAGATGATTATGGCGAGGGGGGCGAGAACACCGGCCAGGAAGTCGCCAATATTATTGGGAGGGAGGCATGTAAGATGCCGACCAATGACAGTCGCCGCCGATGGCTCGCAAGCCTGCGAATTTAGCAGGAGGAAGACCGAGAGGGCGAGCCATCCGAGGCAACCAAGCACGGCGAAGAATATCGCGAGACTAGTGCCGTCAAGGAACTTCGATCTCATGGATTCCTCTCGATGATTCTGGTGGGGCTTCATGCGGATATAATCACCTCCGTGACGGCTTTGCTATGTGTCCCGCCGGCGATCGAATATGTGCAATCGACCTCCTCAATCGAGAAGCCCGCGAAAGTTTCAAAAACGCCTTGAACGGCGTTTAGAGACAGGATGAAGCGACCTTTGATGCGCGCCAGCACCTCGGCCAGTTCGCTGAACTCTGCCCTTGTGAATACGTCTTTCCCATAATCGTCTTCGCTGCCCCAATAAGGCGGATCGAGATAGAACAGCATTCCCGGCCGGTCGTAGCGCTCAATAAAAGCCCGCCAAGGTAAGTTCTCAATGGTGACGCCAGCCATCCGCTCGTGGATCTCTTCGAGCTGCGGCGCGAGCTTCAGGAGGTTGAAGCGACCGCCCTGCATGGAGACGCCAAAATTCTGCCCTCGTACCTTGCCGCCGAAGGCCAAGCGCTGGAGGTAGAGGAAGCGCGCCGCTCGCTCCAGGTCGGTCAAGGTCGAGGGATCTGTGCGAGACAGCCGATCGAACTCACGCCTTGAGGTGATTTGGAAACGCAAGGTTTCCATGAACTGCGGGTAGTGGCGCTGCAGGATGCGGAAGAGATTGGCGACATCGCCATTGATGTCGTTGATCACCTCCATCTTCGGCGCCTGGTCGCGGCGGAGGAAGACGCCTCCCATTCCAACGAACGGCTCGGCGTAGGCTTCGTGTGGTGTCTGATTGATTTTGTGGATAACCTTCTTCGATAGAATGCGTTTGCCGCCGATATAAGGGGCGGCGGGATTGGCGGGCTCGATCGGCCGCATATTCACCATTTCAAACAACTCACGACTCGGTCACACCTAATTCGCCCTGCAGGGTACGGGTGCGACGGTTGTGGAAATATGCTGTCGGACGGGTTCCTGTCCCAAACTAGAATCCCGTCGCTGAAGCGCTCCCCAGCGCTCCAGCCGCCCGGCTTCCGAACGGCAACCTGCCTTTTACGCGCGCGCGCAAACGCTGCCGAGGGACCGAAATCGGTCCCCATCAGTTTGGCGGAGATGCATGAGGAGTCGAGGAGATGTCGTCGAATGAAACATGGGCGGGAATGATCGCCCTGAACCTCACTTACACGGTCTTTTGCGAACCGTGCGAAAGAAGTATCGAGATAGACCTTGAGGCCATGCCTCCAGATGGGAAGGTGATTGGCGCGAAGTTCCGTTGTGGTCATTGTAACCGCGTGGGGCGGAGCATTGTCGGCCATCGCGGTGCGTTGCGGGCCGCCCCAAGCTGCCGGCCCAACTCTTAGTGATCCGTCGGCTTGAAACATAGGAAGAAGATGATGGGCGACGCAACTGAAGAGGCGGAGATGTTCGCAGAGCCGGCAGAAGCTCCGTGGCCGCCACAGACAATAGTCGCACCAGCGGATTTCCGGAGCGTTGACTACAACGCCGTCGTGCGCGACCTGAGGTCCGCGTATGATGGCCGCCTTGAGAATGAGTTCATGAAGGTAGCGCGAGTGAACCGGGACAATGAGCCCGCATTCAGTGTCTACCGTTTGCTGGCTTCTATTTGCGGTCTACATTTTCGCTTGCACGACAAGGCGGGTGCTTTCGGCGCGAAGATGACGTTCGGTAATAGTCGTACGTCCATACCCGAGGACTGGCTTGGTAAACAGACCGACCACCTCTTCGAGATCCTGGATGAGGTAGAGCACCCAGCACTGCGTGCCCGGCTGGCCGACGTGGTATGGACCAATGACCGCAAGAAGGGCAAGGCCGCCGCGATTGCAGTGTCGGCGTATTGCGAGTGCGTCGAGGGCCTGATGAACGGAACTTTCGAAGACCGTTTCGCCACCGATAACGAGGTCTCCTTGGAAGAGGTCGATCTCGTGGAGCGAGCGTCCCAGATACACTCGAGATCGAACAAGCGCACCGCACCGATGCACGATCGTGTCGCGGCCTTGCTCAACTTGCTTTACAGCCGCGCCCTGAACCACGTCGACATCGTGCCGTTGAATCGGATCGCGACGCTGCTTTCACGATATTCATTGATCACCATGGATCAGCTCGCCACGGACATGGAGACGGCTGCTGCCGCCGCTGAGCAGAAACCCGATCCGTATCCACTCGCTATCAAGGAGTTATGGAAGCTGGCAGCCTTCGCTCATGAGGAAGCGAGGCGGCCCGATGACCAGCGACGGTGTCAGCTTGCGGCCGTGGAGCAGACGCTCAAGATGGCTCCCCAGACTGGCTCCTCGGCCGGAGCAGCGCACTGGTATCGGCAAGCGATCGGGGAACTGAGGGAAATACCCGGGACCCAGGAACGTCGCGAAGAACTCCGCAAAGAGATGCGGTACCTGCAGGAGAAATCACTTGAAGAGATGGGCTCCTTTGAAATGCCTATCGACCTGTCCGACATCGTCAGCGGCACACTCGAGGTGTTTCAAAAATTGACGCTACCGGAGGGGCTAAAGCAGTTCGCGTTGTTGGCAAGGCCAAGTAGCGCGGTGCAGATGAGAGAGGATGCCACTGAGACGGAGACCGGCTTCGCAGGGATGTTCGCAGCCACCCACCTCGACACTGAAGGCAAGATCATCGGCGAGATAGAGGGAGCCCCACTGGATGGTTCGCCCCCTAGCGAAGACTGGATAAAGAACAAGATGATTCAGCATCTGGGGTTCAAGATCGATATTGCAGTAAAGGGCCAGCTCGAGCCTGCCCGTCGGTTCCTCGCGGGAGAGTTCCCGCTGTCCGAGCGACACTTCCGCTTTATCGTGCAGCAAAGCCCTTTCGTTCCGCCCCATCACGCCGCGACTTTTGCACTTGGATTCGCGCGTTTGATGCAGGGGGATATGCTTTCAGCAGGACCGATTCTCATCCCTCAACTGGAACATTGTCTGCGACACGTGCTGATCAACAGCAGCACCGACACGTCAAAAATGCGCAACGACCTCACGCAGGAGGATCGGTCGCTCTCGACTTTGTTAGAGCTTTATCGAAATGAATTAGACGCGATCTTCGGCGAGGATATCATGCTGCACCTAGATCTGATCTTCAATCATCGCCCGGGTCCGGCGCTTCGGCACGAGTTTGCTCATGGAAAGGTCGGCGATCGGAGCTATGGGGACCCAATTATCTACTACGCCTGCTGCCTCATCTATCTGCTTGTATGCATTCCGCTAATACCGAGCTGGGCTCAGTACGTCGCACCGGCGATGGAAGCTGGCTCCTTCTGAAGACAAAATCTCCGTTTGCTGAAGCGTCGACGAAAACTGGTTCGGCCCTAGCGGAGGAGGGGCTCTAGGGCGGAGCTGCCGCCGATGGAGCCGCAACGACGGTCGCTGGCTGCGGCGGAAGCTTCACACCCCACGTCTTCTCGACGCGCTCCCTATTAATAGCGGACGTAGCTGCAATCCGCGTCAGGGCGGCCGTAACCTTGCCGACGACAGATGTGACCTCGGGGCTCGGATTAACAATGCGACGCAGATCCGTAACACCGACGATCCGCTTTTTCATCTCATCGCCCTCGAAGGCAATGAACACCTTTTCAAAGTCGACGTCCGTGTATTGATCAAGAGCGTCTACCGTTGTGGAGCTGTAGCCATTGCTGAGGCTGATAAGCAACTCGTCGAAAGTCGGCTTCGGATTGGCGGCAGTGTAAGCGGCGTCGAGCGCCGCCTTTACGTCCGGATGGAAGTCCGCGCCGTGGTAAAAGCTGTTATGGACGTTAAGTGCCTCGACATTGTTCTTGTTGAAGGCGAGGAAGTGATCGAGAACCTGCTTGGCGGTAGCGGGCTCGCCAACCCTGATGCACAGGTCATAAAGAGTATTGAGGCGGTCGTTGGTGTGGTAGGTAGTGTGCTTGATGAAGGCGTCGGCGATTGCACGGGTCACGGTGCTGGCCGGTGACTTGAACGAATATCGCCAAGTCTCCCACGCCGCCTGCCATTCGCTCATCGCCGCCATCGACTCAAGCCGATTGTTTAGCTCGTCGGCATGAGCCGCCACCGTACCCGGGGAGAAATAGCCGCTCGCGAGCCCCTTCACGATCTCCAGGTCGAACGCGTCTATTTGACTAAAGGGGTAGTCCTCCAGCAGCGTTTTCCACACGGCTTCTTGCTCAGTGAGGTTATCTTCCTTGTCGCCAAAGACGATGCGCTCATAGGACTGTAAGAATTCCATGGTGGGTGCGATGTTCGGTTGATGGTGCATCCAACCGAATAGGACGGCGGAAGCGATCACGTTATCGAGTATGTCTTTGGGGAATGTCTTGAGGAGAACTTCAAGCTGCACGACGGCCTTGTGGATCTTCGTGATGACCCGGACATTTTGAAGGCCTAACTTCAGGCAGTATTGACGGGTGAGCTGACTGGCGTCGTCAGCCCCTTTCAGGGCGATATCCACCGATTCCAGGGGTGTGGGCGCAAAGAGCAAACTCACGTCCACGACCTTCTCGAGGTAAGCGTCGAACGCGCCCCGGTTTTTTTCATCCAATCCCTCCTCATTGAGCAGGAAGACGACCTTGCACTTGCGCTCCTCCTTCAGCTGGGAGGCGTAGCCGAGGACATCTGCCACATCCAAGTCCCTGCCTTTCCGCTCCAGGTCATCGATGCAGATGATCTGGTTTCGGGCGGAGAGCGCCAAAAGGGAGAGCGCCGATTCAATGTCATCGCTACCGGCGGCAATGCGGTGGGCCAGGGCGAGACCGCGCTTCACCCAGCCGACGCTCGCCTTGGCTGACGCCTCGAGATCCTCAACGCTAAACTCTTTGCCTATTTGGCTAGTATCGTGGGTGTTCTGGAAGACCTGGCTGCGGACCTGAGCGAGGGAATTCAGCCCGAAGAGCGAGACATAGGCATATTTCGTCAGCTTGATCTCGTTGCGGTGTGTTTCCACCATGTCCCGCCACGTCCACGTCTTGCCGGTCCCCCACTTGCCTCGGATGCATAGGACTTCCGGGTCGGACGACTTGAGAAACCTTAGAATTTCATCCTTCACCAGCTTGGTAGACATAGCGGCCCCCGTATGCGGGCGGATATTACGCAACCATCGGTGATTCTGCGAGGATTGCGCGCGTCATCTAATCACAGGCAGTCGATTGATCACACGAAGGGCCCGCGCTGTCCGCAGCCGGCGCCGTATAAGGAATGCCGAGCTTCTCAGCGACGAATGCTGGCTCGTAAGCCTGCAGGAGCCGATAGGCCTCCTGCAGCTGAAGGGAGAGGTTGTCGCCGGCGCGAGCGAGCATGTCGCACTCGCTTTCCAAGTGGCTCAACCGCCGGCGCAGGTGGCTTTCGGTCATCGACATGGTTTCGACCTCACGTGTTCCAGTCGACGTTGGCAGCCGCGTTGATAGCAGAGACGGTCTCAGCTTCCGCGATCGCCTTCTTGGCTGCCATGCGCTTGCCCTCGATCATGGCCGATAGAGCCTGCCAAGCCGCGAATGTGGCGACGATCTCCTGGGCTTTCTCGCTCTTCAGCATGCCGGTGGCTGCCGCTTCCGTAACAATATGCGGTACATCGGCATCCGGGAGATCGGGATCGGCAAGCAATGCGCGTGCCTCGACCAGCTTCTGCTGATAGGCCATCACCTGACCGAAGCCAGGGGTGATGAACTGCATCCGGAAGGCCTCGGCGCTGCGATCGACCCGAGCCGTGGCCTCAGCTCTGAGGGCGTCGAGATCGACTTCGACAGGTGCTGGCGACCATGAGCTCATGACGCTCTGCAGGCCGGAACTGATTACTGGCCAATCTCCGACATTTACGATCGCGGCATCTTCCTGCTTGGAAAGCTGCTCTTCGAGGCCGGCGCGCTCCTCGGCCGAAAGGAGCGACATCACCTTGGCGCCGAATGCGTACCAGAACTCCGCTTCACCAAAGATCTGCTGGCGACCCATCCAGAACGCGCCGGCGGCAACCCACCGCTCGGCCTTCTGCTCATGGTGAGCTTTCAGCAAGGCTTCCGCGAAAGCTTCATACATACTTCCGATGCGATACATGGTGGTCTCCAGAAATGGGTGTCAAAGAGGGCCGAAGACGGCATATCTGATGCTCAACGCCGTCGACGTTCGGTTGTAGAGCGTGAGAACTCCGGTGGATAAATTGAGGGCGCAGTAATACGAGAAGTACGAGGGCAACCAGTTCTGGTTACATCGCAAAATGATCTTCGGCATGTTGGTATAGGTTCTGCCCAAATTCACATTTACCCATGACGGATCGACGCCGCCGCCGCTATTCGGGCTACCTGCAGGAACGCTGACGACTGCACTCACCGCAGCAGTCAGTCCGGGCGTTCCTTCATGCAGGAGAAGGTTGCGAAGATCAGTGGTGGTGCGTGCATTGAACCCTGGTTTCGAGACACGCATCTTGAAGGTGTCAGTGTCCGGGTCGCGCCCGACAAAATAACGGACCGTCATCAAATCACCGTTGGGTTTTTGTAGATCGTGACGACGACGTTGAGGTCGTAATACTGATCCTGGTCACCAGTTCGTTCGAAAGCTTCAGCGTGCCAAAGGCTGTAGTTTCCTCCGCTCCCCGTAATCCAGAACCCACAAGCGTCGATCGTGACGTCGTTTGAGATCTTCGCGTTTCGCGATGCTGGCGGATAAAAACAGGTAAGGTTCTGGTTCTGGATGAAGGCGACAGACGCTAGCGGCAGATATGGCAGGGAAGGGAACGCGACGTTCCGCAGATAGTACCGATATCCACCACCGCCGCCGTTAGGGTGGGCTCCATAGGAGCCACGTTGCATTCCGACCTGAGCGGAATAGTGGATCTTCAGCATATCTGCGTTGCTATCGAGCAGGAGGCTCTTCGTCGTCGTCATGACGTTTTCGCCCGGCTGCGAGATATACAGACCGAATATCCCGTTTCTTACTCCGATGTGGGTCCGCTGCGTCATTGGGAAAGCCCGTAGACGACGTAGCAGAGCGTATCCATATTCAAGCCGGACTCGATGTTGCGAACCTCAATCTTGTTCGTGAAAATCCTGGAGGTTGGATTTCCACCGAGACCGATGTAGCCAAGATGGAACATCGATCGGCTGTCATACGGCCCAGGCCCCTCAGCCCAGACCTCAGCGGCAGGGACATACGCCTGCGCATCGAACGTGATGTCGTAGCTTGAACCGCCGAACGCGATGCGCCCTGCGGCGATAACCGACCCCGTGAAATTCCAGTTGCTGTCGAAGAGCTTGTTTGCGTCCGCGAGCGATGTGGTCGCTTCGAAGCCAGGTTTACTCATGATGATGCGCCCGGCGACTTCGTAAAACCGTTTGACCATGACCCTAGTCCGAGATGCTGATGTAGCCGTTGTTGAAATCGAGAACCATCTTGCCGTTGGTGCTTGAGATGACTCCGGTGACGCTGGCGTTGCCGAGGTTAGCCGAGATCGCCGTTAGGCTGTTCACCGTCAGCATATCGGCCGTGATCGAGCCATCGACGATGAGTTCGGCGGCATTCGCACGACGAACCGCCAAGTGGTCAAACATGAAATGTCTGGCGATGGTATCTGTGTTGTGGTGGTAAATCCTGATCCTGCAGAAAGCGACGCCGGCCGGGACTGTGACCTTTCCGCGTTTGGGAGTTCCGTAAGCAGATGGCACCGGCCCGTTTGACATACCGGGTACATCGTCAAACGTGTTAGCCGCGAACGGTACGCCTGATGCATCATACCAATAGAACCGGAAATAAAGGCCAGCGGTGGCCGCAGTACCTGACGTCCTGACCACTGCCTCTGCCGCCAGAATTTCCCCACTTGTGACAGGGATCAAATTTTTGGTGGTCATATACATGGACGCTGAAGCAGGAGTAACTTGGTCCATAGTCAACTGGTACCACCCCGTCAAAGAACCTGTGGTCACTACGCGGAAGCATGGCGTAGCGAGGCTGCCGTTACCCATATAAGGATGGCTGAAGTCCCAAATTGCCTCCATCGTATCGTTAGTGATATCGGAGAAGTCCCAATTCTGAATAAGGTTGGTGAAGTCGGTCAGAAGCAGGTTTTTGGCGGTGATTGCATTTGCGGCTATCTGAAGGGCGCCGATGGTGTTGGCGGCAATGTTGTCGCCGGTGATCGATCCATCGACGATGAGCTGGCCGGTAGATTTGCGTCGAGCTTCGACGCGGCTCACTCGCCACGTAAATCCAGAATTGGCGACCAGGTTCTGGATGGCGACCCAAGCATATACCGCTCCGTCCGGGATAGTATATTCGCCGCTTCTTTCCACAAAGGCGGTGGTCGTATCTCCGACGCCATTGGTAACGGAGAAGGTCACGTTCGTTTGAACAGGCGCCAGCCAAGTCTCCGCTGCATCAACGCAGATGATGCGGAACCTAAGGGACCCCGACATAGCAGCAGTTGCTCCCGCCGCACGAGCAATAGCCGTCAACTGGATCTTGTCTCCCGGCTTTACCGGGAAGCGGTTGGCATTGTGCGTGAATCCCGTAGGTGCAGTGGCTGGAAAGTTGAGATAAGGCCCGCCCTGATATCCGCCAGTCGTCGCCACAGAATAGCCAGTGAACAGAGACCAATCGGTCAGCCCTTCTCTGAACGCTGGATTGCTGGCGAGGTTATAAAAATCTGAGATCACCATTTTTGCAGCCGTTATCGCGCCGGCCGCGATCTCGGTAGCACTGACCGCGCCAGCAGCAATCTTGCCGGCCGTGATGGCGCCGGCGGAGATAGCGTTCGCGGTGACGGAATCGACCGATAGGTGGTTCGCCGTGATAGCGCCATCAACGATCAGGTTTGCGTTGTTCTTTCTACGAACCATCGGCCCGCCAAAGAACGCGGAATGTGTGCCGCCTGCGTCCCGTCTAAAATAGAGACGAGCCATCCGCTCTGAAGAGCTTGTTAGAATGCTGGCTCCGACGCGTGTAGAACTCGCGCTATCTGTTTTGGACCCCACTACGAGCGCAGAACGGCTCAGGACAGGCGTACCGGTGGCGTCGACGGAGTACAGATAGATGTAGACCCTTGCGGTACCTGCTCCGACCGCAGTCGCAGTCACCCCGCACACGGCTTCCACCCAATATTCAGTCAATGCCTCGACCGGAAAATAGGGACTAAATACCCCACCATTAGCCGCGATCGGATCAAGGTAGAGGGCGTTCTTGCCGGAGGTGGGCATGGATGTCCCACCAAAGGAAAATGTAGCTCCTCCTCCCGGCGAATAGAGTGACTGGCTGATGAAATCATAGTCCGGATAGATATTGCTGAAGTCGGTCAGCACCAGCTCGCGCGCCGTGATCGAATTCGCAGCGATCTTGTCACCGAAGATGGCGCCCGCAGCGATGGCCTCATGAGTGACAGCCAGCGCCGCCAGCTTGGCAGCGGTAACCGCGGCATCAGCGAGCTTCTGAGCCGTGATCGAACCGTCAGCGACCTCGCCAATACCGACCTGCGGCGTCTCATACTGATTGCTGGTGCTGTTCCAGGTGTAGAGCTTGTTCTGGAAATAGATGGTTTCCGTCGTCTTGGTCGTCGGAAGCTCGGAGCCTTCGATGATGCCGACCGGCTCGATGCCGTTGGCGAACTTGGTGATCGTGAGCGAACCGTCGAGCAGCTTCAGGTTACTGATCGCGCCGTCCATGATCTTCGCGGCAGTGATCGCACCATCGGCAATCTTGCCGGCAGTGATGGCGTTATCGAGGACGTCGACCGTGCCGATCAGAATGTTCGGCGTCATGACGTCGATCCAATCGGACCATGCCATCAAGCGGGTTACCCGCTTCGACTTCGGAATAAACTTGCCACGAACCCGATAGAGCGTCTGCGGCAGGAACTGGGCGTTCAGCATCCACTCGTACGGTGCATCATATGGAAGTGCGGCGTTGTTATAGATCTGGGTTCCGTTCGACTTCAGCTCGACCTGAACCCATAGGCGATCGACGTCATCCTGATCAGCGGCTGTCGTGACCTTGATTGCGGGCCGGCGCGAGTTGCCCGAACTATCCAGGATCGACGCCGGCACAGCATTGAAGCCAAACACAGGCTGCAACGGGGGATCGACTGGGCCGGTTGGCCCAACCACAACCGGGACGTCGATGTCCGGAGGATCGTAGTCCGAAGGATCTAGCTCTCTCAGCACCAGGCGCTGCAAAAGCCCCGGCAGTGAGATAGCTCTTTCGATCAGGAACTTCTTGTTGGAGTAGAAATTCCGATCGCTCGACCAGGCGACGACATCGTTCGGTTCAAGAGGGGCTGCATCTGGAGGGAGCACAAGCTCATGAACGCGCCAGCGCTGCTCCTCATCAATCATCGTCGCCATCAGGCGCCGCACCTGGGCGAGGATAGAGACCGCCTCGAACCGGACTTGGATCGGAAGCCGCTCGCCCCCGTCACGTTCAAGCAGGGTGGCCGAGGATCGCTCCGGCGCGTCCTTGTCCGTCCATTTCTGCTCAGGCTCCGGATAGACGGCCGTGATGGTGTTATGGGTCGCAGAGACTGTAGGGAAGGGCTCGAAATCCTGCTCGCTGGTGACGGTGATCTGCTGGTCCGTGAAGCTATAGACGGCGGCGGCCGGAGCACCGATCAACAGTTTCAGGATGCCGCCGACTTCCGCCAGCCGGCCGGCGCAGCCGAGGCGAAGATCCTCGATCACGTCGAGAGGGTCCTGGTCGACGAAGACTTCCAAGCCGCCCCGGAACTGCTTGCGGCCACCGATCAGGCGGTCCGCCTCATTCAGCGCGGCAATCCAAGAAGACGCCGGGAGGCGGTGCTGGGCGAAGTTGCGGCCGCCATGTACCCAGCGGCCGTCATAGTAGATGCCTCGGGCGACATTGTAGATCATCACGCCGAGACTGTCGGAGGCTTCCCAGGTCGAAGGGTCCGACCACCGATGGTCACCGACGCCGCCGTTGCTCGAGTCCTTGCGAAGATCATAAAGCCGCATGGGTTTCGGCTGGTAGAGGCCCTGAGGCAGGCCAGACTTGAAGAACTCCTGATTGAAGCGCGCCGTCAGGATGACGACCTGGCAACCACGGCCGATCATGGTGCTCTTGAATGGACGATCGGCATGGCCGCCAAAGGTTGCGACCAAGAAGGGATCGGCGACGGTCTGCGAACCGTCCAGGAACTTGATCCAGAGCCAGTCGCCGCCGCCCTGCTGGTAGCCCTCGATCGGATAGCCTCGACCGTCCGGATGCGGTTGATCCCAGAGGACCGTGACCTTCTTGTCGCCGATCCAAACGGCATCCAGTCCCTGTGGCCCGGCATGGTTCGGAAGACAGGAAAGCTCGATGACATCGGTGGCATAGGCGTTCGGTGTCTTGCCGGCCTGTCCCCAAGTCCCGAAATAGATGCGCCGGCCGGCCGTCGCCCGCGTGCCGATCAGATATGAGCGAGGCTGAGTGTCGCCCATTTGGATAGACAGCGACACACCGCTTGGACGCTGGTTCTTTCGGGCCGCCCGCCGCGCTTTGGCCTGCTCGATCAGGCTCATGCCGAAGTTGATCGCGGCGACGAGCGCGAGCTTCACCAGGCCGGTCGACGAAAGCAGCGAGCCGATGACGGCGATTGCGCCAGAGATTGGATCAGCGCTGGCGCCGGCGGCGCTCAGGAGCAGGATGAGAAGCGCTGAAAAGGCGGTTTTTAACATGCTTCAACCGACCTTGAAGCACATGGCAGCATCGAGCAGATCGACGGTACCAAGGCCGGCCTCGGTCAGAACAAAGATCCGCTCTCCATTTACGACGCCGAGCCCGTGCCCGATCGGGCTGTCCACGGCGATCGCGGCAATATCGCCGACCTCGGCCTGGCTCGGATGGATGGTCGGCAGCATCGAACCGACGAGCTGGCCAAGCGAGGAAAAGCCGAGATCGCGGATCAAACGAGCCGCACTTGCAGCATCGTGATAGTCGGCCGCGTACTGGGCCGACAGATCAACGCCCGTCACCGCTAGCACCAGGCGGCCTGCAAGCCCTGGGCCGCAATCATGAACGCCCCATTCAAAGGGCATCCGCTTGATCTCGTCGATCGCGGTTTCGTAGCGGCGGCGCCAGTCAGGAAGTCGAGTGAGCATGGCCCATCTAGGGCCAGCCGGCACAACAAATCAGGAGACCGAAATCGGTCTCCGTGAAACTATTCAATGTTGGGAAGTGGCCGGACCTTAGCCGTACTGCGGCGGCCTGGCAAGGGCCGGGGCGGGCTTACTGGCCCCAGGAGATGTTGTCCCACGTCTCGACGACGCCGGCATAGAGGTTCCACTCGTCGCCGTCGCGGAGCTTTTGGGCCTCATAGGATGCCTTCTCCGGATTGGTCCGGCGCAGCATCATCATCATTTCCGACACGACCTTCAGCGTTGCGCGTCCCTCGCCACCGACACGCGGCGTGCGGATCGGAGCGCCGTCGACCATCCCGAGGAACAACGGAAGATCGGGGCCGACCGGTTGACCAGTGGTTGGTGATAGAACGATTTCGTGGATCTCCACCTGCGCCCGGTGCACGTCATAGGTCCGCAGCAGCAACTGCACGGCGTTGGCAATCTGTGACAGATCGATCGTCACGGTCTGCGCTGTCAGATCGGAGACGCGCGGGATGTCGCTGACCTTCAGCACGCTGCCGCCGGCGATGTAGGGCCGGGCGACGGTTACACCATCGCTGCCTCGGATGACGGTAAGGTTGACATCCTCGTCGCCCGTCCAAAGGCCGACTTCCTCGGGCTCTCCGGTGTCGCGGTTCTTGGCAACGATCCAGACCGCTTTGCGGGTGGAAATGCCAGTGGCCGGCACATTGGCCAGGGCGGCTGTCAATGCCGTGGATTGATTGCGCATCAACTGAACCTCTTCTTCTGGAGTACTTTGAAGGTCGCGCCCTCGGTGATCGAGCGCCGGCCTGTTCCGGGATCATGGCTGGCTGGTGCGATGATCACCGGGCAAGCGGGCTTTTTGAGCGTAGCGACGGCGTTGATCGCCAGGCCGAGCGGCAGGCGCGGAAAGACCGAGACGTCGAGGTTTCCAGTGCCGGTGGCGTTGGCTGTAGCCCCGACCTCGAAAAAGCGGATTAGGTCGCCCTGAGTGATCTGGATCTTGTCGCCGAGCGTCAGGGCGTAGCCGGCCGGGAGGTTCTTCAGCTGCAGGACACGCCGATCGCCGCCGACCGCGCGCACCTGGACGACAGCGGCGCCGAGGATCAAACCCTTCGGATCATCCTGCGGATAAAGAGAAAAAGGATCGCAGCACATGAAGGGCTGTTTGGAGCCATCCAGAGCCCGGATTAGCGCCGCCGCCTGCTTCAGCTCGTCGTGAAAACCTCGGGCGAGTGAAACCTCGCCACTCCAAAGAGGATCAGCCAGCTCGGCCGACCAGATGTCCCCGTCACCGTTTCCGGCGAGTTCATCATTGCGCTGGATCGACCACTTCACCGACGCGATCGGCAACTTGTCGAAGAGAGCAGAAAGAGCAAGAGGCGGGGCCATTATCGTCTCCAGGGCTCGGCGTTGATGGCAGCGACGCGCTCGGGCATCCGGCCGTCATAGTCTTCGATGCCCATCTGAATGTAGCCAGGAACTGTCTTGTCGATGGCCTGCTGGATGACTGGCATGATGTTGCCATTGCCGTCTGCGGCGATGCCCAGAAGGAGTTTGAGGGTTCCCATTCCCCGATCGGCAGCTGAAGCAGACTGCCGGTTCGCCATCGAGGGCGACATCAACGGGGTGACGCCAACCACGCCACCATTGTCGTAGCCACGATAGCCAAGCCGCATCGCTTCGACGGCGGCGACGCCACCGTTGCGGGCAACGTCCCTCTGGGAGAAGACGATTTCGCCGGCATGCACAACGCCTCGCGGTTCATGGATGCCACCGGGGCCGGTATAGCCGCCGCCGGCAAACTGCCAATCGTCGAGCCCGAAGGACCACGAGCTGGACGACGCAGATGCCCCAGAACCCGAACCGAAGCCAAATAGATTGCCAAGCAAGCCGAGGAGGCCACCACCCGATCCGCCGCCGGCGCTGGCACTGTTGACCTTGAACAGGCTGTTCAGGACGTCATTCAACAATGTCTCCGAGATCCGCTTCAGCGAGTTGACGGCAGCGTCGCCGAGAGATTCCCAGAGGCCTTTGCCCTGTTGGATGCCATCAAACAGGGTGCCGACGAAATCGCCGGTCAGGTCGCGCGCATACTGCAGTTGCAGGTTCGTCCGAATTAGCCCGGCTTCGTAGCTGTCGAAGTCGACTTCGAGACCGGCGCCGCGCAAGCTCGACGCGATCTGCTGATCGAAAGCCGATCGGCCGAGCTGCTCGCGCTCGAAAAGAAGGTCTGCCTTCAACGTCGCCTTGGCGGCTTCCTCGGCATATTTCTTGAAGGCGTCGACGCGGGCGTTGATCGCCTCGACCTGTTTCGGCGTCAGAGATCGGCCCTTGTCTTCGGACTGCTGGAGGAGATCCAGCTTGAAGCGAAGCGCCTCGGCAGCCACGCCGGTTTCACCGGCGAGCTGCGCCTCCAGCTTCATCTGAGCGACGCGATCGTCGGCAGACTTCACCAGGTCGCGGTAGGCAATGGCAGCGCTCTTGGCAGCAGCACCGGCCGCCTTCATTTGACCTGGCAGCCCTTCAAGCTCGATCCTCGGACGAGATGTCGGCGCGGGGCCTAGTTCTGGGGTGGCGAAACCGGGATTTTGGATGTTATCGCTCCAAGGCGCCCCATTCGTTTCGAGTCTACCGCTGTCAGCGTTGTAGCTACGCCAAGTGGTTATGTCCTGAGCGCGAGCGGCGGCGGTGGTGACGCCCTGGACGTTTCCAGCCGCCGAAAGAGCAGATGCGGAAAGAACATCGAAGAATTTGGCAAACTCGGATAGCGCCGGAATGCCGGTGCTGTTTATCGCTGCGGCAAGGGCTTTCTGAACGCGGTCTACATCCTCAGTTTTCAGCTTGCCTGTTTCAGCTGCCGTCGCGAAATCTTTAAATGACGACTGAAGCGCCTTAATGACGTCGTCTTCTTCGCCGGCGGCCCGAAGATCCTGCACCATCGCCGCGATCGAAGCTCGCGCATCCTCGGTCTGCTTTTTTACGTCAGCAAGAGTTTTCTCGTTAAGGATGGAGATCCCTTCCTTGACCTCCATTGCCGCCCTCGTTCGGGCGATCTCGTTTGCATAATCACGCAGGGCCGGAATTGCATCGCCCCAGCGCTGCGCAACATCTTGGACGAGTTGCGACTGTTCCTTCAATTTCGCTGCCGACTCGTCGCCACCGGAAATAACGGTCGAAAAGTATTGGAGTGCGGCAGCTCCGCCCCCGACCAACCCGATTGTCACCAAAGAAACGGGGCTGACCAAAGAGGTGAAGGCTGCTGCTAAGCCTGAAATGATGCTCCGCCCACTCCCCATGCCCTGGATGACTGATGACAGCTGGGTGCCCTGCTGGAGCGCAATCTGTAGCGGGCTCATTCCCATTGCGGCGGTTACACCGATATCCTGAAACTGTGCCACGATATTGGAGGTTTGCCAGCCGTTGGTTGATCCGGCCAATGCAGATGACTGCACGGCTGCATTCCGTCCCTTGATCGCATCGATCGAGGCGAGAGCGGCTTGCCGCTCACGCGACATGGCTGCCGTGAACTCATCAGCCGAGAGCGCGCCCATGGCATGGGCCGCGCGGATCTCCATTTGGACCTGCTTGTAGTGCTGGATCGTCGCGAACAGCGGATTGTACTTTGCCCGTAGGCTGTCGATGGACGTGGCCTCGTCCGCAAGGACACCTGACCAGCGGCGGGCGTTCTCATTGGCGGCGCCATCGTGAATACGAACGCTTGCGTTGATCAGCTGCTGGATCTTGGTGCGCGTTCGATCGGCCGCATCGCCGATCGCACCAATAGTCGCGGGCACAGAGCTGCTTTTGCCTGCGTTCGAAACCCTTTCGACAGCGTCGGCGACGTTGTCCACCTTGGGCGCGGCGCGATCGGCTTCGGTGCTGATGGTGGCGACGGCCTGCTTCGCCTCGGCGCTTCCGCTCTTTGCGCCGCTGGCATCGATATTGACGCCGATCGATAGACGGTACGCCATCACGCCACCTCGTTTAAGACGGGAAGCGCTGCGGCCTCCATAAAGCGAAGATCATCGAAAATCCGAGATGGAATGCGGGGTGACGACCGGCGCCGCGATCTCGACGAACGCCGGGACGCGAGGATCTCCCTGCAGGCAGAATAGTCGAGACCAAGCCATACGAGACCACCCATGCCGGCAACCGCCCGCCATTGTGTCTGGCATTCCAGATATGCGCAGAAGCTCTCCCAGGCGTTTGGCATGATCGCGAGCAAGGCCTCATCATCTTCGGAAAGCGGAACCTGTACTCCCAGCTCCCGGAACTGCCGCTGCATGTCCTCATCGACAGGGAGCGGCTTGGTGTGATCGGCGCGGCCGGTGCGGAGCCTTGCCCAGCGCTCGGCCGCTTCCCTTAGTTTCCCAGTCGGGCCTTGTCCTGGCTGATGGCTTCCTCGTAGGCGCGGATGAAAGCGACCTTGACGCGCTCATGAGCGTAAGCCGCACGGAAGGTCACATCAGTGAACTTGATCGGCTTACCGTCCTCGTCGACGATGTCGTTCCAGCCCCGCACGACGGCGCGCAGCGCCTTCTCGTCGTGGGCGGCAAGTTCGGCCTGAATGTCTTTCAGCTCATCCAGCTCGGTTTCCGGCTTCATCCTCGCGAGGATCGCGCGCCGTTCTTCGGCGGATCTCTTGGCATCATCGGGATCCATGATGGCAAAGATCACCTGGAATTCGTGCTCGATCAGCTTGCCCGCGTGCTTTGGGTCGGGTTCGATGACCTTGACCGGCCAGGGAAAGGTCAGTTCGGAGGATAGTTTGAACATCGTTTTAAGGCTCTTTTGAAAGGCGCTTCAGGTTACTTGAAGGTCCACTTGAACTCAGCGTTTGCGGTCGGAGGGGTGAACAGAAGCGGAAGGGTGTTGTTGAGGATGCGCTGGCTCTCACCATAGGTCGGTCGGCCGATTTGGACGCCCGCTGCGTCAACCTCGAAGATGTTGCCTGCCGTCACGCCGTGGCCGATATCGAGGATGCCGACGGTGTGGGCCTGGGCGATCGCGTACCAGTTCTTCTGCGCCAGCAGGACGGCTTCGAGCACAACGCTGCCGGTCGTCTGGCGGTCGACCTGCTGAATGCTCTCGTGATTGATGAGCATGCGCGGCTCGATCTGGTTGCCGAGATCCATGGTGAAGCTCTCGACACCGGCGGTGGCGAGGCCATGCAGGGATAGCGTGGTATTGGCCTTGTTTACCGGGACCGGCTTTTTCCAGGCCGTGAGCACCGTCGTCGGCAAGCCTTCGTCACTGATTGTGCCGAGGAGACCGGTGAAGGTAAAACTGAAACGCGGGATCTGGCGGGACGCCACGTTGAGGCTGACGTTGCCGCGAGATCCGAGCAGGGCATGCTTCACGCCATCGCCATTGAACCAGAGCGTGGCTGCTTCGAATGCCGAGGAAATCGGGGAATACTGCACATCCGTCAGGGCGGTGACGACTTCCGCCAGTCCGCTTGCCCGAAGGCACGGACCAACTGCGGGCGCGGTTCCTGCTGTGCCGGAACCGGCAACCTCGACATCAAACGAGAGGCGGGCATAGTTGGCGACGTGGATCACGCCCTGATGGCCCATATAGGGGAGCACCAGGTCGCGGGAGACGTCCTCGCCTAGCAGCGGCTCCAGGTTGACATTGGTTGCCAGGATGGCGTTGGCGGCGCCGGTCGGCGCGGCATCCTCGCCGTAGGTGGTTTCGATCTTCGCGAGCAGAGCGCGGTTTCGCCAGAAGCGGGCCATTACTTTTCCTTCGCGGTGCGTCTTGCCGACGTTTCAGCGGGCAGAGGCGTTTCGGTGACGACGTCCGAAGCGGCTTCATCGGCGGGCTTCGCATGTTCGGTCCGCTCGATTAGTGTCAGCGTTCCATCGGGATTGCGGGTGTAGGAGCCGCCTTTTGCGGGCTGTTCGATCATTTCAGGTCTCCAGGTAGCGACTGGTCTGCCAGGTCTGCACGTAAGCGGTGACGCCATTCCCGATCGGGGCCGACTTGCCCGACACCAGCTCGAACAGCTCGTTTTCCGGGGCGGTCGTCCAGCCGGCGAGGGCGGCCTCGATCTCGGCTTTGTAGGTGTCGAACATCGAAACCCGCTTGCCACCTTTGGCGTCGTCGTGGCGACGAACGACAAAGGCCACGAGGATCTGCACGGCGACGAGCTGGCGGTGCTTTCCAATCCCGTATTCGCTAGGCTCCGCCAGCTCCCGATAGGGGATGACGAAGGCCGTGCCGCTCTTCGGCGCCACGCCCTGAGCCAGGGCGCTCAGCTCTTCGAGAGGCAACACGTCGGCAAGCGACGGCGCGGTAGCCTTCAGCCGGTCAATGACGTCCTGGATCATCAGAGCCACCCTTTCAGGTTCTCGGCCGTGAAAACCGGGTCAGGGCCGGACACGCTGACGCGGCCGGTTTCCGATGGCGCCGGCGCCGGATCGTCGCCGCCGATCGGCAGGTCGATCACGCCGCGCGCCAGATCCTTCAGCGCCGCAGTGGCATCCTTGTAATCGCGGACCACATAGTCCGGAGCGCCATCCCGATGCAGGTAATAGCGCGCGATCGAGACGCACCAGGTACGCAGCAGATCCGGAACGAGGGTGAGCGGAAGAGCATAACGAACGGCCACATAGCCGTTCGCTAGGTTGTCGGCATGCACCAGAGCGGCCTCGATGACGTCAGGGTTGGCCGTGCCGTCATTGTCGCGATCGGCGACCTGGAGGATTTCATCCTCGCCGGCACGCTCGATCAGATCTGCGAGGCTCGCGTAGGGCATGGCTCAGCCTCGAACCCCATTGTCCCAGTCGTCATCGCAAGCATCGACGGCTGCCAACTCGGCATGCTGATCCTTGGTTAGCCAGACCGGCTTGTGCATCTCGGTCAGATGGTTGTCGATCCGGACCGCCTTCAGGAGGATGAAGCCCCGCTTGCCTTCGGCCTCGGCGGGCGCCTCACGGAACGCAAGCTTGTTCTCCAGCGCCACGACCATCTCGAAGAGATACGGCACCATCTGGGCCGGGTCCTCGTGCAACGGGAAACCCTTCAGAGGCCCGTCGCGGCGGGAAGCGTCGTCGAGGTATTCGAAGACAGACAGTCCCAGCTTCGCCATCGTGACCATGTGTTGGGCGTCGGCGCAGCCCGCTTCATCGACCAGCGCCAGGATGACAGCGTCGGCAAGGCCTGCGGGGCTGGCCGCATTGCCAGCCCCGCCCGTGCTTACGCTCTCGGGGGTATTGGCGGAAACGGAACCGGCGTCGACGGGGAGGAGAGCGTCGGCGCCGGCCTGCTCCGAATGAACAACGGCCGTCTCGGATTGAGCCGCAGCATCGGTCGGAGCGGAGGAGGTCGAGGTTTTCTTGGTGGCCATTTATAGTTCCTTCGGATCTTGCGGAGGGGATCGCTTCCCGGTCCACTTCGTAAAATCCGATCGGCATTCGCGCCGATCGGAGGTGCGCCGAGTGCGACAGTCAGGCGACGGCGTTCTGGAAGAAGTATCCAAGCTCGTTGGCGGCAACGACCTCGGCGACACTCTCGCCGGAGCGCACACGAACCGATCCGCGCAGACCGATCTTCGGTTCGTCGATCGCGCCGGCGACGCGGGTTCCGTACTGGGCGGTCCACATGAAGGTCGGCACTTCGCCAAGGCTCGATACCATCTTTTCGCGGCGGATAAGCGAGGCATGCTTACCCCAGAGGCGATAGCGGACAGGCGCCTGGCCCGGCTTGGCGGCATTCGCCCAGCCGGAACCAACGATGATTTCCTCCAGCTCCAGCAGATCAGCGACGGCGCGGCGGTTCGCCAAGCCATCCTGGGCACCGGAGGGCGTGAGGGCTCGAAGTAGCGACGGATTGGTTCGCATGCCTGACCAGGTTGCGCGACCGAGGACCAGGACATTCCCCGGCATCACCATCTTGTCCTGGGCCGCCTGGATCGCGGCGATCGGCTTGGAATCGGCGTGCGACCATTGGGAGGCGCCGGCAAGGACTTCCTGGTTGCCGGCCGGATAGGTTGCGGAGGCAAAGGTCTTGTCGGCAACCCGCTTCTCGCGGTCCAGTTCGATGATATTGGTGAGCTGGGTGACGGCGAAAGCGCGTGGATCGTAGCCAGGAGGCGCCTGGTTGATGTCGTCGATCGGGATGATCGAATCCTGACCATAGTCATTAGTCATGCCGGGCGTTTCAGTGCCGCCGAATTCCATCGTGCCCGGCTCGGACTTGCGGCCGACCTTGGTGTCCGGAATGGTGATCATCTGGTCGAATCCAAAGACCATGTACTTGAACTGCTGCTTGCCGAGGCGGGGCTCAAGACGAGGTGCCACCTGGTCAGCGATCATTTCGGCATTCTTGAAGGAGATGGCGATGCCGGTGAGTTCCGGATCGACGGGAAACGGCTGTCCAGCCATGTAAGAAACTCCTGAGGGTTAAGGACGCGCTTATGCGCCCTGGATGCTGCCGCGCTGGATGAAGGCGCTCACGAAATCTCCGGCGACCGCGCCGGCCACGACGAAGCCTGCCAGCACGTTGTTGACCCCTGCGGCCGGGGCGGGGGCGACTGCCGCACCAGCGGCACCTGCCGTGATGTTGCCCCCGGCGGAAATGTTGCCGCCTGCGACCACCTCGGCAGGGCCGAACATGATGACGTCGACGCGGCCGCCGTCCGAAGCTCCGGACGGGAAGTCGGTGACACCGGCGATCAGATCGGTAGCGGCAGTCGCCAGGGCGACCACGCCGTCAGTGGCCGTGAACTTCACGAGGCGACGATGGCCGATGGCTCCCGACGCGACGAATGTCTTGATATGCGGGTTCATGTGCGCTCCTTCAGCGGCGGGCTTTCAGGCGAGCGAGCGCGGTGGCGTGGCCGATGTCCTCGCCCTTATCCTTCGCGGCCTGGATTTCGGTGGTGATGGCGGCGGCGACATGCTCCGGATCGGAGAAGTTCGGACCGTCACCAGTGGCGATTTCCCTCTCGCTGACCGGCTTCGGGATCTTCGAGAGCAGATCACGAAACGCCGCGCGGCCGCTCGTCTTCACTTCCTGATCGCCTTCGGAGAAGGTCAGTTCATCGTCGCCCATTTCAGAAAACAGCGCGGTCGCCGTTGCCTGCAGGCCGATCGGCAAGCGGCCGTCCTGGACGACACTAGCAACAAAGGCTGCATCTTCCGTGGCGCGGGCCTTCCGGGCGTTTTCGGAGAAGGTGGTTTCCTTCTGCTTCAGAGCGTTTTCGCGGGCATCAAGCTCCGCCTTCAGCTCTTCGAGCGTCTTGGTCATGGTGTCATCCTGGGGTGGGGTTTCGGAGTAGTTGAGCCGGCCGCTATCCTCGGCACGCGCTTCGACGCGGCTTTCAACGGCTGCCTGGGTGAGCTGCTCGACATCCCAGATCGGGACGACACGATCGGCCGTCTCCACGTCGTGCTTTTCGATCATCCAGTCACGGATGCCACGGAAGATGCGGGCGATGTTCTCGAAGGCCCATGAATTGCGCCATTCGGAGAATTCGATTTCGACGGTGGCGAGATCGTCACCCTCGGAGAACTCGACAGGCTTGAGGCCCTTGACGGCCGGCGCCTCGGCTCCGAGGAAACCGACGTGGCGAAGATGATAGGAACCGGGTGTCGGGTTGTTCGGGCTGGCCGGCTGATAGAACGCGGCGGAGACCTTTTTGAACGAGCCAGCCTTCACCAGTTCGGCAAATTCAGGATTGACCTGCTCCGGCAGGCAAACCAGGCGATCGCCACTGACAGCAAGGCTTTTTACCCAGCCATAGGCGGGGCCATCCTGCTTCGGATGACCGACGACGATCGGGGCCTGGTGAAGGGCAGGGTCGTAGCTGCTGGCGATCGCAGCGAGATCTATCTCGGCAAATGCGAGCGTGGCGCCCTGGCTGGAGGTGTGCTTTCCGGTGCGGAAGATTTCGAACGGTTTCATGCCGCCATCTAAGGCGGACATGCCGATATAGTCTGGAGACCGAAATCGGTCTCCGTGGAACGTCTAACAGGTCTGGGGAAGGTGACCGGACCATACTCGGGTAATCTACCGGGAGCAATGGAGATCGTCGTCAAATTTAAAGGGGTTTTGAAGGCCGTGGAAGCGTTTGAGGGGGCCTGCTCGTGGGTCGGGGCCTCAAAACGCTTCTGAGGGCTCCTGAGGCGTCTTTATGGTGACGGATTTTTAGCCTCCACGGCCTCCACGAAATGATCCTGAACGATGGCGAGGATCTCCTCAATGTCGGCCTGGTTGGTGCCAAGGAATTGCCGCTTCGGGATCTTCACCGATTGCACTGCAAATGTCTGCCCGCCCATGGAGAAGATCAACGCTGCCGCATTCTTCGGAACGATCGTACCGCCCTCGTTATGGATGCGGGCGTAAACCTCGTTCGAACCCCATTCGACATTGCTATCGTTGGCAAGCTGCCAGACGATCTGAGAGAGGGTGCGGGTTTCACCCTTGAGCTTGCCAGATCCCTTCTTGGTTTCGGCATAGAGCGGATTGAGATCAACCCACGGCTTGCCCTCCGGATCGGTCTCCGTCACGAAACGGCGACGGGTCGAGCTGGCACCATATTCACCGATATTCTTCAGCGCCGGCTTCAGATCGCCGGCCGCAGCGAAGAGCACCGCAAGCGCTGCATCGACGTCATCGCTCTCGAAAGTGACTGATTTGCCCGCCATCGTGGCCTCCGTTGTTTCAGAGCTGCCCCGGTGCTATATTCAGGGCGTTGGTTGATCGAGGCGCCGGAGCCCTCCGTAGATCGCCGACCTGGGCGCATCCCGGCAGGTGCGCCCTTATTTCTTGCGGTAGAGCAGTGCGCCGCGCCGAAACTTCTCCAGATAGTTTTCCGTCGTGTCGAAGCCGGTGATCGCGGTCCAGCCTTTCGACGTCCATTCGAAGCGGATAAACAGGCTTCTGCCATCGCCAAGGTCGACGCGCTTCAGATAGGCTCTCCGCAACACGACGCCACTTTTCACCTGCGCCCAGTCGGCCCAGATCTCGTCCGGTTCAATGATCGTCTTGGCAAGTAGCTTCGCATATTGCCCACGCCCGCGTTTGCCGCTCTTCAGCGAGACCACCGTGCCGTCAGCTGTGCGCTGCTCGAACAGCGCCTGGCTCACAGTGATGATCCCGCCGGAGACATCGCGAAAATAGCCATATCCCTCCGGCTTGATGTTGAACGGCTTCAGGAACGCACTGACGTAGTCCTCTGGCTTCAAGCCCTCGGCCAGCAGGTCACTCGCCCTGGCGCGGCTGGCGGCCGGCATGGGTGGGAGATCGGCGACGGCGGGCATGTCGCCAAAGGCAGGAAGCGGCTTGCGCAGCTCCACCGGCACGACGCCGTGCAGCCATTCCTGACCGACATTGTATTCCCAGCCGCGATCGATGCCGGGATAGCGGATCTCTGGTTGCCCCGTACGCGGATCGGTATCCTCGTAGGGTTTTAGATCTGGCGACGGATCGGGACCGGTTTTGCCAAGCGCCTTCAGCTGCCGTTCCGACAGTGCCTCGATATCGCAACCGCAGCCCCAGCCATTCGGCGGGTACATATAGGACCAGGCTGGATCATCGGCACGCAACACCAGGCCGTTCCAGGAGAGATGCAGCTTGCGAGGATGAAGGGCACCGGAATGGATGTATTGCCAGTAGGGCCGATACTTCAGGACGTCGGGATCGGTGAGCTGGGCATAGCGGCCGGCCATGTAGCTCGTCCGCATATTCGTCGTGTAGATGATCCGGGCGCGCCAGGCGTGACGCTCTTCTTCGCTCTTGCCATGCGAGAAGAACGTCCAGCCGGTCTTTTCGACGATGGCGTCAAAGTCCTTTCGAAACTCGTTAAAGCCGGTTCCCTCGATGCGGGCCTTCTCGATCGCCAGGCGGAAATCCGCCAGCATGTCATCGCGGGTGACGCCGGCGACGGAAAAGGCGCGGACATGCGCGGCATGTTTAAGGTCGCTGGATTCCCGGGTCGGCAGGTTGACCTTGCCCTGCAGAAACTCGATCGCTTCCTTGAACGGGATCTGATCAGCCATCGGCACTCACGCTGGCATGGCCTTCGAGACGGGCAAGCTCAATCCCCTGTTCCAGCATGCCGGCGAGATCGTCTACGCCCATCTCCGACGACAGGCGTGCCAGGCGCAATACCAGATCCTCATAGCTTTGTGCCTCTGCAAACTCCGTGCGGATCGCCTCGATCATGGCGTCGACCGATGCGGCTGCAGCGGTTTCGAGCTGGGCGGAAAGCTGCGCGACGGTTTCATTGCCCTCGCGCGTAACGGCGGCCGGATTGTCGGCGAACTCCAACCCTGCCACCACCTTCGGCTTGGGCAGCTGACCGGGCGTGCCCGGCTCAGGCGTCTCCGGCTGCTTCTCGATCCAGTCGCCGCCATAGGTCTCGTTGATGTACTCGACGTCCTTCGGCTTGTAGCCCATCCGCGTGAGCGTCTCGTCCCGCTTGACCTTCTCGTCGAGATCCTCGGCTTCGGAAAAGTCCCGCCACACATCCGGAATACCGGCGCCTGGAAAGTTTAGTTCGACGATCCAGCGAGCCAAGGTTTCCTTGATCGTGGCGCTGATCAGGTCGGCGTCGGCTTTGGCGATTGCAACGCGCACCTCGTTGTGGATCTCGCCGAGGGAGCGGGCGCCGCGCTCGCCGCTATTGGTGGAGAGCGTCTCGCCGAGGACCGCTTCGCTCATCAGTTCGTCGAGGTAGCGATTGAGTGCTTCGAACAGGTCGCCGCCGCCACCGCGCTGCGATTCAAGCAGATCCAGCGTGACGTTTTCCGGGACGACGATCGAGGTATCGTTGGCGATACGGGCGAGGGCGGCGGTTAGTTCGTCCTGGCGCTTTTTATCGTAGCCGCCGGCATAGGTCGCCGTTGTCGTTGGCGTCGCGCTCTTTTCGGCCCCGCGCAACCAGTGCGCCAGCGCCTGGCGCTTGAACCAGGCCGGCCAATAGAGAACAGAGCCGATGCCAACACCGTAGGGGTCGTCATCATCATCGTCGATCGAATGGCGATGAACGATGAACTTTCGGTCGGGCGCTGGCTCACCATCAAGAGTGTTTGCCCTGGTAAGGATCCGAAGCTCGCCATTGATCGTGAATCGGAAGCGCCGCTGTTTCTTGACCTTCACGGCAACGATGGTCCAGACGCCGTCGATGTTTCGCCACATCAGCTCACCGACGGAAAAGCCCTTCAGGACGGCACCCATCAAGCCTCTGGTGAGCTTGTCGAAGTCGAGCGCCTTCAGCTGCTTTTCGACTTCGGCGGCGGCCTTCTTGTCAATCCGGCTCTCGGACGCCGGATGCACCGCCCATTCGCGCGACACCACTTCCAGCTTCCGCTTCTGCAGGATCGCAAACGCATGGGGATCGCGGCGGATCTCGTCATAGACTTTGATGGCATGGGCACCGCCACGGGCAACCAGGATCTCGTCGGTCGGCTGCAGAAGGTTCTGGTAGTGCGGGACGTAAGGATCGCTGGCAAGGCTCGCGATCTCGGTTTCTGCTGGGTTGGCCATCACATCCTCAAGAACTCGTTGACGTCGGCCCGCGTCTCGACCTGGCCGAAGCTGCCGATGAACTCGTCGAGCGACTGATCGTTTGCGGCGCGCTCGCCAGTGGAGCCGGCGCCCACGTCGCCGCTATCCTGTTCGGAGGCAAAGATCGCAAGAGCGCCGGCGATCGCAGCGTCGCCATGGCGCTCGTAACCGTCAGCACCCATGGTCCTCGCATCATCAGGAACCTTGGCGATCCCCTTGATCATCGCAATGCCGCGATAGTCGCCGAGGACGTCATCATCCATCGGAAGCTCGAATGAACCGTCTTCAAAGGCGGCTTTAAGCTTCGGCATATTCAGGAGGTACCAGGTCGCGTTGAGCTTGATCTCACTGACCAAGGACACGCCGAACTTCTGCCGGCAGACTTCTGCCAGGAAGGCGCCATTGCCGGTGGCATCGAGCGCGGCATGGAAGAACCGCGGAAGTCGGTCACGGATATAAAAGACGATCTGCTTCTGGCTCTCGAACGGAACGTCGCGGAGCTCCAGGAGGAACGGGGTTGCGAGCGACAGATCCGATCTCACCTGGAAGGGATGGATCACTGACAAGTCGCCCGAGCGGCCGAAGTCCTGCCCAAACCCAGAACGTAGGGTCCGGTCGAGCTGATCGAGGTGCGGCTTGAGCTGCTTTTCGCAGAATTCTTCGATTTCCTGGACGCGCAGATCCTCGGGCCAGTCGACGAAACCGGGTGGTGACTTCCACCGAATGACGGGGATTTCCTTCTTCATCCGCGCGACGATCAGCGTGCGCGGGAGATAGGAGCCCGTCGATTGCGACGGGATGCATCGCAACTCTTCGTCGGCGCCGGCGCCATAGGTTTTGTAGATCTCGGCCCGCCACTTGCCCTCAGCCTCGGGCGACCATTCCTTACCCGTCTTCATGCAGACGCGCTTGTAGAGGCCATAGGTCAGCGCGTCGTCGAAGGTGACGCGCACGACTTTGCCGGGCCGCTTACCGGCGCGGATATCTTCGATCAGCTGATTAAAGGGATTGTCGACGCCGTTGTGGGTGGAGATGACAAGCACCTTGCCGCCCCAAATGAGCAAGGCCATGGCCGCCTTAAGCAGTTCCTCGGCGTCGTCATGGAAGGCAAACTCGTCAAGGATGACATAACCCTGCCGGCCGCGAAGCGAACGTGGCTTGGATGAGAGCGCGACGATCTCAAAACCGCTGGCAAAGGTTATGCGGAAAGCCTTGATGGCTTTCTCTTCACCTTTTTCGCCTTGCTCGACGAACAGGTATTCGTGGACCTCAGAACATGCTGGAGCGAAGGCTTTTGCCCACATGCCGCAAGTGTCGATAAACTCCCGCGCCATGTCGAGGTTATAGCCGAGGTAAAGAACGTCCATGCCGCCGGCGTTGCGAGCAGCACCGGCCGTCAGCACCGCATCAGCGCCGACGCCCCAGGTGGCACCGACGCGACGGCTCTTGTCCGTTGCCACCACGCTGTAGGCGCTGGTGGCTTCGAGCAATTCCTTTTGATGTTGCAGCAGCACGTCGGGGAGGGCCTGGCCGGAAAGTTCGGCCGGCAGCTCCTGGACCATCGCGCGGCGGAACTTGACCCAATCTTCTTCCAGGACAAGCGTGTTCGGATCGACGTTGACACTCATTTGCCCACTCCGAGGATCTGCGCCTTGATGTCGGAGACGGTGTCGCGGGTGAGACCCTTGGCCTTGGCCACGGTGTCGACTGCGGCGTCAACTTTGTCGGCGAATTCCTTCTCGACCTTCTGGCGCCGGGACGTGGATACGCCCTGGGCTTGGGTCGCAGCGCGAAGGGCGTTCGCGAGGTTCATCGCCTCCTTCGGCGCCATGCCGGCTTCGCCGCTATTGGTGAGCAGCTCGAAGATCAGCGTCTTGATGGACTCGGCCGCGATCAGCGTGAGGTTGTCGGAATCGCCCGCATCGAACTTTTCCGCCAAGGTCGAGGCGATCTCGCGGGTCTGGTTGAGCCGGGACGACAGCGTGGCAAGTTTGATCGAGTAACGATTGAATGCCGAAAAAGACGGGATCGTAAATTCCAGCTCGCCGCGATGCTCGCGCGCAATGCCATCCAGCATCGCCACGAAGTCCTGGTAGATCTCGGTCTGGGTTCGATCTCGCTTCTGCAGCTCCTCGGCCGCCCATGCCACGGCCGGAGCGCATGGCTCCGGCAAAAGCTCGATGCCGGTCAGTCGGCCGCGTCCCTTTTCCGCCATGTCAGGCTCCCGGCCGGGACGGACGCTTCACGCCCTCGATGGCGATATGACGGTCGAGGTGGCGACGGCCATGATCGGTGAGCGTGGCGATCTTGACGGAACCGGCTTCGACGACGGTGACCGCTTCCATGTTCTGCAGCCAGTCGAGCTGCTGGTGGATCCAGGGCCGCTCCTCGTTGATGGCGAAGGTCGCCAGAACAGGTTCCAGCATGCTGGACGAAAGCGTTTCGTTGGTCTGCTCGGCCAATGCCTTCAGGATGATGAGCCGCGCTTCCTCGCGCCGGATTTTGAGATAGTCGGTGATCATGCTGCGTTTGCCCTAGCTGCCTGTTTGGCCGTCTCGACCAAAACTTCTTCCAGTCTTTCGCCCACGGCCTGGATCGGCTTGAGGCGCTCCTCCATGGTGGCAAACTGACCCTCTTGCGATTTCTCCATTGTGTTGAGACGGCCGACGATTTCCGCCATCATCAACTCCAGGCGGTGGGTGGCATTGCGATCGGGAAGGTGTTTCAGGTCACTTTCGATCGACTGGACACGACGGTCGTGGTCAATGAGCTTGCTCTCGGCCTTCCTCAACCGCTCATCCAGCATCTTTTCCCCGGCCGAAAGCAGGGTGCGAACTGCGGCAATGAGGTTGAGGCAACCGAGAGCAAGCGCGACCAGAGCCGCAACGGTGGTCAGGTCGAACGTCATCGATGATACTTCTCTTCCTCGTGGATCTTCTGGCACTCGATGCAGCGGCGCGCGAAAGGCGCCACTGCCAGGCGGCGTCCTGGGATGGCATGACCACAATCGACGCATTCTTTGGTGCCGGGCTGCTCCAGCGCTGCGATCGCCTCGGCAATCAGGGCGTCCCGTTCCTGCTGTTCGCGCAGCGCAGCGAGATCCAGGGCGGCATTACTTCCAAACATCATCGCGGACCCCGCGCACTCTGGACTGCTGCGGCCCGCTTCTGTTCGCAAAGTTCCAGCGCGGCTCGATCGACGTCCCAATAGTCGGTCGTCTCCTGGGCGTTGATCCGCCGATCGGGAAGAGCAACAGGTGGATCGCAGGGCTTCTCGGATTCGATCGGCAGGGTTTTGTTCGAAGTCTTCAGCATGACGGTCGGCTTCTCATCGCCGCCTGTTGAGGAGACGCACCCGCTCAACATCGAGGCCGCCAACATCGCCGCCAGGTATGGCCGCATTCGCTTTCTTTCGCTCCTCTTTTGCAAGACGGGCTTCCTCGCGCGCCGCTGCCAGTTCACTATTGAGCCGCATGGCGTCATTCGCCTGGGCTGCCTGGGCCAGCGCCACCTTCAGGTTCGCGTCGGCAATTTCGAGTTTCCACTTGGCGTCGGTGACCTCGACGGCGGCCTTGACGCGATCGACGATGATTTCCCCCAGCCTGTCGACGGCTTTGAAGCCCAGCCAGGCAGCACCAAGGGAGAGGCCGGCACCGATCGCAAAGACGATCCCGATCTTGATCAGCGGCGCGGCCGCCTTCGTGAGCCACGCGCTGATCATCGGGTCTCCCCCTCCGGATCGTCGCGGGGATTGTAAGGAGGGCTCGAAGGCACCTGCGCTGCCAGATCCTGTGCCGCTCTAAAGTCGAGCGAGCCGGTGTAACGGTGGATGCCAAGCAGCGCGGCAATCAGGAGGATCATCGACGGGATGACGATCGGCGCCAGTTCGACGGCGTACTGGATACCGGAAAGCGCTCCGAGAATGAGCGTCTCGATCGTCATCCATGCGAGAGCGAAAGCCCAGCGCATCTGAGTTTTTGTGGTGCCGTAGGACGGTTTCTGGATCATCAGAAACCCACCGGCAGGCCGTGCTCGATCACCGCCAGGGCGGCGACGACAGAGGCGATGATGAGGAAGCCACGGAAGCGCATGTCAGGCCTCGTTTTCCGAGACCGGTGCACCGGCGGCGGTCAGGTAGACGCGACCGCCCCGTGGTGGTTCACCCGTATTCGGCCAGCGGATCGAGACGAGCCGCGATTTGGCGACGCGGGTGATGCTGACGGTGTTCGACTGGTTGCCGCCCAGCACATGAAAATGCGTGTCATCCTCGCCGACATACTGGCCGACATGGCCACCGCCATCGCGGCGGAACACCAGGATGGCGCCAAGCGAAGGCTCGGCAATCGAATGACCGAACGTTGCCCAGGCCAGCGCCGAAAGCGGATTGGACGGAAGCGCCTCACGAGGCAGGGTGACCGCAATGACGCTGGCCTGAAACAGGCCGCACCAGGGAATATCGTCATTGGTGTAGACGTTGGCGACCCAGCCGCCGAGGCGCTTGGCCCAACCCATGATCGTGCTGCTGGATTTCGGGCCGGCGATCTCCTTGAGGCCCATGAAACGCTGGGCCTCGCGCATCCAGACCGGCTCGGCCGGCATCACCGGAGCAGCCCCATAGTGGACGTTTCCGTTGGCGCGCACGCCAGCCTCTTTACGGAGAGCTGTAACAGTATCGGGATCGGCAGCGCCGGTGATCTTCAGGCCCTCGGCTCCCTGGAACCGCTTCAGACCCTCGATAACCTCACGGCCATGGACGCCATCCAGGCGGCCACCATAGGCACCATGCAGGCGCAGGCGCCGGATCAGCCATTCATCAAAGTCCATTAAAAATGCCCCACAAACCAAATCGTCTGGGGAGCACATTCGCTGATTGGGAGAGCTAAATCCGGAGACCGATTTCGGTCTCTCAGAACAAGGAACCTTGGTCCTCGTCCTTAAGTTTCGCCCGATGGTCGATCACGGTCGACCGGGCAATGCCGAGTGTAGCGGCAATCTCGTTTAGTGAATAACCTCGTCTGTTCATTTCCGCAATGGCCTTTGCGCGGCGCCGTTTGCTGCCGACGAGGACGGGGGGAATGGTGAGGTTTTGGCTGCCATAGTGTTCGCAAAGAGCTTCCGCAGCCGTCCGACCGACAAGTTTCACAAGCCAATGATCATCATCGACGTGGTTCGGGATATGGATCTTCTGGCAGGCCTTGTGTTCACCGATTGCGAGTGCTGCGGGAACGCCGGCGATCTCGGCGATCCGGTTGAGGAGAGGTGTGAACCACGCGCGGTCGGGGAGGTCAGACATGACTTTGCCCCGAGCGTCGCATCTGGCGGATGCGATCGCCGAAAAGGTTCATTACCACGATCCAATCCCGGTCGCTCAGATCTCGGTTAGGGGGCTCGCGGCTGATGAGGTCGGTGACCGTGGGCCAGAAATCACTGGGTCCTTGGGGGCTGATGATCTCCCACTGAGCCCGCGCAATCCTGTAGCCGTCGCTGCGCAGATGCGGCGCCACCAGGACGTCAGCGGACCAATCGACGCCAGCTTCGCGGGCCATCCATTTTTTCAGGGCCTCGATGACCTTGGCTGCATCGTCGGCGTGGTGGAGGAAGCGCTCTGCTGCGATCCCAGTTTGGCGGGTGACGAAGGCTTCAAGTGCGTCGTCGTCGCGATTGCGGACAATTCCCAGATTGTAAGCAGCGATCCAGAGTGCTTGCAGCTTCTTGGCGAATTTCCCGGAGAGTTGGCGACGCCCGTTTGGTCGACGGGTATTCGAAGCCGGGCTGAAGCCCTCGTTGCGGAAAACCGTCAGGACGTGCTGGCGCTCGGCCTCGGTCATATCCTTCGTGGAGGCCTTGCCCGTGATCTTTAGGAGTTTGGCGCGATAAAGGTCGTCGTCCAGGCCCAGCTGGTTCTTCGCGACATGAATTGCGGCGATGGATGATCTCATGATCGCTCGCTCGCAGGAAGCGCTGCGTCAGCTTTGAAATCTTTGTGGAATAGGAATTCTAGCGTTCGTACGTCACTACGCTTGGTCCGGCCAGCTTGCAGACTCAGCCTCGGCAGGCATAGCGTTGCTGATGGGGAGCCGGGAAGGCTGTAGGCATGGCGGACGAAATGCAGGAAACAGACAGCAAAAAGGACGTTCCCGAAGGACCGACGGACAATGATCGTTTCTGGCTTACCGCGGCGCTTGTAACGTTCGTCTTTGCCGTAGTGGCATTTGGCTTTGCCGCCGTGTGGACCTTCAGCGAGGAGGGGCAGGCGGCGGTTTTCCGCTCGCAGGCTTTCGCCCCCTTTGGAGTTGCACTCGGTGCGGTTGTGACTTTTTTTACAGTCGTTTGGCGAGGGATACTGACGACAAAACAGCTCGACCTTCAGGCGGCACAGTTGAAACAACAGGTAGATCAGCTGAACCAAGTGATCCGGCAGAATGATGCGAAGGAAGACGAGACCTTGGTCAAGCTCCTCCAGGATGGAGCAAAACTCATCGCTGAGGAAAAAGATGCGCAAATAATGGCGGGCGTTACGTCGCTCGATGCACTGATCTCGAACGATCAGAAGCGTCTTTATTCGGTACAGGCGATGGACATTCTGGCAGGGTTCTACGCTCAGAACTATAAACATGGAGACACCGCCCGGAATGCGCGTCGCGCCCTTATGCGCGCGGCTGACGCCTCCGTTCGGTCTACGGTCGTTGGTCGTTTTTCTGCTGCAGGGGACCGACATGAATGGCCGGCCGTACGCGGATTTGCGTTCCAAACCTACGAGGGCGGCATTATTCGAAATAATGTGTACGAAGAAATAGCAGGTGAGGCTCACAGCTTCAAAAAGGTTACTTTCCAACGCTGTGAACGGCTCGACGACGTAGGATATAGCGACTGTGAGTTCATCGGATGCTCGTTCAGAGCCATCGATCCCGATTATCTTTCCATTAACAGATTCGAAAAATGCGACTTTTCTGGCTGCGAATTCAACGACAGTTTCTTCATGACCGAGCCGAAAGAGCAGGATCTTCGCGGGGGTGGCAATTTCTACTTTTCCGACAATCCACCAATCTTCAAGTCCTACCAAGGCTGGCAAGATATCTTGATCGAAAAGCCGCCCTCTGAGCGTAAAAAGAGTACCCGCAGTTGAGTTTTGCCCGAGCGCGGCTGTCATTTTCGCCACCTCAAGCCTTGGCGAGATCAATGGTGATCGCCTGCCAATCGTCCTGCTGGCTGGCACGACGGTAGAAGCGGACATATTCCTTGGAGCCGGTAATGCGGATTGCATCACGAACGGCATCCATTGCCTTCGTCCAGCGCTCGTCCTTGATCTCCAGCTTTAGCAGCATGAAAACGTCCGACCGGTTCACCTGACCTTCTTTATCGGTGTTGAACGCTCTGGTGACGATCGACTGAATTTCCGGACGGCTGTCGGCTGACCATTCCATCAGGCATTCGTCGATCAGCGCCTTCGCGACGTGCAGTTCCGGACCAAACGCGATTTGATCCGAAACCTGCACCTGGACCTTCATCAACCCGTCGTAGGTTTGGTAGGTGCGGTTACCCTTCTTACCGCCAATCTTGGAGCCGTATTGCTCCGCCAATATTGTGTCGAGCGCCGTAAGGTCGGCCGCAGTATGACCTCGAAAGCGACCGATCTGAGCGGAAAGCTGCTCTGCGAACTCGATGCATTTGCGAACCGTCTGGTCCTCGAGCTTATGCTGTGGCTTTACGTTGTCGACAGGATCGAAGCCGCCCTTGCTGTTGATCATGAATTCCCGGCCGTTGAGGATAGCGACGCCTTTGCCCGGGTTCTGGTTCGAAACTGCAACTCCATTATCCATCTTGAATGTCCTTAGAGGCTAAATTGAAAAGGAGATTGAAGGCCGCGCTAAGCGCGGCCGGTCGGCGGGTGTGGCCTGGGTTTGGAAAACGGCACGACCTTGGGATCTTTGCGGAAGGCATCCAGGACAATGACGCTGCTGGGCGTCATCAGTCTCTGGCGATCCTCTGCTGCACGGTTTCGGTCCCAGCCGGTGAAACCGCCCGTCGCTTCGAGGTTTCTCGCGTCGGCAATGATCTCGTCCAATCGACGTACAAAGCCTTCAGCATCCTCACTGGTGAGCATGACACCGCCATGGCGGAACTGCGCAAACTCACGCCGTACGATACGAAGCTGCTCGGAGAGCTTGGGTGCCTTCGACATCATTTCTTCCTCCCGAAATCAGGGCGCACAACGTTGCCTTCGGCGGCAAGGATGGCCTCACCGGCAACGTCGAGAACGGTTTTGCCGAGGATGTCCGCCTGGATGCGGCCGGCATCGATCAGCCGATAGATCGCCAGCTCCTGTTCCACGTTTTTGGCGAGCTTCCCGAGAAGCGAGAGGCGTGTGCAAAGGCGTCGGACTTCGCCACCTGAGAGAATGAGCCCGGTCGTTTCGTGACCAACGAACTCCCGTTCGATCAGATGGAGTTCCTGGCTGAGTGCGAGGTGGGACTTCATGCCATGTCCTCGACGTCGCGGTTCTTCCAGGCGGCCTCGATGTCCTTGACCGTGACGTTGCGGTCCTCGCCGATCGCAATCATGCTGGCGAGCTTCATGGTCTTGTCGATTTGGCCGAGCGCTCCGCCCTTGTGCGCGATCCCGGTCAACAGCCTCGCGCTATCGGTATCGGTGATCCCCCATGCGCTGATGTATGCGGCGATGTCTTCAGGATAGGGCTTCTGTCGCTTCAGGTGTTTGCCGATGCGCCGCTTCAGCTGAGCATAGGAACGCCCCTTCACTTGGGCGACGAAGCGAGAATAGACCTCCTCGTTGCCGACCAATGCGACGCCGCATTGATAGATGTCGCAGAAATGCCGGAGCTGGTTGATCGCATCGTCGACCAGGTTCTGTGCCTCGTCGACGATCAAAAGTGTCCCGCCGCCGATCCGACCAAGCCTGCCGCCGATCGCGCGGGTTAGGCGCGCTGGATTGTTTTCCTGAATATCCAACTCGGCGGCCAGCTCAACGAGCATTCCGTGAACCGTCTTCGTGTGGGGGCTGATCGTTGCGAGATAGACATGCGGATGAGTGGCTCGGTAGTGGCGGCAGGTCGCCGTTTTTCCGTTTCCGGCCGCCACGGTGATGATGACCAGATCAGCCGTCATCTGAGCCCATTGGAGCGTCTGACTGATCTCAGCCGCGATCCGCGTCCTGATGAACGAAGGGGAGGTCGGGATTGCCGGCATGGCCTGGGCTTCCAGGACCGCATCCACCCAGTTTGCCATCTGCCGGTTCATGTTCTCCAGGCGGCCGGGGTAGTTGCCGGAAAACCACTGGCTGAAGGTGCCTTCCTTCATGCCGGATCTGCGGGTCACTTCCGCTTTGCTCCAGCTGTTGGCGATTGCGATTTCTGCCACCTGTTCGCGCAGCTTCCTCCAATCGTCGATGGATTCGGCATGCTTCTCGACGAAGGCGAGTTCCGGTTCCGGTTGCTCCCAACCGGAATAGGGTCTTGTGTCGACGTGTTTATTCATGCAAAGGTTCCTTCTATGGCACCCCTTGAAGGGGCTTCTGTGGGCGGGTTTTCCCGCCCTTCTTTTTTTCGGAACCGTACTCACTACATTTTCGGCTCTCGTATGCGGTCCCTACGCACTACTTCCGGGACCGATCCCCTTTCGGGAATTGGATGACCGCGCGGTCGCCTGACACCTTGGAAAGGGCGCGCGAAAAACTGTCTTCGAAGGCCCCATCATCGGTGGCCGGCTGCTGCTGGAGCGCCACATTGCCTCTGACCAGGCGGGTAACCCTCGGGCGGATCGGTTCTGCTGGCGTGGCCTGCTCGGCTTCGCCCTTGGCCAAGAGGTCGGCGAGCTGCGAAGCGGAGAGGGCGGTCTGTGCGGCCTTCTCTGCTGCTACCGCTTTCTGATAATCGCGGCGCTTGCGGGCGTGCTGACGCGCTGCTTCCTGATCGTCGAAGCCTGCGTCGGCGATGCACTCGGCCTCACAGATCAGCGAGTTCTTGAGGTCATAAACCTTGATTGCGCCGTGCAGCTTATCAGGGTCGAAGCGGATCGTGACCTTCTGGCCGGCATACTGGTTAAGCTCGCGGCTCCAGTAGCGGTTGCCGTGGTAGTGGATCTCGCCGCTGCCCTTCTGAGCGCGGATAACCTCTGAAGCGAGCAGCCACAGCGAACGTTGTGCAGCCGTCGGCCAGCGAACAATGGCACCGGCATCAATGCTCGCCTGGAACGTCTCGTCGAAGCTGCGACCCTTGCAAGTCTGTGCCTTGCGGCCGGAGCGCGCATTATGGTCGGCGATTTCGCGGGCCACATGCGCGCGAAAACCTTCCAGCGGCACCGCGCGGGTGCCGTAATTTTCAGGCTTGGCGTCGGGCTTGTTGCCGGTATAGGCCCCGGCACAGTAGGGATGCTTGGAGATGTTTTCAGCGAGATCACCCCACGCCCGCTCAATTGGCTTCGACTGGCCGGAGTAGGGGTTCGTCCAGCGCGGCTCGATACCGAGTGTGACCAGCAGGCCTTCCGGGTCCTCCTCGCGCACCTTGAAACGGTAGCGGGTGGCAGCCCCCCCTGAGATCCACTTGGAGGCAAAGGAGCGACCGTTATCGAGGTAAATGCGATCGGGAATGCCGAACTGCTCGACCATGTCGCCGATGACCAGGCGCACCGTCTCCTTGTTTTCGCTGTCGGAGAGGCGCCAGGCGAGGATCTTGCCGGAGTAGAGATCCTGGATGCCGAGCAGGAACATGCGAACCGGCGTTTGAGCCCATGGCACTGAGACGAAGACGTCGAGCTTGTGGCCGTCCATGTTGACCATCTGCATGGCTTGCAGGTGAGATCGCGTGCGACGCTGGGCTGGGTAGAGGCCCTCGGTCCGTTCCTTGCCCTTGCGAGCAAGTTTCTGCACCGCTTCCGGCACCTCGGCATCGAGCCGGCGCCGCAGCGAGCGCTCGTGCGGGATCGGCGACCAGCCGTACTTGGTTGCGGCCTTGGTCATCCGGCGATAGCAGGTGGAGAAGGCGGGTGCCTCGGCGCGGAGGTAGTCGGAGGTCAGAAACTCCCAGGCCTTCCGATGGCAGTCGGACCGAGCGCGTTCAGATTTGTAAGAAGGTGCCAACGCTGCCAGCCAATCCTGACGATCGACACCTTCAACCATGCCGCGCCACTGGTAGAGAGCTGACTTCTCAACGCCAGCCTTGCGGCAGGCCATAAGAACAGCAGCCGTGGCAGCAACGCCAGCTTGCTCGAACTCATCGGCCAATTGAAGAGCCTTCAAGCGCGCTTCACATGCGGCTTTATGATGTGCGGGGAGAGCCTCGTAACGCTGCCACAGCGTCCGCTTCTTCTCCGCCTTCCGGTTTCGATCATCGTTGGCGGGTGCTGAATGAACGATGAGAAGCCGCGTCTGCGCTGCCTTGGGCAAGAGCGAGATATGATACTCCCACACCGGCTTGGTCTTGCCCGGCACCCGCCGCGACGTTGCCTCATTGCCGCGCCATTTGGCGCGGGCAAGATTGTCGAGGCTCTTCTCCGTGCGCGGAAGCTCAGGCAGGTTGGCCGCGACTAGTTCAGCAATAGAGTAGAATTGCTTCACCGCTTACCGTCCGCGCCTTTTGATGTTGATCGGGATGGAGCGCAGCGTCTTCAGCTCCTGGGCGAGCGCACGTTGCTCCTGTTGCAGGCGTGCGATCTCGGCAAGCCGCGCTTCGTCGCCTTCAAGCATCGTGAGGCCGTCTTCGGAGACGACCAGATCCCAAAGCCACAGAGCGTCGGTGGCGCGGACGAAAGCCTTGAAGCGCACCAGACTGATGTCGTGACTGGTCTTGCTTTCTGCGGTGTAGGCATCGAGCGTGGTCTTCGAGAGGTTCGGGAGCCCGAGATACTGCGCCATGCGCGCCGCGATAACTTCGCGGCTATAGGGGCATTCGCGCACGGCTTGGGACATGGCGCGTTTCAGCTTGCCGCGAAACCGTTCGATGTCGATCGTTGTAGTGCGCTGGCGAACCGGAAAAAGCGGCTCCAGGAAGAAGTCGAGCTGGGCAGGGTGCTTACTCATCGCCAGCCTCGCCACGAATGTCAGCCATCAGTTGATCGGCACCGTCGCCGAGCCCGATGTGCTCCAGGAACTGGTTCCGTGTTTCCTCGCTGGCATCTTCCCAGGCGGTGACAAGCCGGGAGAGGAGAGTTGCCTGCCCGACCTGCGCCTTCGACAGCTGCGGCGGAGGCTCGACGAGCGCGAGAGCCTTCTTCAGATCCGGCTCGGCGCGGAAGGCGATCGCGGCCTGGCGTTGCTTCTGCGGCTCCATCTTTGCGATCTTGAGGAGGGCTGACTGGTTGTCCGCCACCGCTGTCCCGCGGATCGCCGTGCGGACCTCAGGATGCAAATTCTGCGCAATCTTGTTCAGACGGAAATAGGCCCGGCGCGACAGGCCCATACGGTCGGCAACATGCATGGAGAAGCTGCCAGTCTCGGCCTCTTCTTCCATTAATAGTGCCAAGTTGGCACTATTTCCGGGCCGGCCGGGTTCTACCTTGCCATGCTTCTTTTCCCAAATGTCGCGATACGATTGGACAAACACGGCTCGGTCGAGCACCGAGAGTTCGTTGCGAAACAGGTTCTCGGTGATCTCGATGAGCTGCGCTTCCGCCTTGTCGCCCTCGACGATCATCGCGTCGATCTCAGTTTCCTCGTTGATCTGCTCGGCGCGAATGCGATGGGCGCCGGCGACAAGGGTATATTTGCCGCCCTTGGCAGCAGGTGTGCTGCGGACGGTGATCGGGTTGATGAGGCCGTGCTCGACGATGCTCTGAGCGATCGCCAGGGCATGCTCTTCTTCGACAGCGCGCAGGCGCTCCGGGATGACAACATCTGAAATGAGGATGCGCTTGAATTCGGCCATTACGCGACTGCTTCTTCTGCGGTGGTTTGGAAGGCGACGAGGGCGCGGGCACGTTGAGCCATCATCTTGTAGTGGGCTGCAAACCGAAGGCTCTCCAGGCGGGCATCAACGGTGCGCAGCGCGCGGTTGATGGCCTCTCGCGAACGGTCCTCGGTCTCGACGACGCGGCGCTTCGGCCATTTCATCTCAGTGATCATCAGGTGCATGACGACCTGGCGGGCGAGCGCTGCATCGAACCACTCGTGTGGAGGGTCGACGATTTCGCTGACCGAAAGGTGGGGAAAGCCTTCACGCACCGCGGCAAAGCAGGCGTGCAGGTGGACCTCATACAAGGCGTTCTGATCAAAGGTGTTGATCATCGCAGCACCTGCATGATGAGCGACGCTGTGGCGGCAACGGCACCGGCGAGGGAGACGCCGAAAATCATCGCCCAATCTGCTAGGCGGCAGATGCGGGAACGGGAAGGAATGAAGGGGTTGCGCATGTCTAAGCCGCCGCGTGGTTTTGGCGTTGAGCCATGGTAGCGGGGCGTTCATAGTTCTCGCGGGGTTGAGGAGATTTCCGCAAACCGGAGCCGTGGTAACGCGAGCGCCACAGTAGATGTGGCTTTGTACCGAGAGCTGCAGCGATCGCCCTTTCCCCAGCCGCGTTTGGCTCCCGGAGCGTTGTTCCGGCGGTCCCACGCGGCAGCTGATAAATGCGATCGACATCAAGAAGGGTAAAACCGGCGACGAGCAGCTTGCTCTTGACGGTTGCCATTTCAGCAATCTTGTCGATTGGCTTACGGGTCTTCTTGTCCGCCTGCTGGGGCCGGTGCATAGTGGATCCTCGTGTGATGAGGGAGGCCCTGGCCGGTCTCCCTTTTCATTGGTGATTTGGTCCGTATTTATGGAGAGGATAGCGATTTTCTGCCGTGATACAAGCAGAAATCTGCATGTATCTAGCGATAAATTGCTTACTGCATGGTTGAACTTGGCGCACGTATCCGCGAAGCCGCTGGTTTCATTGGCGGTTTGGATAAGCTAGAAGCTGCACTGTCAGGCGTGAGCAGGCGCACGCTCTCCGACTATGTAGCTGGAAAAAGCGAACCTAAAGCATCAACGTTGGTCGAAATATCATCGGCAACCGGCGTTTCGGTAGCATGGCTTGTTGGTGAGGCGGAGCGCAGTGGCAGAAATCTGCCAACGCTTCGAGAAGACGTTGTTCAGCTTCCTCGGTTCGATGCGAAAGCTTCAGCTGGACGCGGCTTGGTCCCGGTGAACGAGATGCCGATCGGCGAAGTGGCTTTTGCGCGCGACTTCCTGCGCAACCTCGGAGCCAACCCGGACTATTGCTACATCATCGAGGCGAGAGGCGACTCAATGTGGCCAACCATTCCGGATGGTGCGCTTCTCATTGCGGATGCTTCCAAAACCGAAGTCGACGACGGTAGGATCTACCACTTCAACGTTATGGATCGGGCTCTGGTAAAGCGCGCCAGGTGGTCGATGGACGGCAAGCTTTTCCTCACGTCTGACAACATGGCAGCAGGTTACCCTCCGGAGGAGTTTACGGCTGATCGCATTGATGAACTGCGTGTCAGCGGGCGTATCATATTTACTGGGCATGCACCCATGCCCCTCAGGGGAAGCGGGAGCTAGCGTCTCAAAAACCAACAACTGCCAGTTATCCACAGGCCGTCCACAGCAGGAAGAACATCTACAGTCCATTGGGCACGGATGCTTCAGGTATGTGATCCGAAGCCGAGCTGGTTTTGAGAATGAGCTCATTGACTCGCCGGGGAATTAGAACAAAATAGGAACATTGATTTAGACCATAGGAGCTAAGCCTTGTGCCTTTCCGAAAAGTTCATCGTACTCCCTTACAAGAAGGTTCGCGGCAATCTCACGCCAGGCGAGGTGCGTCAGGCGTCCAATCCGGCTGCTGCAGAACGGATTGCAGAAGCCATGGCTGATCGCTTCGTAGGCGTGGCCGCGTATTCAGTGATGGTGGACATGGAAAGCGGGGACATGACCTCGCCACGCGAACTCTGCAGGTTCGGTGAAGTGGGCGATTTGGCTGCTTAGGCGCTATGAATGATATTGATCGTCTGCGCGGAGCCCTAAGAGATCTTCTCCGGGAGCTTCATGCAGGCCCGGAGAAGCTAGTAGATCTTAATCAGATTGGCGTGCCGCTTGTGGGGCAGGGTTTCACGCAGCACCAGATTGTAGACCTTTTGCTCTCGCTGGAGCGCCAAGGTGTCATTGGACGAATCGAAAACAATAAGTTGCGGCTGATGAAGGCGTTCGACCAATCTGTGTCCTCTTCTCAGCGTCAGCAGCAGTTGAATGGCGACGGTGATAATTGATCGTGCGGCGGATTCATCGGTGCGCTGACCGGTTCGATGAGGCCACATCGGTTGATCTGAGAAGTAGGACAGTGCTAGCTATCATTCACCAATACGCATTAGATTGGGGGGGTGTAGCATGCATTGTTTCTTGTCCCATAGTAGCAAAGATAAGCATCACTATGTGTCTATCTTGGCTGAGAAGTTCGGTGACCGGGCTATCTATGACTCGTACACTTTTGAAGCCGGAATGCAGACGATCGAGGAAATTTTCAAAAATCTTAAACGGACGGATTTATTTGTACTTTTGATCTCGGACAGCGCTCTTGAATCGCCGTGGGTACAGACCGAAATCTTAAATAGTAAACTTCTTATGGACGCGGGACAGATTAAGCAGTTCCTTCCAATCATCATCGATCCGGTCATCACCTATAGAGACACGCGTATTCCTAACTGGATACGCGACAACTATAATCTCCGTGTAATACCGAGACCGAATGCGGCCTACAGAGTCATAAATGCCGCGTTTAGTAGGCTTTCGGTCGACAGTAACCCTAAGTCTCTGCGTTCTCGGCGGCTGTTTGTCGGCCGGAATGATCAGCTTAAGGATCTAGAAGCGCGTCTGGATGATTATGAAAAGCCACTTCCCTGCGCGATCGTGGCGTCTGGTCTTCGAGAAATTGGACGCAAGAAGTTTCTGCTACATGCTCTGCGTAAGTCCAATCGAATTGATGAGCATCACTCGCCAATAGTCATTCCAGTTCAAGCCGAGGATGGTATTGACGGCTTTCTTAGTAAGCTCCTAGATCTGGGGTTCTCCGCTCGGTACGATGCCTCTCTTGATCTCAATTCGATCCCTCTCGATGCCAAGGTCGATATATTAGTCGATTTGTTTATTGAGCTTGGCAAACAAAACGAAATACTCGTTGTCGATGATTGGCGATGCATAGTCCATTTCGGTGGAGATTATGCCGACTGGTTCGTCGAAGTTTGCGACCGCCTTCCTTCGAACCGGATCTACATCTGCGTCGCCTCTGCCTCCAGCCCAAACGTGCGTCTCTACCGAAAGAACGACCATATCTACCACCTCAAGGTTCCTGAGCTGGATGCCAATGAGCGTCTTGGTCTCCTTGTTCGGTATCTGAGGGATGTCGAAGGGGTTGGAGATGTAGACACTACTCAGCTTCACGTGTTCAAGAACATTCTAAACGGATATCCGGAACAGGCCATATATGCAGGAGAGCTCATCCGCGATGGGGGCATCAACGAGGCTGTCCAGCGTTCGGATGAAATTGTTGACTACGCTCGATTGAAGGCCAGTGTTTATGTCGAACGCTACCGAGATGATGATCTCAAGTTCGACCTGTTAACGTTGTTGAGCTGGTTTGAATTCATCTCGTTAGATTTTATCTCCAAGCTTGCAGAGGATATGGAGCTCGAACTGCTGCCAACCATCAACGAGTTCATTGAGGTCGGTATGTGTCAAGTAATCGGCTCCCTTGGAGAGTACGTGCGCCTGAACGACGTAATTCGCGACTACGTCGCTCGTGGCAGCATCAGAATCCCCGAAAGGTTTGGAAAATCGATCGCATCAATATCGAAGGGCATGCTGACATCTGAGGATGCCGCCGACGACTTCGATTACTCGGAGAAAGCTGCTGCAATAAGAGTGGCCTTACTTGAGGGACGGGACGTACCGGAGAATATGCTCATACCCGCCCATTTTCTCAACGCCATCGCTCAGAACTACAAGAATAAGCGTTACAAAAATGTAATAGAACTTGCGGAGCGGATACTGCCGAATGAAAATTATGAGGATTACATCCGGTCACAGATCAGACACTTCTACTGCATGTCTCTCGCGCGAAGGCGTGATAGCCGGTTTATGTCCGAGGTTCAAAAGATACACGGTAAGGAACATGATTACGTTCTTGGATTCTATTATCGGAAGTCGGCTAGATATCCAGAGGCTCTGGAACGCTTCACCTCTGCAATGCAAGAAAAACGCTGGGAGGAGAACTCGAAACGAGAACTTGTCCTGATCTACAATATCACCGAAGATTATGATAAAGCATTTAGCCTTGCCAAAGAGAGCTTTTACGCATTCCCGTCAAACCCTATTAACGTCCTTGCTTACTTCGAGGTTCTTCTTAATCAGTACAAAAACTCGACCGGCGACGAGTCATACTTAATATCCGAAATGAATATTGCCTTAGGAGCTATCAAACGGATCGCGAGCGAGAAAGGCCAAGAGGTCGAGGCATGTATGAAGGGCCGCTACGAATTCTACATCAGGAACAATGAACCTGGAGCTCTCGCTATCATCAATGACGCGGTCCAACAGTTTGCCCGATCACCTTACCCATTGCTCATTAAGATGGAACTCGGAGTATCCATGCGTTCTTCCGATGTCATCGATGAAGCGATAACGGTATTCGATTCCAAAGGATTCGACGATAAGCACGGGGCTACGGAGCGAAAGAAGGCTGAGCTTTTCAGGATGGCTTTGGGCGGTGAATCTGCAAGAGCTATCGAGCTTGCAGACAGGGAGCTAAAGCAAATTAATGCTGGTGCCCGAGAACGCTTCAAGCAACGTCTTGCGCTACTTTAACTGCAGGTGGTCCCGACAGAGCTTGGGAGACAGACTGCGGCCCGTGGCTAGCAATTTTTGCGCATGGACGTTGCGGAATACCACAGCCTGATCGCGTACGATTAAATTGAACACATGGAAATCTCAGCCTGCTCTGCAATGGTTGTTCGCCTTATTTTTGCGTGCCTAAGGGCGCTTTCGGCATTCCCACCGGCAAGTGGGAATTTCATTTAGAATTGTCTGCGTTTCAGGGAGTCGAACCTACGGCATCCCGCTGCTCAGTGCTGAGCGGCAGCCTTTGTTAAATCAATGACTTGAAGGGTCTGGATGCGGTCAGGGCCGCGATTTGAACGCCGTTTGAACAATTAGCCGCTTTAGCGCATCTGCGGATGCCATGCGGCCAAAGTAGAGGCCGCCAGTAGGGCGGAGCGTGTGCGGCGCTCGCTGGACCGTCGGGGCTGATATCGCGGTAAATCAGCAGCTTACCGCGCAATCCCACCTATTCCCGGAGATTCCCATGTTTTCCGGATCATGGAGACAAACAACATCCGGAACTTTGAGACTCAATCCGGGATTTCGGCGATCCAAGGCACTGCCGGATGGATGCGTATCCGTTATCCTGCGTTGTTTATCGGCCGAGACGATGGTCTGCTGGCAACGTAAAATAGCAGGGG
>Ga0268287_100151_pt1 | contig 45424 bp, 42 predicted proteins | sample MetcocultureR3M_FD_191348 | JGI IMG/M metagenome (GOLD analysis project Ga0268287, IMG submission 191348) | Soil microbial communities from Anza Borrego Desert, Southern California, United States - Methanotrophic co-culture R3-M | ecosystem: Environmental > Terrestrial > Soil > Desert | place... | reverse complement strand
AGATGGACCAGCTCACCCAGCAGAACGCCGCCATGGTGGAGGAATCCACCGCCGCCAGCCATGCGCTGCGCAGCGAGGCCGCCGAGCTGCGCCGCCTGATCGGCGAGTTCGACACCGGGCAGCCGGCGCCGGCCGAGCGGGCCCCAGCGCCGAGGCCCGCAGCGGCCCGGCCGGCGATTTCCGCCGCCGCCCCGGCGCCCGCGCCGCGCGCCAGGGTCGCCTACGCCTCCGGCGCGGCGACCGCCGCCCGGGTGGACTCCTGGGAGGAGTTCTAGGGCAGGAGTTCCGAGGAGAGCAGCGCCCCCGGTCCGGGGGCCTTGCGAGCGCCCGGCGAGTCCCTCGCCGGGCGTTTTCTTATCGGGTCACGGGGATCGGCGGCGCTACTTGGCGGCGCGGGGCCCGGTCGCCAGACGCCGCCGTCCGCCGCCCCGGCGGCCGCTTCCCGTTCCCGGTCCGGGCAGGGCCGGCGGCTCGGGTTCGCCGTAGTCCTCGGCCTCGACCGGATAGAGGACCGGCTCGGTCAGCATGGGCTCGTCGTCATAGGCCAGCGGCAGCTCCGGCAGCTCGCGCAGGGTGCGCTCGGCCCGCTCGTGGCGCGGATGGATCAGCTCGCCGCTCTCGGCGTAGGTGATGACGAGGCGGGCCCAGTCCGAGGCGTGGTAGGCGAAGGCGCGGCCCTCGGGGTCGAGGTCGGACCAGTCCGGCTCGTGCGGGGCGCTGATGCCCCGCGCCAGCCAGACCCTGGCCTCGTCGGGGGCTCCGGCGGCGAAGGCCGCCCGGGCCATCAGGCCGGCGATGCGGGCCGTGACCGGCTCGGCCTCCAGCGCGCCGGCGGCCTCGTGCGCGGCGGCCGGCTCGCCGGCGATCAGCGCACGCTCGACGTGCAGGATCAGGCTCTCGCGGTGGGTGGGATTGACCGCGGCCAGCTCGGACAGGCGCTGGGCCCGTTCGCGCGGGGTCTCGTCGGTGCGCAGGTCGCGGTAGGCGAGCCACAGCGCCGGATGCGGCGCGACCCGCCAGGCGTTCTCGACCGTCGCGGCGGCCCGGCCGACCTTGCCGGCCTGGGCCAGCAGGCGCGCGGCCATCACCACGCCGGGCGCGAAGCCGGGGGCGAGCTTGGCCGCCTCGACGGCGTGGTCCATGGCCAGGGCCCGGGCCTTGGGTTCGGGCGCATGCTCGAGCTGGGCGGCCGAGGCGGCCAGAAGCGCCGCGCGCGCCCGCTCGGCCACCACCGGCGGCACGATCTTGCGGTCCAGCGCGCCCTTCACGAGGTCCAGCGCCTGGGGCCAGTCGCCGGCCTCCAGCTTGGCCTCCAGCAGGGCCCGCCAGGCCCAGCGGGCGGTGCGGGCCTCGCCATAGGCCTCCTGGGCGTGGCGCAGCGCCGTCTCGCGCGCGCCCTGGGCGGCGGCGAGCTGCATCAGGCCCTTGTGGCCGGCCAGCCGCATCTCGGGAAAGCCCAGCATGGCCGTGTAGGCGGCGCGGGCCTCGTCCAGGTCCCCGGCGGCCTCGGCGGCCTGGGCGGCGAGCACGCGGACCAGGCCCGGCGCGTCCGACGCCAGGTCGGCCGCCTTGCGGGCGAGGCGCCGCGCCTCGGAGCCGTCGCCGCCCGCCGCGGCCAGGAAACCCCGGGAGAGCACGTCGCTGGCCTGCCGCCGGCGCGCCTCGGCTCTCGCCCGTTCGGCCCGCTGCGGCGCATCCAGGATCCACAGCACCGTGCGCCAGGCGACGGCGGCGAGCAGGCTGGCCAGCAGCGCGATGAGGATCGCCGCCGCGGCCGTCATGTCGGCGCGCCAGCCCAGCCAGACCACGCTGGCCCGCCCCGGATCGCCGGTCAGGGCGAGGACGGCCACCGCCACGGCGGCCACCATGAAGAAGACGATCGCGGCGCGGATCATTCAGCCTCTCCATCGCCGAAGTCGCGGATCGCGCGCGCCCGGAGGCTGGCGGCCTGCCGGTCGATCACCGCCCGGCGCTCGGCCTGGGCCAGCCAGGGCGACATGGCCTCGCGCGCGGCCGGCGGCAGGGTCTCCAGCGCCTCCAGCGCGCCCACCACGTCGCCTTCGGCCAAGGCGCGCTCGGCGCGGGCCAGGGCGGCGTCCGGCCCCGACCCCGAGACGTTGCTGATCCGCCGGACGCTCACGATCCGGGTCACGACATAGAGGATGCGGTCGGCCAGCCGGTCCCCGGCGTCGGGAGCCCGCGCCGCGCTGGCCGCGCGCGCGGCGTAGTCGGGGAAGCTGGCGGCGAGCGCGGCCCGGCTGGGCGCCCCCATCTCGGCGACAGGGGCGAGGGCCGCAAGCTCGGGCAGGCCCGGCGCGGCCGCGCGCAGCGCGGCGAGCTCTCCGCCGAACGGGTTCGAGGCCTGGGTGGCGTCCACCAGCGCCGCGGCGGCCAGGGCGGCGGCTGCGGCCTCGCTGGATCGGGCGCCGCGGCTCTCCAGCTCGGCGATGCGGGCGTTCAGGCGGTCGATCTCGGCGGCTTCGGGCGACGGCTCGGGCGGCGGGGCGGGCTCGGGCGCGGCGATCTCGGCCGCGAGCTGCGGCTCCTGCGCGGGCGCGCCCTCCCACAGTCGCGGCGCCAGCACGGCGGCGCCGGCTCCGGCCAGGACGCAGAGCACGCAGAGCGCCATCAGCGACCAGAGGCCCAGGCCCAGCGGCCGACGACGGTACTCGGCGGGATCCTTCGGCAGAGCGGGATCGGTGGAGGCGGTCATGGCCGGCGGTCGATCAGGTTGAGGAGCGCCGCTTCGAGCGGGAACGGCGGATAGGTCTTGGCGGCGAGCGGCGTGCGGGCCAGCGGCTTGATGACCGCCTTGGAGAGGCCGAGCGCGCGCAGCTCGGGCGCGGGGTGGGCCTTCAGCACCTTGGCTAGCACCTGCGCCGCCCGCGGCGAGTGCAGCAGGGCCGCATCGGAATGCACCAGGGCCTCGGCGGCCTCGGCGCTGAGCGCCACCGGCGCGGTCTCGTAGAGGACGAGGCGGCGGGCCTCGACGCCGTGCTTCTCGAGGGCGCCGGCAAGATCCCCGGCCGGCTCGGCGGCGCCGGGATGCAGCACCGCGCCCTTCAGCTCGCCCCGACGGATGCCGATGCCTTCGGCCAGGGCCTCGACGTCGCCGTCGGCCGACAGCACCGAGCGGAAGCCGGCCTGCCGCGCCGCCTGCGCCGTGGCGGCGCCGACCGCGAAGACCCGCAGGTTCCGCTCGCCGCAGGCGTCGGCGAAGGCGCGCACGCCGTTGGCCGAGGTGAAGGCGAGGGCGGCGACCCCGGTCAGGTCCACCTCGACGTCCGGCAGGACGCGGACCGCCAGCAAAGGGGCGACCACGGCCTCGTGGCCCAGCGCGCGCACCCGCTCGGCGGTGGCGTCGGCGCCGGGCTGGGCGCGGGTGATCCAGATGCGTTGTCGGCGGGCCGCCATTGCTCCCTTTGTCGCCCCGAACCTCTTTAGCTTTTGGAAACGACCCTGAAGCGCCGCAGGCCCGGGTTCAATCCCGGTGCGCGCGAAGGCCACAGATGCCGCGCCAAGCGTGACCTTAAAGCGACGGCCGGCGACGGGAACCCGGCGGCGTTCCCGCACCTTCCCCTGCGGACCTTTCGGGAGAGCCCATGCGGATCGGGACGAGCCTGCTGATCCTGGCGGCCGGGATCGCGATCAGCGTCGCGGCCTGGGCGGTCTCGGGCGGACGGCTGTTCCTGGTCTTCCTGCCGCTGGTGTTCGGCCTGCCGCTCCTGTGGCGGCGGCGCTAGAGGACGATGGCGTCGCCGGCCTCTTCCTTCACCGCCAGGCCGAGCGAGAGGCCCAGATCGCGCGCCGAGGCCTCGGGATCCGCCATCTGCGACAGCTCGGCCTCGCCCGAATGACGGAAGCGCAGCTTGCCGTCCGGCGACAGGGCCTCGACGATCAGCTTGCACGTCCCGCCTTCCAGCCAGGCATGGGCGCCGATCGGCGTGCGGCACGAGCCCTCCAGCGCGATCAGCGCGCCGCGCTCGGCGGCGACGGCCAGGGTCGTCGGGCGGCAGCGCAGCGCCTGCGCCCACGGCAGGTCGCGGTCGGCGGCGCGGGTCTCGACCGCCAGGGCGCCCTGGCCCGGGGCCGGCGGCGCCTCCTTCGGATCGATCAGGCTCTTGGGCAGGTGGCCGAGGCCCAGGCGGCGCAGCCCCGAGTAGGCCAGCAGGATGGCGTCGTACTCGCCCGCCTCGAGCTTGCCGAGGCGCGTCTCCACGTTGCCGCGCAGCAGCTTGGCTTCCAGGTCGGGGCGGCGGTGCAGGCACTGGGCCTGGCGGCGCAGGCTGGCCGTGCCGAGGATGGCCCCTTCGGTGAGGTCCTCCAGCCGCTCGGGGCCGCGGGAGATGAAGGCGTCGCGGGGATCCTCGCGCTCGGGAATGGCCGCGATGCACAGCCCCTCGGGCAGCTCGGCCGGCATGTCCTTCATCGAGTGGACGGCGCAGTCGATGCGGCCGTCCATCAGGGCTTCCTCGATCTCCTTGGTGAAGAGCCCCTTGCCGCCGATCTCCAGCAGCCGGCGGTCCTGCACCCGGTCGCCCGTGGTGGTGATCGGGATCAGCGGCGCGACCCGCTCCACCTCGGCGGCGTTTTCGGGATCCACGCCCAGGGCGGCGGCGATCCGGCGCTGGACGATGCCCGACTGGGTCAGGCTCAGCTTGGAGCCGCGGGCTCCGATCCGGACGACAGGTTGCGTGGGCACGGTGGGCGGTCTACCTCGGGGCCAGGATTGAGAAGGGCCTGCTACAGGAGCGGGCCGCCCCCGGCAACCGGATGACCGACACCCAGACCACCCTTCCTGGCCAGACCGTCCTTGGCCTGGAGACCAGCTGCGACGAGACCGCCGCCGCCGTGGTCCGCCTGGAGGATGGCCGCGCGCAGGTCCTGTCGTCGGTCGTCGGCAGCCAGGTGGCCCAGCACGCGCCGTTCGGCGGCGTGGTGCCCGAGATCGCCGCGCGGGCGCACGTGGAGAGCATCGACGCCATCGCCGAGCGCGCTCTCGCCGAGGCCGGCCTCGGCTACGGCGACCTGACCGGCGTGGCGGCCACCGCCGGCCCCGGCCTGGTCGGCGGGGTGATGGTCGGCCTGTCGTTCGGCAAGGCGGTGGCGCTGGCCCGGAGCCTGCCGCTCGTCGCCGTCAACCACCTGGAGGGCCACGCCGTCTCGGCCCGGCTCGGCGCCGACATCCCCTACCCGTTCCTGCTCCTGCTGGTCTCCGGCGGCCACTGCCAGCTGCTCGAGGTGGCGGGGGTCGGCGCCTGCCGCCGCCTGGGGTCGACCATCGACGACGCCGCCGGCGAGGCCTTCGACAAGATCGCCAAGACCCTGGGCCTGCCCTATCCCGGCGGCCCGGCGCTGGAGACGCTGGCCGAAGGCGGCGACGCGGCGCGGTTCGTCCTGCCGCGCATGCTGCTGGGCCGGAAGGACTGCGACTTCTCGTTCTCGGGCCTGAAGACCGCCGCCGCGCGCATCGCCGAGGGGCTGAACACCGACGCCGAGCGGCGCGACCTGGCCGCCGCGGTGCAGGCCGCCATCGCCGGCCAGCTCGCCGAGCGTTCCGACCGGGCCATGAAGGCCTACGCGCAGGGCCATCTGGGCCGCGGCCTGCGTTTCGTGGTGGCCGGCGGGGTCGCCGCCAACCGCACTGTCCGGGCGCGGCTCACCGAGACCGCGCAGGCGCGGGGCTTCAGCTTCCACGCCCCGCCGCTCGCCTACTGCACCGACAACGCCGCGATGATCGCGCTGGCCGGCGCCGAGCGCCTGGCGCTGGGGCTCGCCGACGGGCTCGACGCCGTCGCCCGCCCGCGCTGGCCGCTGGACGAGGCGGCGGCCGCCGCCAGTCCGACCCATCTTCCCGGCCGCAAGGGAGCCAAGGCATGAAGCGCGCCGGCGTCATCGGCGGCGGGGCCTGGGGCACCGCGCTGGCCCAGGTCTGCGTCCGCGCGGGCCTCGAGACCGTGCTGTGGGCGCGCGAGCCCGAGGTCGTCGCCGGGATCAATGAAACCCACGAGAACCCGCTGTTCCTGCCGGGCGTGGCGCTGGAGCCCGCCCTGCGCGCCACCCACGACTTCGCGGACCTCGCTGGCTGCGACCTCGTCCTGGCGGTCGCGCCCGCCCAGTTCCTGCGGCCGACGCTGGAGGCCTTCGCCCCCCACGCCCGGGACGGCCTGCCGATCGTCCTGTGCGCCAAGGGCATCGAGCAGCGCTCGCTGAAGCTGATGACGCAGGTGCTGGCCGAGACGGCGCCGCACTCCGCCCCCGCCGTGCTCTCGGGCCCCAGCTTCGCCGGCGAGGTGGCCCGCGGCCTGCCCACCGCCGTGACCCTGGCCTGCCCGGACGAGGCGCTGGGCCGGCGCCTGGCGCAGACGATCGCCACCCCGACCTTCCGGCCCTACGCCGCCTTCGACATGGTGGGCGCCGAGGCGGGCGGGGCGATCAAGAACGTGCTCGCCATCGCCTGCGGCATCTCCGAGGGCCGCGGGCTCGGCCGCTCGGCGCACGCCTCGCTGATCACCCGCGGATTCGCCGAGATGACCCGCCTGGGAGTGGCCCTGGGCGCCCGGGCCGAGACCCTGCGCGGTCTCTGCGGCCTGGGCGACCTCGTGCTCACCTGCTCCAGCGCGCAATCGCGCAACATGAGCGTGGGCCTGGCGCTGGGCGGCGGCCAGACGCTGCAGGAGGCGCTGGCGGGGAAGCTTTCGGTGGCCGAAGGCGTCGCCTCCGCGCCCGCCGTGCGCGAGCTCGCGGCCAGGCTCGGAGTGGACGCGCCGATCAGCGAGGCGGTGGCCGCCATCCTGGCCGGCGAGATCGACGTGGACACCGCGATCCAGGGCCTCCTGGCGCGGCCGCTGAAGGACGAGATGGAGTAGCCGATGGCGCTGTACGCCCTGGTCTGCCTGGACAGGCCCGATTCCCTGCAGGTGCGCCTGGGGGCGCGCGAGGCGCACCTCGCCTACGTCCGCGAGCGCCTCGACCAGGTGAAGCTGGCCGGGCCGTTCCTGGACGACGCCGGCGAGATGGCCGGCTCGCTGCTGATCCTCGACGTTCCGGACCGCGCCGCGGCAGAGGCGTTCAACGCCCAGGACCCCTACACCCTGGCCGGCCTCTGGGGCTCGGTGACGATCAAGGCCTTCAAAGCGTCCATTGGCCAGCTCTGAGGACAATCCGGCTCGACCGGCACCAGGCGTGCGGCTCTGCGCCCTGGCCGAACTCGCCGACCCCGGGACCCGGGGCTTCCGCTTCCGCGAGGGCTCGCGTCTGTTCGCCGGCTTCGTGCTGCGCGAGGGCGAGGCGGTGCGCGGCTTCGTGGACTCCTGCCCCCACGCGGGCTGGCCGCTCTCGGCCCTGGACGACCGCTACCTGACGCGCGACGGGCGCCACATCCTCTGCGCCGGGCACGGGGCGCTCTTCGCCCTGGACGGGGCCTGCGTGGCGGGGCCCTGCGCCGGCGAGACGCTGTCGCCCTGGCCGGTCGTGGTGCGCGGCGGCGAGGTCTTCACGGCCTGAACCGGCGCCCGGCCGTTAACCCTCCGTTAAACTAAAGACTCGCCTCGGCCTCAGCTTGGCCTTAGAGGGTCGCGCCTCGGAACGGCCATCCGTCGAGGACCGGCGAGTGCTCCCCTGGCTGCGCAGCACCTGGCGTCGCGATCACGCCCTGCACCTGACGGGCGCCCAGCTCGCGCTCGCCGCCGCCCTCTCCGCAACCGTCACGCTGGCGGCGGCGCCGGCGCCCGGCCCCGCGCCGACGGCGCCCATCGCGGCCGAAACCGCCCCGGCCATCCCAGCCGCCCTCCCCACGGCCACAGCCGATCCCGTCGTCCGCCTCCAGGACCTGACGCCGGAGGCGGCCCGCCGATGGAACGCCGCCAATCCCATCGCCGACCTGCCCAACCCGGCGGCGAAGCCCTTCCGGCTCAAGGCCGAGAGCGTGCTCGACGAGGCCCGGGCGATCGATTGCCTGACGGCGGCCGTCTACTATGAAGCGGCCTGGGAGAGCCCGGAAGGCCAGCGCGCCGTCGCCCAGGTGGTCCTGAACCGCGTGCGCCACCCCGCCTTCCCCAAGACGGTTTGCGGCGTGGTCTTCCAGGGATCCGAGCGGCGGACCGGTTGCCAGTTCACCTTCACCTGCGACAGCGCCCTCGCGCGGACGCCGAACGAGGCCGCCTGGTCCCGCGCCCGGCGGGTCGCGACGGCCGCGCTTAACGGCTACGTCATGCGGAAGGTCGGCAATGCCACCCACTACCACGCCGACTACGTGGCGCCGTACTGGAGCCCGAACCTCGTGAAGGTCGCCAGCGTGGGCGCGCACGTCTTCTATCGCTGGACCGGCGGCTGGGGCCTGCCCCCGGCCTTCGGCGGCCGCTACGAAGGCGGCGAGCGGGCGCTGGAGATGGCGAAGCTGGACGGCCTCGCCGCGGGGGACGAGGCCCGCCTGCAGCTCACCGCCGCGACGGTCCCGGCCGCTCCGCCGGTCCAGGCGCCGGCCGTCGAGGCCGCCGTGCTGGCGCCCGAGGTCGCCCCGGACGCAGACCAGCCGCTGGTGGTCGCCGCCGAGGTGGTGGCCGCGGACGCCGACGCCCTGGTCAGGCCCGAGACGCTGGACTGGGCCGGACGGCCGAAGCCGCGCGAGCCCGTCCGCATCGCCGTCCCGAGCGCCTGGCCGAGCCCGGGTCCCGGCCTCTCGCCCTACTGATCGGCTCCAGGCTCAGGCCGGCGCGGCTTCCGCGCCGAAGGCGGCGACGTCCTCCAGCAGGGCCGCCGCCGCGGTGCGCACGAGTTCGCCGCCCTTCTCCGGAGTCGCCTGCCCCGGGTCCGACCCCATCCGCCCGTCGGCGTAGCGGGCGCGGAAGTCGGTCGCCTCGCGGATCGGCCCGGTGGGGGCGATCTGCGGCGCGTAATTCGCCGACTTGATGGCCTGCGGATAAGCCCACTGGGTCACCGCGATCTCGGAGGGGGTCGCGTGGCTGCCGTGGCCGGTGGGGAACTGGCTGTTGGCGAGCGCCGTGACGCCCTTCAGGTCCCACCAGTTCTTCAGCTTGCAGGCGAAGCCGCGCTTGCGGCCGGCGTAGCTCGCCTCGGCGTACAGCTCGGAGAACGCCGCCTCGATGGTGGCCACGTTCCCGCCGTGGCCGTTTAGGAAATAGAGCTTCTCAAACCCCGCATGCCCCAGGCTGCGGCACCAGTCGCCGATCGCCAGCATGAAGGTCGATGGCCGCAGGGCGATGGTGCCGGGGAAGTCGAGGTGGTGCTGGGCCATGCCGATGTTGAAGGTCGGCGCCACCAGGATATCGCCCTGCTTCTCGGCCTCGTGGGCGATGATCTCGGGGCACAGCCAGTCGGTGCCGAGCAGGCCGGTGGGGCCGTGCTGCTCGTTCGAGCCGATGGGGATGACCACCGTCTTCGACCGCTGGAGGAAGCCCTCGATCTCGGCCCAGGTGGAAAGGTGCAGCAGCATGGGGCGCTCCAGTCATCGGGCGCCGGCCGCGCCCCAGGTCGTACTTGGTCTTCCTACTTAGTCGCCCACCGCGGCGACTTCGACCGTCAGGTCCATCGCCTGCATGCCGACCAGGCGCCAGCCGTCCTCCCGCTTGCGGAAGGAGAGCAGGCAGCGCCCCTTGGCGTTTTCGTCCGGCAGGCAGGCCCGGTCCCGACCGGTGATCTTCATCTGCGCCGCCAGCGGCTCGCCGTCATCGGCGCGCACCACCCGGATGGCGGCCGGGCCGATCATCCGATCCAGGGCGAAGTCCGACGGGCCGCCGTCCACCTCCAGCCCCTCGGCGCGGGCGAGCTCGACGATCTGGCGGCGGACGTCCTCACGCACGGCGGGGCGGTCGATCTCGGCCTCGAAGGCCACCCGGTCGCCGGCCTCGGCCGCGGCGAGCAGCCGAGCGGCGCTCTGCGCCGCGTCCGCCCTGGCCCGGCCCTCGCAGCCGCCAAGACCCAACGCCAGCGCCCCCAGCGCCACGACCACACCCGTCCGAAGCATCGGCGGAAAATGCCGGGGCGCCTGAGTCCCCGCAAGCTGAGCCATGCGAAGATGACCCTGCGGCGTGTTGCGCCGGAGGGCCTTCCGGGAATACTGCGTCTGGACGGTAGCGAGTTCGGAGGCGGCCATGTCGGACGGCGAGGTTTTCCCGGTTCCTGAGGAATGGGCCAAGCGGGCCCACATGGACGCCGCGGCCTACGAGGCGGCGTGCCGACGGGCCGACGAGGACCCCGAAGGCTTCTGGCGCGAGGTCGGCGAGCGGCTCGACTGGATGACCCCCTTCACCCAGGTGAAGGACGTCTCGTTCAACCGCGAGGACTTCCGCATCCGCTGGTACGCGGACGGGGCGCTGAACGTCTCGGTCAACTGCCTGGACCGGCACATCGAGACCCGCGGCGACCAGGTGGCGATCATCTGGGAGAGCGACGACGGCCAGGTGTCGGACAAGCTCACCTACCGCCAGCTCCTGGCCGAGACCTGCCGCTGGGCGAACGTGCTCAAGGCCAAGGGCGTCAAGAAAGGCGACCGGGTCACCATCTATCTGCCGATGATCCCGGCGGCCGCGGCGGCGATGCTGGCCTGCGCCCGGATCGGGGCGGTGCACTCGGTGGTGTTCGGCGGCTTCTCGCCCGACAGCCTGGCCGGCCGGATCCAGGACTGCGACTCCAGGATCGTCATCACCGCCAACGAGGGCCTGCGCGGCGGCAAGGTCGTGCCGCTGAAGGCCAACGTCGACGAGGCGCTGAAGACCTGCCCGGGCGTGACCGACGTCATCGTGGTTCGCCGGACCCAGACCGAGGTCCCGATGACACCGGGCCGCGACGAATACTACGGCGACCTGAAGAAGACCGTCCCCGACACCTGCGACCCCGAGCCGATGAACGCCGAGGATCCGCTGTTCATCCTCTACACCTCGGGCTCGACGGGGAAGCCCAAGGGCGTGCTGCACACCACCGGCGGCTATCTCGCCTGGGCGGCCTACACCCATGAGCTGGTGTTCGACTACCGGCCCGGCGAGGTGTTCTGGTGCACCGCCGACGTGGGCTGGGTGACCGGCCACAGCTACGTCGTCTACGGCCCGCTGGCCAACGCGGCCACCAGCCTGATCTTCGAGGGCGTGCCCAACTATCCGACCTCCTCCCGCTTCTGGGAGGTCTGCGACAAGCACAAGGTCGAGATCTTCTACACCGCCCCGACGGCGATCCGCGCGCTGATGCGCGAGGGCGAAGAGCCGGTCCGGCGGACCAGCCGCTCCACGATCCGCCTGTTGGGCACCGTGGGCGAGCCGATCAATCCCGAGGCCTGGCTCTGGTACCACCGCGTGGTCGGCGAGGGCCGCTGCCCGATCGTCGACACCTGGTGGCAGACCGAGACGGGCGCGTGCCTGATGAGCCCGCTGCCGGGCGCGACGCCGCTGAAGCCGGGCTCTTGCACCAGGCCGCTGCCCGGCGTGAAGCCGCAGCTGGTGGACGCCGAAGGCAAGGTCCTGGACGGGGCGACCAGCGGCAACCTGTGCCTGACCGACAGCTGGCCCGGCCAGATGCGGACGGTCTACGGCGACCACGAGCGGTTCATCGTCACCTATTTCACGACCTATCCGGGTAAGTACTTCACCGGCGACGGCGCCCGCCGCGACGAGGACGGCTACTACTGGATCACCGGCCGCGTGGACGACGTGATCAACGTCTCGGGTCACCGCCTGGGCACGGCCGAGATCGAGAGCGCGCTGGTGGGCCACGAGGCCGTCGCCGAGGCGGCGGTCGTCGGCTACCCGCACGAGATCAAGGGCCAGGGGATCTACTGCTACGTGACGCTGAAGGTGGGCGAGCACCCCTCGGAGGCGCTGCAGGCCGACCTGCGGGGCTGGGTCCGGCGCGAGATCGGCCCGTTCGCGGCGCCCGACGTGATCCAGTTCGCGCCCGGCCTGCCCAAGACCCGGTCGGGCAAGATCATGCGCCGCATCCTGCGCAAGATCGCCGAGGACGACCTCGGCAACCTGGGCGACACCTCGACCCTCGCCGATCCGGCGGTGGTCGACGACCTGGTCGCCCATCGCGCAGGGGCGAGCGCGGGCGACGTCGTCGAGCTCGCGGGCCGGAAGCTGCCGGCCGCCGAGCTCGAGCAGCTCATCGTCGAGAACACCCCGGTCGCCGACGCGGTCGTGGTGAGCCCGCGGGGCAAGGGCCTGTGGTGCTTCGTGGCGCTGGAGCCGGGCTTCCAGCCCAGCGACATCCTGAAGGCCGACATCCGCGCGGTGCTGAAGCGCCAGGTCGGCGAGCACGCAGTTCCCGAGTTCGTCTACGTCGGCCGCGATCTGCCCCGTTCGGCCGGCGGCGAGGTCGTGCGCCCGCTCCTGCACCGCATCGCCGAGGGCGAGCCGGTGGGCGACACGAAGGGCCTGTCCAACCCGGCGGTGCTGGACGACCTGCTGAAGGCGCGGGCCGAAGCTGTCGCCTGACCTGCCGCCTGCGCTGAGGGGCGCCATCGCGCGCGAGCTGGAGGGCGTCTCCCGCAAGGGGCTCGCCGAGCGCGCCGCCGCGACCAGCGCCGCCTATCGCGCCGGCGGGACCTCGGCGGCGGCGATCCGCGCGCCGGAGGACGCCCTCGCCTACGCCCTCGCCCGGCTGCCGGCCACCTACGCCGCCTGCGCGGCGGTGTTCGGCGAGGCCCGCCGCCTGGCCCAGGACTTCGCGCCGGCCCGCCTGCTGGACGCCGGCGCGGGCCCCGCTGGCGGAAGCTGGGCGGCGCTGGAGGCCTGGCCCAGCCTGTCGGCCGCGACCTGGCTGGACGCCAGCGCGCCGTTCCTCGACCTCGCCCGCCGGCTGGCCGGGGACGGCCCCGGGCCCCTGCGCGCCGCCGAGGCCCGCCGGCTCGACCTCACCGCCGAGGGCGTCTTCCCGAAGGCCGACCTCGTGCTCACCAGCTACGCCCTGGCCGAAATCCCCGAGGCGGCCCAGGCCCCGCTGGTCGCCCGGCTGTGGGACGCCTGCGAGGGCGTGCTGGCGCTGGTGGAGCCGGGCACGCCGGCGGGGTTCGCCCGCATCCTGGCGGCCCGCACGGCGCTGATCGAGGCCGGCGCCGTGCTCCTCGCGCCCTGTCCGCACCAGGCCGCCTGCCCGCTGGCCACGCCTGACTGGTGCCATTTCTCGGTCCGCCTGCCCCGCTCGCGGGACCACCGCCTGGCCAAGGGCGCGGAGGTCCCGTTCGAGGACGAGCGGTTCGCCTACCTGCTGGCCGCCCGGCCCGGGATCCAGGCCGCGTCGCGGGCGCCGCGCGTGCTCGCGCCGCCCCGGACGGGCAAGCCGGGGATCGAGCTCAAGCTCTGCGGGCCCGACGGCGTGCAAACCCGCTTCGTCGGCAAGCGCGACAAGGCGGCCTACGCCCGGGCCCGGCGGCTGGGCTGGGGCGATCCCTTCGAAGGCTGATCAGCTGAGGACCGCCTCGCCCGGCGCGGCGGCGTCGTTGGCCGCCGCGGCCTGGGCCTGCAACCGCGCGCCGCGCTCCACCTGCGAGCGGGCGAGCTGCTGCAGGTAGGGGACGAAGAAGTCGATGAACGCCCGCACCCGCGGGGTGTCCTTCAGGTCCCGACGAGTGATCAGCCACGAGGCGCCCCGGGCCTCCTCGATCAATGGCGAGCAGCGCAGGAGTTCGCGCTCGAGGTCGGCGGCCTGGCAGACCATCGGCCCCACGCCCAGCCCAGCCTTCAGCGCGTGCAGCAGGTTGCTCATGGTGTTGGAGCGGGTCACCGGCGCCTTGCCCCCGGCCGCCCGGAACATCCAGGCCATGCCCGGCCCCTCCGCCATCTCCAGCTCGCCGCCGATCAGGTCGTGGGAGCCGAGGGTCTCGAGCGTCGGCACGCCCCGGCGGGCCGCATAGTCCCGGCTGCAGTAGAGGGCGAAGTCGTACTCGCCCACCTTGCGCGCTACGAGGTCCGAGACCGCCAGCGCCGGCGCCGAGCGGATCGCCACGTCGGCCTCCCCCGCCTCCAGGTCCAGCGGCCGGTCGGTGACGATCAGGTCCACCTGCACCTCGGGGTGGAGCCGCCGGAACTCGGCGATGCCCGGCATCAGCATGTGGTTGGCCAGGATCTCGGCGGCGGTCACGCGGATGGCGCCGGCCATGCCCCGCTGGTGGCCGGCGGCCCGGTTGCCGAACCGCTCGGCGGCGCGCTCGACGCGCTCGGCCTCGGCGACGAGGTCGTGCCCGGCCTCGGTCAGCCGGCTGCCGGTCTGGCCCCGCTCGAACAGCTTCAGCTTGAGGGCCGCCTCCAGGCTCTCGATCCGCCGGGCGACCGTCGTCTGGTTGACCCCGAGCCCACGCGCCGCGGCCAGCGTCGATCCGCCCCGCGCCACGGCCAGGAAGGCCTTGAGGTCGTTCCAGTCGTACATCGCCCTATACTTCGGACTCCCCGGCCGCCGCCGCAAGGAGAACCGCGGTCTTTGAAGTCCCCGTCAGATGACAAGCTCGTAAGCTTCCGCCGGGCGCCGGGGATGCTAGGTGTTCGGCACGTCTTCCGACCGGGATCCCTCATGCTGCACACCGCCCGCGCCGCCGGCCTCGCCGTGCTCCTCGCCACCTCGGCCCTCGCGCCGGCCGCCGCTCTGGCCCAAGTCCCTCTGGCCCAGCCGGGCGCGCCCGCCGCCGCCGCGCAGGTCCCGCCGATCCGCTTCGAGCAGCGGACCCTGCCGAACGGATTGAAGCTCTTCTATTCGCAGGACCGCTCGACGCCGAACGTGACGGTGCAGGTCTGGTACGGCGTCGGCTCGAAGGACGATCCGCAGGGCCGCTCGGGCTTCGCGCACCTGTTCGAGCACATGATGTTCAAGGCCACCCGCAACCTGCCGGCCGAGAGCATCGACCGCATGACCGAGGACGTGGGCGGCTTCAACAACGCCTCCACCTGGGACGACTTCACCAACTACTACGAGGTGGTGCCGGCCAATCACCTGGAGCGCCTGCTCTGGGTCGAGGCCGAGCGGCTGTCGTCCCTCGTCGTGGACGAGGCCACCTTCAAGTCCGAGCGCGACGTGGTGAAGGAGGAGTTCCGCCAGAACTACCTGTCGACGCCCTACGGCCGGCTGTTCGGCCTCTACATCCAGGAAGCCAGCTACACGGCCCACCCCTACAAGCGCCCGGGGATCGGCAACATCGAGGAGCTGGACGCGGCGACGATCGACGACGTGCGCGCCTTCCACCAGACCTGGTATCGGCCCGACAACGCCGCCCTGATCGTCGTCGGCAATTTCGACGAGGCGAAGCTCAACGCCTGGGTGGACAGGTACTTCGGCCCGCTGAAGCCGCCCGCCGGCCCGATGCCCGAGATCACCGCCAAGGAGCCGTCGCGGACGAAGCCCGGCGTGTTCGAGGGCTATGGCCCCAACGTGCCCCTGCCGGCGGTCGCCATCACCTGGCAGGCGCCCGAGGCCGCGCACCCGGACGCCCCGGCCCTGATCGTGCTGGACGCCATCCTGTCGGCCGGCAAGTCGTCGCGGCTCTACAACAGCCTGGTCTACGAGAAGCAGATCGCCGCCGAGGCCATGTCGCAGGCCGACCTGCCGGAGGACCCGGGCAAGTTCATGGTCGCCGCCATCATGGCCAGCGGCCACGACATCGGCGAGGGCGAGGCCGCGCTGCTGGCCGAGGTCAAGCGCCTGCGCGACGCCCCGCCCAGCGCCGCCGAACTGGCCGAGGCGAAGAACGAGCTGATCGCCGCGCGCCTGCGCGAGCGCGAGACCATCGACGGCCGCGCCTTCGCGCTCGGCCAGGCCCTGATGCTGACGGGCGAGGCGGCGCGGGCCAACACCGTGCTGGCCGAGCTGCAGGCGGTGACGGCGCAGGACGTCCAGCGCGTCGCCCGCAAGTACCTGGCCGACGAGACCCGGATGACCATCCGCTACCGGGCGGACTCCGAGCGGCCGGCCGGCCAGGCCGAGCCGCCCAAGCCGCCGCCGCCGAAGACCGTCACCCGCTACGAAGGGCCGGTCTTCGCCCTCGCGCCCGAGGGCCAGCGGGCCCAGCCGCCGCCGCTGGCCGAGCCGGTGGAGCCGGTGCTGCCGCAGCCGGCCGAGCGCACCCTCGCGAACGGCCTGCGGGTGATCGTCGCCCGCTCCTCCGATCTGCCGCTGGTGACGGCGGACCTGACGGTGAAGACCGGCGCCTGGGCCGATCCGCAAGGCCTGTCCGGCGCGGCGGCGATGACCGCGGGCATGCTCACCGAGGGAACCACGACGCGTTCGGCCCAGCAGATCGCCAGCGAGGTCGAGGCCCTGGGCGCGACGCTGGGCTCTGGGGCGAGCCTGGAGGCCTCGTCGGTCACCCTGAACGCCATGCCCGACAAGCTGGCCCCGGCGCTGGCCATCATGGCCGACGTGGCGAAGAATCCGGCCTTCGCGGCCGAGGAGCTGGAGCGCCAGCGCCAGCAGACGCTTGACGGCCTGCAGGTCGCCTACCAGCAGCCCGGCAGTCTGGCGGCGTTCGCCACGGCGCCCGTGGTGTTCGGCGGCACGCCCTTCGGCCATCCGACCCAAGGCTCGCCCGACTCCATCGCCCGGCTGCAGCCCCAGCACCTGCGGGCGATCCACGCCGGCTTCTACCGGCCCGACAACGCCATCCTGGTGCTGACCGGCGACATCACCCCCGAGCAGGGCTTCGCCCTGGCCCAGCAGGCGTTCGGCGACTGGGCCCGGCCCGCCGCGCCGCCGCCCGCCCAGCCGGACGTGCGGCCCAGCGCCAGCCCACGGGCGATCGCCATCGACCTGCCGGGCACGGGCCAGGCCTCGGTCAACGTGGTCCGGCCCGCCATCGCCCGCACCGACGCCGACTACTATCCCGCCGTGGTGGCCAGCACCGTCCTCGGCGGCGGCTATTCCGCCCGCCTGAACACCGAAATCCGCATCAAGCGCGGCCTGTCCTACGGCGCCCGCGCCGGGCTCTCCACCAATCGCGCGACCGGCTCGTTCCGCGCCAGCGCGCAGACCAAGAACGAGTCCGCGCCCGAGGTGCTGGACCTGATCAAGGCCGAGATGGCCAAGCTGGCCGCCGAGCCGGCGGGGCCCGACGAGCTGAAGGCCCGCAAGTCGGTGCTGGTGGGCGGCTTCGGCCGCGACCTCGCCACCTCCGGCGGGCTCGCGGACATCCTGGGGAACTTCGCGCTCTACGGCGTGCCGCTGGACGAGGTGACGCTCTACACGCGCAAGGTCGAGTCGGTGCAGGCCGGCGAGGTGCAGGCCTTCGCCCGGCGCCTGTTCGATCCCGCCCAGGCCAGCGTCATCGTCGCCGGGGACGCCAAGGCGTTCTCGACGGGGCTGAAGCAGCGCCTGCCCGACCTGCAGGTGATCCCCGCCGCCGAGCTCGACTTGGAGAGCCCCACGCTCAGGCGGAGCGCATCGTCCACGCGCTGAGGTCGCGCTCGCGGCCCATCAGCGCCAGGCCGGAGGCGATGGATTCCAGTTCCGCGCCCGTCTCGATCCGATCGGCGGGGAAGCGGCGGTGGAAGATCGCCCGCACCGCCGGGGTCAGCGACGAGCCGCCGGTCAGGAACACCCGGTCGATGGCCTCGGGCGGCAGGCCGGCGGCGGCCAGGGCGCGGTCCACCGCCTGCTCGATCAGGCCCAGTTCGGGCGCGATCCAGGCCTCGAACTCGGACCGGGCGACCGGGGTCGTGATCGAGATCGACCCCGCCTCGAAGCGGAACTCGGCCTCGGTCTCGAAGGACAGGGTCTCCTTGAGCTTGGAGACCGCGCGGTACAGCCGGTAGCCGTAGTTCTCGTCCAGCACCTCGACCAGGCGCTCGATCTTCTCGGGCTCCACCGCGTCGCGCACCAGCTTGCGGATCTCGCGCATGTCGCGGCTGGCCCGCATCAGGGCCAGCTGGTCCCAGCGGGCGAAGGCGGTGTACCAGCGGTTCGGCGTGGGCAGCACCTTCCCCATTGAGGTGTAGCTCGAGCCCTTGCCCAGCGCCGGGGAGACGAGCTGGTCGATGATCCGGTAGTCGAAGGCGTCGCCCGCCACCCCGACCCCCGAGCGGCCGAGGGGCGTGGACGTCAGCTCGCCGGCGCGGCGCTCGAAGCGGATGATCGAGAAGTCCGAGGTGCCGCCGCCGAAGTCGCCGACCAGCACCGTCGCGTCGTGGTCGAGCTCGCGGGCGAAGAAGAACGCCGCGCCCACCGGCTCGTAGGCGTAGAGGATCTCCTTCACGCCCATGCGCCTGAACGCCGTCTCGTAGCGCTCCAGCGCCAGGGCCTCGTTCGGATGGGCCCCGACGAAGCTGACCGGCCGGCCGACAATCGCCCGTTCGGGCATCTGCGCCAGCTCGCCGCCCGCGTATTCGCGCACCTTCAGCAGGAAGGTGGAGAGCAGATCCTCGAAGCGGTAGCGCCGGCCCAGGATCTGGGTCTCGGTGAAGCTCTCCTGGGCGGCGAAGCTCTTGAAGCTCTGGATGAACCGGGTCTCGGCCGGGTCCTCCACATAGGCCTCGATCGCCCAGGGGCCGGCGGCGATCTGCCGTTCCGTCGGAGCCTCGGGCGGCGCGTAGAAGGACAGGCAGCTGCGGAAGGCGAACAGCTCGCCCTCCGCCGCCGGGAACTTCACCAGGTGGGCCGGACCGTCCCCGCCTGCGAGCGCCAGGACGGTGTTGGTGGTGCCGAAGTCGATCCCCAGGTGGGCGGGCGAGCTGTCGGACGGTCGACTGGGCCAGGTCATGGAACGCGCTCCTTTGCGGCGGGGGACGGACGGCGGACCGCCCGCTTCCCGCTCGGCGCGCGATCCGTCAGGCGGTGAGGCGCTGGCCCCGCATCAGAGCTCCACCTCCGCCAGCGGACGGTCGTAGGCGCAGAGGGTCGCCTGCTGCAGGATGCGCGACACCGAGGCCGACAGCGGGCAGATCTGCACCGACTTGGAGAGACCGAGCAGGATCGGGCCGATCACCGTGGCCCCCCCCATCGACTTGAGCAGCGCCGTCGAGATCGCGGCCGAGTGGATCGCCGGCATGATCAGCACGTTGGCCGGGCCCGTCAGGCGCATGAAGGGATAGTTCCCGCGCCGCTCGGGCTCGAGAGCGATCTCCGGGGGCATCTCGCCCTCGTACTCGAAGTCGACGCCGTCCATCTCGTCCAGCATGGCCACGGCCTCGCGGAGCTTCTCGGACCGCTCGCCCATGGGGTTGCCGAACGCCGAATAGCTGAGGAAGGCCACCCGCGGGCGGTACCCCAGGGTCTTCACGGCCCGGGCCGCCTCGATGGCGATCTCCACGAGGTCCTGGGCCTCGGGCATCTCGGTGACGTTGGTGTCGGCGATGAACAGCGTGCGGCCCTTGGCCAGCACCACGCTCATGCCCATCACCCGGCCGTCGGGCGCCGGATCGATCACCCGCAGCACCTCCTCCAGCACCTGGTCGTAGGCGCGGGTCACGCCGGTGACCATGCCGTCGGCGTGGCCGAGGGCGACCATCGAGGCGGCGAAGGCGTTGCGGTCCTGGTTGATAAGGCGCTGGACGTCGCGGCGCAGGTAGCCCTCGCGCTGCAGGCGGGCGTAGAGGTTGTCGACGAAGACCTCGTTCCACGGCGACAGGCGGGCGTTGATCACCTGCAGCTTGGCCTCGGCGGGCGACAGCCCGGCCAGCAGCATGTTCTCGTGCACCAGCTCCTCGCGGCCGACGAGGATCGCCTCGCCCAGGCCGGCGCTCTGGAAGGCGTAGGCGGCGCGGATCACGCTGGGCTCCTCGCCCTCGGCGAACACCACCTTCTTCCGCGGCCCCGAGAGGACCGCGCCCTGCAGCTTCTGGAGGAACGCCGCGGTGGGATCGAGCCGCTGGGCCAGCGCGGCGCGATAGGCGTCCATGTCCTCGATCGGCTTGCGGGCCACGCCGGTGTCCATGGCCGCCTGGGCGACGAACGGCGGGATGTACCAGATCAGCCGCGGATCGAACGGCGTCGGGATGATGTATTCCGGCCCGAACTTCAGCTGCGTGCCGTGATAGGCGGCGGCGACCTCGTCGGGCACGTCCTCGCGGGCGAGCTGGGCCAGCGCCCGGGCGCAGGCGATCTTCATCTCCATGTTCACCCGCCGGGCCCGCACGTCGAGCGCGCCGCGGAAGATGTAGGGGAAGCCCAGGACGTTGTTCACCTGGTTCGGATAGTCGCTGCGGCCGGTGGCCACGATCGCGTCGGGCCGGACCTTGTAGACCTCTTCCGGCGTGATCTCCGGGTCCGGATTGGCCATGGCGAAGATGATCGGCTTGGGCGCCATGGCCCGCACCAGCTCGCCGTTCAGCGCGCCCTTCGCCGACAGGCCGATGAACACGTCGGCGCCTTCCAGCGCCTCGGCCAGGGTGCGCTTGTCGGTGTCGACCGCATGCGCGCTCTTCCACTGGTTCATGTCCTCGGGCCGGCCGCGCCACAGCACGCCCTTGCGGTCCACGGCCAGCACGTTGTCGTGCGGCACGCCCATCGCCTTGATCAGCTCCAGGGTCGCGATGCCGGCCGCGCCCGGGCCGTTCAGCACGACCTTGATGTCCGACAGCTTGCGGCCGGTGATCTCGCAGGCGTTGATCAGGCCGGCGGCGGTGATGATCGCGGTGCCGTGCTGGTCGTCGTGGAAGACCGGGATGTCGAGCAGCTCCTGCAGCTCGGTCTCGATCCGGAAGCACTCGGGGCTCTTGATGTCCTCGAGGTTGATGCCGCCGTAGGTCAGGCCGATGTTCTTGACCACGGTGATGATCTCGTCGGCGTCCTTCGAGGCCACCTCGACGTCGATGGCGTCGACGTCGGCGAACCGCTTGAAGAGGACGCCCTTGCCTTCCATCACCGGCTTCGACGCCAGGGCGCCCAGGTCGCCGAGGCCCAGGATGGCGGTGCCGTTCGAGATCACCGCCACCAGGTTGCCCTTGGAGGTGTAGTCGTAGGCCGCCTCGGGATCGTCGGCGATCTTCAGCACCGGCACGGCGACGCCCGGCGAATAGGCGAGCGACAGGTCCCGCTGGGTGGCCATGGGCTTGGTCGCCGCGATGGCGATCTTTCCGGGGCGGGGCAGGCGGTGGAAGCTCAGCGCTTCCTCGTCGGTGAAGGTGCGTTTTTCGGCGTCGCTCATGCGCGCGCGTTCCCCCTGGCTGGGCGCGGGTGAAGGAAGAGGCGCAACCTATAGAGAGGCGCGCCCCCGCGAACAACCATCGGCGCCGCTTTCCCGAGGGGGATGCAAGTTTCTCGGGCCGCCTGGAACCGAACCTGAGGCCGGCGTGTTGTTGGACCCGCAGGGGTGCGGGGGCGTGCAGGGAGCATGCCTAACATGAGAGAAGTCCTTTCCGCCGCCGCGGCCGTCGCCGCGCTGGCCATCGCCGCGCCGTCCTTCGCGCAGCAGTCCACGACCACCGATGCGGCGACGCCGCCGACGTCCGGCTCGACCGGCGCCGGGGCCGACGCCTCCACGGACGTGGGCGCGGGCGTGGGCGCGGGCGCGTCGACCGACGCCGGCGCGAGCACGTCGACCGGCCCATCCACGGGCGCGGCCCCCAGCGCCGGCCAGGCGGGCGCCGACGCCAGCGTGACGACGGGCATGACGGTCAAGGACAAGACCGGCGCGACCATCGGCCAGGTCAGCGACGTGAAGACCGAGGGCGGCAAGACCATGGCCACCATCAAGATGGGCGCCGAGACCTTCGCCGTGGACGCCGCCAACCTCGGCGTCGCCGGCGGTTCTGCGATAATCAACGCCTCCCAGGCCGAGATCCAGCAGATGCTGAAGAAGTAGGTCGGTCCGCACCGACGATCGAGGCGGCCGCGGCGACGCGGCCGCCTTTTTCGTGCGGGCCTATGCGGGTCCGAACAGGGCCTCCAGCGCGGCGTCGGCGACGCGCTTCAGCTCGGGCCCGTCGGCGCCCGTGCGCGCGCGGATCGCCAGGGTGTGCAGGGTCGCCGCCGCCACCGCCGCCGCCGCCGCCGGGCTCAGGCCGGGGGCGAGCTGGCCGGCGTCCGCCGCGAAGCGGGCCCGGAACGCCGCCTCGGTCCGTTCGATGAAGTCGGCCACGAGGCTGCGCACCTCGGCGTCCTCCACCGCCTGGGTCACCGCCGTCCCCACCACGAAGCAGCCGCGCTGGCCCACCTCACCGGTCCGGTAGAGCTCGATGCTGCGTTCGAAGATGAAGGCGATCACCTGCCGCAGGGGCCGCTCGGGCTGCAGCGCCCTGCCCAGCGCCCCCAGCGCCTCGTCGCGCGACCGGCCGAGGGCGGCGAGGTACAGCGCCCGCTTGTCGCCGAACGCGGCGTAGAGGCTCGGGCGGTTGAGGCCGGTGGCGGCGGCGAGGTCGTCCAGCGAGGTCGCCGCATAGCCCAGGTTCCAGAAGACGGCCCGCGCCTTCTCCAGCACCGCGTCCGGATCGAAGCTCCGCGGCCGCCCCCGTCGGCGCCCGCCGTCCCGCTCCTCTTTCTGTACCATTTCGCAAAGAATCCTTGACCGCCGCTATTTTGTGCGAAACGGTACGAATATTCCAGACCCGAGAGGACGGAGCCTCCCCATGGACGTCTACTATTCCCCCCTCGCCTGCTCCCTGGCCAGCCGGATCGCGCTGTACGAGGCCGGGGCCGAGGCGCGCTTCCACCGCGTCGACACCAAGGCCGGCCGCACGGAAGACGGCGAGGACTATCGCGCGATCAACCCCAAGGGCCTGGTGCCCGCCATCCGCACGCCCGAGGGCGAGGTGCTGACCGAGAACGCCGCGGTCCTGCAGTACATCGCCGACGCCCATCCCGCCGCGCGGCTGGCGCCCCAAGGCTTCCAGCGCCACCGCCTGCAGCAGTGGCTGAACTTCATCGCCTCCGAGCTGCACAAGTACGTCTTCACGCCCCTGCTGAGCCCCCGCCACGATGCCGCCGCCAAGGCCCTGGCCCGCGAGAACGCCGCCGAGCGCTTCGCCTACCTGAACGACCACCTGACCGACCGCGAGTGGCTGCTGGACGAGTTCAGCGTCGCCGACGCCTATCTCGCCGCCGTGCTCAACTGGGCCCAGGCCGTGCAGCTCGACTTGGACGGCTATCCGGCGGTGATCGCCTACCGGGACCGGCTCCGGGCCCGGCCCGCGGTGGCCCGAGCGCTGGGCGAAGAGTTCGCCGAGTACCGCAAGGCCGCCTGAGATCCGGGTCGTCGCCGCCCCGGCGGCGAGCCGGAGGGAGCGCCGCGGGGGAAACAAGTCGCGGCGCTCCCGATCCCCCGCTTGACCCCGCAGGCGGGCTCGCGGACTTTCCCGGCGAACTTTCCGGAGGGGTCGTGGCCGACGTCATCAAGATCGCCGTCGCCGGCGCGCTGGGCCGCATGGGCCAAGTGGTGCAGGCGACGCTGGCCGACGATCCGGGCTTCCGGCTCGTGGGCGGCTTCGACCGACCGGGCGCCGCGGGCGAGGGGGTCGTGCCGGCCGATCAGGCCATCGCCGCCTGCGACGTGGTCGTCGACTTCACCATCGCTGCGGCCTCGGCCGAGCTCGCGCCGAAAGTCGCCGCCGCCGGCAAGGCGCTGGTCATCGGCTCGACCGGCTTCGACGACGCCCAGCTGGCGGTCATCCGCGAGGCCGCCCGCGAAATCCCCATCGTGCGCGCCGGCAACTTCTCGCTGGGGCTCAACATGCTCATGGGCCTCGTGGCCCGCGCCGCCCGCGCCCTGCCGGCCGAGGCCTGGGACATCGAGGTCGTCGAGGCCCACCATCGGCGGAAGGTCGATGCACCCTCCGGCGCGGCCCTGATGCTGGGCGCGGCGGCCGCCGATGGGCGCGGCGCCGACCTCGCCAAGGTCGGCCGCCGGAGCCGGGACGGGATCACCGGAGAGCGTCCGGTGGGCGAGATCGGCTTTTCCGCCATCCGCGGCGGCGGCGTCGTCGGCGAGCACAGCGTGATCTTCGCCGCCGAGGACGAGATCCTGACCCTCTCCCATTCGGCGCGGGACCGCAGCCTGTTCGCCCGCGGCGCCCTAGCCGCCGCCCGCTGGGTCGCGGGCCGCCCTCCGGGCGAGTACGACATGCAGGACGTGCTGGGGATGAAGGACGGCTAGGCGCCGGCCCGCCGCTGGGTTCCTACGCCGAGCCCGTCGAGCCGAACCCGCCGGCCCCGCGGGCGGTCTCGTCCAGGCTGTCCACCTCGCGCCAGGCGGCCTGAACCACCGGCGCCACCACCAGCTGGGCGATGCGGTCGCCGCGGCGGATGTGGAAGTCCTCCTCGCCCAGGTTCGCCAGGATCACCTTCACCTCGCCCCGGTAGTCGGCGTCGATAGTGCCTGGCGTGTTCAGGCAGGTGACCCCCGACTTCAGCGCCAGACCCGAGCGCGGCCGCACCTGGGCCTCGTAGCCGGCCGGCAGGGCGAAGGCGAAGCCCGTGGGCACGGCCGCCCGCGCGCCCGGCTTGACCGTCAGGGTCTCGCCGTCGGCGACCGCGGCCCGCAGGTCCATGCCCGCCGCCTGGGCGGTCTCGTAGGCCGGCAGCGGCAGGCCCTCGGCATGGGCCAGGCGCAGGATCGGGACGGTCGGGTTCACTGGAGCTCCCTCAGGCGAAATGGGCGGCGATGCGGGCGGCGAGCCTCCGGGCCACTTCGGCCTTCGGCGCCCGCTCCCATCGCTCGATTCCGCCCTTGGAGACTATGGCCACGGCGTTGTCGTCGCCGCCCATGGTCCCCTGCACGCTGACGTCGTTGGCGACGATCCAGTCGCAGCCCTTCCTGTCGAGCTTGGCGCGGGCGTGGGCCTCCACGTCGTTGGTCTCGGCGGCGAAGCCCACCACCAGCGCCGGCCGCGCCCCCGCCTTCGAGAGGGTAGCCAGGATGTCGGGGTTCTCCACCAGCGAGATCGGCGGCGGCCCGCCGTCGCCCTTCTTGATCTTCTGGGCGCCCAGGCTCTCGGGCCGCCAGTCGGCGACGGCGGCCACGCAGACGGCGATGTCGGCCGGCAGCGCCGCCTCGCAGGCCGCCAGCATCTCGCGCGCGGTCTCCACGTCGACCCGGGCGACGCCTGCCGGCGCCGGCAGCGCTGTGGGGCCGCTGACCAGCGTCACGTCGGCGCCAAGGGCCGCGAGCGCCTGGGCGATGGCGTAGCCCTGCTTGCCCGACGAGCGGTTGGTGATCAGCCGCACCGGGTCGATCGGCTCGGCGGTGGGCCCCGCCGTGACGATGGCGCGCCGGCCCTTCAACGGCCGGGCGCCGGCGCCGGCGAGCGCGTCGAGGATCGCCTGCAGGATGGCGGCGGGCTCGGCCATGCGGCCGGGCCCGAACTCGCCGCAGGCCATGGCGCCCTCGTCGGGCCCCACGAACAGGACGCCGTCGCGTTTCAGGGTCTCGAGGTTCCGCCGGGTGGCCGGATGCTCCCACATGCGCACGTTCATCGCCGGCGCCATCAGCACCGGCTTGTCGGTGGCGAGCAGGGTCGTGGAGGCGAGGTCGCCCGCCAGGCCGTTCGCCGCCTTGGCCATCAGGTCGGCGGTCGCCGGCGCCACGACGACGAGGTCCGCCGAGCGGGACAGCTCGATGTGGCCCATCTCGGCCTCGTCGGTCAGCGAGAAGAGCTCGGAGTAGACCTTGTCCTCGGCCAGGGCCGACAGGGACAGCGGCGTGACGAACTCGGCGCCCGCCTTCGTCAGGATCGGGCGCACGCCGACGCCGGCCTTGCGCAGCAGGCGCGTCAGCTCCAGCGCCTTGTAGGCGGCGATGCCGCCGCCCACGATCAGCAGGATCCGCTTGTCGTCCAAGGCCGCTTCGCCCCCGCGTTCAGGAGGGCCTGATGTAGGCCAACCGGACGGACTCGACAAACCGGCGTAGCTGTGTTCTCTCTTCGTTCCAGCTCGACTGGACGGGAGATCTTCTATGGCTCGGGTGTGGATGGGACTGGCCCTGCTGGGCGGGGCTGCGACGCTGGCGCTCGCGGCCTGCGACAACGGCCCTTCGGCGGTGGCCCAGCAGCAGGCGGCCGGGACGCAGATGGCGACGGCCGCGCCGCCGCGCGAGGCGGCGGACGCGGGGCCGCGGGTCGACCACCGGAGGGATCCGGTGAAGCTGGTGAACGGCAGGCCGATGTGGTCGGCCAGCCGGCGCTACTCGGCCGAGGAGAACGCCCGCCGCGCCTTCGAGCGCAACGGCGAGGCCTTCGGGGCCGACACGGTGGACGAGTTCGTGAAGGCCGCCCACGCTTTCGTCGAGACGCCGCCGCGCGGCACGCTCACGCTGTCGCGCCCGAACGGCGATACGCTGTTCTACGACCCCAAGGGCAACGTCTTCGCCATCGCCACCAAGGACGGCGCGCCGCGGACGATGTTCAAGCCCGACGACGGCCCCGCCTACTGGGACGAGGTGAAGGCCCGCGAGGCCCGCCGCGGCCAGTCGCGCCGCACCGCCAGCCGCGACGCCGACGACGAGGCGTGATGGCCGACGATCCGCACATCGTCCGGACCTCCACCCTCGACTGGTCCAGGGCCTGGCGCGGCCGCCATCCGTTCAATGACGCCTCCGAGATGCGGCTGGTCCCGCTGGGCGACCCGGCGGGTCTTAGCCGGATCGGCGTCCACCTGGTTCGCGTCCCCGCCGGCAAAGAGAGCTTCATCCCGCACAGCCATGCGGTGCAGGAGGAGTTCGTCTTCGTTCTCGAAGGCGCCGGGGAGGTGCTGCTTGACGGATCGGTCCATGCCCTGGGGCCCGGCGATTTCGTGGGCTTCCCAACCGACGGCGTGGTGCATTCGCTCCGCGCCGTCGGCCCCGGCGATCTCGTCTACCTGACCGGCGGCGAGCGCAGCGAGACCGAAGTCGCCGAGATGCCCACGATCGGCAGGACCGCGGTGTTCCGGAAGGGGCGCATGAGCCTGTTCGGACCGGACGGCGTTGAGGAGCTCACCGAAGCCGAGTGGATGGCCCGGACGCGGCTCGACTAGGCGACCAGCGCGCCGACGAGGAAGGCCACGCCGGCCGCCGCGGCCCCGAGGGCGAACCACAGGGGCGAGAAGTTCGGCTTGTCCTCGCGCAGGATGTCCACCGGCACGGGGACGGGCGGCCGCTCGGCCAGCCGCGCGAGATTGCGCACCGCGGTCTCGGCCTCGCCCGCCAGCCGCCTCAGCCGCGTCGCGGGCGAGAGCTCCCGGGCGATCCAGCGGCGCACCACCGGGTCGGAGGCGGCCCAGATGTCGTGGTCGGGGTCGATGCGCCGGGCGACGCCCTCGACCGTCATCATGGTCTTCTGCAGCAGGACCAGCTCCGGGCGCAGCCGCATGTCGAAGAGGGCGGTGATCTCGAACAGCTGGGTCAGGACCCGGCTCATCGGCACCTCGGCGGCGGCCCGTCCGAAGATCGGCTCGCCCACCGCCCGCAGCGCCTGGGCGAAGGCCGAGACGCTGTGGGTCGCAGGCACATAGCCCGCCTCGAAGTGGACGCGGGCGACCTGCTCGTAGTCGCGGTTCAGGAAGCCCCACAGGATCTCGGCGAGGTAGCGCCGCTCGGGCGCGCCCAGGCGGCCGATGATCCCGAAGTCTACGGCGGTGAGCTGGGCCGGCGCGGCGGCGAACAGGTTGCCCTCGTGCAGGTCGGCGTGGAAGACGCCGTGGTCGAGCGCCTGGGCCAGGAAGGCGCGGGTCAGGTTGTCGGCCAGGGCCTTGCGGTCGAGGCCCGGCTGCTCCAGCGCCTCGTCCTCGGAGAGCGGCAGCCCCTTGGCCCATTCCATGGTCAGGACGCGCTTGCCGACGCCTTCCCAGACCACCTTGGGCGCGGACATATAGCCGTCCTGCCCCATCACCTCGGCCAGCTCGTCGGCGCCGGCGGCCTCCAGCCGCAGGTCCAGCTCGAGCTCGGTGGCGCGGATCACCGTGGCGGCGAACCCCTTCGGCTCCAGCCGCCGGGCCGCCGGGACCCACCGGTCGACCAGCCGCGCGGCCAGCCACAGCACCTCGCCGTCGTCGGCCACCCGGCGGGCGATGGCGGGCCGCAGGACCTTCACCGCCACCCGCCGTCCGTCCAGCAGCACCGCATCGTGCGCCTGGGCCAGGGAAGCGGCGGCGACCGGCTCGCCGAAGCTCGCGAACAGGCTCTCGACCGGCCGGCCGAGGGTCAGCTCCACCTCGGCCCGCGCGACCGCGGTCGGGAAGGGCGCCAGCCGGTCCTTCAGCCGCGACAGGTCCAGGGCGAACTCGCGGCCGAAGATGTCGGCCCGGGTCGAGAGGAGCTGGCCCAGCTTGATCGCCACCGGCCCCAGCCGCTCCAGCGAGCGGGCCAGGCGCTCGCCCGGGCGGCCCTGGTAGGCCTGGCGTCCGGCGAACATCCGCAGCAGGCGCGACAGCGTGCGCGCCCCAGACGAATAGAGCGGGTCCAGCTCGCGCGGCAGCAGAGCGTCGTTCCGGAGCAGGGTCCAGCCGGCTCCGATCAGCCGGACGAAGGCGCCGGGACCGGCCATGGGCTCAGATCGCCCGGCCGGTGTGAAGGGCCGCGACGCCCGCCGTGAAGTTCGTGTAGCCCACCCGGGAGAAGCCCGCCTCGCCGATCATGCCGGCGAACCGCTTCTGGTCGGGGAAGCGGCGGATGCTCTCCACCAGGTACTGGTACGACTCCCGGTCGCCCGCGACCCGCTCGCCGATCTCGGGGATCACCTTGAACGAATAGAGGTCGTAGGCCCGCTGCAGCGGCTCGGTGACCGGGCGCGAGAACTCCAGGCACAGGAACCGGCCGCCCGGCTTCAGCACCCGGCGCGCCTCACTCAGGGCCGCGGGAATGTCGGTGACGTTGCGGATGCCGAAGCTGATCACATAGGCGTCGGCGCAGGCGTCGGGCAGCGGCAGCCGCTGCGCGTCCCCGACCGTCCAGCAGATCTCGGGCTCGAAGCCGCGCTCGCGCCCGGCGGCGATCATCTCGGCGTTGTAGTCGATCACGAAGACCTTGGCGTCGTCCCCGCCCCGCCGCTCCTGCGCCCGCCTGGCCATGCGGGCGAAACGCCTGGCCATGTCGCCGGTGCCGCCGGCCACGTCGAGGATCGTCTCGCCCGGCTGCGGATTGAGGCGGGCGGCGACGGCGTCCTTCCAGAGGCGGTGGACGCCCGCGCTCATCAGGTCGTTCATCAGGTCGTAGCGGCGGGCGACCCGGTCGAAGACGCCCCGCACCAAGCCGGGCTTCTCGCGGGCGTCCACGTCGCGGAAGCCGAAGGTGGCGGACGGTCCGGTCATGGGGGGCGTCTTAGCCGCTGAACCCTCGACGCGCCAGCGATCGCGTGCCAAGCGAAGGCCATGCCCGAATTGCCCGAAGTCGAGACGGTCCGCGGGGGCCTCGCCCCCGTCCTTGAGGGTCGCCGGCTCGTCCGCGTCGAGGCTCGCCGGCCCGACCTGCGCTTCCCCCTGCCGCCGGGCTTCGTCCAGATCCTCACCGGCTCGACCATCGTGAAGCTGGAGCGGCGGGCGAAGTACCTGCTGGGGCGGCTGGACCGCGAGGACACCCTTGTCATGCACCTGGGCATGAGCGGCCGGTTCGAAATCGCCCACCCCGAAGGCGAGGAGCGGCCGGGCCGGTTCCACTACGCGCCGGACCCCGACCCCAAGCACGCCCACGTGGTCTTCGAGACAGAGGCGGGGGTGCGGATCACCTATTACGATCCCCGGCGGTTCGGCTACATGTCCCTCGTCAACACGGCCACGCTCGACCTGCATCCGTGGTTCGCGGGCCTGGGGCCCGAGCCCCTCTCCGACGACTTCGACGCCGCGCACCTGAAGGCCGCCTTCACCGGCCGCCGGCAGGGGCCCAAGACCCTGCTGCTGGACCAGCGGATCGTCGCGGGCCTGGGCAACATCTATGTCTGCGAGGCCCTGAACCGGGCGCGCATCTCGCCCTTCAAGCCGGCCGGGCGCATCTCGCGGCCCCGGATCGAGGTCCTGGTCGCCGCCATCAAGGACGTGCTGCGCGAGGCCATCGCCGCAGGGGGCTCGACCCTGCGCGACTACGCCCAGGCGGACGGCGCCCTGGGCTATTTCCAGCACAGCTTCCGCACCTACGACCGCGAGGGCCAGCCGTGCCGGAACGACGGCTGCCGGGGCGTGATCGGCCGCGAGGTCCAGGCCGGACGCTCGACCTTCTATTGCCCCGTTTGCCAGAGATGACGGGCGCATGAGACGCCTCCTCGCCCTCACCGCCCTGGCGTGCCTGGGCCTCGCTTGCGCCGACCCGGCCATGGCCCGGCCGCCGGTGTGGGTGGTGAAGGACGCCGACTCCGAAATGGTGCTGTTCGGCTCGGTGCATGTCCTGCCGCCGGGCCTGGACTGGAACCCGCCGGCCCTCTCGCGCGCGCTCGCCCGCGCCGACGACCTCTGGTTCGAGCTGCCCGCGGGCCCCGGAGCCGACCAGGAGAGCGCCCGCCTGGCGGGCGAGAAGGGGGTGCTGCCCCCCGACCGGTCGCTGTTCCGCATCCTGGCGCCCGACGACGCCGCGCGGCTGGTCCGGGTGGCCGAGGCCTATGGCGTGGACAAGACCGTGCTGGACCGGCTGGAGCCCTGGCTGGCCGAGCTCGCCCTGGCGGGCGCCGCCTACCGCCGGGCCGGCGCGGGGGTCGCCAACGGCGTGGAGGCCGCGGTCGAGGCGGCCGCCCCGCCCGCCGCCGAGCGGCGCGCCTTCGAGACCCCGGCCCAGCAGCTCGCCGTGTTCGACGAGGCGCCGCTCGAGGCGCAGATCGCCTCCCTGCGCGTCACGATGACCGAGATGGAGGACGATCCGGCGGCCTTCGAGACCCTCGTCCGCGCCTGGGCCGACGGGGACCTCGGCGTCCTCGAGCGCAAGGCCCTGCGGCCGCTGCGGCAGGCCTCGCCGCTGCTGTTCCGGCGGCTGGTCGACGAGCGCAACGCACGCTGGGCGGCGATGCTGGACGCCCGGCTGAAGGGCGCGGGCCGGACCGTGGTGGTGGTCGGCATGGGCCACCTGATCGGCGAGGGCGGCCTGCCCGCGCGGCTCCGGGCGCTTGGCTATTCGGTCGAGGGGCCTTAATCCGCGGGCGATCCATCAGCGGAGCCGGCCATGAGCTTTGAGACCATCCTCGTCGAGAGCCCCAGCGCGGGCGTCACCCTGATCCGCCTGAACCGCCCCGAAGCGCTGAACGCCCTGAACACCCAATTGCTGGGCGAGCTCTCGCAGGCGCTCGACGCCGCCGAGGCGGACGAGGCCGTCCGCTGCGTGGTGCTGACCGGCTCGGAGAAGGCCTTCGCCGCCGGCGCCGACATCAAGGAGATGTCGGACAAGACCTACGCCCAGATGTTCTCGATGGACTTCTTCACGCCCGCCGCGCGGCGGCTGGAGCAGTTCCGCAAGCCGGTGATCGCCGCGGTCGCCGGCTACGCCCTGGGCGGCGGCTGCGAGCTCGCCATGCTCTGCGACTTCATCATCGCCGCCGAGACGGCGAAGTTCGGCCAGCCCGAGATCAACCTCGGCGTCATGCCCGGCATCGGCGGCACCCAGCGGCTGACGCGTTTCGTCGGCAAGTCCAAGGCCATGGACATGATGCTGACCGCCCGAATGATGGACGCGGCCGAGGCCGAGCGCACGGGCCTGGTCTCGCGCGTGGTGGCCGCCGACAAGCTGCTGGACGAAGCCCTGGCGGCGGCGGCCAAGATCGCCTCCCAGTCGCCGCTGGCGGTGATGATGAACAAGGAGCTGGTGAACACCGCCTACGAGACCACGCTCTCCACCGGCGTGGCCGTGGAGCGGCGCCTGTTCCACTCGCTCTTCGCCTTCGAGGACCAGAAGGAGGGCATGGCCGCCTTCGTCGAGAAGCGGAAGCCCGACTTCAAGGGCCGCTGATCCGCAGGGGCCGCTTCCGGCATTGACCCGGGAGCCCGCCTTGCGTATATCCGCGCCTCCAATTTTGCCCGCCCGGCTACCCGGCCGGGCGCGATCCGTTTCGAGAGCTTAGACGAATGGCCAATACGCCCGGCGCCAAGAAGGCGGTCCGCAAGATCGCCCGCCGCACCGAAGTGAACACCGCCCGCCGCTCGCGCGTGCGCACCTTCCTCCGGAAGTTCGAGGAAGCCCTGGCTTCGGGCGACGCCGGCGCCGCGAAGGCGGCGTTCGTGCAGGCCCAGTCCGAGCTGATGCGCGCCGTCAGCAAGGGCGTGGTGCACAAGAACACCGGCGCCCGGAAGGTCTCGCGCCTGGCCGCCCGGCTGAAGAAGCTGTCGGCCGCCTGAGTCCCGCCTGGAGGGGGCGCCGTTCCCCTCCTTCACCACTAGGATTTCGGTACGCAGCGCCCGGTTCCGGGCGCTGTTTTTTTGTGCTCGCGAGGCGCCGCCGGAACCGGCCCCGCGACAAATCTGCTCAGCCCCCGGACCGGTTTTTCGACCTTTCCCTTGGCCTCAAAAGGGTCCGCTGGGAGTCAATCAAAATATCCGTCGACAGCGCGAAGAATCACCGTTGACCGACGGGGCCCCCCGACTAGTCTCGGGGTTCTTACAGGCGTCTTTGGACTGTTCTCGGGTCACAACGAGACGCCGGCGGAGCTCTTGCGTTCGCCGGATAAGAGCCTGTGTGTATTGAGAAAATTCCAGTCGGGGGGTTCGGGGCCCTGACTGGATGTCGACAGGTCGATGGGGTTGCGAGGGATGACGAGCAGGGGGGCTGCGGGAGCTATGGCAGGTGCGCCGGCGGGGGCCGTGTGGACGAAGACCTGCCAGGTCCTCAAGCGGGAACTTGGCGAGGCGACCTTCGGGTCCTGGCTGGGCCAGGCCGCGCTGCGCGAGTCCGGGGACGAGGTGTGCCTGGTGGCCGCCACCGGCGTCGCGCGCGACTGGATCCGCCGCCATGCATGGCGGCGTATCGGCGAGCTGTGGGCGCAGAATGACCCGCTGGGCCGGCGCCTGGACCTGAAGTCGCGGATGGAGGTGGAATCCGTGGGCGCCGTCGCCCCCGCGCCCGCCGCCCCGCCCCGGGCCGCCAACGCCGAGCCCGCCGCCGAGGTGTTCGAGGTCGAGGCCGTGGCGCCCGTTGCGGCCCGCCAGGGCCGCCTGCAGGGCCTGCAGGAGCGGTTCTCGTTCGACACCTTCGTGTCGGGCCCCGCCAACGAATTCGCCTTCGCCGTGGCCCGCCGCGTGGCCACCTGGGCCGACGGGCACTTCAACCCGGTGCTGTTCCACGGGCCCTACGGCTTCGGGAAGACCCACCTGCTGAACGCCCTGGCCTGGGAAGCCATGCGCACGGCCCCGGACAAGCGGGTGGTCTACCTGACCGCCGAGCGGTTCACGACGACCTTCGTGAAGGCCCTGCAGGACCGCCAGACCCAGGCGTTCAAGGACGACCTGCGCAACGCCGACCTGCTGCTGATCGACGACGTCCACTTCGTCGCCGGCAAGACCCAGACCCAGGAGGAGCTGTTCCACACGCTCATCGCCCTGGTCGAGGACGGCCGCCGGGTGGTGCTGACCGCCGACCGCTCGCCCACCGAGCTGTCCGAGATGGAGCCGCGGCTGCGCTCGCACCTGCAGGCGGGCCTCGTCTGCGGCATCGAGCCGGCCGACCGGAGCCTTCGCCTGGGCATCTTGGAGCGCAAGCTGCTGACCCTGGCGACCCAGGGCCGGTTCCACCCCTCGGCGCGGCCCGAGGTGCTGCAGTTCCTGGCCGACCGCTTCACCGACAGCGTGCGCGAGCTGGAGGGGGCCCTGAACACCCTGGTGGCCCGCGTGGGCGGCGACATCGCCCGCCTGACGCTGGACGAGGCCCAGGCGATCCTCCGGCCCCACCTGTCCTGCACCGAGCGCAAGGTGACCGTGGACATGATCCAGAAGACCGTCGCCGAGCACTACGCGCTGAAGCAGGCCGACCTGATCTCCGAGCGCCGCGCCCGCGCGGTCGCCCGGCCGCGCCAGGTCGCCATGTGGCTGGCCAAGCAGATCACCACGCGGTCCCTGCCCGACATCGGCCGCCGCTTCGGGGGGCGCGACCACACCACCGTGCTGCACGCGGTGCGCCGCATCGAGGCCCTGAAGGCCGAGGACGCCGCCATCGCCCGCGACATCGACGTGCTGCTGCGAAAGCTGCGCGGCTGACGAGTTTCCAGGAGAGCGACTGACGAGAGGCCCGCCGGCGACGGCGGGCCTTTTCTCTTGCCGCCACCTCGCCGCGGCGGAGGCGCGAGCCGCCGCGAGGCGGCCACGAACCACACGAAAAAGGCGGCCGGATCGCTCCGGCCGCCTTCTCGCATTCCCGAAGGATGGGGCGCTTACGCGTCCGCCGGCTCTTCGGCCTTCTCGTTCGACTTCGACAGGTCCTCGCCGGTCTCCTGGTCGACGACCTTCATGGAGAGGCGGGTCTTGCCGCGGTCGTCGAAGCCCAGGAGCTTGACCTTCACCTGCTGGCCTTCGGTCAGCACGTCCGAGACCTTGGCCACGCGCTCGTTCGAGATCTGCGAGACGTGGACCAGGCCGTCCTTGGCGCCGAAGAAGTTCACGAAGGCGCCGAAGTCGACGATCTTCACGACCTTGCCGGTGTAGATCTGGCCGACCTCGGGCTCGGAGGCGATCGACTTGATCCACTCCTTGGCCGCGTCGATCTTGGTCTGCTCGGCGGCCGCGATCTTGATCGTGCCGTCCTCGCCGATGTCGATCTTGGCGCCAGTCTTCTCGACGATCTCGCGGATCACCTTGCCGCCCGAGCCGATCACTTCCCGGATCTTGTCGACCGGGATCTTGATGGTCTCGATCTTCGGCGCGAACTCGCCCAGCTCGGCGCGGGGCGCCGTCATGGCCTTGTTCATCTCGGCCAGGATGTGATCACGGCCGCCCTTCGCCTGCTCGAGGGCCTTCTTCATGATCTCCTCGGTGATGCCGGCGATCTTGATGTCCATCTGCAGGGACGTGATGCCGTCGGCGGTGCCCGCCACCTTGAAGTCCATGTCGCCGAGGTGGTCCTCGTCGCCCAGGATGTCCGAGAGGACCGCGAAGCCGTCCTTCTCGAGGATCAGGCCCATGGCGATGCCCGACACCGGCTTCTTCAGCGGCACGCCGGCGTCCATCAGGGCCAGCGAGGAACCGCAGACCGTGGCCATCGACGAGGAGCCGTTGGACTCGAAGATCTCGGACACGATGCGGATCGTGTACGGGAACTCCTCGTAGGACGGCAGCATCGGGCGGAGCGCCCGCCAGGCCAGCTTGCCGTGACCGACTTCACGCCGGCCGGGCGAGCCCATGCGGCCCGTCTCGCCCACCGAGAACGGCGGGAAGTTGTAGTGCAGCATGAACTTCTCGAAGTACTTGCCTTCGAGGGCGTCGATCAGCTGCTCGTCGTCGCCGGTGCCCAGGGTGGTCACGCAGAGCGCCTGGGTCTCGCCGCGGGTGAACAGCGCCGAGCCGTGGGCCCGGGGCAGCACGCCCACTTCGCCGAGGATCGGACGGACCTGGTCGACGGTGCGGCCGTCGATGCGCTTGCCGGTCTCCAGGATCGAGCGCCGGACGATGTCGGCCTCGATCTCCTTGAAGACGCCGCCCAGCTTGTTGGCGTCGTAGCCTTCGGGGTTCGCCTCGGACTTGGCGAAGGCCGTCATGGCCTTCTCCTTGGCCGCGCCGATGGCGGCGTGGCGCTCGGACTTGCCGGTGATCTGGTAGGCGGCGCGCAGGTCGGCGCCGATCAGGTCCTTCACCTTGGCGGCGATCTCGTCGGTGTCGTCCGGCTGGAAGTCGAACGGCTCCTTGGCCGAGTGCTCGGCCAGCTCGATGATCGCGTCGATCACCGGCTGCATGCCCTTGTGGGCGAAGGTGACGCCGCCCAGGACCTGCTCTTCCGTCAGCTCCTTGATCTCGGATTCGACCATCATCACGGCTTCGGCGGTGCCGGCCACGACGAGGTCCATCGCGCTTTCCTTCATCTCGTCGAGAGTCGGGTTCAGCACGTACTCGCCGTTCACGTAGCCGACGCGCGCGGCGGCGATCGGGCCCATGAAGGGCACGCCCGACAGCACCAGGGCGGCCGAGGCGGCGACCATGGCCACGATGTCGGGGTCGTTCTCGAGGTCATGGGCCAGGACGGTGCAGATCACCTGCACTTCGTTCTTGAAGCCCTTCACGAACAGCGGGCGGATCGGACGGTCGATCAGGCGCGAGGTCAGCGTCTCCTTCTGGGAGGGCGCGCCTTCGCGGCGGGGGAAGCTGCCGGGAATCTTGCCGGCGGCGTAGAACTTCTCCTGGTAGTTCACCGTCAGGGGGAAGAAGTCCTGGCCGGGCTTGGGAGACTTGGCGAACACCGCGGTCGCCAGCACCATGGTCTCGCCGTAGGTGGCGAGCACCGCGCCGTCGGCCTGGCGGGCCATGCGGCCGGTTTCGAGCGTGAGGGTCTTGCCTCCCCACTCGATCGTCTTGCGCTTGATATCGAACATTTTGGCTTCTTTCTCATCCCGCGGGCGTATTCCCGGCGGGGGCGGACAGGGCGTCGGACTTCCGAAATCCTCTCCAGGTCAGACAGGCAAGGCGAGGATTTCGTTCGAACCCTCACGTACGAAAAGGGGAAGCCCGACGTTCGGGTCCCCCTGGCCGCCGCTTGGCCCTCCGGCCTGTCGAGGAGGAGCAGCGGTAAATGTGGCGAGGACCCGACGGCGGCTGCCGAACGGGTCCTCGGTAAACCAACTAGCGACGCAGGCCGAGCTTCTCGATCAGGTCCTGATAGCGGGCCTGGTCGGCCTTCTTCAGGTGGTCGAGGAGCGACCGGCGCTGGGAGACCAGCTTCAGCAGGCCCCGGCGCGAGTGATTGTCCTTCTTGTGCGTCTTGAAGTGTTCGGTGAGGTTCGAAATCCGTTCGGAAAGGATCGCCACCTGGACTTCGGCGCTGCCCGTGTCCGCTTCGCCGCGGGCATGGGTCTTGATGAGTTCAGCCTTGCGTTCGGCCGTGATCGACATCGGGTTTCTCCGCTCTCGTCAAAGGTTGAAGACGCGCGAAGGTTCGAGCCGGCCCGCACGCATCTCGCAGAGAGCGACCAACGATCCGCCCGCCATCGCCGAAACGGTGCGCGAGCCCGGCTTGAGCCCGGCCTTCACGGTTTCGACCTGTCGGGGAACGAGAACGATCGACCGTCCCTGCTTCAATCGGAAGGCGTCTTCGTCGGTCACGGCCAGCGCCGGGATGTCGTCCAGCGCGGTCTCGACCGGAAGCAGGGCCTCCGATTGGCGGGCCTTATGCCCTAAATCCTCAAGGATATCCAGCGTGACGGCGTTCGCCTCGGTAAACGAGCCCACCCGCGTCCGGCGAAGCTCGCTCACGTGGCCGCAGGCGCCCAGCGCTTCGGCCAGGTCGCGGACGATCGCCCGCACGTAGGTGCCCTTGCCGCATTCCACCTCGAGGGTGACGTGATCGGCGTCCACGGCGTCGGCGATCCGGGCCGCGTGGATGACCACCGTCCGCGGCTCCAGCTCCACCGTCTCGCCCGCGCGGGCGAGGTCGTAGGCGCGCTCGCCGTCCACCTTGATCGCCGAATAGGCCGGCGGGACCTGCTGGATCTCGCCCACGAACCGCGGCAGCACCGCCTCCACCTGGGCCAGCGTCGGGCGCACGTCCGACGAGGCCAGGGTCTCGCCCTCCCGATCGTAGGTCGCGGTGGTCCGGCCCCAGGCGATGGTGAAGCGGTAGGCCTTGTCGGCGTCCATCAGGAACGGGACGGTCTTGGTCGCCTCGCCCAGGGCGATCGGCAGGACGCCGGTGGCCAGGGGGTCCAGCGTGCCGGCGTGGCCCGCCTTCTGGGCGTCGAAGATCCGCCGCACGCGGCTCACCGCCTGGGTCGAGCCCAGGTCGTAGGGCTTGTCGAGGTTGATCCAGCCCGAGACGGCCTGGCCGCGCTTGCGACGCGCCATCAGTCCTCGTCCTTCCAGCTGTCCGACGGCGGCTGCGGCGTCAGGTCCTGGCGCACCTTGGGGTCGTCGAACAGCTTCGCCATGCGGGCGGCCTCGTTGAAGCTCTCGTCGTGCAGGAACTTCAGCTCGGGCGTGAAGCGCAGCTCGATGGCGCGGCCGAGATGGCCCCGGAGGAACCGAGCGTGCCGGTTCAGCGCCTGCACGACCTCGTCCGCATGCTCGCCGCCCAGGGGCTCGACGAACACCGTCGCGTGCCGCAGATCGGGGCTGACCCGCACCTCGGTGACCGTGACCGAGACGCCGGCCAGGACAGGATCGTTGATCTCTTCCTCGCGGAAGATCTCGACCAGGGCGTGGCGCACCAGCTCGCCCGCGCGGAGCTGGCGCTGGGACGGGCCTTGCGGCGGGCGCCGGCCGTGTGAGGAGGGGCGTTTCATGGTCTCGAACCTTTCGGCCTGAGGCGCGGGTCGGACGCGCCCGTCAGGGAAGGGCGGGCTTCTAGTGAGGTCGACCCGCGAAGTCCAGAGTTCAGGGGGGGTCAGGCCGCGCCCGTGCGCTCCCGGAAGAACGCAATCACCCGCTGTTCGGCCGCCTTGGTCGGGCCGTCCTCCTTCAGGTTGATGGTCAGCACCGAGTGCGGATGCTTCAGCCCGCCGGGCCGGGCGTCGGCAGGATCGATCTCGATCGCCTCGAAGGCCTCGCCCAACTCGCGCCGATAGGTCTCGAACCGCGCGTCCGGCACGAAAGGGTCTCCCGTGAAGCGCAGGCCCAGAACCTTCAGGCCCTCCTCGGCGTGCCGCCGGCGCGCGCAGGCGACCTCGGCCGGGGCCGCATCGATCCCGGCGTTGCGCCTTCCGAGCGGCAGCGAGGGCTGGGACAGCACCGGGGCCACGACCGCGGGCTCCGTCACCATCGCCAGGGCGAAGCCGCCCGTGAAGCACATGCCCACCGCGCCGACGCCCCTGCCGCCGCAGTCGGCATGGGCCTGCCGGGCCAGGGCCCGCAGCCAGTCCACGATCGGGCTGGAGCGCCCCGCCCGCCAGGCGTTGAACTCGAAGCGGACGCACAGGCCGCCCAGCATCGTCAGCGCGCCCGCGGGATGGGTCGCGGGCCGGCCCGGCGCGCCGAACAGCACCGGGCAGTAGACGCTCATCCCCGCCTCGGCCACGCGGTCTGCGAAACGGATGACGTCAGGGTGCAGGCCCGGCATCTCGTGGATGACGATCACCGCCGGACCCGAGCCGCGGCGGTAGACGTCCCGCACCCAGCGGCCGTCGCCGAAGCTGAACCGGTCGTAGTCCGACAGCGCGGCCGCGTATGCCATGGAAGCCCTCCCCCGTTGCGGAGAGCCTAGCCCCATCAGCCCTTCAGGCGCAGCTCCTTGATGTCGCCCTCGAACCCCGAGAGCCGCCAGCGGTCGTCGGGGCCCTTGGTGAAGATCAGCAGGCAGGGGCCGTCCTGCTTGCGGGTGGCGCAGATCCGCCCGTCCGGCAGGGGCTTCAGGGCCTGGGAGATGGCCAGAGGGCCGGGGATCTTCGTCTCGCGCGTGTAGCCGTAGTACTCGGCGACGCCCCGGAAGACGCTGGGCTGCACCAGCGTCTCGCCGGCGAGGTCGGCCAGGGCGGGGGCCAGGATGGCCGCCAGGCCGCCGAGGCGCTCGTCCTTGCGCCCTTCCGCCACCAGCCGGGCCTCGATCTCCTGCTTGAGGGCGGCGCGGTCCACGTGGGCGTCGAAGGCGGCCTGGTCGTCGTCGCGGATAGCGATCAGCAGGGCGTGGACGTCGTTCGCCGCGTCCAGCTTGCGCACCGAGGCGCAGGCGGTGAGCGCCAGGGCGATCAGGCTCAGAATGACGATGCGCATGGGACCTCCGTCGCCGCTTCCCCTGACATAACGCACGCGGGCTGGCTACAAGGCCAGGGCATGGCTGAACCGATCCTGACCACCGAGCGCCTCGTCTTCCGGCCGTTCGCGGCGGACGACTTCGGCCTGCTCGCCCGCCTGCATCAGGACGCCCAGGTGGGCCGCTACTTCGGCGGCGTCTGGAGCGACGCGCAGGTGGCCGAGACGCTGGCGCGGTTCGTCGCCGAACAGGCGGCCCGGGGCCATTCGAAGTGGGCGGTCTTCACGCGGGACGGCGCCTTCGCCGGACGGGCCGGCGTGAGCTTCTGGCCCCCGACGGGCGAGCTGGAGCTGGGCTACGCGCTCCTGCCCGCGTTCTGGGGCGGGGGCCTGGCCACCGAGGCGGCGCGGGCGGTCGCCGCCTGGACGTTCGCCAACACCGCGGCCACCCACCTCATCGGCTTCACCGACCTTGCGAACCGGGGCTCGCAGCGGGTGCTGGAGAAGATCGGCATGGTCCGCCAGCCGGACACCGACCTCGGCAAGGGCCTGAGCGCGGTCTACCGCCTGGACCGCCCCTTGACCGAAAAACGCCTGAAATGAAAAACCCCGGAGGAGACCTCCGGGGCTTCACATCGTCATAGAGCTCAGGGCTACAGCGACCGCTTGACCTCTTCGAGGTTGAAGCACTCGATGACGTCGCCGGCCTTGATGTCCTGGAAGCCTTCGAAGGCCATGCCGCACTCCTGTCCGGCCTGCACCTCGTTGACCTCGTCCTTGAAGCGCTTGAGCGTCTTGAGCACGCCCAGCTCCAGGATGACCACGTCCTCGCGCACGATCCGCACCCGCGCGCCCTTGCGGACGACGCCTTCGGTGACGCGGCAGCCGGCGACGCGGCCGACCTTCGTGATGTCGAAGGCCTGCAGCACCTCGGCGTTGCCCAGGAAGGTTTCGCGCTGGATCGGCGCCAGCATGCCCGAGAGCACGCCTTTGATGTCGTCGATCAGGTCGTAGATGATCGCGTAGTAGCGGATCTCGACGCCTTCGCGTTCAGCGAGGTCGCGAGCCTGCTTCGAGGCGCGGACGTTGAAGCCCAGGATCGGGGCTCCGGCGCCCTTGGCCAGCAGCACGTCGCTCTCGTTGATCGCGCCGGCGCCCGACAGGATGATCCGCGCGCGGACCTCGTCGGTGGCCAGCTTGTCCAGCGAGCCCACGATGGCTTCGGCCGAGCCCTGCACGTCGGCCTTGATGATGACCGGCAGCTCCGAGACCTTCTTGTCCGCGAGCTTGGCCATCATGTCGGCCAGCGAAGCAGAGGCGACCGGCGCGCCGGCCTTCTCGCGCTTCACGCGCTGGCGGTATTCCGTCAGCTCGCGGGCGCGGGCCTCGTTCTCGACCACGGCGAAGGGCTCGCCCGGATCGGGCGTGCCGTCGAGGCCGAGGATCTCCACCGGAGTGGACGGCGTCGCCTCCTGAAGCTGCTCGCCGCGCTCGTTCAGCAGGGCGCGCACGCGGCCCCAGCTCGAGCCGGCCACGACGATGTCGCCGCGCTTCAGCGTGCCGCGCTTGACCAGCACGGTCGCCACGGCGCCGCGGCCCTTGTCGAGCTTGGCCTCGATGACCGAGCCGTCCGCGGTGCGGTCGGGGTTGGCCTTCAGGTCCAGGACCTCGGCCTGCAGCAGGATGTTCTCGATCAGGTCGTCGAGGCCCATCTTCTGGGTCGCCGAGACCTCGACCGCCTGGGTCTCGCCGCCCAGGCTTTCGACCACGATCTCGTGCTGCAGCAGCTCGTTGATCACCCGGGTCGGGTCGGCGTCGGGCTTGTCGATCTTGTTGATCGCCACGATGATCGGGGCGCCGGCCGCCTTGGCGTGCTGGATCGCCTCCACCGTCTGCGGCATCACGCCGTCATCCGCCGCCACCACCAGGATGACGATGTCGGTGACGTTGGCGCCGCGCATCCGCATGGCCGAGAAGGCCGCGTGGCCGGGCGTGTCCAGGAAGGTCACGCGCTGGCCGTCGGCCAGACGCACCTGGTAGGCGCCGATGTGCTGGGTGATGCCGCCGTGCTCGCCCGACACGACGTCGGTGGAGCGCAGGGCGTCCAGCAGGCTGGTCTTGCCGTGGTCGACGTGGCCCATCACGGCCACGACCGGCGGACGCGGCAGCAGGTGATCGTCAACGTCCTCGGCGCCGATGAAGCCCTCTTCGACGTCGGCCTCGGACACGCGCTTGACGGTGTGGCCGAACTCGGTGGCCACCAGCTCGGCGGTGTCGTTGTCGATGACGTCGTTGATCTTCAGCATCACGCCCTGACGCATCAGGAACTTGATGACCTCGACGCCGCGGGTCGCCATCCGGTTGGCGAGCTCGCCCACGGTGATGACGTCGGGGATGACCACCTCGCGGGCCACGCGGGCCTGCTCCTGGGCGCCGCCCTTGCGCTTCTCGCGTTCGCGCTCGCGGGCGCGGCGGACCGAAGCCAGCGACCGCATCCGTTCGGCGCCGTCGGCGTCCCCGGCCACGGCCTGGATCGTCAGCCGGCCTTCGCGGCGGTTCGGCGCGCCCTTGGCGCGGCTGATCGCCTTGCCGGGATCGCGGCGGCGGTCGTCCTCGTCCGGCCGGCGGTCGACGCCCATGCCGGGGCGCGGCGCCTGGCGGGCGGCGCGCTGGATCTCGGGGGTCGCCGGCGGGGCGGCCGCGCCAATGCGCGGACCGCCGGGACCGCGGGGCCCGCCGGGGCCGCGAGGACCACCGGGCGCGGGACGCGGAGCCAGGGCCGAATAGCGGACGGTGCCGCCGCCCTCGGGCCGGGCGCCCTGGGGACGATCGTCGCGGCGCGGGCCGCGGTCGTCGTCACGGCGCGGCGGACGCGGACCGCGGTCGTCGTCGCGGCGCGGCGCGCGCTGGTTGAAGGTCGAGGTGTCGAAGCGGTTGCTCGGACGCTCGGGACGATAGGTCGTCGTGCTGGGCCGGTCGTCGCGCCGATCGGGCGACGGCTGGTAGGTGCGGGTCTGGCCGGCGCCGGCCTGGCGGGGCGGGGCCTCGGCGGCCGGGCGCGCAGCCTGCGGCGCAGGCGCGGACGGCGGGACCGGCCGGGGCGAAGGGGCCGGCTTGGGCGCGGGCGCCACCTCGGCGGCCGGCGCAGCCGGAGCCGCGGCGGCGGGCGGAGCGGCAGGTGCAGGCGGCGGCGCAGCGGGAGGCTCGGCGGCCGCCTGGGCCGCCTTCTGCTGGGCCGCGCGGGCGGCTTCGGCCTCGGCGCGGGCCCGCTCCTCGCGGGCGCGGCGGTCGGCCTCCTGCTGGCGGGCGAGCTCGATCGCCCGCTGGCGGGCGGCGCGCTCCTCGGCCGACAGGCCGTCGCCGGCGCCCTGCGGCGCGCGCGGCGCCTGGGCGGGCCCGGCCGGCTTCTGCGGCTCGAACACGCGGCGCTCGGCGGCGGACGGCGCGGCGAGGTTCCCGCCCGCCGGCGCATGGGTGCGGGCGCGCTTGGTCTCGACGACCACCGTCTTCGTCCGGCCGTGGCTGAAGCTCTGCTTCACCGTGCCCGAGCTGACCGAACCCGCGGCTCGCGGCTTCAGGGTCAGGGGCTGACGTCCGCCCGGGGCGGAGTTGCGGCCGTTGTTGTTCTCGTCGCTCATGCGCTCGCTTTACTCACCGGCCGGGCGGATCCCGGCCCATCTTTCTCAAACGGTTCGAGGGCGGGACCCCTCTTAAGGCTCCCGCCTAGCCTCGATAGGCTCCTCGCGCCAATCCTCAGGAAGGAGCGGACTGAACCCCTCGAAACGCCGGACATCCCAGGTCCAGCGCTCGGCGGCTCGCCCCGCAAGGAAGGCGGTGTGTATCACATTCTCGCCGCCCAAGGCCAAATTCAATTCCTCGGCGGCGAAGACGCCGAACAGCCCCGGTGGCCTCGGTTGCTTCCGGACGAGCGCCAGGAGCTTGCGCCGGCCGTCCGCAGCGCCGTCGCGCGCTTCGATCAGCCAGGCGGCCTTGCCCGATGCGATTGTGGCGGAAACCTTTTCGAACCCCGAGGTAAGGTCGCCGGCGCGCCGCGCAAGGCCCAGGGCCGACAAAAGCCTGGCCCGCAACAGCTTTTCCACCCGATCGGCGAGGTCGGGCGGCGCCTGGACCTTGGCCTTGGCGGCGCGGGCGAACAGGCCCTTCCTCGCCGCCGTCTCCACCGACGCGCGGTCGGCGGCGACCCACAGGCCCCGCCCGGGCAGCTTGCGGGCCAGGTCGGGAACGACCTGCCCGTCGGGGCCGACCACGAAGCGGATCAGCCGCGCTTCCTCCATGACCTCGCCCGAGACGATGTCGCGCCGCTGGCGCGAGGCCTCGGCGTGGGTGGAAGGAGCCTTAGCGGCGGATTTCTCCATGGTCGGACACCTCTCCGACCCTTAGGCGTCGCGGGCTTCGCCGGCCATCTCGGCCTCGGCGAAGTCTTCGTCGGTCGGCTCCTCGGCCTCGGGCTCTTCCGGCGCCTCGACCCAGCCCATGACGATCCGGGCGCGCATGATCAGCAGCTCGGCGTCCTGGGCGTCCAGGCCGAAGGTCTCGAGGATGCCCGGCTCGCGAACCCGTTCGCCGTTCTTGGTCTCGAACCAGCCGCGCAGGTCGTCGGGCACCAGGCCGGCCAGATCCTCGACGGTCTTGATCCCGCCCTCGCCCAGCGCCACCGCCATCGGCAGGGTGATCCCCTCGATGTCCAGCAGGCCGTCCTCGACGCCCAGTTCGCGGCGCTTGGCGTCGTACTCGGCGGCTTCCTTCTCCAGATACTCGCGGGCGCGGGTCTGGATCTCTTCGGCGGTGTCCTCGTCGAAGCCCTCGATCGCCGAGATCTCGGACGGATCGACGTAGCCCACGTCCTCGACGGTGGCGAAGCCCTCGGTGACCAGCAGCTGGGCGATGACCTCGTCCACGTCCAGGGCCTCCTGGAACAGGGCCGTGCGCTCGGTGAACTCGCGCTGACGGCGCTCGCTCTCCTGGCTCTCGGTCATGATGTCGATCTGCCAGCCGGTCAGCTGGCTGGCGAGGCGCACGTTCTGGCCGCGCCGGCCGATCGCCAGCGAGAGCTGCTCGTCGGGCACCACGACCTCGACGCGCTCGTCCTCCTCGTCCATCACCACCTTGGAGACTTCCGCCGGGGCCAGGGCGTTGACGATGAAGGTGGCGTCGTCCTGGCTCCACTGGATGATGTCGATCTTCTCGCCCTGCAGCTCGGCCACGACCGCCTGGACGCGGCTGCCGCGCATGCCGACGCAGGCGCCGACGGGATCGATGGAGCTGTCGTTCGACACCACCGCCATCTTGGCGCGCGAGCCCGGGTCGCGGGCCACGGCGCGGATCTCGATGACGCCGTCGTAGACCTCGGGCACTTCCTGGGCGAACAGCTTGGCCATGAAGCCGCCGTGCGCGCGCGACAGCAGGATCTGCGGGCCCTTGGTCTCGCGGCGGACGTCGTAGATGTAGCAGCGGATCCGGTCGCCGATGTTGAAGTTCTCGCGCGGGATCGACTGGTCGCGGCGCATGATGCCCTCGCCGCGGCCGAGGTCCACGACCACGTTGCCGTACTCGACGCGCTTGACGGTGCCGTTGACGATCTCGCCGACCCGGTCCTTGTACTCCTCGTACTGGCGCTCGCGCTCGGCGTCGCGGACCTTCCCCATCACCACCTGGCGGGCCATCTGGGTCTGGACGCGGCCGAACTCGAACGGCGGCAGCAGCTCCTCGTAGACCTTGCCGACCTCGGCGTCCTTGTCGCGGCGCTTGGCCTCGGCCAGGCGGATGATCCCCGGCGGCTCCTCGATGGGCA
>Ga0268287_100149_pt1 | contig 45703 bp, 49 predicted proteins | sample MetcocultureR3M_FD_191348 | JGI IMG/M metagenome (GOLD analysis project Ga0268287, IMG submission 191348) | Soil microbial communities from Anza Borrego Desert, Southern California, United States - Methanotrophic co-culture R3-M | ecosystem: Environmental > Terrestrial > Soil > Desert | place... | reverse complement strand
CATGAGATATCTCCTTAGCCGTCAATATAGCGAACAAGGCCTCTAACTGCAATAACTGAAAGTGCCGGTTGGTTGCAATGGTGGTAATGGGGGGCGGTTCTTCGGAACGCTGGTTCGATTCCCGTCAAGGCGAAGATGCTGCGGCAGCATCTGCTTCGACGCCCTCTACGGTTCCCGCTCAACGATGGCTTGGCGCCGCCATTTCCGTCATTTACACCACCGTTGTAACTTCCCGAAAGCGGACGATTTCTCGCGGCCGCGTCCGACTACCCAATCGTATCGACTTTGTCGCGGTGCGCAGCGATGAACATGCCGACGGCCGAGCGGCAATAGGATTCGATCTCCGCGTCGTCCGATGCTTTGGCCTCGTCGAAGCGGGAGACAATCAAAAGATCGGAGCCCTTGAAAAGTGCTGCAAACAAGCGGGCGGACCGGAGCGGATCGGGCACGTTCAGAAGCGCCTTCGCATGCAATTGACGCAACAGGCCCTCGATTTGCGCAATGATATGGGCAGGCCCTGCTTCGTAATGGAGCTTGCTCAACGACTTCTGGTTTGGCGTGTCGGCCATGACCATGGCTTCGACATTGCGGACCTCCGGGCGCAGAAGCGTGCGAAGCAGTGACGATCCTGCCGCCATCAGTTGATCTTCGGCTGTACCATCGACGCCTTCAAAGAGCTTCTGCGGCACTAACTGTTGGCAGCGGGCCGCAAAGGCCGCGCCAAACAGCGCTTCCTTGTTCTCGAAGTGCTTGTAGATGCTGAGCTTGGATATCTTCGCGCGCCGGGCGACCATATCCAATGTCGCCGCATGAAATCCCTGCTCCTCAAACAGTTCGCACGCGGCGTCGACGATGGTTTGACCAAGCGCCTCGTTGGCGGGGCGGCCGCGTCGGTTTTGGACATTTTCACTCATGGAAATTGCGATCCTTGACAGTATCGTTATTAAGTCTTACGATACCATTCAGTATCTTAAATGCGCAAGTCAAAACCGCCGACCCGAGTCACGAGGGTGCCATGCAACGAAGGACACTGCTGAAGTTGGCCGTAATTTCCGTCATTGGTGTCCCTCCTGCTGAGGCCGCTGCACAGCTCAATCCATCCCCCTCTATTCGCAATACGGAGTTTCCCAACATGAATGACGTCATCATTATCGGCGGCAGCTTTGCTGGCCTCGCGGCCGCTCTGCAGCTTGGCCGTGCCCGTCGCAAGGTCATCGTTCTCGATACCGGCCTGCAGCGCAACCGCTTCGCTGGCCGCTCGCACGGCGTGCTCGGCCACGATGACAAGCCACCGTCCGCAATCTTGACCGAGGCGCGGCAACAGCTGACGCGTTATCCCGCGATCCGGCTGGTCAATGCCCGTGCCGACAGCATTTCCGGCACCATCGACAACTTCTCCGTCCTCACTGGCGATGGCGAAAGCCTTGGGGCGCGCCGCCTGATCCTGAGCTATGGCGTCGTTGACCAGATGCCTGATGTTCCGGGCTATGCCGAAAGCTGGGGCACATCCATCATTCCATGCCCCTATTGCGACGGCTTCGAAGTCGCCGGCCAGCATTGGGGCCTCGTCTGGTCCGGTCCGCAGTCAATGAACCAGGTCAGGCTGTTTCACGATTGGACCGACAGGCTGACGGTCTTCGCCGATGGTCACGAGATTTCATCCGATATCCGGGCCGATCTGGCGGGCCGCAACGTACCTGTCGTCGATGGCCGGATCACCGAAATCGCACGTCACGGGAGCCATGGTGCCACCATCAAGCTCGATACCGGCCCCGATGTCGCGGTCGACATCCTGTTCGCGCATCCGCGCAACAAGCCGTCCGCAAGCCTGCATGAGGCACTGGGCCTCGCCACGGCCGACACACCCCTTGGCGTCGTGCTCAAGGTCGACGAGCGCCGCGAAACCAGCATGCTAGGCATCTACGCCGCCGGTGACCTTGCCAACCCCGGCATCCCCTCGGTCACCACGGCAACATGGCAAGGCGCGATGGCGGGCATCTTCGCTCAGCAGTCGATGCTGCGTTGAGAGCTCAGATTGGAGGGCAGAACATGGCCGTCGAAACTGACAGCGCACGCGTGCGTTTCCCTCCGCCCTTGGTCTACCTGGGAGCGCTGCTTTTGGGGCTGGCAGCGGAGCGGTTTGTTCCCCTTCGCTCGTTCGGCGTCGACTGGCGTTTGCTGATCGCAACCGGCGCGCCGCTACTCGTTGCCGGCGCAGCGATTATGCTTGCGGCGGCGGGGCTATTCTGGCGGTTGGGCACGAACGTTCGGCCGTCACAGCCGGTAACCAAAATCGCCACGACCGGACCCTATCGGTGGACCCGCAATCCCATGTATATCGGCATGGCACTTGTATATGCCGGCCTCGCGGTCGGCTTCGACGGGCCGATCGCCTTTGCCTTGCTCCCCTTGGTGCTGATCACGATCCAGACGCAGGTGATCGCCCATGAGGAGCGCTATCTCGAAGACAAGTTTGGCGAAGAATACCGCCGCTACAAGGCCGACGTTCGCCGCTGGTTCTGACTATTTGGTCACCGCTTGTCCCCACAAATGAGCCGACGACGGACTTCACGCTGATGACTCCTTCGAGAAGCGGTAACCAAGAGCGGACAGACCGCCACCGGCCCCAGAATGGGCCTTCTTTCATGGCCGGTCGACAGCCTCTTCAGGCATAGAGGGTCCGTTAAGCTATTGGGTTTCGCTTCAGACTCTTTCAACTTGTTCGACGTCGAACCCTTACTCAACTCACTTCTTCGGCACGGCTTTCGGTTTCGGTTGATACAGACGCCGTTTGGCGTTCGAGCGCAGAGCGTTGCGGAGATCCTTGTCCACGATCGAAAGGTCGAACCATTCCGGATCAAAATATCCACCGCACCAGCCGATAGATTCTGCATATTCGGGATCTTCCCGGTCGGCGATGATCTCCAGGAAGCGCTCATAACCGGAAGTGCCACCAACATCTTCGGGTGGCCGCGCCCTTACACCGGCGATGCAGCTTCCATGTTTGGGCGTAGAAGCGAACGTTAGGAACTCTTCCACCACAACAGTGTGCCGCCAGCCATCCCCGAAATCATAGTGATAGCTGAAGACAGAACCTTGTTCGAAGTCCCGCAAGCGAACCTCTGTCTGATCGAAGACGCGAGGCTCGTCGTCGGTCGCATCCTCCGTCAGGAGGTCGACATCACCATACCGCAGGCCGCCAATGCGGAATTCATACAGATGATAGTTCCACCAGTTGAAAGCGGCCTGAATTCCGAGATGCAGGTGCTGAAGATTCCAATCGATGGGCAGCACCAGCCGACGCCAGACCTCCGGCTCGATCCCGTCGATGGAAACTTTGATCTGCACGGCGTTTGAGGGCTTGAACATTGCAGGAATGAACAAGGTCGGAAGAAGCTCGTCAAGAAGGGCGCTCGACGTTATTGTTTGGGTCGGCTCGCTCCTGACAGCAACCGGCCGACTTGTGCAGCCGTCCATGCTCACTATTTCTGGTATGGGCCTCAACTGGAGCATCGCCATGGATCAAAGCGCGGCCGATATGGTGTCGGAGGTGTGCGTCGAAATTCTTCCGCCGGAACGAGAAGAGACGTGCGCTTCGAACGCAACAACCTGTCCCTGCTGTCAAAAGTTGCGCCCGGCATCAAGCATGGATGACGATGGCTGTGGGATCTGTGACGAATGCCTGGCGCCCTGACCTCCAACGGGGAAGCACCTCCTGTTCCGGCCTCATTTGAAGCCGCGCTTGCCAGACTATCCGACGGCTACGTTGACGGAAATTTCGGCTGTCGAGCTTGGGGCGTGACCGTCAAGCGGTCGCAGGATCGCAAACGGACCTGGCTCTATGGCCAGGAGCTTGGCGGAACAGATATCGTCAGCTTCAACCTCTATCGATTGGCTGGGTCGGGGCCGACGCTGAAGCCGTGCGAAATGTCATCCGCCAAGGTGATCGAGTTCGTTCTCGGTTTCGAGCCCAGCACACGAGAACGCTGCGGCTCGATGACAATGACCGAAAAATAAGCACAGTTTTCATGCTGCATTGCAACATATGCATGGCTGCACTGCGATTTGAGCGCTGGCGGTCGAGGCAGCCTTTGGTATGTTGAGATCAACGAAGCGATGCACCTCCTCCCGCAGAGCTTCGTGTTTCAGGCGGCCCACTCCTCCTCCCAAGGGGCGCCTAACGGAACGGCGGCACTCCTCCTCCCAGCCGTTGTTCAATATTTCGAAAAGCCTGCCGCACCTCCTCCCCCGCGGCAGGCTTTTTCGTTTTCCGGCAGATTCATGTTCTGAGATCAGGCGTTAAAGCAGACTGCCCTGTTCCACCGGCTCTCCGGATTTCGAGACGCTCGTTGAGCCATACGGTTCGCGCGATGAAATGATCAGCGCAGCGTTCTGAAGCGGGCGGCCGGGGCCGCCGGTTCGAATCCGTTCAAAGTGATAAGAGCTCGCCTGTAATCCCGGGGACACCGGCAGCTACTGACCGGCTGGCCCCCGCGCCCTTCGGGCACAACTTGCACCGGTAGTCGCCAACACCCAACACTTCGATCGCGACCGAAGCATCTCTTTCGGGAAGCTGCCATAAGGGCCCGTCGCCATCGGAGCCCAGGTCATGACATCTTGCCCACCATCCAGGACAACACCCTTTTTCGGCTGGCATGTGGTCGCCGCGACCTTCGTGCTGGCAGTCTTTGGCTGGGGTGTTGGTTTTTACGGACCACCGATCTACCTGCAAATGGTGGTCCAGCGAACGGGATGGTCCGTCGCGCTCGTCTCGAGTGCCGTAACGCTGCACTTTCTGGTCGGTGCGGTCGTCGTGGCGAACCTTCCGCGACTGTATCGGCTTGCGGGCGTTCCCGCGATCACCGTCACAGGCGCGGTACTTCTCGCCATCGGCATCGTCGGTTGGTCTGTGGCCGATCGGCCGTGGCAGCTGTTCGCCGCCGCTCTCTTGAGCGGAACAGGCTGGGTCGCGATGGGCGCTGCGGCAGTGAATGCCATTATCGCGCCCTGGTTTGTCCGGGCCCGCCCGGCAGCATTGTCCATGGCCTACAATGGAGCGAGTGTGGGCGGCGTGATCTTCTCGCCGCTGTGGGTCATGCTCATCGCCTCAAGCGGGTTTGCACAGGCAGCCGTCATCGTCGGCACTTCCATGGTCATCGCCGTGGCCGCCCTGTCTGTTGTGGCTTTTTCCAAATCTCCCGATGGCCTCGGGCAATTTCCAGACGGAGCATGGCCTGACCACGGGGTGCCTCCGACGGTTCCGTCGCTCGCTGAGCCCATGGTAGGCGTTTCGCTGTGGCGCGACCGCCGCTTCCTGACGCTGGCAGCGGGTATGGCTGCCGGATTGTTTGCACAGATCGGACTGCTGGCCCATCTGTTCTCGATCATGGTTCCGGTCTTCGGATCACAGGCGGCGGGTCTGCTGATGGGAGGGGCGACCGTTGCAGCGATCGTCGGGCGCACCGGTATCGGCTGGCTGATGCCGGTTTCGGCGGATCGCCGTCTGATCGCGTCCGCAAGCTATGGCGTTCAGATCATCGGCACCCTTATGCTTTTGACGACGGGTGGAGAAAACGCCGCTGCGATGGTTCTCGGGGTCCTGCTTTTCGGCCTCGGCATCGGCAACGCCACATCGCTCCCGCCTCTCATCGCCCAGGCGGAGTTCGACAAAGCCGATGTCTCCCGCGTGGTGCCGCTGATCGTGGCTCTGAGCCAGGCGACCTACGCCCTCGCGCCCGCGCTGTTCGGAATTGCCAGGGCGATCTCTGACCCCGCCGTTTTCATTCTGGCGGTGGTGATCCAGGTTCTGGCGGTCATAGCGTTTTTGGCAGGACGGCATCGATGACCGCCAATCGGCGATCCCGGATTGCCGGTCTGGTGCGTCCGCGCTGGCAGTTGGCTCAGAGGGGGAGAGCACACAGACAGCCCCAGATCGTTGTTCCCGGCAGCCCAAGTTGCTTACGCTTCCGTTTGTGGCGTGAGCAACTGCTCGTTAAAACAGGCGAGGGACCGAGACGTGCGCCGCGCCACCGTATTTCATGATCGGGGGGCGTGGCTGGGATCCGGGGAGACTGGTTCCAGAGTTTGATCTTCGGTCCGAGCCAGGTGCTGCCGCGCGGCGCGGCACCTATTGCGGCCGCAAATGTTCGGCCATGAAGTCGATGAACGCCCTCAGTTTGGGCGTGAACTGACGGCTGGCCGGCCAGAGCACGTTGAACTGATCGGTCTCTTCCACCCACTCGTCCAGGATGGTCACGAGACGGCCATCGGCAATCTCGCTCCGGACAGCAAAGGGAGGCAGACAGGCAATGCCCATTCCCTGGATGGCCAACTCGATCAGAGGATCGACTGCCGTCGCGCTCATCCGTTCGGGCAGGATGATCCTGCCCTGCCGTTCCCCGCGAGCAAACGGCCAGGGTCGGATCTTGCCGGTGCTCGGCGACCGTTGGTGAAGACACTGGTGCTGGGCCAGATCGTCAGGGGTTTCCGGCACGCCGCATCGCGCCAGATAGTCTGGCGAGGCGACGATGTTCAGTTTGAACCGGCCGACATTGCGGCTCATTAGACGGCTGTCCGATGGTTGCCCGGTGCGAATGACCGCATCGAACCCTTCCTCCACAACGTCCACCAGCCTATCGCTGAAATCCAGGTCGAGCTGCACCTCTGGCCAGGCGCGCATGAACTTGGCCATCACCGGTGTCAACAGCATGCCGACTAGCGGCAGACTGATCCGCAGCCTCCCTCTCGGCGTTCGATTGGATCGGGCAAGCTCGGCTTCCGCTGCCTCGACCTCCTCGAAGATGCGGCGGCAGCGTTCAAGGAACAGCCGCCCTTCTTCGGTCAGGGTCATGTTGCGCGTGTTGCGATGGAACAGGCGCACGTCCAGCCGTTGCTCAAGCCGCACCACCGCCTTGCCCACTGCAGAAGCGGAAAGGCCGAGCTTGCGGCCAGCCGCAACGAAGCTGCCGGTTTCAGCCGATTGCACGAAGGCGTCGAACGCCGTGAGTTTGTCCATGCACTGACTATTATCGGAATTTTATTCCATAGTCATCGGAATGACGGCCTGTTTTTCCGTAGCAAACCGTCCGCTATCCCTTGGCCTTCCGAAACCAAGGAGACGAACATGATCCCCGCCTTCAAGACCCAGCCCACCCCGACGACCTTCATCGTCAACGTGATCCACGTTCACCCTGGCCAGCAGGACGAGGCTTTCAGGTTGATCCAGGATGTCGTCCACTATGTCGCCGAGCGGAAGCCGGGCTTTCTTTGGAGCAACCTCGCCAAGAGCACCGATGGGCTGACGGTCGTGAATATCGAGGCGATCTCAGACCCCGGCGACGTCGAGATCTTCTTTTCCGATCCGGTATTCCTCGAAAAGTTCCGCAAGCTCGACACCGTCTCGTCGAGCGAGTTTCACACCTACACCGTTGGCGACCTGGTGCTGCCGAAGGCCTCAGCATGACGACGCAGGTCGGACGGCTGCCGGTAGCGGGGCTATGCGCGCTGGCGATTGCCGGTTTCGTCACCATCCTGACGGAAGCCCTGCCTGCCGGTCTGCTCCCGCGGATCGGGGCATCGTTGGAGGTGAGCGAGGCGATGGCCGAACAATGGATCAGCATCTACGCATTGGGATCGCTGCTTGCCGCGATCCCGCTGACGGCGGCGACACGAAGCTGGCGCAGGCGACCGCTGCTGCTCGGCGCCATCATCGGTTTCGCCATCGCCAACCTGGTGACGGCAATGACCGCGAGCTTTATCGTCGCCATGGCGGCACGTTTCGTCAGCGGCGTATCGCCGGCCTGCTGTGGGCGTTGCTGGCCGGCTATGCGGTTCGCATGGCGCCCCCCGGCCTCGCTGGCCGGGCCATTGCCATTGCGATGGCGGGGACGCCGTTGGCGCTCTCCATCGGCATCCCGGCCGGCACATTTATCGGAAACCTCGCGGGTTGGCGGCTGACGTTCGGATTGCTCAGCGTCATGGCGCTGCTGCTCGTGGGCTGGATTATCGCCAAGGTGCCGGATTTCTCCGGCGAGCCTGAAACGCAACGCCCTTCCTTGGCCCAGGTCTTTCTGGTTCCGGGCGTACGCCCGGTGCTGGCGGTGACGCTCTGCTTCGTCCTGGCCCATAACCTCCTCTACACCTACATCGCGCCGCTTCTGGCGGGCCATGGCATGACGGGCCAGATCGACAGTGTCCTTCTTGTTTTCGGGGGTTCCGCACTCGTCAGTATCGGTCTGACGGGCGTGCTGATCGACAAATGGCTGCGACCCTTGACCTTTACCGGCATTGGCCTGTTTCTTGTGGCGGTCTTGATACTTGCGGTGACGACCGGAGCGCCGTCGGCGATCTACGGGGCCGTACTGATCTGGGGACTGGCTTTTGGCGGGTCGGCGACGCTCTTTCAGACCGCATCGGCGCGTGCTGCCGGTCCTGCGGCCGACGTGGCCCAGGCGATGATCGTCACGGCATGGAACATCGCCATTTTTTGCGGAGCCGTCATGGGCGGTGTCATTCTCGAATCCGCAGGAGCAGGTGGGTTGTCGTGGGCAGCTATCGCACTGCTTGTCGCCGCCGCTGGATCAGCGCTGTGCATGAAGCGCTGATCCAGCAGGTCGGCCTGCCCTCAATATGAGCTGCAGATCAATATGAATTTTGCTTCTACTTATTGAGCTGCTTCGACTGGCGAAGCGTCACCCCGTATTGCCAGTTCCGCCAATATGAGGGAGCTGGCGCCAGCGACAAAAAAACCGACCGCCAGATTCACAACTGACCCGTCATAGAATCTCCCGATGCCAACGGCGTAGAGGGTGGCGACCAAGCTTGACCCCGACGCGATCAGCGATGCCCCCAGGCCAGCGACCTGGCCGAGGGAACGCATCGCCATGGCGTTGAGATTACCGAACAGTATCCCGATGCAAAAGAAAGCCGAGAACCCGCACACCATCAGAGCGATGAGATGCAATCGACCACCCCAAGCTAGCGATAGGAGCAGCATTACCAGACCAACAGATGTCAAACCAATGAACGCGGCCCGCGCCATGGCGTCCACGCCGAACCGCTGCACGAACGTCGCATTGAGAAACGAGGCCAACCCTATTCCCGCAGCCAGGATGGCAAAATATGCGGGGAAGGTTTCATCGATCTGATAGGCGTCGAAGAACAGATCGGCCGCCGTGCTCAGATAGAGGAGCTGAGCACCGAAAATGATCCCGGTTGCGATGATCAGCAAGGTTACACGTCGGTTCGACAGGACGCGCCTGCCGTTTTGGAGCAGGAGTTTAGGCCGAAAGGGTATTCGTTTGTCGTCTGGCAGGGTTTCCGGATGTCGCATCACCAGCCAGAGGCCGAGCAGCCCAGCTATCACGAGGTAGACGCCAAAGACGCTGCGCCATCCGGCAAAAGAGATCAGGCCCTGTGCCAGGGCGGGGGCCAGCATCGGCACGAGAATGAAGAGTGTGAACATGAAGGACATAATGCGAGCCATCGCATCGCCCTCGAACTGATCGCGGATCATGGCACGCGTTGCAATCTTCGGCCCGGAGACACCTACGCCCTGAAGGAACCGGCCAAGGATCACCATTTCGAGAGAGCCGGCCAGCATGGCAATGATGGTTCCAGCGACATAGATGCCGAGGCCGAGCACGAGCGCTTTTTTGCGCCCCATCGCATCGGACAACGGCCCCAGGAGCAGTTCTCCGAACGCCATGCCGAAAATGAACAGCGATATGATGTGTTGCGTGGATAGTGGCGGTGCGACGCCGACCTCTTCTCCGATCTGACGTAGCCCCGGTAGTAGCGCGTCGATGCTGAGCGAGGTCAGCGAGGTCAGAAGGGCGTAAAGGACAATGCGTTCGCGAAAACTAATGGAAGATCTCATGGGGTATGGGCCGTGTAATGCGAAAGAGGGTAGCTTGGACCTCTACCAGTTTCCCCGCAAAGGTCTCGAAATTTCGTGTCGCATATGAGCGTTCCAGCGGCCGCTCCCGCGCTGCAGCAACTGGTTGCTCGTTTCGTAGAGATCAGCCAGCCCGACCGTTTCCTGTTTTCGGAGGCGATGGATGGCATAGGTCTGTTGCGGGCGCGCTTTTCATCTTCCAGGCACAAATGCCTCTCCGGGGGAATTTCGCGACAGATCAGCAGTCAAGTAGACGGTCAGCTGGATTGAAGCTGTTGAATCCAAGCATGTCCTGGATGCAGCACCTCCAACCATCGACGAAGGGCGGATTTCTCACTGGATTCCAGGCGAGGTAAGGCATTGCGGAAGTCCCCGTGATCTTTCTCGCGGGCGTGCCTGGCTTTGAAGAGCAGGACGATGTGCGGTGCCAGATATGGGATGCCGCCGGCTGTTGCCCGTATGGCTTTGGTTCGCGGCAAGGTGAACGATGGATCGCGCTTGTAGACCCATATATCCGGCGATCCCCGATCGACCATCATGTCGACGCGCCAGCGCCCGGCGCCAATATCCGCACCCCACTGCTGCCAAACATCCATGGGCAGTGGTTCTACCAAGGGGAGATGATCAAGTTTGCCATCCTTCGCTGTGAAGAACTCCAGGTCCGACAGAACGCCGCGATAGCGTTGAGCCTGGCAGGCAAGCACCGAGAACTCCAGGTCTTCATGCGCACGGGTCGGCTCGCCGTGCCAAAGGTCCAGGGCCCAGCCGCCTACGATGTACCAGTCGGTTTTGGGCCCGCCGAGACGAGCGAACAACTCATCCGGGGACCATGGTTCCCAAGCGTCATCTGGCGGTGGCTGCATTGAGGCGTTGCTCCTGAAGGGACAAGAACGCCTGATACGTGAGGTGACCCCCATGTTCAATGGCGGCATCAAGCCAAGAGCCGCCCTACGGAGCGGCACTTGTTGACCCCAATGTGAAGAAACAATGCCTCGATAGCTGCTGGACACCCGGATCGTGGGTTCCGATCCCTTCAAGAGCAAGGCTAGCCTTTGATGCTCCCCGCCTTGCGCGGCAATTTCGCAGGCATTTAGGTCATGTATCTGCCGGCATCGATATGGATGGTCTGACCCGTCAGATATTCGGTCTCTATGATCATCCGTGTCGCTGGCCAAAGTTCTTCAGCACGCCCCATGCGCCCTAAAGGCAGATTTTCCGTGGGACCTACATCGATTGCATTGGCCATTCTGCTCTCGATCAGAGCGGGCGCTATGGCGTTCGCCGTGATCCGGTGCGGCCGGAGCGCGGTAGCATATGCGTGCATCAAGCTCTCCACGCCGCCTTTCGACGCGGCATAGGCGGCGGAAAGTCCGCCGCCGGTACGGGCGGCGGCCGATGACATGAAGATGAGCCGGCCACCATCCCGCGTCATATGAGGCCATGCAGCCTGTGAGACCAAAAACGCGCTCGTCAGGTTAGCATGAAGCGTCTTTTGGAAAAGCGCGAGATCGAGACGGTCGATCGGGCAGACTTCGCCGATACCAGCGTTGTTGATCACGCAATCGATACGGCCGAAATGGGCGAGGGTCTCGTTGATCAGGCGTTGGACATCCTCCGCGATGCTCACATCCGCTCGAATTCCGATGCCATCTTTCAGGCCAGATATCAATTGCTCGACCTCGCCGCTTTCAGACCGATAGTTCGCAACCACAAAGTGACCCTCAGCGGCGGCGGCGGTTGCCAACGCAGCACCGATGCCGCTGCCGGCGCCCGTGATCAGAATGACTTTAGCGAACGGGTTGTGGGAACGCTGCATGATTGCCTACCATCTTTCTATTCTCGATAATGTTTGGGTCAGTTGGTCCGGTTTCCACTGGAGAATTAGGGCCATGCAGGTCGGATTTAGGGCTTTCTAGTCCGATCCTGGCTGATTAAGCGTTGAAGCCGTGGACATCGCGCCGATGCCTCCGGTCGGTCACCGGATGGCTCTGATGCGACAAGACCTCGCATCGTATTCTCTCCGTCAGATGCCTATCCAAAGGCGGTCAACTCCCCGGTGTTGTTCCATAGGCTTTGCCTGCCACGCAACTGATCGAGCGCACGCTCCGATTTTGAGCCTATGCGGATATCTCAGTTTGAAACTAAGCGAGAAAGCGGCGCTACCTTCAATATTCCAGCTCGACGAGATGTTCATGAGGAGGGCTCCTAAAAAGCCAACCATCCAGACGCGCCAAGTAGGCAACAGACGCTAACAGGCCAAATGTCGAACCCGGCCACCAGGTTCTGCAATCCGTCTAAGAGAGGCCTTCCTGCCAGGCTTGATACACTGTCCTGATGCTGGGACGAAAACCCAGGCTGCGGGCGAGGGACGTGTCGACATGCAGGTACCAGGGATTTGAGAGAGGCTCGCAACTTGAGTCCAACCGCTTCCCCACCATGCCCGCGAGTTCGTAGATGGAGGAGGGCGCCTCGTCGGCCAAGTTCACGATGCGCCGATCGAAATCACCTTTGAGCGCCAGCGTGATAGCTTGTGCGATGTCACGATGATGGATCGTGCTCATGCGTTGCGCGGGATGCCAGGTGCTGACGTGCTTGGGAAGAGATTCGAGATGTCCATCACCGTCGCCATAGACGAAGGGGAAGCGCAGGACTGACCAGTTCAACCCGCTTGCGCGCAGTTCCTTTTCCGCGGCGACCTTGCTTGCGGGATAGGCGTGCTGAGGATCGACCGGGTCGTCTTCCTTTCCCGGATGCGGATTGTCCTTGTTGTAGACATGACTGGTGCTCGACATGATGAAGCGCGCGTCGGGAGCATGGATCTTCACCGCAGCGATCAGGTTGCGTGTCCCGTCGAGGTTGCTTTTCCAGATGAGATCGGTGTCTTCCGTGCGAAAAACGGCGGCGAGATGGACAATAGCAGAAACCCCTTGGACGGCGTTCGTCAGGGTCGAAGGGTCGAGGATATCGCCCGTCGCGGCTTCCATTCCTTCGGGGCAGCCCTTGCCCGCCCGGAGCAGGACACGGCAGGCAAAACCGGCCTTCACCAAACGCGGCAGAAGTCGCTCGCCAACGAGCCCGGTGGCTCCGGTGATCAATACGGTCATTTGCTTAATCCTTTCGCAACAGGGTCTGCAATCGTTCAGTCGCTGATTTGAGGACGCGGATGGTCGTGGCTAGGTCGGCTTCGTCGATCCCGCCGAAGGCGGCGTCGTGAATGAAAGAAAGATCAGGAATTCTGCGCCACAGCGCCTCACCTGCGGCCGTCAGCGTCAGCAGACGTTGACGCTGATCGCCTGCGTCCGCGGTCTGCGCGATCAGGTCCTTGCGGACAAGCGTGGCAATGATCCCGCTTAAGGTGGCGCGTTCGAGTTCAAGTGCGCGGCCGAGGTCTCGCTGGACGGACGGGCCTCTATTGACGAGATACCAGAGAACATACCATTGCGTGGATCCCAGATCGAAGGCCCGCAAGCGCTCGTCCATGAGGGCCCGGCCAGCGAAGTAGCACCGCTTCGTCCATGCTCCCACGGAGAGGTCTTTGGCGTCCGCTTGATCATGCATGAAAACAGCCTGTTCATTTTGTTCGCTACCATGCGATAATTGCAAGGTAGCGAATGAATGTCAATGCTCGATGCGATCGGATTCGGATGAGGTGATCTCAAAGGTAGCCGCAGCCTCGGACGTTCTGCATCGGAGTGGCCAGACCCGGCAATGACTGTGCTGACGACGATGTTGGGGGGCGCTATCGCCACCGCTTCACATGGTCGACGAGTGCGCGGAGCTTCGGAGCGAGATTGCGCCGGCTGGGGTAGTAGAGAAAAAAGCCGGCAAACGGAGGGCAATAGTCCTGAAGGAGAGGGACGAGCTGGCCGGATTCGACGTAGGGTTTGAACGTATCCTCCATCCCGAAGGTGATGCCGCCGCCGGCGCATGCTGTGCGGATCATCAGCCACATATCATTGGTGGTGATCTGCGGATCGACAGCCACGTCGAAATCCCGATCATGCTGGCCGAACTCCCACCGATAGGGTGCGCTGTGTGGTGCCGGGCGCCAGCCGATACAACGATGCGCTGACAGCTCCGAGGGATGCTCGGGCTTGCCGAAACGTTCGATATAGGACGGCGCAGCGAAGGCGCCCTGGCGCTGGTCACCCGAGACCGGAACGGCAATCATGTCCTGATCAATGACTTCCCCCAGCCGTACCCCCGCGTCATAGCCTCCCGCGACAATGTCGAATTCCTCGTCTGTAACGGTCACGTCGATCTGAATGGCGGGAAAGTCATCCGCGAAACGTGCCAGGAGCGGCCCCGAAATGAACTGCTCGGCGATAGATGACACCGCCAGGCGTAACTGTCCGCTCGGTGCGCTGTCGCGGTCAGCCGCGGCGTCAAGTGCCAGTCCGACTTCCGAAATGGCCGGAGCTACCCGCTCATACAGCCGCTCTCCCGCCTCTGTGAGGCTGACGCTGCGCGTTGTGCGCTGGACCAGCGCGACGCCCAGCCGATCTTCGAGACGACGGATGGTCTGACTGACGGCCGGCCGTGTCACTCCCAGATTCTCCGCAGCCACGCGAAAATTCCGCGCCTCGGCGACGGCCAGGAAAACGGAAATTCCATTTACATCGGTCATCATTGGTTAGAATAAATTACCACGATGGTTATTACTAGGCAAATTGTCCACCCGCATCAGCATGTCTACCTTTGTCTCACACAGTCAGGAGACAACCGATATGCCCCTTGATCACTACAAACTTCTTGGACGTTCGGGCTTGCGGGTATCGCCGATGAGCCTCGGGACGATGACGTTCGGTTCTGCATGGGGATGGGGTGCGGATGGTGACGAGGCACGCCGCATCTTCGATCTCTACGTCGATCGTGGCGGCAATTTCGTCGACACGGCAGTGAACTATACCGACGGTGGTGCCGAACGGCTGCTCGGAACTTTCATCGGCGACAAACGCGAGCGGATCGTCCTGGCAACAAAATTCACCATGGCACGCGATCCGGGCAATCCGAACTCCGGCGGCAACCATCGTTTCAACATGATGCGCTCCGTCGAGCAGAGCCTTGCGCAGCTTGGTACCGACCGCATCGATCTCCTCTATCTCCATACATGGGACACGACCACCCCGCCGGACGAGGTCATGCGAGCGCTCGACGACCTCGTCCGATCCGGGAAGGTCCTCTATCTCGGCATCTGCAACACGCCCGCATGGCGGATCGCACAGTTGCAAACGCTTGCCGACATGCGCGGCTGGTCGCCGTTCGTGGCGCTTCAGATCGAGTATAGCCTTGTGGAGAGGACCGTGGAGCACGAGCTTTTGCCGGCGGCCGAAGCTCTTGGACTTGGGGTTCTTCCATGGTCGCCGCTCGGCGGCGGCGTTCTCACCGGCAAATATTCCCTTGCCGATGTTGAGGACTCGCAAGAGGCGAGGTGTCTGCCAACCGGAAGGGTGTCATAGCGTCCTCCGGCCATCTGAACCGACGTGCGATCGAGATTGCGGACGAGGTTCGAGCCGTCGCTGAGGAAGTGAACTCGACGCCGTCGCGCGTGGCGCTGGCCTGGACGCTGGCCAAGCCGCGCGTCGTTTCTCCCATCATCGGCGCCCGCACGCTCGCCCAGGCCGAAGACAATCTCGAAGCGCTCGATCTGATCCTTGCACCGGAACAGCTGGAACGACTCGACCGGATCAGCGCACCGAGTCCTCTCTTTCCAGGCCGCTTCACGCAGCGCCCCCTTGTTCAACAACTGATCTTCGGTGGTGCCGTGGTCGAGCGCCGCGACTGACCGCGGAGACGACACGAGGCCTGTCGACGATGCGCTCAGCTCCATCTCAATCGACAGATTTCATCAACCCTCAGCAACAGGAAAGGACCGATACCATGACCAATATTCCGAGAGACTGCTGGACCGCCCGCCCGAGCCCGGCCGTTCTGCTCACGCTGGCAATGCTGTCGTTCGGCCTGCCGGGCGCAGCCATGGCCACCACCGCGGCAACGCAGGTGCAGGCTCCGGACGGTTCTGCAATCGAGCAACGGAACAAGGCGATCGTCGAGGCCGCGTTCGAGAAATGGCGTGGGGGCACGTATGTCTTCGCGGACCTTCTTGCGCCCGATGTCGTCTGGACGATCCATGGCTCCGGGCCGGTTGCCGGCACCTATCGCAACCAGCAGGACTTTGTCGAACAGGCGTCGCGTCCCTTGACCAGCCGACTTGCGACGCCGATCGTGCCAGAGGTGCATAACATCTTCGCCGACGGTGACACGATCATCGTCCGCTTTGACGGAACAGCGACCACGACGTCGGGGGCGCCGTATAGCAACCAGTTCGTCTGGATACTGAAGATGAAGGACGGCCTCGTCGTCAATGCGGAAGCCTTCCTGGACCTCGTTGCCTATCAGCAGGTCGTCGACAATAACGCCCCGCGTACCCAATGACAGGCGCCCGGCTCCGGCAGGCGGGCACGTCTGCCGAGCCGCCAGCGCACATCCATGCGACCTCTCCAAACCGGTAGTTTCAACGTTTAATGGAGCCAAACCATGCAACCGGCATTTGCAGCACTCGTGGCCGCCATTCTTTCATTTCAATCTGCACAAGCACAGGAGACAAATTTGCAGCCGAACCATCCGTACGTTGGCATGTGGGCCACCGACGACAACCGCGTTCGCCATGAACTTCTGCCGAACGGACGCTATGTCGAGGCTCGCGGTCAGCGCGAGCGCGCCTATGAGGGCCGCTACGAAGTAGAAGGGACGCATATCGAGTATTGGGACGACACGGGTTTTACTGCCGACGGCGATTTTGTCGATGCCAACACATTGCATCATGGCGGTATGATCCTGCGTCGAAAGCCAGCGACGCCGTGACATAGCGGACGGGCGTCCGCAACGCAAAAACAGCCCAAGCGATGGGTGCCGCCAGTCTCCCCCTCGGGCAGGGCCGCATCGCCTACCCCATCGCCCGTTATCGTGTCCTGTCCACCTCTCGCAGGAGGTCGATGAAGGCCCGAAGCGGGGATGGGACGTGCCGGCTTCGCGGGTAGTAAAGGGCCAGACCCGGTGTTGGCGGGCACCAGTCATCAAGCACGGTTACCAGCTGCCCGGACTCTAGAAACGGCCGGGCGAAATAATCCGGGACATAGGCGATACCACGCCCGTCCGCCGCGGCCTGCACGAGAAGATCATTGTCGTCGAGTGTGAGGTTACCCGGCACGCCGACCGCGACTTCGGCGCCGCGTTTGGAAAACTCCCAGCGATAGCGCTTTCCGCTCGGCAAACGCTGGCGGACGCAGCAATGCGAATTGAGATCGTCCGGCGTATGCGGTTTTGTTTTCCCGTCGAGATAGGAAGGCGCCGCCACGGCGATGAAACGCACGTCGCCACCGAATTTGACCGCGACCATGTCTTTTGGCACGGTTTCCATCAGGCGTATTCCGGCATCGAAGCCCTGTTCGACGATGTCGACGAGCCGGCCTTCCGAAACAAGATCAAGCTCGACGTCGGGGCAGAGATCGAGAAAGCGCGGCACGACCTCTGCGAGGAGAATGCGCGCGCCGCTCTTGTTTGCATTAATCCGCAGTGTGCCGCTCGGGGTGCCGCGCTCCTCCGACAAAGTATCGAGCGCCTGATCGAGTTCCTGAAGGACCGGATCGAGGCGTGCGAGCAGGCGGGCGCCTGCCTGGGTCAGCGACACGCTGCGTGTCGTCCGGTTGAAGAGCCGCACGTCCAGTTTTGCCTCGAGTCCGATGATTGCGTGGCTGAGAGCCGAACGCGAAACGCCCATGACGTCGGCCGCTCTGCGGAAGCTCTGGTGATTGGCCACCGCGGCGAAGGCGGCAAGATCGTTCAGACTGGGACGTATCATTCGTGATTTTTCCTCACCATCTCATCTCAAATTGAAGACCTTATACCACCAATCCTGTCGTTCTACATTGGAGATGAACAAACAGGAGTTCATATGCCAAAGACATGGTTTATCACCGGCGCGTCCTCGGGACTCGGTCTCGAGATGACGCAACAGTTGCTCACCCAGGGACACACGGTAGTCGCAACGATCCGCCGCGCAGAGGCGCTGACGCAACTCAAGCAGGCTTTCGGCGAACGCCTCGATATCGTTCAGCTCGATCTGGTCGAGCCGGAGAGCATTACATCGGCCGTCGAAGGCGCATTCGAGCGTCACGGCCGGATCGACGTGATCGTCAGCAACGCCGGCTACGGCCTGTTCGGTGCCGCGGAAGAGCTCACGAACGCGCAAATTGATCGGCAGGTCGCCACCAACCTTACCGGATCGATCCATCTGATCCGTGCAGCACTGCCCTTTCTTCGAAAGCAAGGCGGGGGACGGATCGTCCAGGTCTCGTCCGAAGGAGGGCAGATCGCCTATCCGGGCTTCAGCCTCTATCACGCAACCAAGTGGGGCATCGAGGGCTTCGTCGAATCCGTTGCACAGGAAGTGGCTCCCTTCGGCATCGACTTCATTATCGCCGAGCCGGGACCGACCGGCACGAACTTCGGAGCCAATCTCGTCCGCGCGACACCGATGGATGTCTATGATGAAACCCCTGCCGGCGCCGTCCGCCGGGCGATCACAGAGGGCAGCTTCGAGATCAAGGGAGATGCGGCGCGCACCGTAGCTGCAATCCTATCAGCCGCCGAGAGCGAAACACCGCCACTGCGGTTGGCACTGGGTAGCACCGCCTATTCGTCTATTTCACAGGCGCTTTCCGCGCGCTTGCATGCTCTTGAGGCACAGCGGGAAGTGGCGAATTCCGCCGATCGGCAGGACCTGTGAACTGCGACATCCCTGCAAACAAAGACCTCGTGAACAGGAAAGGAAACAACATGTTTATCCGATCGGCTGTATTGGCTCTCGCCTTTAGCATCTCATCTTCCGCTTTCGCGCAGACCGCCGCAGAAAATCAGATTGTCGGAACCTGGCGCATGATGTCGGCGACGATCGATCCCGGCGGGCAAAATATTGCCGCTTATGGAGAGAAGCCCAATGGTCTTCTGGTCTTCACGCCCGACATGCATTTCGTGGAAGTTCTGACCGACGCCGACATCCCGAGGTTTGCTTCCAATGCTCGCGGGGAGGGTACGGACGATGAAAACCGCATGGCCATGTCGCGCAGCATCGGTTTCTTCGGAACCTACACGGTTGACGAGAAGGGCGAGTTCAGCGGAAACCGTGTTGAAGGCGCGACTTTTCCGAACTGGGTCGGCAGCGTGCGAACACGCGATGATCTCACACTTGTCGTGACCGGTGACCGCATGACCGAACAGTTCCGCAGGCCGGAAGGCACTGAAATCAGGATCGAATGGCAGCGCGTCAAATGAGGTGCTGGAGGGCGGGCCTCTGAGCAAGGTCTCGACCTTGTCGAGCGTCCGCTCTTCCACCCCGCCCCAAAAACGAAGTCGAGCTATCCGGAGGAGAAAGCCATGCCCTTCAACCGCCGTTCCATGTTCAGGGCAGGAGCCGCCGCGACCGCGCTGGCGCTTTCAACGCCTCACATCATGACCCGCGCCGCCTTTGCGGCCGCTCCACCGAGGCCAGAAGTCACCAACAGCGGTTTCCATCGCTTCATGCTGGGTGAGTTTGAGATTACCGTCATCCTCGATGGCATGCGGACATTCGAGGGGCCTCATCCGACCTTCGGCGCCGATCGGAACGCCGGCGAGGTCCAGTCTCTGATGGAGGCTAACTTCCTGCCGTCGGATCGGATGGTCGGGCAGTTCAATCCGGTGCTTGTAAACACAGGCGCCGACCTCATCCTCTTCGACACCGGCAACGGCCCGGAGGGGAGGGAAGTTGGCACCGGGCAACTGGCGAGCCGCATTGCGGCATCAGGCTACTCTCTGTCCGATGTGACGATCGTGGCAATTTCTCATCTGCATGCCGATCACATCAACGGACTCATGGAAGGCGATCGTCCAACGTTCGGCAAGGCACGATATGTTGTCGGGCAGGCGGAATGGGACTTCTGGACCACGGCCGATGTCTCCCGAATGCCGGCTGCCATGCATGCGACGGCCATTCAGAGGAAGGTCCTGCCGCTCAGGGAGAAAATGACCTTTATCGGCGGCGATGTATCTATAACGCCGGGTGTTACAAGCATGGCGGCCGCCGGACACACACCCGGTCACATGGCGTTCCTATTGGAATCGGCAGGCCGTAAGCTGCTGCTGACGGGAGATACGGCAAACCATTTCGTTGCCTCTCTGCAGAAGCCGGATTGGGAAGTTTCTTTCGACATGGACAAAGGCGCCGCTGCCAGCAGTCGCAGAAGGATATTCGATATGCTGGCTTCCGAGAAAATCCCGTTTATCGGCTATCACATGCCCCATCCGTCGGCCGGCTATGTGGAGCCTCTCGAGGCAGGATTTCGCTTCGTGCCGGTGAGCTATCAATTTCTGATCTGAGGTGTTTAGGTGGCGACGGCGGATCAGCCCGCGCGACCGGGCGCTGTCACGTTCTGGTCTGCCAGTTGTAGCCTCTCATATGGTCGAGAAACGCACGCATGGCGGCGCTTGGGAGGCGCCGACTGGGGTAATAGAGAAACCAGTGCGGCAATATCGGGCCCCATTCAGACAAGAGCTCCACCAACCGACCGCTTTTCAAATGAGGGGAGGCATAATCGTCTATGACATGCGCGATCCCTCTGCCTGCCAGTGCCGCCTGCAATTCATTGTGGGCGGCACTGACCGTGAGGCGTCCCGTCGGCGCAATTTCCATCTCCTCATCGCCATCTGTGAAGCGCCAGGTGACGTAAGTGCCGCCCGGAAATCTGCGCTTGATGCAGTCATGACCGACAAGATCATGCGGCGTCCGCGGCTGCCCATTCTTTTGGATGTAGTCCGGTGAGGCGACAATCGCGTAGCGAAGCGGGGGACCAAGCGGGAGGGCGATCATGTCCTGCGCCAGTTGCCTGCCAAACCTGACACCGGCATCGAAACCCTGTTCGACAATATCGATGACGGCCGCATCCGTGATGATCTCGATCTTCACGTCCGGATAGGCGTCCATGAAAGCGAAAGCCAGCGGGCACAGGAGATGGTCGACCGCCGGAGCCGGCGCATTGATCCTGATTGTCCCTGATGGACTGTCTCGCAACTCATCGACTTCTGCGATAGCGAGTTTGATATCGCTCAGGGCCGGGGCCAGACGTTCCAGAAGGCGCTGTCCTGCTTCCGTGGGAGATACGCTTCTCGTCGTCCGATTGAGAAGCCGAATACCAAGCGCCTCCTCCAGTGCATTCATCGTCTGGCTCAAGGCCGATGAGGACACCCCGCGCTCCAGAGCTGCAGCGCGAAACCCGCCGCAGCGAACGATGGAAACGAAGACGTCAAAACTGTCCAGTCGAGCCTGACTCATTGAGAAGTTTCACTAATCAGGTTGATCAATTCTGCGTAGCTTATCATCGCAGTGAGCATCTGTCATGGTTTACCCAAAGCTCGTTGTCCTGCCTTTCCGGCGCCGTTTCAGGATCGAGTGAGGTCTCATCCGACGATGGCAACCAGAAAATGACCGATCAGGAAAGGAAAACCCGATGAACGCCTTCACTCTCAACAGACGCGCCATCATGCTGTCCGCCGTTGCTGGTGCATCGAGCATGCTCCTCCCGACCGTGAGCGGGATGGGTGCCGCTTACGCGCAGACAACCGCAGCGTCGGCGACCCTCAATACCGGCCACTACCGTTTCAGCGTCGGCGACATCAGAGCAACCGTGCTGAGTGACGGCATCATCGAAGGCCCGCCCCGCGTCTATGCGAGCGACGCACCGGAAGCCGAGCTTCAGGCGGTGCTGCAGCAGGCCTTCCTCCCCGCCGACCACATGACGCTCAACCTCAACACGCTGCTGATCGAAACCGGTGACCGCCGGATCCTCATCGAGGCCGGCGCCGGCGCGACCATGGGGCCGAATGGCGGCCGCATCTTTGAAAACCTCGCGGCGATCGGCCTCGCCCCTGAAGACATCGACACGATCGTCATCTCGCATACTCACCCGGACCACGTCGGCAACCTCCGCACCGCCGATGGCGGCAGGGCCTTCCCCCGCGCCAACGTCTTCGTGCCGAAGGCCGACTGGGATTTCTTTGTCCGCACGGATCCGGATCTCTCCTACATGCCGGTCCCGGAGGAATTCCGCCTGCGCTTTGCCGCGAACATCAAGAACAGCCTCGAACCGGTCATGAACCATGTCGAGCTCTACGAAGCCGGCGCCGAGATCGTGCCGGGCCTGACGACGATCGTCGCCTCCGGCCACACGCCTGGCATGGCGACCTTCCTCGTCCATTCCGGAAACGACCAGCTGCTGCTGACCGCCGACCTCGCCTACCACCCCGTCGTCAACGTCGACCGTCCGTGGCTCCCCGGCCCCGACCGCGACAAGGACACCGCGCTCGCCTCCCGCCGCCGCATCTTCGACAGGGCTGCCGCCGACCGCATCCCCGTGCTCGGCTTCCATTTCCCCTTCCCCGGCATCGGCCACATGCTGAAAACCGACACCGCCTACGCCTGGGTTCCCGCCAACTGGCAGTTCTGATGCCAAGCTCAAGAACAGGATACATGTCCATGGAACAGTCCAACATCAACCGTCGCGGCTTTCTCGGAACGATGGGAGCGGCCGCGACAGGGCTGGCGCTCGCCACATCCGCCACCTCCAGCGCCAACGCGCAGGATGCGAGCTCCGCTCCGGCAACCTCCGCATCGAACGCGGATGTCGTGACCCGCACCCTGCCGCGCACCGGCGAACAGGTGACGGCCCTTGGCCTCGGCACCTTCCTCACCTTCGACCTGAAGCCCGGCGACAACCGCGATGCTCTCCGTCAGGTCTTCGAACGCTACGTCGCCGCCGGCGGTCGCGTGGTGGACACTTCGCCGCTCTACGGTTCGGCCGAGGTCAGCGTCGGCCAGTTCATGGGCGAGTTCGAAGGCTCCGACGAGATGTTGCTGGCCAACAAGGTCTGGGCCACCGGAGACTATCTCGGGGATGAAAGCCATGCGGAGGAGAGCTTCCGGCAGTCGCGCATGCGCACCTGGCGCGACACGATCAATCTCATGCAGTGCCACAGCATCACCAACGCGCCGGTGATCATCCCGCTGATGAAATCCTGGAAGAAGGACGGCCTGATCCGCCATGTCGGCGTCACCCATCATGAATCGGCAGCGCAGGAGCAACTGCTGGCGATCGTCGAGCGCGACGACGTCGATTTCATCCAGACCAACTACTCGATCTTCAACCGCGATGCCGAGCGCCGCCTGCTGCCTGCCGCGGCCGACAAGGGCGTCGGCGTGCTGATCAACCTGCCGCTTGAAAAGGCCCGCCTGATGAAGGTCGTCGAGGGACAGCCGCTGCCCGGTTTCGCCGAGGAATTCGGCGCCACCAGCTGGGCCCAGTTCTTCCTCAAATGGGTCATGGCGCATCCGGCCGTCACCAGCGTGCTCTGCGGCACCTCGAACCCCGACCATATGAGCGACAATGTCCAGGCGATGACCGGCCCGCTGCCCGACGAGCGCATGCGCGCCCGCATGGTCGCGCACATGGAAACCATCCCCGGCTTCGGCTCCATCGGCACGATGCCCTGGTATCCCGACAAGCAGGACATGTATCGCGGCCTGATCCGGGAAGCCCAGGCCAACGCGGTCGAACGGCTGCGCTAGCCGCCGCGGACTCACATCAAATCCGAAACCGGGAAACCGACTTTGCCCTCCACCAGACGCTCACTTCTGACGGCCTTTCTGACACTGCCGCTCATCGATGCCGCCCGGATGAGGGCGTTCGCGCAGGCCGCTCCCGAGCTGCCACTGACGCTCTCATGCGAAGATGGCGACGAGCTCACGCTCGAACGGGAGGCCGGCCCGTTCTTCCGGCCGAACTCGCCGCTCGAGCGCGATCTCTATCCCGACGCGCCGGGTGGCGAACGCATAACCGTCGCGGGGTTCGTCTTCGACAACCGCTGTCGGCCGCTCGCCGGCAGCCTCATCGAGATCTGGCATGCGGACGAAAACGGCGACTACGACGGTGTCGGCTTCCGCCTGCGTGGCCACCAGTTCACGGACACGCAAGGGCGCTGGTGGTTCAATACCATCGTTCCGGCGCTCTATCCGGGCCGCACCCGCCATTTCCACTTCAAGGTTCAGCGCCCCGGCGGCCGTGTCCTCACCACCCAGCTCTATTTCCCCGACGAAACGCGCAATGCGGGAGACTGGCTGTTTGACGACAGCCTGCTGCTCGACATGACGACCACCGGGGACGGAAAATTCGGGCGGTTTGATTTCGTAATCTGACGCAGTGCGGCGTCTGTAGCGGGAAGGTTAAGTCGCCCCGGCACTTCCTCGTCTCGGACCGACGTGCATTCTGTGCACTGCAATTGCACAACCTGAATGGAGGCGGGGCATCGCATTGTCGATGGCGGCAATATCCGTTTGGCTATTTGCGGTCGATGATGACCGTGCTCGCTGCCCGCTGATGTCTCTTCAACCGATTGAGCTCATCAGGTTCCGACAACGGCTTTACCGCTGAAGTCACTGCCGGCCGACTCCTAAATGGCGTCCGTTTCATCTTCGATGTGATGTGTATCAATATCTTGCGAAGGCATCGCGTGAACGACAGAAGTGCCAACTTCGACGTAGCGCAAGCTGTCACACCCGAGAAAGACATACGCTCTGCAGCAAGAAGGTGACGTGGTCTGGCGATTGTTGTGCCAATTCATCAAATCCAACGGCGCAGTCGCCGTCCACACAACGGAACGACTAGGTCGCTCCTGGACCTTCAGCTTTCACGAAGTCGATGAAGGCTCGCAGCGGCGGCGGGACAAGCTGCCTGCCTGGGTAATAAAGATATGGTCCAGTGAACCACTGCCACCACGGTTGCAAAACCGGTTCCAGTTCGCCGCGGTCAAAAAAAGGGCGCAGCCAGTCCTCGAAGAGGTAAATCACCCCCAGACCGTTGACGGCCGCGTCAACGCCGAGGTCCGCTCCAGTCCCTGCACTGTAGATTAGTTGCCCTTCCGGTTCCACGCGGTAGATCTCGTCATTCTGTTCGTACTCCCAAATCTCAAGGTTTCCACGGCTGAAGCGCCCGCGGAGACAATCGAGCTTCATCAAATCCCTTGGGTGTTCCGGCCGCCAGTGCGCGTCGAGGTAAGCTGGAGATGCTGCCGTGGCAAACCGCTGTCTGCGTGGGCCAATTGGAACGGCTATCATGTCCTGCTCGAGGCGATCATCGTACCGAACCCCAGCATCGCAACCCGCCGAAAGCACATCAACCAGGTCTGTCTGAGCCGTGACTTCGACGCGGATGCCGGGGTACTTCTTCAAAAATGGAGATAGGTAGATCGGCAAGAACAATCGCGCTGCGTTCGTCGGTACGTTCAGGCGCAATATTGCTGCCGGCTGGTCCCGAGAGGAGGCAACATCCTTCAGCGCGTGCTCCAGTTCCGCAAACGCGGGCAATGCTCGATCGAGAAGGCGTTGCCCTTGCTCGGTAGGCAGGACACTGCGCGTTGTCCGATGAAGAAGCCTCACCCCGAGACGACGCTCAAGACGGCGCACTGCTTCGCTCAAGCCCGACGGACTGGCTTTGAGAACTCGTGCGGCCTCCCTGAACCCGCCCGCCCTTGCCACTGCCGCAAACGCTTTCATCTCGCCAAGTTCGTCAGCCAAAGAATCCTCCCTCGTACAGCGGCAGCCAGCCGAAGCCCACTGTACCTCCAGATGCATGAAATGCAGAGAACCATTGTTAAATTGTGCGAACGATCGAACAGGGTTGTGCGATTTGGACCCGCTAATGCTTCTCCGCACCCGTGCCTACGTTTTGAGCCCCGGGGCCGGAGGTTGGCACGCGAGTAGTCGCTAGCATTTGGTCACCGGCCGCCGGAAAAGAAAACCGCAGAGGCACGTTCAAATGCTGAGAGAAATCCTTGTGCTTGGTTTGATTGTGGTTGTGGGCACGGTTGCCCGGTCGGCCGCGCAGCCCGTTTCGACCTCTGGGCGCGTCGGGGCGGTCAAACTTATGGCGCTAACCTACGATGACGGGCCCACCGCAGCGACTTCCCGCATCCTGGATGTGTTGAAAAAGCGTAACGCGAAAGCCACGTTCTTTCCCATCGCGGGCCACGTTCGTGAGGATCCAGCGGTGATGCGTCGCATGGCGTCCGAAGGTCATGCCATTGGAAATCACACAATGAGTCACTTGCGATTGACCGAAATGTCGCCGGACGCCGCTCGCGCTGAGATCGAAGGCGCGAACGACCTGTTGACAGAGGTAACAGGTCAGAAGCCGACCGTATTCAGGCCGCCGTATGCGGCACTGAACGATAGTGTTCGCGACATACTGCGCAGCAACGGCCTGGCGATAATAATGTGGAGTATCTACCCGGAGAGACTCGCCTTTAACGCCACGATGGTGCGCGACCGCGTCGTCGAAGGTGCCCGAGATGGAGACATCGTCTTCTTGCACGACACCTCGTCTCAAGCCGTGGAGGCGACGGAGGGCATCGTCGATGAACTCTCGTCGAAAGGGTTTGAATTCGTGACAGTCCCAGAACTGATCAGGCGCCGCGGTACATTTTCACCTGGATCGACCTACGAGACGGGCTGCGGGAACCGATTGCTAATCGACGGACATCAGATTTCCATTTTTTGAACGCGCAGCGTCAGGAGCGCTTTTCCTATGAATACTATTCTCGTGACGGGTGGCACCGGCTTTGTCGGAGGTTGGGCAATTGTTGAGCTATTGAAGCGTGGTTACACCGTCAAAACGACCGTCCGAAGCCTCTCGAAGGAGCCTTGGCTTCGCGCCCAGATCGCGACCCAGGTTGATCCAGGTAACCGTCTCTCCTTCGCCATCGCCGACCTGACACGCGATGAAGGATGGGACGGAGCCGTCGAAGGTTGCGACGCTGTTTTGCATGTCGCAGCTCCTGTTGGCGTGTCGGCGCCGAAAAATCCAGATGATCTGATCGTCCCGACCAGAGACGGGGCGCTACGCGTATTGCGAGCCGCTTGTCGGGCGGACGTCCGCCGCGTTGTCATGACGTCGGCAACCGAGGCCTGCCGCCCCCGTCTGAGCGCTCCCGACGGGATCTACGACGAGAGGGGATGGACCGATGTGCATGACCGGCACCTTGGCTCCTATCGCCTAGCCAAGACTCTTGCCGAGAAGGCAGCTTGGGAATTCATGTCCACTCAATCCGGTCGGACGACACTGACGACGATCTTGCCGTCGGCCATCATGGGGCCGGTGTTTAGCGCGGATTATGAGCATTCGCTCGTGTTGATGAAGCGCCTGTTGAGCGGAAAACCACCGGCTACGCCTCATATAGGATTTTGTGTGGTCGATGTGCGCGATGTCGTGGATTTGCATATCCTCGTCATGGAAAACGCTGCAGCCGCCGGCGAGCGGTTCATCGCTGCAAGCGATTGGAAGTGGATGGCCGATATCGCCGAGACCTTGCGCAACCATCTCGGCCAAGCCGCACAGAAAGTTCCTACGAGGTCACTCCCCGATATCGTTCTCAGGATCGCCGCTCTCGTTGATCGCCCCGCCCGCTTTGTCGTTCCTCTGCTCGGCCGAAAGCACGTGTTCTCGAGTGCCAAGGCAGAACGGGTCCTGGGTTGGCGGCCTCGGTCAGGAGAAGAAACCATCCTTGCGGCCGCTGAAAGCGCCATCGCAGTGAAGGCAGTCTGATTGGATGCCCGAAGTTCCGGCGATAGCGCGAACGGAGAAGACGATCTGCAGCACGCCTGCGATACCGGCGGAGCATCGCCCGGGCCGGTGAAATGGTCGATCCTTCGTAAGCGCCAGCACTGGTCCGAGACGCGCCGGGTGCCATTCGATTGAGGGGCCGGAAGCTGCTTTTCCCCCGACCCGAATGTCTTCCTGCCAACCGGATTACGCGTTGAAGCCGGCGTCTACACTGAGAACTGCGCCGGTAATCAAACTTGCAGCCGGACCTGCCAGAAACGCGACCGCGCTGGCGACTTCACGAGGCTCCCCGAACCGGCCGAGCGATGTGAGGCTCCGCTGATAATCAGCATTCTCTCCATTGGCCGGGTTCATATCCGTATCGGTCGAGCCGGGGAGAACGAGATTGACTGTAATGCCTTGCGGACCCAGTTCGCGCGAAAGGCCTCGCGTGAGCGACAGAAGCGCCGACTTCGACATGGCATAGGCCGTCACACCAGCGAAAGGCACACGCTCTGCCAGAGAGGAGCCGATCGAGATGATCCGGCCTCCCGATGTGAGATGCGGGATCGCCGCCTGTGCGAAGAGGACGGGGGCGCGAACGTTGACGTCAAGCATGGCCTGCAGGTCGGCAAGTGCCAGATCCGCGGTCATGCCAGCGGTTCCAATACCTGCGCTGTTGACGAGAATATCGAGCCCTCCAATCGTGCCGACCGTCTGACTGACAGCGCGAAGGATGGCGTCCGGGTCGGCACTGTCGGCCTGAATGGCAAGCCCGCGCCGGCCTTTTTCCTCGATCTTCCGAACCACTGATGCAGCCCTGTCTACCGAACGCTGGTAGGTGAACGCGACATCCGCCCCACTTTCAGCGAGGGCGATCGCGATCGCGGCCCCTATTCCTCGTGACCCGCCATTCACCAAGGCGCGCTTTCCAAGCAATTCCATGATCTTTCCTTTTATGCAGTGATCGATGCATAAATCGGTAGAGCCATTGCGAGCTGCCGTCAAATGATTTATGCAGTAGTCGATGCAAAATGATGTTGTGATCCCTCAAGCCAACTCACTGCCGACTCGTCCTCCACGAGGCCGGCCGCGGGAGTTCGACCGCCAGGCTGCACTTGCCACGGCAACACGCCTATTCTGGATCAAGGGATACGAGGCGACCTCGATCGCCGACCTGACGGAGGCAATGGGGATCGGAACGAAGAGTCTTTATGCGGCTTTCAGCTCGAAGGATGCGCTCTATGCGGAAGCGCTCGAATATTATTACACGACCTACGAAGGGTTGGTCTGGACCCGATTCAGAGCTGCGTCGAGTGCGAGAGAGGCAGCTCTCGCATTCCTCCAGGACTCCGCGATCGCCATGACCGGTGGAGATCGCGATCTGCCACACGGATGCATGGCAACGCTTGCCACTGTTGGCAGTGAAGGACACTCCGAATTGCGCGAACTTATGCGAGCGACGCGTGCAGGCGGTTTCGATATCCTGAAAGCGCGCTTCGACAGAGCAAAGAGCGACGGTGACCTCGAGGCCACGGCAGACACGACGAAACTTGCCAGGTTCGTGCAGACAGTCCAAAGCGGCATGGCGATCCGCGCGCGCGATGGAGCCGAGCGCGCCGAGTTACAATCCGTGGCGGAATTTGCCTTGGCTGGCTGGGACGCCATTACCGGCAGCATCGATCAAAGGATGCGTGGCGGGGCCTGACCCTTTGGGAGTGAAGTCGGCTTTCCTATGTGGAGCGCGACGCGCTTTCTGCGAAGCGGCTCGGCGAGCAGCCGACGGCGCGTGTGAAGGCGGTGCTGAACGCGCTCGCCGACTTGTAGCCAATTGAAAAGGCGATTTCTTCCACCCTGGCCGTTCCAGATTTAAGCGCCTCCTTGGCAAGCGCCATGCGCCACCGCAACAGATATGAGATCGGACCAATCCCGACGGCGTCACGAAAGCGCGTGGCAAAGGCGGACCGCGAGACACCACAGAGCCTTGCCAGCGAATCGACCGTCCATTCTTGCCCGACATTTGCGTGCATGGCACGAATTGCCTTGCCCGCAACCGGGTCTCGAAGGCCGGCGAGCAGGCCGCTGCTGGCGGGATCGGCAGTCAGTTCCGGAAGATCCATAGCAGGCAGCCTGAGAATTTCGACCAGCGCCAACTCAACGAGACGGACGATGATGAACTCGCTGGCCGGTCCAGGGTCGCGGCCTTCGGTTTCCATCAGCGTGAGCAGGTTGTGAAGCCGGTGAAGTTTCGGCGAGTGAGAGGGGATCTGAACGATGGAAGGGAGAAGTCCCGTCAGGAGATCCTGGTTGGCTGTCGAGAACAGAAATTTCCCCATGTGAAGCGAGATGAGCCTTTCCTGGCCGAAGCCCAGTTTCAACCGGCCCGGCTGTTTGGCGGTCACCGCTGCAACGCTGTCCAACGGCTCTACGTCCCTGTTTGAGGTCAGCGTAAAGGAAAGCACTGTCCGCAGCAGCACGAAGTCGCCCTTTTCCAACGGCAGCGGATCACAACCGGGGCGTATCAACTGGCAAGTGCCGTCTTCTATCCAGAAAAACAATAGGTCACCCAGCGCAGGAAAGCTCAGGCCCCAGTCACCGGCGGCATCAATGCCGCGACCCAGAAGAGCAGCGCGCGGCCGCAGCAGTCGGATAAGATCGAGGAAGGGATCCATTTCTGTACGGTCGATAAAGTATTCCGGTGTTGGCGTTATGGAGAACTCTAAAAACCTAGCATAATTTGGCGGGGAATTTCACCAAGCCTGAGGCCCATTTCCCCGGAGATACTGATGATCAAAGTCACACCCGCCGATATCGAGCGTTTCGTTGCCGAAGACGATGGCCAGCCGGTCGTCATGCTCAACCTGCTTCGGTTCAAGGCAGACGGCGGCAGGCAGCGCTACTTGGACTATCTCGCCATGGCCGGCCCGATCGTAAGCCGGTATGGCGCGGAAATCGTGTTCGCCGGCGATGGCGCGACCGCGCTCTGCGCCGAACCCGGTCAATCCTGGGACGCGGTGGCGTTGGTACGCTACCCAAGACGGACAGCCTTCGTCGAGATGATCGCCGACCCCGCCTACGCCGTTGCCGATCCAATCCGGATGTCGGCCCTGGAAGAGGCGGTGCTGCAACCTATCCGCACCATGACTCGATGAGCGGTTAGACAGACGCGCATTTAAAAAGGGCAGCGAGATCGCGGCACTCTTCCGTCGCGTAACTGTGCCCAGGAAAGGGCATCGTGTGCCCTTCCTTCGTCTCGCATGCCTTGCCGTTGAGACCTGCATTACAGCAGGTCTTCAATCCTGATGGGTAGATGTCGCACACGTCTGCCGGTGGCATTGTAGACGGCATTGACGACGGCTGCGGCCGCTCCGACCATGGCGACCTCTCCCAAACCCTTCACGCCCGATGGATTGAGCTTGAAGTCCGGACGATCGATGAAATCGACATCGATTGCACTGATGTCGGCGTTGACCGGCACGACATATTCAGCGAGGTCATTGTTGAGCACACCGCCGAAGCGGGGGTCTGTTTCACCGGCCTCGCGCAAAGCCGCACCAATACCCCAGATCACACCGCCCCTGACCTGACTTTCGGCCGTGCGTTGGTTCATGACCCGGCCGCAGTCGGCCACGCTGACGAAGCGTTTGACGCGCACCCGCCCCGTCGATGTCTCCACGTGGACTTCAGCAAAATGGGCGATCCAGCTGAATGCCATGAAGTCGGGATACTCCGGCCCGGTAGTCGATGGAATTCCCCGGCGCAACTGCTCGATCACTTCTCGGTCCTTGCTCAGCGGGATCGTATCGACCGCGACCTCCAGGAACGGACGGCGGGTCCGGGCGAGCTGGACATGAACTGGTTCCTCCGACAACGCGCTGCCTGTCAGGAGGCTAAGCTCTTCGCGCAGCTTTAAAGCAGCGCCTCGGGCCGCAGGCGCCGCGCTACCCGTACCCCATGAGCCCGCCGTTATATGTTGGGGTGCATGTCCGGTGTCGCCAATGCGGATATTCAGTTTCTTAGGATCGATGCCCAGCACATCGATCAGTTCTGCGGTAATGACGCTGCGGATGCCTTGTCCCATTTCGTGACCAGAGGTCGCGATTTCGCATCTTCCGCTCGCAAACAGACGAAGCGTTGTCACGGAGGCCGTCATCGATGCCTTGTAGCTACCGCATCCTACGCCAAGGCCGATCAGGTCGCCATTGTCCGCGACCAACGTGCCCGGCTCACGCATCCGGCGGTTCCAGTCGAACAATTCGGCCCCCCGCCTCAAACAGTCCACGAGATATCGCGATGAGAAGGGCTTGCCGGTGATTGGGTCGCTTTGAGCGTCGTTCGCAAGGCGGAGCTCAACAGGGTCCATTCCGACAGCCTCGGCAAGCTCATCCATGGCACATTCGGTGGCATAGCTCGCGGGATGCTCATGGGGTGCGCGCTGGTGTCCGGGGGTCTGGGTATCGACTCGCACAATGCTGTCGCTTCCCCGCCATGCTCCATATCCATACATGCGCGGAGGAATGGCGCCGTGATCACACGCGAACCCGTCATACCGACTGTTTTGCTGGACCGTTTCATAAAGGCCCGCCAGGAGGCGCCCTTGTTCGTCCGCCCCGAGCCGAACCCGGTGACGGCTTCTTGGGCGATAGGATGCGGTGTGAAACAACTGACTGCGAGGCATCACGAGTTTCACCGGTCGGCGCAAAAGAGCAGCGGCGCTTGCTACAAGCACGCTCTGCTCCTGGATGCCGTTCTTCTGGCCGAAGCCACCACCGGTGTAGGGGCTAACACCTCGCAGCCGTGTCGTCTCTATCCCCATCATGCCTGCAAGGCCGCCCGCAAAAGCCGACGCCGCCTGTGTGCCCTCATAGATCCTGAGTTCACCATCCTCGAATGCGGCGGTTGTGGAGATCAACTCGATTGGATTGTGATGCTGCTGGGGGTGCAGATACTCGACATCAATGCGATGGTCCGCAGCAGCAAAGGCGGCCTCAGCATCACCAGAGGAGAGCTGGCGATCGGGCTCCGGCTCCGCACTGGCAAGGTCATCTTCCATGCGGGCGCTGAATGCCTCCTCCCCGTAGCGGATCTTGATGGCTTCCGCGCCCTCGATGGCGGCTTCCAAGGTTTCGGCGACCACCAGAGCGATTGGTTCGCCCCGATGGCGCACGACCGGGCTCGTCATCGGCTGATGGCCTTTGCCGGGCTGACCATAGGCACCGCGAGCGGCAGGTGTCGTCTTGATCTGCGAGAAATCGTCATGCGTGAAGATGCGCACGACGCCTGGCACATTCTCAGCGGCAGTTGCATCGATCACTTCGATGCGTCCCCTGGCGATTGTTGCTGGAACCGTCATCGCATGAAGCAGACCGGGGATCGGCTGATCTGCCGCGTACAGTGGCCGACCCAGCACCTTTTCATAAGCATCGACCCGAGGGCGGTCAGCAGTTCGTTCCTGCGTCATTGCATCTTCCTTCCAGCTGTCATGATGGCGTCGGCAAGGGTGCGAGCACCGAGTTCGATCTTGAATGCGTTGTGCTCGCCGGCTCGGGCGTCGGCGAATGCCGCTCTGCCGGCAGCGAGCGCAATCTCCGGTCCGATGTAGCGCCCCTTCAGAAAGTCCTCCGCTTCGCGTGCCCGCCAAGGCCGGGTGGCAACGCCGCCAAGCGCAATATGCGCTTGCCGGACGTGATCCCCATCCATCGCCAGCGCCACGGCTGCCGAGGCGAGGGCAAAAGCATAGGACTCGCGATCGCGCACTTTGAGGTAGGTCGAGTTTCGACCGGCCACTGTCTTGGGGACTGAGATCCCCGTCACGATCTCGCCGCGACCAATCGCAAACTCCAAATGGGGCGTTTCGCCGGGCAACAGATAGAATTCGGAGATAGGGATTGAACGCGTTCCTGTGGGCCCCTGAAGCTCTATCGTTGCGTCCATCGCTGCCAACGCGACGGGCCAGTCACCCGGCGACACGGCTGTGCAAGCGTCACTGATGCCGAGCACGGCCTGGCCGCGATCAAGGCCGCCGATCGCCGCGCACCCGGAGCCGGGCTCTCGCTTGTTGCAGGGGTAGACACCGATTGCGCCGTTCCTGAAATAGGGACAACGGGTGCGTTGCAGCAGATTGCCACCGACGGTCGCCATGTTGCGAAGCTGCTGAGAGGCGGCTTTCGAAAGGCTCTCGGCCAAGACCGGATAGTCACGGCGGACGACATCATTTTCGGCAACGTCCGCCATAAGCGCTCCGGCGCCGAAAAACAGAACGTCACCGCTTGTATCAATCCGGTCAGCCCCTTCCAGAGAGGCGATATCGACCAGATGGGCGGGCCGCTCAACACCGAGCTTCATCAAGTCATAAAGAGTGGTTCCACCAGCAATGTAACGCGCACCTTCGCCTGCCGCGGCATATGCTTCGATGGCTTCGCGCAAAGTTTTGGCTTGGACATAGGATAGTGATCTCATAGTTCAGCCCCGCTCGATCTGAGGAGCGGCCTGTTCGATTGCCGCAACGATGCCGACATAGGCTCCGCAGCGACAGATGTTGCCGCTCATATATTCCCGGATGTCTTCTGGTGTTGAAGCGTGCCCCTCTTTCACACACGCAATCGCGGCCATGATCTGGCCGGGCGTGCAGTAGCCGCATTGCAGGGCGTCATGGTCAATGAAGGCTTGCTGCATGGGATGTAGAGCGTCCGCGCTGCCGATACCTTCGATGGTTGTAACGTTACGGCCATCGACTTTGGCTGCAAGCGTCAGACAGGAGGCGACCCTGCGCCCGTCTATGTGGACAGTGCAGGCGCCGCACTGACCGTGGTCGCATCCCTTTTTCGCACCGACAAGACCCAGTCGTTCACGCAACATGTCCAGCAAGGATGCTCGAGCATCAATGTCGATTGCGGTTGGCTGACCATTGACGCGGCAAGCTGTGTGAACGGTGGTCCCGTTCTCGGGCAGAGAAGGAGAGGTTGTCACATGTGTTTGCTCTTGTGCGGTCGCCGTCGATATCATTCCGGAGACCGAAACGACTGTTCCAGCTTCCAGCACCTGGCGTCGGGTAAGGGGTAAGAACTGTGTGTCTTGCGGGTTCGACATTCGGATCTGGCCTCCTGATGATTGCAACTGCGTTCGTTCGAAATCATGCTCTTCAAGCCGCCCAACCTCCCTGAACCTACAGCAACACAACCGGGAAGATTAGATGATGAAAGCTGTGCAAGGCGGTAAGTCTCCCTTCGCAATGGTGCTTCAATTTCGAGATCTCGAAGGGATGCAGGACACTCACGGATCTCACGTCGCGACCAGGGATGGGCGCCGTCGCCGCCGACTGATGCGATAGACCGCAGCGGGCGGCACGTTCGCAAGTGTCCGGCCCATGAATGTCGCCTTCAGGCCAAGTCTATCAAGCAGGGGCCTCGGAATCGGGCATCGTGGACCGTAGGTGAACTGGTAAAATGCTCCGTCATGACGAAGAAGCGAAAAGGCACCTTCAAGAATGGCGATCACTTTTCGGACCGGCATTGATAAAAGGGGAAGACCGCTCACGACCGCGCCAATGGGCGCCGAAGTCTGAAGTTCGATCTTGCGCAGTTGCGCCGCGTCGATCTGAAGGGTGGTCGCTGCCGGGAAGCGCATCGCAAGCTCGCGGGCGAAATCTACGCCATATTCCACAAGAATGAGATCCGACTCGCGAACTCCACGATTGAGCAGAGCTTCGGTGAAGACGCCCGTTCCTGGACCAAGTTCGATGACGGTTCCGGTATCCGCAGAGATCTCGCTGGTCATAAGCGATGCGAGCGCGCGTCCTGAAGGCGTAACCGAGGCCACCTGGAAAGGCGCAGAGAGCCAGGCACGAAAGAACAGGAGTGCATCTGCCGTTTTGCTGGTCATTGCGCATCCCCGCTCGACCAAGCTTGCTTCGAGCAGCGAAGTTGCAGCCGCAATGTCACGGCAATCAGAGCTTCCACAAAAACGAGGAGTGCCAGGATTTTGAGGGCAAAGGCCGAAGAGTTGATGTCCGGTAGCGCCATGACGGCCAGGTAGCCGGCGGCGATGAACAACCCGTTCCACAACGCGATGCCGATCGCCATGCCTGACACGAACCGCAATATGCTTGTCCCCAAAATCGCTGCGGCCAAAGGGGAGATTAATCGTACCGTGGGAATGAGCTGCGATGTTATGGCAATCGATTGTTCCCGAGCGCGGAGGGAAGAGAGTGCTCGGTCGATGCGTTGACGGGAAATACCAATCCACTTGCCGACGAAATGGAGAAGTGCGACAGACTTAGTCTCTCCGATAGCGCGTACAAGCAGGTAGAGCGCAAGCGCGCCAATGAAGCTCCCGACTGCGGTGCCGGCCACAGCCGTATGAACTGACCAGGCATCGTCATTGGCGGCAATGCCGATTGCTACCAGCACGCCGTGGGACGGAAGCGCGGGGACGAAGCGTTCCGCCAGACCGATTGAAAGAAGTCCGACGATTCCGTATAGCGCTATCCAATCGACGAGATCTGCGAGCGGATCCATTCTCAGCTCCCTTGCCCCATCGTCTGCGCGGCGACAAGCGGATCTGCCATCGTGGTCGGTTTGGCCTCGTACTCAATGCCGACCAGCTTTTCCGAGATATCCCAAAGTCTCTTGGCGACATGGAGCTCATTCGCCTGTGGCGGGATTTGCGCCTCGGCAGGGTGACCGCGGGTTTCGCTCAGCCGATCAGGGCCATAATATTTGCCGCCGCGGGCACTTGGAGATGTGGCGGCGAACAGGGTCGGCAGTGCGCCTTGCGCCGAGGGTTGGAACAAGAACCACAGCAGCGACCGCAGAAGTCCCTGCGCGCTGCGGCGTCCCGGTGCGTTGTGCAGGAGGTCCGTCCGGGAAATACCGGGATGGGCCGCGAGCGAAGTGACGCCCCAGCCAGACAACTCGCTGCGCCGCTGCAGTTCGAGCGCGAACATCAAACAGGCGAGCTTCGATTGGCTGTAGACGGGCATGGGCTTGTAGCTTCGCTCCGCCTGCAGATCGCTAAAGTCAATCGCAACGTTCTTGCCTTTTGCGGCGATGCTGGAGAGCGTCACAACCCTTGGATCTCGTCCTTGCACCAGTAGCGGCAACAGGTGGCCTGTCAGGGCAAAGTGCGCGAGATAGTTCGTGCCGAACTGCAGTTCGAACCCATCGTCGGTCGTCTTGCGAACTGGCGGCGTCATGACGCCAGCGTTGTTGATGAGCACATCGAGATGATTGCGAGTGTTTTTCAGTCGCTCTCCAAGTGCCTCAATCGACGCGAGGTTACCAAGATCAACCTGCTCGAAGGTCACTGAAGCGTGCGGCACCTTATCGTTGATGCGCCGGATGGCTTCAGTTCCTTTCGCGGGGTTGCGGCCGGCGAGGATCACCTCAGCACCGGCTCTGGCCAATGCAATGGCGTCCTCGAAACCCAGGCCACCGGTTCCGGTGACGAGGATCGTGCGGCCTTGCTGAGACGGCATGTCATCGAGCGTCCAGGGTTTCGACATGATCAGTTCCTTTCTTGTTGGTTGGAAAATTGTCCGCCGGAGGCACGTTTGGGGGAGCGTGGCATCTCCGGCGGACAAAGGTCGCTTGGGGCGGGACGCGACCTTCAAGGATCTGAAGGTGGGGCTTCAGATCCAAGCTTATTCTGCTGCCTGGACAGTGCTGCCGAGCGGTGGCCTCGCCGGCACGTCGCGCGTTCGCTGCATCCAAGCCGGATATTCGGGGCGAAGTTTGCTGACCGCGTCCAATTCCGCCAGTTCATCCGGACTCAGCGACACCTCGATGGATCCGATGCTGTCATCGAGCTGGTTGATGGTTTTGGCGCCGACGATCACGCTCGTGACATGCGACTGGTGCAGGAGCCAGGCCAGTGCAATTCGAGCGACGCTCACGCCCTTCTGCTGGCCAATCCGCTCCATGACCTCAATAACGGCGTAGGCGTGATCCATTGCGACGGGCGGAAAGTCGAAGGTCGTGCGGCGACTGCCGTCCCCGCCTTGCTTGTCCCGGCCGAATTTTCCGCTCAGAAGGCCACCGGCAAGGGGGCTCCACACGAGAAGGCCAAGCTTCTCGGAGTTGATCAGCGGTACGAGCTCTCTTTCGATATCGCGGCCGGCGAGCGTGTAATAATTCTGCGACGTCGCGATCTTGGCGATATTGAGCCGCTCACTATGGCCAATCGCTCTTGCTATCTGCCAGGCAGACCAGTTCGATACGCCGATGTAACGAACCAGTCCCTGTCGAACGAGGATATCCAAGGTGGCCAGGCTTTCCTCGACCGGCGTCACGGTGTCGACGTTGTGAAGCTGGTAGAGGTCGATATAATCGACCTGAAGGCGCTTGAGGCTCGCCTTGACGCTATCCATGATATGGGCGCGGGAATTGCCGGCCTCATTTGGGCCTGTGCCCATCGGCCCGCAGACCTTGGTCGCGATGACCACATCTTCCCGCCTGACGCCAAGGTTCTTCAGCGACTGACCGATGATCTCTTCGGAGACGCCGCCGGAATAGATGTCGGCGGTGTCAATGAAGTTGATGCCGTGCTCGAGGGCGCGAAAGATCATCAGCTGAGCGTCGTCCTGCTGGACATTGCCCATATTGGACCAGATCCCTTTGCCGCCGAAGGTCATCGTTCCCAAGCAAAGCTCCGAGACAAAGAGGCCGGTATTTCCGAGAGTGTTGTATTTCATGATGCGGGCCTTCGAGATGATGGTGAGCTATGATTTTCGGGCAGATGTTTCGGTGCCGAGAGCGGCGGCCGAGAGGAAGCCCCGACCGTCCGCCATCTCAACCAAGACCGCCGTTTGCGAATACATTCTGACCATCGATCCAAGCGCCATCTTTCGAGCACAGAAGGGCGATGACGCTGGCAATGTCGTCCGGCTGTCCCAGTCGCCCGAGTGGCGTCTGCTCGGGAATGCCGCGTAGCGCCTCCTCGCCGTGCTGACGCAAGAGCTGTGTGTCGACGGCGCCGGGTGCCACAGAGTTGACCGAGATGTTGCGGCCTGCCAATTCCTTCGCGAGAACGCTGGAATAGAGCACCTGGGCAGCCTTGGTCGCGGCATAGGCCGCCGTGGCGGGTGGAGGTGTTTTGATGATGCTCGAACTGAGGCTGATGATACGGCCACCATCGCGAACGCGTCTCGCTGCTTCGCGCAAGACGTTAACGCTGCCTTTCACATTGGTTGCGATCATCCGGTCGAAAGCTTCGTCGGTCATCTGGGCAAACGGACCGACATTCATGATGCCGGCATTGTTGACCACGACATCCACGCCGCCAAATGCTTCGTCGTTGGCGTCGAAGAGGGCTTTCACCGCAACCGGATCAGCCACGTCTGCCTGTCGAAAGATCGCGCGCCCACCTGCTGCCTCGATATCGCGGACCACCTGGGCCGCCAGATCGCGGTTGGTAAGATAGTTCACCGTCACATCGTAGCCGTCGCGCGCCAGTCGCAGGGCTGTCGCGGCGCCAATACCGCGGGAAGAACCTGTAACGACGGCGACCCGCTGTGTGGTGGTTGGCGCGGTTGCTTCTTCGGTTTGCGCCGAAGCAATGCCGGTCATGGCGAGCGCTGATGGAACCGCAGCTGCAAGAGCCAGGAACGTGCGGCGGGAATTGTCAGTATCAGACATTGGCGTTTCTCCTTTTAAATAAATTCAGATGTTCTGGGAGTGTTGGTGAGCCACTTCATGCTCAGCGTTGCCGAAGGAACGTGCCGACGCGGTGGTTTGCGACGAGGAGGGCTAGGCCCGACAAAACGCTCGCCAAGGGTACGATCAACAGGCCAAGGGCGAGACCGTTCGGAATGTCGGCTGCGTTTGCAGCGTCGCTGACCATGCCGACAAACAAGGGTCCAAGTGCCGGTCCGACAAGACCGCTGCCAATCATCACGAGACTGGATGCCTGGGCTTGCCGGCCCGGCCCGGCGACGAGGTGCGCCGCACCGAATCCCCAAGGCAACATGAACGAGAACGACAGCATCGAAGGGACGAACAAGGCGATGGACATCCATCCCGCTGGGGCGAACAAGGCCGCGGTCGTCGTGATGCTCGCCATCAGAAAGAGGATGGCGGGTGGGCCGAGGACCCTACCGGAGCCAGAGCGGACGGCATAGTCGAACCATCGGCCGCCACCCAGCGTACCGACAATGCCCATCAACCCCTGCAACAGTCCGAAGAATACGCCCACCTCGGTTGCGGTGAAGTCATAGGTGCGGATTAGGAAAGGGACCGAGAATGCGTAAAAAGGTGCTCCGGCAAAGCCGAGGAAAATCGTACCCAAGAACAGCCAGCGAAAGGCCGGTGAGGACAGGAGGTCGAGGCTTGTTTTCAAGAAGGGTTCGTTTCGCGTGGCGGAAATCTGCAGGCGCGGCGTCGGCCCCGCTACAAGCACTGTCAAGAGCCCGATCAATATGCCGATGGCGCCGGCACCCATCAATACGACACGCCAACCGAAGATATCCGCAATGGCACCGCCAGCGGCAAATCCCGCCATCGTTCCCAACGGAATACCCATCGCGAAAAGACCGATCGCAAGGCCACGCCGCTCCGGTTCGATCTTGCGCGCAATCAAGGCATGGCCGGCCGGGACTGCCCCTGCCTCTCCGAATGCGACGCCGAAACGGGTCAGCGCGAGAAACATGAAACTGGCTGCAAAGCCGCCGAGTGTTGTCATCACACTCCAGATCAGAACGCACGACACCAGCACCAGCCGCGGCGATCCCCGATCAGCCGCGCGAGCGAGCGGCAGCGAAAGAAGGGCGTAGCAGACTGCGAAGGCGAGACCGGTCAACAGTCCCATCTGGGTATCACTGAGGGACAAGTCTGCTTTGATCTTTTCGGCGAGGATGAACGGAAGTATCCGATCGATCTGCGAAAATGCATTGATCAGCAGAAGCGTGGCGCAGATCGCGACGAACCGCCAGCTTTTCACATACTCACTGCTGTAAGGTGCAGGGTGTGCCCGTCCCGTTGAAGGGTCTCTTGACCCAGCGACGATTTCTGCCATTTTGAGGTTACTCCTCGCTTGGTTGCACCCTTAAGCTAGATGGAGTGTCCAATGACCAGAATGCCCGAACTCTCAAGAAATTTGCCTATTCCTGCAGAAGAGACGAATATGCCGGCGAGGAGCCAAGTGCTGCCATGGCCCTTGGACCATGTGGAGCCGCGTATGAATGCACCGCTACTTGCAGCCGTAGCGGATTACATCGAAGCACAGGGCGGTGGCCAAGGCCTCTTCCCGACAGCCATCGATGGCTTCAATATCGTTCGCTCATTTCAGTCGATGATGCCTATGCGAAACATCTATCGGCCGTCGCTCTGCGTTGTGCTGGAGGGCGCAAAGGAGCTGCATTTCGGAGAAGAGCGACTGAGTTACGGAACGATGGAGTGCCTGGTTGTCAGCGTAGGGCTGCCGGCAACCGGTCGGATCGTTGAGGCTAGCGAGGAAGTCCCCTATGTGGGCGTCTTGATCGATTTTGACGTTGCAACCGTGCGGGACATCCTCGAACAAATGGATGCACTCCCGGCGCAATCAGAAGAATCGGGCCCTTGTGCTTTTGTCGCTAAAGTCGATCAACCATTGGCCGACTGCATTCTACGCCTGGTGAAATTGTTGGCGACGCCGAAAGCAATTCCCGTCCTGGCGCCTTCGATCGTGCGTGAAATCTGCTACTGGCTGTTGAGCGGGCCGCATGGCGGTGAGATCTGCAAACTGGCGCTGCCGGAATCGAACATCGAACGTGTCGTCAGGGCCGTATCGATGCTGCACACCAATTTCGCAGAGACACTACGGGTCGAACACCTGGCAGAGATCGCGCGAATGAGCCCGTCGTCGTTTCACCAGCATTTCAAGGCTTTGACCTCAATGACTCCACTTCAGTTTCAAAAGCAATTGCGCTTGCTCGAGGCACGCCGCCTCATGGTGACGGAGGCCGCCAATGTTGCGGAAGCTGCCTACAAGGTTGGCTATGAAAGCGCATCGCAATTCAGCCGAGAGTATTCGAGAACCTTTGGCATTGCCCCTAAAAAGGATGCCTTGACACAGCAGCGCCTCCACACTGCCTATGCAAGCCGAAGTGTGCGTTCAGCCTGATGGAAATAGTAAGAAGGGAGTGACGGTCCGGAGGCACTGAACCTGCCGATGGAAACAACCGAGCATCGGGCCGTACAAACGATCGTTGCTGAGTATAACCGCATCTCGGCTAGCCTTTCCGAAACACCGAAAGACCACCGGCCCAGGTTCACCAGGATCAATGATCAGACCTTTGATATCTTCGATTGGGGCCTCTGCTTTTTGTTGGGAACAGGATACGCGCCGAGGCTTTGGCAGCCGGTTCTTCGTGGTCATGCCGTCACTGGGGATATCATCGCACCCATCCGCAAGCTCGGCGAGGCAAAACGGAAAGCGACAAGCCAGGATGCTGCTGACGTCGCCGAAGCACTCGTCAATATCCGAACCTACTTTATGCCGAAGCGGGCAAAGCAGAAGTTCTGACCGAGCGCCAGAAACCTATCCGTCAATCGTGAAGGCCGTGGGCAATTCGTTGCGCTCACGCTCAACCAGATCGTCGCGGTTGCGCAGGGCGGCCGGCGGGCCGATGGTGTCGAGTACGATGTATTCGAGATTCTATGAATTCGGTCCATCAAAGAAACATATCGAGGCATCGAAGCGTCTCTTGCCGAACTTGGACTATAATTTGGCGATGCTAGTATCGCCACCGACGTAAACCCATAACGTCGTGGTGGTGCAAGCGCGACCGGTTGCATAACGGCGAGGTATTGAAAAACTCATAGTTGGTGCAGACGCGTATCTCGCGGAACAGCCGCGCCGATCGAAGCCGTCTCGACACCATTTCTCTCGCGCGGGGCCGGCGCGGATGGCGTCGATCACCGCGCGAAGCGGCGGCGCCATCTGCCGTTGCGCTGGATAGCAGAGGTAGTAGCCGGGGAAGGGGGCGGACCAGGTCTCGAGCAGCGCGACGAGGCAGCCCTCGGCGATGTGAGGGGCGATCAGCGGCTGGCTGGCGAATGCAATGCCGACGCCGTCGACCGCAGCCTGCACGCCGAAGTCCTTCATATTGGAGATCAGCGGGCCGTCGATCGCGACTTCGAACCACTTGCCGTTTTCCTTGGGCACTCGCAATTTACGCCTCCGCAGCCACTGGAATGACGTACTCTTGGCGGCCTACTCCGTGTCGGGAACGGATTTCGGTCGTCCATTTGGTGGATTTCTTCTCCGTAGGCGTTCAACGAACGGACGCTAACGCTCATCGCCGTCGCGAAGGTGCCGAAGTGCTCCCTGCCGCATGCAGACGGGGCAAACCTAGGAGAGGTTCTCGTTTCGAAATTTGGAGCTTCGGTTTCTTCGCCAAGATAGAAGTCGGCGCCCCCAGCGCCACCACATGCAAGTTAACGGGCGTATCCGATCGCTCGAGCTTGCCCGGTTTCGGTGTCCAACCGGATTGGCAATCTGGTCTATCAGGTTGCCAGAATAGAAATGACGGAAGATCCGATTGCTGCCAACCAAACAGACTTGCAGTTGCGCCGGCATCTGGGACAGGGCGGCGTGCGCCCGTCTAAATCAAATTTGGTAGTACAACAGGCCTTCTAGTATCAAGCGAATACTATAGAGTGGAGGCGAGGGCTTGGGATTCCGTCGCATGAGTAATGACACTGTTCAGCCGGATGCCCCGGACATCGCTCGTGCTAGAGATCTGTGGGGATCAGCTAAGCACGATGATGCATTGGAGCTTCTAGGTGCATTGGATCTAGAGCAGCGCCTTGATGCTCTCCTACTGTTACTCGAATACTTGCGGAAATATCCTGGGCGCGCGAGGGACGCCGAGTATCGAAGGCGGCTTGTCTGGTCGCTACGACGGTTCTCCTCAAACCCACGTGTTCCTTGTGAGGCAGGCTGGTTCAGGCAGGAGCGGGATCAATTTCAAAAAGCCGAGGCCCGGTTTCGGCGCCTTCTTCGTAGGTTCCCTTCGGACGAGGGAGCAAATCAGGGCCTGATTGCTGCCTTGCGGAAGCAGCGGGATTTTTCCGCAGCAGAGGAACATTGGCAGTCCCTTCAAGAGACTGGACTTGCATCTTGTCTCGGAATCCTCTGTGAGGGTGCCTGGATCTGCTCTGATCAACGCGATTTCGACAAGGCGCGGCCGCGGTTTGAGGCCATTCTCCGTCACAGCAGGGCGGAAGAGGACCACCACCTTTCTTTCATCTTCGCCCTGCGCCATCTCGGCGCTCTTGACGACATCGACGCTGCTATCAGTCGTGCGATTGGCAAATACGGAAAGACACCACGACTGGGCATCGAAATCGGATGGCTCCATTCGAGCAGGGGGGAATTTGATGCGGCCGAACGGGCCTTCGAAGCAGTCCTTTCGACTGCGCCAAACAATGAGGCGGCCCTCCAGGGAAAGGTAGCAGCACTTCGACAAAGCGATCGCTTGTCGGAGGCAACGGCGGTTCTCGCGCAAAACCCCACGCTCTTCGCTGTCAGCATGGGGCTACAGGCCGAGATGGCCTGGATTCACTTCGCCCAGAAGGAGTTTCGCCAAGCTGAGAAGATTTTTCGCGCCCATATCGCGCACGCGCCGCAAGATGACCTCAACAAGGTCAATCTGGCCTGGGCACTGGAGAAGCAGGGTGGAGCGAAGAGACTTATCGAAGCGGCCGCAATGTGTCGGGAAGCCCTTATTCTCCAAAAGAGTCCGGAGGCGTTCGGTTGCCTCGGCGTCGTCTGCTTCAAGCAGGGCACCTACCGTGATGCGGAGATCTATCTCAAGCGGTCGATCGAACTCGACAGTTTTCGTCGATTTGAGCCAGATCTTGTGGCGCTTTATACGTTCCTTGGCCAGCATCAGCGCGCGCAATCTGTCCTCAGCGAGGCCCTCATCTATTCGCCTTTTTCGGCGACCCTGCTCATCCAGCAAGGCGATCTTCGGGCAAGTGAGGCGCAATGGAAGCAAGCCGCGCAAAGTTATCAGGCCGCGCTGCAGATGGAGCCAAGGCATCCGGTTGCAACGTATGGGTTGGTTTCTGCTCTTGAGGCGGACGGTCGCTACGATGAAGCCGAAACGTCTGCGCGCTTGGCATTAAAGACCGCCCAAGGATCGGAAAAGTTCCGGCTGACGCGAGCCCTGGTGCGGATTCTGATCCAGAAATACGAGAAGACCAAAAAGGAACTCTATCTAACCCAGGCGGACGCCGAGCTGAGGCCCGTCCTGGCGAGGCAAAATATCCACGCAGAGGCCTATTTCCTTGAAGGGATAATTGCAGCGAAGCAAAATCGATTAGTGGCTGCGAAGGATGCCTTTACGAGTTGCCACGAGCGGGATCCAGAGTGGATGATCGCGGAAACTTACGCGCTTCGGATTGCAGCGTCGATCCCCGGCGGACGCGGCTATTTGCGCAAACCGGAGAACAAAAGCTGGATCTTGTTCGCCATTATCCTCACTCAACTGATTCTCGTGTGGGCGACGAAACTCGGGGAGTATGTCGGTGTAACGAGCGTGTTCGAAGGTGCCACGTTCAGCGCTCTCGTGACGGTGTTGACCGCCCTCTTGTTTGGCGCGATTCTTCTGCCGCTCCTGAACAAGTTTTCCGTCACGGGCATGTCAATCGAACTGGATAGCACGGCGAAGTTGGCGGAGACGGAGGGGCCGACCGGAAGCGACGCTTTTGCCCTTTCGGCGAGCAATCATCGCTTGGCGGCAAATTGAACCTTCGTCACTTTGCGAGAATTCCTCCTGGCAGGAGGGGCGACAGAGGAGCGGCAAGGCGGTGTTCAGGCACGCTTCGGGACGGAGGATGATCCTCTGACGTCGGGTAATCATTGAAATCAACTAGATTGAGCGGGGTTATCTCCTTGTGATCCTAACGACGGCTCTGTTGTAAAGCACGAGAGCACCCGCAGCGCCATGCGATCGAAACCTGACCGGAAGGTTCTGTACTCGTCATGGACAGCCGCAAGGACGCGCGGGCGGCATCGGCCGGCGATATCCTCATCACCCGGCTGATGGTGCGCGACGGGGCAGGGGTGGTCACCGACGGCGGCTTTCGTGATGCGATGACGATCGGCGAACTGGATATGCCGGCTTACCACCACCGCCCTTCGA
>Ga0268287_100148_pt1 | contig 46186 bp, 45 predicted proteins | sample MetcocultureR3M_FD_191348 | JGI IMG/M metagenome (GOLD analysis project Ga0268287, IMG submission 191348) | Soil microbial communities from Anza Borrego Desert, Southern California, United States - Methanotrophic co-culture R3-M | ecosystem: Environmental > Terrestrial > Soil > Desert | place... | reverse complement strand
CTGGGCGGCGCACTTGACGTCGGTCGCCGTGCCGGCGGCGAGGGCCTCGGCGGCGGCGCGCCAGAGGTTGCGGTCGAGGGCGGCGACGGCGGCCCGCTCCACCGCCTCGGCGTCCTGGCCGGGCTCGAGCCCGCAGGCGTCCCAGACCCAGGCGAGCGCGCCCGCGTAGCCGCCGCGGCTGTCGAAGAAGTCCCTGAGCCGGCCGCGGCGGGCCTCGAAGTCGAGGAACATCTGCTGGAACGACCCGAAGTCCAGCGCCACAGACAGGCGCGCGTAGGCCTCGGCGACCCGGCCCTCGCCCTTCAGCGCGTGGCGGGCGACGCCGGCCCGGGCGGCCGCGGCGATCGCGGCGGCGGCGGCGTCGTCCATCACCCGGAAACCCGGCGAGATCCCGGCCTCCAGCGGAAAGCGCCGGAGCAGCTTCTCGCAGAAGGCGTGGATGGTCTGGATCTTCAGGCCGCCGGGCGTCTCCAGCGCGCGGGCGAACAGGGCGCGGGCCTCGGATAGGCGCAGGTCGTCGTACGCGGCGGCCGGCCGCCCCTCGAGGTGGGCCAGCTCCTCGGTCAGGGGCCCGTCGGGCATCACCGACCAGTCGCCCAGCCGCTTGAACAGCCGCCGCTGCATCTCGGCGGCGGCCGCCTTGGTGTAGGTGACGCACAGGATGGTCTCGGGCTCGGCCCGGGCCAGCAGCAGGCGCGCGACGCGGTCGATCAGGGTCTTGGTCTTGCCCGAGCCGGCGTTGGCGGTGACGAAGGCCGAGCGGCCGGGGTCGGCGGCGATCCGCTGGTGGTGCTCGGGCGGCAGGCGGACGCTCACGCCTCCCCCTCCTCGCCGCTGGTCGACCACTCGAACACCCGCGCCAGGTGGTCGTAGTCCGAGGCGTAGGTCTTCACGAACTGCGGGGCGGTGCGCGAGACGTAGGGCTGGTCGGGCCGGAAGTAGCGGGCCAGCAGGCGGCGTGCGCCGTCCAGCGCCCGCTCGGCCGCCTCGGCGCTTTCGCCGACGCCGGCGCGGACCTCCTCGCGGCCGGCGGGCCGGCGGCCGGTGACCTCGAGATAGACCAGCTCGCCGGGGACCAGCGGGCCGATCGCGTCGAAGCCGCCGTGGGCCAGGATCGCGGCGGTGAGGGTGAGCTGCGGCGAGAAGCCGGCGTCCACCACCTTCTGCGAGGGCGCGCGGCCGGTCTTGTAGTCGAGGATGTGGCCGTACCCCTGCGGATCGGCCTCGATGCGGTCGGCCTTGGCGCCCAGCACCACCTCGTGGCCGTCCACGCGGATCGCCAGCCGGCCGGTCTTCTCGACGTGGATCGCGCGGCCGTCGGCGCGGCGGCGGGCCTCCAGCTCGGCCACCCAGGCGGCGGCCTCGCGGGCGAGGGCGGATTCGCGGGCCAGGGCCTCGCGCGGCATCCCCGCCTTCTCCAGCTCCTCGACGTACATCGCCTCGAAGATCGCCGCGGCGTCCGGCGGCAGCTCGCCGGGGTGGTCCAGGGCGAACCGCTCGAAGGCGGCGTGGATGGCGGTGCCGCGGGCGCGGGCCTCCACCGGCTCGTCCGGGCGCTCCAGCGGCCGCAGGTTCAGGATGTCGCGCGCCCACACGGCGTAAGGGTCGCGGGTCAGGGTCTCGACGCGGGTGACGAACAGCTCCCGCGGCCGCGCCTCCACCGGCGGACAGGGCGCGGGCCGGCGGGCCGGCCGGTAGTCGTCCGGCGCGTCGAGCGCCCGGGCCCAGGCGAGCGCCTCGGGGCGGCCGGGGATCTCCACCGCCGCGCCGCGGGCCAGGGTCTCCAGCCGCCAGAGCCAGCGGGACTTGACCGCCGGCTGGCCCTCGCGGCGCTCGGAATGCAGCAGGATCACCTCGGCGGCGCAGGCGGCCTGGGCGAAGTCGTGCGCCGACAGGCCGACCCGGCGCTCGGGCGGCGGCAGGCCCAGCGTGCGGCGCATGGGCCGCGACAGGAACGGGTCGAGGGGCGCGCCGCGCGGCCAGACGCCTTCCTCCAGCCCCGCCACCACCAGCCGGTCGGCGCGCACCAGCCGGGCCTCGATGGCCCCCAGGATGCGCAGCCGCGGATGGGTCGCTCCGCCTGTGCGGACGCTCTCGCCCTCCATCAGCCGCGACAAGAGGTCGGCGAAGCCGCGGGCGCTGACGGGCGGGACGCCGCCGGTCTCGTGGATCAGGCCGGCGAGCAGGCGGCTCATGGCCTCGCCGCCGTGGCCGGCCCAGAGCTCGCCCGTCGAGCCGTCGGCGCCGGCGGCGAGCGCCTCCATGGCGGCGGTGACGGCGCGGGCGGCCTCGGCCACGGTCCCCTCGGCGCCGGCGGCCTGCAGGGCCGAGAGCAGGTCCTCGAGGCGGTCGACCAGCGGCAGGGCGTCGAGGCCCCGGCCCTTCTCCGCCAGGCGCGCCCGCAGGCCCGCCCAGGTCCAGGGCCGGGCGCCGCGCAAGCCGTGGCGCTCCAGCACGTCGCGGCGGCGGGCCAGGTCGTCGCCGTCCAGGCCGAGCCGGACGTAGGGATGCTTCAGCAGCGCGAGCAGGGTGACCGGCGCCAGGGGATCGACCGCGGCGCGCGCGACGAGGCCGGCCAGCACGCCGCAGCGGCAGCCGGCCAGCGGCTCGCCGGCGGAGGAGTCCGGCACGACGCCCCAGCGCGCCAGCTTGGCCGTCACCCGGCGCGCCAGCACCTGGTCGGGCGTGACGAGGGCGGCGGTCTTCTCGGGCGTCTCCAGCGCCTCGCGCAGCAGCAGGGCGGCGACCGTGGCGGCCTCCTCCTCGGCCCGCGCGCTGACGAGGGAGAGGCCCTTCAGCCCCTCGGCGATGGGATCGAGGCCCTCGGCGTCGGCCTCGGCGCGGAGCTGCTCGATGGCGTGCAGCCAGTCGGCGGTGGCGCGCGGCGGCCGCAGGGCCTCGTTGATCACCCGGCGGCGCCAGCGGCCCTGGGTCTGATGCGCCAGGGCGGCAGGCCAGACCTCGACGTGCTTACGGTCTATGCCGGTGCGCGCCAGCAGGCGGCGCAGGGCGCCCTGCGGATGCTGCTCGTCCACCTCGCGCCAGGCGCTCTCGGCCAGGCTGTCGTCGAGGCCCGGGACGACGACCGCGCCGCGCGGGGCGGCGGCGATCACCGCCAGGAGGTCGGCGGTGGCCGGGGCGGTGCCCGTGGAGCCGGCCGCCACCAGCACCCCCTGCGGCGGGCGCGAGGCCCAGACGTCGGCCAGCCGCCGCAGCAGGCGCACGCGCCGCTCGCTGACGTCCACCAGGCCCAGCTCGGCGAGCCGCCTGGGCCATTCGGTCAGCGCCGTCTCCAGGAACTCGCGGCTGACCCGCCAGTGCTCGGCGAGGTCGGCCTCGACCAGGCCCGCCAGCTTCTCGCCGGCCTCGGCCTCCTCGATCTGCAGGCTGTCCAGGAAGGCGCTCAGGGCGTCGGCCAGCTCCAGCGCCGCCGAGGCGGTCAGCTCGCGGCCCGGCAGCAGCCGCCAGTGCCCGGCCACCAGCCGCGTCAGCTCGAACCGGCGGCGCAGGGGGTCGATGGCGGCGGGCAGGTCGAGGGCCAGGTCGCCCGGCTCGAACGGCGGCTCGCCGGCCTCGAGGTCGCCCAGCGGGCGCATCTGCGGCGGCAGGACGGCCCGGCCGCCCGCGGCGCGCACGAAGGCGTCGGCCACCGCCCGCGCCCCGCGCCGGGTGGGCAGGAGGACGAGGGCGTCCGACAGCGCCTCGGGCCCGTCGTCGGCCAAGGCCTCGTAGAGCCCGCGGGCGAGGTCTTCGGCGAATGGCCGGTGCGCCGGGATGTTGAACCAGCGAGGACCCGGCCGCTCGAAGAAGCGGGTCACGACAGCCTCTGCTCCGCCGCCTCGCGCGCGGCGGGGTCGCCCACGTGCATCCAGAAAGCATCCATGGCCACGCCGCGGAGCCGGCCTGCGGCCTGCAGCTCATGCCAGACCGGCAGGATCGAGAACGGGCCAGTCCTGGGCGAGGCGTCGAGGACCTGGGGCTTGAGGATGCCGAAGCCGGTGTTGGCGTAGGGCGTCGGCGGCTGGGGGGCGACCGAATGGGTCAGGCGGCCCTGCGCGTCCATGAAGAAGCCGTTGGGCCCCTCGAACCCCAGGCCGTGGCCGCGGCGGACCAGCAGCAGGAGGATGTCCATGGCCGCCGGGTCCCAGACCCGCTTCAGGGTCTCCAGCGGCGGCTCGCCCTCGGTGATCCACAGCGAGTCGATGTTGGCGACGAAGATCGGCTGCTCGCCCAGCAGCGGCCGGGCGTGCTGGATGCCGCCGCCGGAATCCAGCAGCTCGGCCCGCTCGTCGGAGATGCGGATCTCGAGGTCCGTGCGGCGCGCCAGGTGCGCCTCCACCTGGTCGGCGAAGTGGTGGACGTTGACCACGGCGCAGGTGACGCCGGCGGCGACCAGCTCGTCCAGCACGTGGTCGATCAGCGGCCGGCCCGCCACCGGGACCAGGCACTTGGGCGTGGTGTCCGTCAGCGGCCGCATGCGGGTGCCGAGCCCCGCCGCCAGCACCATCGCCGTCGTGGGCGCCTGGCTCACGCGCGGGCCTCGGGCGGAACGTGGCGGTCGAACCAGGCCTTCAGGCCGGCGAGCTCGGGCTCCTGCAGGTTGCGCTCCAGGTAGCGCCAGGTGCGCGGCATGAAGGCCTTGTACTGCGGCCGCCCCAGCAGCGCCTGCCGGGCGAACACCCGGCCGAGGATGCGCGCGGCGTTGGAGGCGGCCAGCGCCCGATACTCGAAAAGGAACCGGCTGGCGTCGAGATCCGGCCGGGCCCGCAGGTAGCGCTCCAGCATGGCGGCTTCGAGCTCGGGCGAGACGTCGCGGCGGGCGTCCTGCAGCAGGTGCAGGAGATCCCAGGCCGGATGGGCCTTCAGGGCGTCCTGGAAATCGAGCAGGCCGACGCGCGCGGCTCCCGCGCGCTCGGGAAGCCAGAGCAGGTTCTGGGCGTGGTAGTCGCGGTGGGTGAAGACCGAGGCGCCGGCCTCGCCCCAGACCCAGACCGGCGCCCACAGGGCCTCCCATTCCGCCACCGCCTCGGGGCCGAACTCCGGCAGGCCGGCGAACCTCGGCCAGAACTCGAGGAAGGTGTCGGTGGCGACCTTGAGCGCCAGCGCGTCGTAGGTGAGCAGCGGCCACGCGCAGCCGTCGGCGCGCAGCACGTCCGGCGGCGGTTCGGCCTGCATGGCGACCTGCACATCGACGGCCGCCTCGTAGAGCGGCGCCTCGGCCTGCCCCTGGGCGATCAGGGTGGCGAACAGGCCATCGCCGAGGTCCTCCAGCACCGCGAGGCCGGCCTCGACGTCGTGGGCCAGGATCTGCGGCGCCGAGAGACCGCGCTCGCGCAGGAAGGCGGCGGTGGTGACGAAGGCGGCCACCGAGCCAGCCGCCAGGCGCGCGGCCGCGTTGTAGCCGAGCGCCCGGCGCTCCTCCGGCGTGGCCATCGGCGGACAGACGACGCTCTCCAGCGCCGGCGGCTGGTCCATGAAGATGAACGTCCGGCCGTCGGGGGCGAACAGGCGCTCGTAGCTGCGCGTCGAGGCGTCGCCGCCCAGCGGCTGGCGGCGCGCCTGGCCGAAGCCGGCGGCGCGCAGGAACCCGGCCTTCAGGGCCTCGCGGTCCGAGATGTCAGGCGCGGAACTCAAGCCCTCGTCCTTCCCAGGCGCCATGCGGTGTGAGCCGCACGCGCCTGCCGTCTGCGTCGTCTTCCGAGAGCGCGATCTCTACATCGAGTCGGTCGGGCGGGAGGCGGCCCTCCAGCCGCTCGGGCCATTCGACCACCGCCGCGCCCTCGTCCAGCGCCTCGTCCAGACCGATCTCATAGGCCTCGTCCGGGTTCGAGAGGCGATAGAGGTCGAAGTGGGCGACCTTCAGTCGCGGCCCCTCGTAGAACTGCACCAGGGTGAAGGTGGGCGAGGGGACGTCCTCGGCCGGCGTCGTCAGCGCCCGCACCAGCGCCCGGGCCAGGGTGGACTTGCCGGCCCCCAGCGGCCCGGAGAGGCAGACCGCCTCGCCCGGCTTCAGCCCGGCCGCGATCGCCGCGCCCAGCCGCGCCGTGGCCGCCTCGTCGTCGAGGCGGAACTCGCCCTCGGCCGCGAGGATCATGCGAAGGCCCGGTCCGGATCGGCGGGAAGGATCCCCTCGACGTGCGCCTTGAGCGCCAGCGTCGCCTCGGCGGGATCTCCGGCCAGGCGTTCGGGCGCGACGGGATGGCCGACCGTCAGGTCGAAGCGGCGCCCGCGCTTGTTCAGCAGCTCGTGGAAGAGGGTGATGTCGCGCAGCTCCTGCGAGAGCCCGTGGAAGAAGTGGAACAGCGTCGACCAGGGGCCCGCCACGTGGACCGGCACGACGGGCGCCTCGTACTTCCGGGCCAGCGAGACCGCCGACGGCACCCAGGGCGGATCGGCGAGCCCCCCGTCGGGCTGCCGGCGCGCCAGCCGGCCGGCCGGAAAGATCACCAGGCACCGCTCGGCCTCCATCGCCTCGCGGGTGAGCTGCAGCGTCAGGCGCGTGCGCTCGCGGGTGCGCTTTCCCTCGACCCATTCCACGGGGATCAGCACCTCCTCGAAGCCGGGGCAGACCCGGTGGGCGTCGGCGTTGGCGTAGAAGCAGATGTCGGGGCGAAGGGCCTTCAGCGCGTCGTAGACGGCCACGCCGTCGGCGATGCCGGTGGGGTGGTTGCAGACCACGATCGCCCGGCCCTGCGCGGGGACGCGGTCGAGTCCGCTGGCCGCCACCTGCACCGACAGCAGCTCGGAGACGTGCTCCAGGGCCGCGCGTCCGGGCAGCGGGGCGATCGCGTCGGCCATCCGCCGCGCCTTGCCGTAGTCCAGCAGGGCGTAGAGCAGCGGGCGCAGCACGGGCCAGGCGGCCGAGCCCGACAGCTTCGGCGCGCGCTCGGCGATCAGGGCGTCCACGATGTGGTCGGCGCCCCTCGGGCGGGCCAGGGCCGGGGCGTGGCTCAACGCGGTCATGGGCGGAACATGCGCCGCCGTCCCGCTCGCGGGCAAGCGCCGGGCGGCGCCTCCCGCAACGGAAGCTAGGCGCTCCGGGGCGTTGGGCGTAGAACGCCGGCCATGCGAGACATCACCCATTTCATCGACGGCGCGCCCGTTGCAGGCCAGTCCGGCCGCTTCGGCGACGTGTTCAACCCCAACACCGGCGAGGTGCAGGCCCGCGTCGCGCTGGCGACCGAGGCCGAGCTCGACAAGGCGGTCCAGTCGGCGCTGCGGGCGCAGCAGACCTGGGCCCTGGTCAACCCGCAGCGGCGCGCCCGGGTCATGTTCGAGTTCAAGCGGCTGGTGGAAGCCCGCATGGACGAGCTGGCCGAGGTCCTGTCGTCCGAGCACGGCAAGGTGATCGCCGACTCCAAGGGCGACATCCAGCGCGGCCTGGAGGTCATCGAATTCGCCTGCGGCATCCCGCACGTGCTGAAGGGCGAGTACACCGAGGGCGCGGGCCCCGGGATCGACGTCTATTCGATGCGCCAGCCGCTGGGCGTCTGCGCGGGGATCACCCCGTTCAACTTCCCGGCCATGATCCCGATGTGGATGTTCGGCATCGCCATCGCGACGGGCAACAGCTTCATCCTGAAGCCGTCGGAGAAGGATCCGACGGTGCCGGTGCGCCTGGCCGAGCTGATGATGGAGGCCGGCGCGCCCGCGGGCGTGCTGAACGTCGTGCATGGCGACAAGGTCGCGGTGGACGCCATCCTCGACCACGCCGACATCAAGGCGGTGAGCTTCGTGGGCTCGTCCGACATCGCCCACTACGTCTACAGCCGCGGCACGGCTGCGGGTAAGCGGGTCCAGGCCATGGGCGGGGCCAAGAACCACGGCATCATCCTGCCCGACGCCGACCTGGAGCAGGCGACCAAGGACCTGATCGGCGCCGCCTACGGCTCGGCCGGCGAGCGCTGCATGGCCCTGCCGGTGGTCGTGCCGGTGGGCAGGAAGACCGCCGACGAGCTGCGCGAGCGCGTGCTGGCCGAGATCGACACCCTGAAGGTCGGCCTATCGACCGATCCCGCCGCGCAGTACGGCCCGGTGGTGTCGGAGGCCCACAAGAAGCGGGTCAGCGACTACATCCAGATGGGCGTGGACGAAGGCGCCGAGCTGGTCGTCGACGGCCGCGGCTTCAGCCTGCAGGGCTATGAGAAGGGCTACTTCATCGGCCCCAGCCTGTTCGACCAGGTGAAGCCTTCGATGAAGACCTACCAGGAAGAGATCTTCGGGCCCGTCCTGCAGATCGTGCGGGCCGAGACCTTCGAGGAGGCCCTGCGCCTGCCGTCAGAGCACCAGTACGGCAACGGCGTGGCGATCTTCACCCGCAACGGCCGGGCCGCGCGCGAGTTCGCCAGCCGCGTCAACGTCGGCATGGTGGGGATCAACGTGCCGATCCCGGTGCCGGTGGCCTACCACACCTTCGGCGGCTGGAAGCGCAGCGCCTTCGGCGACACCAACCAGCACGGCATGGAAGGGGTGAAGTTCTACACCAAGGTGAAGACCATCACCGCCCGCTGGCCGGAAGGCGCCGTCGAGGACAGCGCCTTCGTCATCCCGACGATGAAGTAGCGCCCAGCAGCGTCGGCTCCCCCTCGGGGGAGCTGTCGCGAAGCGAACGAGGGGGCTTCGTCCGCGCGAGTCGGCGGCGGAAGCCCCCTCAAACCCATTTCGGGCCGTCTCCCCCGAAGGGAAGGACGCCGTCCCTACGTCCGGCGGCTGACGATGTCCTTGTTGTGGGCGCGGGTCTTGGCGCCCTGGCCGCGCTCCAGCTCGGTGCGGCCGGGACGGTTGTTGTTGGTGGACGAGAACACCGTCCCCTCGTCGGCCGGGTCGCCCCAGTCCTGCTGGGGATTGTCCTCCTGGCCCAGCTTGTGGACGTCGACATTGGCGGGCGTGCCGGCCCCCAGGTCGCCGCGCACGTCGCCCATGCCCGCCTCGTCGCGGCCCAGGTCGGGGTCGAGCCCCCAGCCGTCCCGCCGCTGGCCCTCGGCTCCAGCCTCTTCACCCGCGGCCGCGATGTCGCTGTCGCCGAACTCGGCCTGGCTTGGCCGGTCGGCGTTGGTGGCGCCGTCGAGGTCGCCCTCAAAGCTGCGCTGCTCGGGATTGGTGGCGGTCTGGAACCTGTTCGGGTCGCGCTGCTCGTCCATCTCGCGCGCGCCCAGGCCGCCGCCCTGCATGCGGGCCCGATTCGCCTCGGCCTGGCTGGGGCTGAAGTTGCGGTCGTCTTGGTCGGCCATGGTCGGGGCTCCTTCTTGCTTCCCTTCCTGAACCCCGTGGCGAAGCGGCCGTTCCTTGCGCCGGCCGTCGCCGGCCGCTAGGCGAGGACCCGATGCCGTCCGCGCTGCAAGCCGCCTACGACGCCCGCCTCGCCGAAGGCGTGATCCGCCCGGACCCGGCCCAGGCCGCCGCCCTGGCCGCCCTCGTCCGCCTGGAGGGGGAGCTGGCGGACGCCCAGCCCGCCTCGGGGCTCAAGGCCCTGTTCCGCAAGCGCGCGCCCGAGAGCCGGCGGGGGGTCTACCTCGTGGGGCCCGTGGGCCGGGGAAAGTCCATGCTGATGGACCTCTTCTTCGAGACCGCCCCGGTCGAGAAGCGGCGGCGCACGCACTTCCACGTCTTCATGGGCGAGGTCCACCGGCTGATCGACGCCTGGCGCAAGGGCGATCCCGCCGCCCGCAAGGCGCGCTTCGGCCAGTCGAAGGGGGACGATCCGATCCCGCCCGTGGCCGACGTGGTGGCCGAGCGGGCGAGCCTGCTCTGCTTCGACGAGTTCCAGGTCACCGACATCGCCGACGCCATGATCCTGGGCCGGCTGTTCGAGGCGCTGTTCGATCGCGGCGTGACCCTGGTGGCCACCTCGAACCGGCTGCCCGACCAGCTCTACAAGGACGGCATCAACCGCCAGCTCTTCCTGCCGTTCATCGAGCTGCTGAAGTCCAAGGTGGAGGTGGTCTCGGTGGCGGGGCCGCACGACTACCGGCTGGACCGGCTGCGGGCCGCGGGCGTCTGGTTCTCGCCCATCGACCCGGACAACGAGCGGTCCTTCGACCGGCTGTGGCGCGAGATGCTGGGGCCCGAGGACGAGGACGAGCTGGGTGAGACGCTGGAGGTGCTGGGCCGGCGGATCACCTTCCCGAACGCCTCGGGCGGGCTGCTGCGGGCCTCGTTCGGCAGTCTCTGCTCGGTGGCCCTGGGCCCCAACGACTACCTGGCGCTCGCCGAGCGCTTCCACACCGTCTTCCTGGAGGGCGTGCCGAGGCTCACCCCCGCCCGGCGCGAGGAGGCCCGCCGCTTCGTGATCCTGATCGACGCCCTCTACGAGGCGAAGACCAAGCTGATCGTGCTGGCCGAGGCCGAACCCGTGAAGCTGTATCCCGAGGGCGAGGGGGCCTTCGAGTTCGAGCGCACGGCCTCGCGCCTGCAGGAGATGCGATCGGCCGACTGGCTGAAGGACAGCGCCTGACGCAGGTGTTCGCTCTGCGCCGTTCTGTCGCGGCGCCGCGCCATTACGTTTTCGTGAGTATTTGAAGCCTGCGACGATTTGGCGATCCAGAATCACGACTTCGCGCGCAGCTATAGAAAGCAGCGTTATTCGGTCTATCTCTAATTCAAGGACCGCGGGGAATACCCGCGGCGTGAAGTCGGGGAGCGGGCGAGTGTTCGATACAGCCGTCGAGTTCATCCAGGCCACGGTGCAGCTGGAGCAGCCGACCGCCTCGGGCCAGCGCACCGTCGGGACCGGGTTCCTGATCTCGTCGGTGGACGCCTCGGGCGCGCCGCGGACCGTGCTCGTCACCGCCCATCACGTGCTCGACGGCATGGCCGCGCCGATCGCCGCCATCGGCTACCGCACCGCCGCCCACGACGGCGGCTGGACCTACAGCCCCGCGCCGCTACGCATCCGCGACGACGCCGGCGAGCCGCTGTGGACCCGCCACCCCGCGCAGGACGTGGCGGCCCTGGTCGTCGAGGCGCCGCCCGAGTTCGCCAAGGCGGCGATCCCGGCGGGCTACCTGGCCGCGGAGGGGGCGCTGGAGCGGCAGGGTTTCGGCCCCGGCGATGAGCTGATCGTCCTGGGCTTCCCCCGCGGCCTGGCGGCGAACAACGCCGGCTTCCCCATCCTCCGCTCGGGGCGCATCGCCTCCTATCCCCTGACCTCCAAGGCCTCGCCGACCTTCCTCCTCGACTTCTCGGTCTTCCCCGGGAACTCCGGCGGGCCGGTCTTCGCTCCGGGCGGGACGGGTACGGCGCGGATCAAGGCCTCCGGCGCGCCGCGGCCGGTGGTGGCGGGCCTGCTGACCCAGCAGGTCGAGTTCAACAGCGAGCGTCTGGAGATCGGCGTCGTCACCCACGCCCGCTACATCGTCGAGACGCTCAGGCTGATGCAGCACGGGATCGCGCCCGCCGTGGAGGCGCCGGCGCCCGAGGTCGCGGGCGCCACGCCGGTGGTCGAGACCCCCGAGCGGCGCTCGCCGGTGGGGCGGGCGATCGAGGCGCTCGGCCGCCTGTTCGACCGCGCCGTCTTCGCCCTGCGCGACGCCGGGGCGGGCCTGATCGCGCGGCTGTCGGGCGGCGCGCCGGCGCAGGCCTGAACCTCCGCGCCTCGGGCGTTCGTCAGGCGCTCTTCAGGGCCGCCACCAGCTCGCGCGCGTAGGGGCGCAGCTCGTCTTCGGCCCGGACGACTATGCGCAGTTCGCGCAGGGCCCAGTCGTCGGCCAGGGCCACCACGCCCAGCGACATGGTCCGCGCGGCCCGCGCGGCGGTGGTCTCGGGCACCACGCCGACGCCCACGCCGCACTCCACCAGCCGGCAGACGGCGTCGAAGCTGCGCAGCTGCACCCGCAGCTTGAGCGGGCGGCCCTCGCGGACGGCCTTGGCGGTGAGGAACCGCTGCAGCGAGCTGGACCGCTCAAGGCCCACGAAGTCGAAGTCCAGCACCTCGGCGAAGCCCACGCTCTTGCGCGCCGCGAGCGGGTGATCCTTCGCCGTCACCACCACGAACCGGTCCGAGCGGAAGGGATAGGTCTGCAGCCGGCCGACCTCGACCGTGCCGGCGACGATGCCGATGTCGCCGACGCCCTCGGCGATCAGGCCGACGATCTCGTCCGACAGGCGCTCCTCCAGGTCGACGCTGACGTGCGGATGGTCGGCCAGGAACCCCGACAGGGTCTCGGGCAGGAATTCGGTGAGCGCGTTGGTGTTGGCCAGCACCTTCACCTCGCCCGAGAGGCCGCCGGCATAGGCGGACAGGTCCTCGCGCATCCGCGCCTGCTGGGCCAGCATGGCGCGGGCGTGCTTCAGCAGCATCCGCCCGGCGGGGGTGGGGCTGACGCCCTGGCGCGAGCGCGAGAGCAGGGGCGCGCCGAGCGCGGCCTCCATGTTGCGGATCCGGGTCGAGGCGGCGGCCAGCGCCAGCGCGCTCCGCTCGGCGCCGGCGGTGATGGACCCTGCGTCAACCACCTCGCAGAACAGCCTCAGGTCGGTGAAATCGAACCGCATCCTTCGCACCTCGCGAAGGAAAGCTACAGGAAAGACGGATTGTGCAGAAGCCTGCCATGGGAAAACTTCGGCGGTCGCGAAGGATGCGAGGCTGCGCCCGCCTTTCGTTGACACCCGACGAGGCAGGCCTACAACCGGACCGGCTTCGGACGCTGGGTTTCGGAGAGTGGGACGGACGGCACGATGGCTGAGGTAACGAGGGTGGTTCGCGAGCGGCCGACGTCGCCGCATACGACGATCTGGCGGTGGCACCTGACCATGGCCACCTCGATCCTGCACCGGATCACCGGGGTGGCGCTCTACGGCGGCGCCCTGATCGCGGCGGCCTGGGCGCTGTCGCTGGCCGGCGGGCCCGAGACCTACGCCGCCTTCAAGGGCGTGATGGGCTCGTTACTCGGCAAGCTCGCGCTGTTCGGCCTGACGCTGGCGGGCTTCTACCACCTGGGCAACGGCGTCCGGCACCTGACCTGGGACCTGGGCCACGGCTTCGACCTGAAGAGCGCCAACGCCTCGGCGGTGGGCGTCATCGCCTTCGCCGTCGCCGCCACCCTGGCGGTGTGGGTGATCGCCGGCATGACGGGAGCCCTCTGATGTCCAGCTTCCGCACTCCTCTTTCGCGGGCCAAGGGCCTGGGCTCGGCCAAGCACGGCGTCGGCCACTGGATCGGCGAGCGCGTCAGCGCCGCGGCCCTGATCCCGCTGACCCTGTGGGCCGTCTACGCCGTCATCCGCCTGGCGGCGCTGGACTACTACGGCGCGGTCGCCTGGATCTCGACGCCGCTGAACATGACGCTGATGGTCCTGACGCTGGCGTTCAGCTTCTGGCACATGCACGCCGGCCTGCGGGTGGTCGTCGAGGACTACATCCATAAGACCCTGAGCAAGACCGCGCTCCTGCTCCTCAACTTCTTCGTCTGCGGACTGGCCGGCGCGCTCGCCGTCTTCTCCGTGCTGAAGGTCGCGCTGGGAGGCGCGTGAGACACCCCATGGCCGCTTACGAATTCATCGACCACAAGTTCGACGTCGTCGTCGTCGGCGCCGGCGGCTCGGGCCTGCGCGCCGCGCTCGGCTGCGCCCAGGCGGGCCTGAAGACCGCCTGCATCACCAAGGTGTTCCCGACCCGCTCGCACACGGTCGCCGCCCAGGGCGGGATCTCCGCCTCGCTCGGCAACATGGGCGAGGACGACTGGCGCTGGCACATGTACGACACCGTCAAGGGGTCGGACTGGCTTGGCGACCAGGACGCCATCGAATACCTCTGCCGCAACGCGCCGGCGGCGGTGTACGAGCTGGAGCACTGGGGCGTCCCGTTCAGCCGCACGGCTGACGGCAAGATCTACCAGCGCGCCTTCGGCGGCATGACCCGCAACTTCGGCGAGGCCCCGATCCAGCGCACCTGCGCGGCGGCCGACCGGACCGGCCACGCCATGCTGCACACCATGTACGGCCAGTCGCTGGCCCACGACACCGAGTTCTTCATCGAGTTCTTCGCCCTCGACCTGATCATGGACGAGGGCGTCTGCCGGGGCGTCACCGCCTGGAAGCTGGACGACGGCACCCTGCACCGGTTCCAGGCCCAGATGGTCATCCTGGCCACCGGCGGTTACGGCCGGGCCTACTTCTCCTGCACCAGCGCCCACACCTGCACCGGCGACGGCGGCGGCATGGCGCTGCGCGCCGGCCTGCCGCTGCAGGACATGGAGTTCGTCCAGTTCCACCCCACGGGGATCTACGGCGCCGGCTGCCTCATCACCGAGGGCGCCCGCGGCGAGGGCGGCTACCTGACCAACTCCGAGGGCGAGCGGTTCATGGAGCGCTATGCGCCGACCGTGAAGGACCTCGCGCCGCGGGACATGGTCAGCCGAGCCATGACCATCGAGATCCGCGAGGGCCGCGGCGTCGGTCCGAACAAGGACCACATCTTCCTGCACCTGGATCACCTGGATCCGAAGATCCTGGCCGAACGTCTTCCGGGGATTTCGGAAAGCGCCAAGATCTTCGCGGGCGTCGACGTCACCAAGGAGCCGATCCCGGTCCTGCCGACCGTCCACTACAACATGGGCGGCATCCCGACGAACTTCTACTCGGAGGTCGTGACCAAGGCCGGCAAGAATCCGGACCAGGTGGTGCCGGGGCTGATGGCGGTGGGCGAGGCGGCCTGCGTCTCGGTGCACGGCGCCAACCGGCTGGGCTCGAACAGCCTGATCGACCTCGTGGTGTTCGGCCGCTCGGCGGCCCTGCGCGCGGCCGACGTCCTGACCCCGGGCGCCAGCCAGCCCGAGCTGAAGGACCACATGACCGACGGCCACCTGGCCCGGTTCGACCGCTTCCGCCACGCGGCGGGCGAGGTCCCCACCGCCGAGCTGCGGCTCGAGATGCAGCGGGCCATGCAGGAGGACGCCGCCGTCTTCCGCACCGGCGAGAGCCTGACGTCCGGCGTCAAGCGCCTGCAGGCGGTGCACGACAAGCGCAAGCACATCCGCGTCACCGACCGCAGCATGATCTGGAACTCGGACCTCATGGAGACCCTGGAGTTCGACAACCTGGTCGGCCAGGCGGCGGTGACGGTGAACGGGGCGGCCAACCGCACCGAGAGCCGCGGCGCCCACGCCCGCGAGGATTTCCCCGAGCGCGACGACAAGAAGTGGATGAAGCACACCCTGGCCTGGTTCGACGACAAGACCGGCAAGGTGAAGCTGGACGACCGTCCGGTGCACAACTTCACCATGTCCAACGACATCGCCTACATCCCGCCGAAGGCGCGGGTGTACTAAGGCCAGCCCCAGGAAGACCCGCCCGATGGCCGAGATCCGCCTGCCCAAGAACTCCCGCGTCACCCAGGGCCGCCACCACCCGGCGCCCGCCGGCGCGGCCCGCACCAAGACCTTCAAGGTCTACCGCTACGACCCGGACGACGCGGCCAACCCGCGCTGGGACACCTACGAGGTGGACGTGGACGCCTGCGGCCCGATGGTCCTGGACGTCCTGATCCATATCAAGAACACCATGGACCCGACGCTGACCTTCCGGCGCTCGTGCCGGGAGGGCGTCTGCGGCTCGTGCGCCATGAACATCGGCGGCCGCAACACGCTCGCCTGCACCCACGGCTGGGAAGAGGTCCCCGGCCAGGCGGTGCAGATCAGCCCGCTGCCGCACATGCCGGTGGTCAAGGACCTGGTCCCGGACCTGACCCTGTTCTACGCCCAGTACGCCTCGATCGAGCCCTGGCTGCACACCAAGACCCCCGAGCCGCAGACCGAGTGGGCGCAGAGCCCCGAGGACCGCGAGAAGCTGGACGGCCTCTACGAGTGCATCCTGTGCGCCTGCTGCTCCACGAGCTGCCCCAGCTACTGGTGGAACCAGGAGAAGTACCTGGGGCCTGCCGCCCTGCTGCACGCCTACCGCTGGATCATCGATTCGCGCGACGAGGCCACCGGCGAGCGCCTGGACGAGCTGGAGGATCCCTTCAAGCTCTACCGCTGCCACACCATCATGAACTGCGCCCAGGTCTGTCCTAAGGGTCTCAACCCAGCCAAGGCCATCGGGGAAATCAAGAAGCTGCTGGTGGACCGGGTCGTCTGACGCCCGGGGGCCGCCGGGTTCCGGCGGGGAAAAGTTGACGGGGCCGTCACTTTTGGGCATCGAGGTTCCATGAGCGACGCTACGGCGCATGTGGTGATCCTGGGCGCGGGCCATGCCGGCGGCACGGCCGCCGCGCTGCTGCGCCAGTACGGCCACGAGGGCCCCATCACCCTGGTGGGCGAGGAGCCGATCCCGCCCTACCAGCGCCCGCCGCTCTCCAAGGCCTGGCTGAAGGGCGAGGCCGACGCCGACTCCCTGGCCCTCAAGCCCCTGGAGTTCTACGCCGAGCACGGAATCGACTTCCGCCCCGGCGTGAAGGCGGTGCAGCTCAAGCGCAGCGACCGCACCGTCGTCCTCTCCGACGGCTCGACCCTCGCCTACGACGTCCTGATCATCGCCACCGGCGCCCGTCCCATCGCCCTGCCGATCCCCGGCGCGGACCTGGCCGGCGTCATGTTCCTGCGCACCGCCGCCGACGCCGAACAGCTCAAGGCCGCCGTCGGACCGGGCAAGCGCCTGGCCGTGGTGGGCGGCGGCTACATCGGGCTGGAGGTCGCCGCCTCGGGCCGGGCCCTGGGCGCCGAGGTCACCGTGCTGGAGCGCGAGCCGCGCCTGCTAGCCCGGGTCGCCTGCCCCGAGCTCTCCACCTTCTTCCGCGAGTACCACGAGAAGCACGGCGTCACGTTCGAGCTGGGCTGCAGCGTCACCGGCTTCGAGGGCAAGGACGGCCGCGTCACCGGCGTCACCCTGGCCGACGGCCGCACCATCGCCTGCGACGCCGCGGTGGTCGGCGTCGGCGCCGCCCCCAACGACGAGATCGCCGCCGACGCGGGCCTCGAGACCGCCCGCGGCGTCGTGGTCGACCTCGACGCGCGCACGTCCGACCCGGCCGTCTTCGCCATCGGCGACGTCGCCCACCGGCCGATGCCGATCTACGACCGGATGTTCCGGATGGAGAGCGTGCCCAACGCCCTGGAGCAGGCCAAGCAGGCCGCCGCCGCCATCACCGGCCGCCCGCGCCCGCCGGGCGAATGCCCCTGGCAGTGGTCGGACCAGTACGACCTGAAGCTGCAGATCGCCGGCTACCCCTTCGACGCCGACCAGATCGTGGTGCGGGGCGACCCGGCCACGGCGAAGTTCGCCGTCTTCCACCTGAAGGGAAACCAGGTGCAGGCCGTCGAGGCGATCAACGCCCCGCCCGAATTCATGATGGGCAAGCAGCTCATCGCGAACCGCAAGCCGGTGGACCCCGCAAGGCTTGCCGACCCCACGATTTCCATGAAAGAGGTCGCCGCTTAAGCGAGCGGCTCACGAGGAGCGCCATGGCCAAGATCACCTACATCGAGCACGACGGCACCGAACACGTCATCGACGTGAAGCCCGGGCTCTCGGTCATGGAAGGCGCGGTGAAGAACAACATCCCGGGCATCGACGCCGACTGCGGCGGCGCCTGCGCCTGCGCCACCTGCCACGTCTATGTGGACGAGGCGTTCCTGGCCAAGACGGGCACGCGCTCGGCCATGGAGGAGTCGATGCTCGACTTCGCCGAGGGCGTCGAGGAGAACAGCCGCCTGTCGTGCCAGATCAAGGTCACCGACGACCTGGACGGCCTCGTCGTCCGCATGCCCGAGAGCCAGCACTAGGGAAGACGCGGCACGCCCCGCTTGGGTCCCCGGATCAGCCTTCGGCTGACCGTGGGATGACGAAGGGGGGTGCGCTTATCGACGCTCGGGCGTGCGCTGCGGGCGTCGCTGCGCCACCATCGGGTGCAGGAGGCCGCCGTGGTAGGCGACGAGCCCGCACATCCGGTCCGCCGCGCCCGAGAGCACGGCGTCATAGGCGACGTCGCCCTCGCGGGATCCGACGATCATCCGGACGTTCCGGCCGGTGACCGTCAGGCTTCGCACGATGACGGGCGCCGTGCGCACGGGGGTCAGCGTTCCGGCGTAGCGCCCGTCCAGCCGGCCGAGGGTCAGGAGGCCGAAGCTCGGGACGCCGCCCACGTCCATGTAGAAGTCCCACAGCCCGGACAGGTCCGGTTCGCCGGCCGCGCCTGAAGGCTCCTGGGCGCAGGTCGTCTTCAGGACCGTGGCGTCCTGGGCATGGGCGGCGAGAGGGAGGGCGGCCGCGAGCATGACGGCGCAGGCGAAAAGTCGGTGACGCATCGGATCTCCGGGAGAGCTGGCTAGGGGCTCCCCTCTCGAACAGCTCGCCGCCCGCGGACAACCGCCCGATCCGCCAATGTCATTCGCGCGCCCGGAATTTGCGGCAACGCCACAGGCGGCCCTCTGGGGGGAACGCCCTCAGGCGCTGCCCGGCCCCAGGCCCGCGCGGACCGCCGCGAGATAGGTCCTGCCGACCGGGACGGTCAGGCCCCCCGTCAGCTCGATCAGCGTCCGATCGCCCTCGCGGCGCAATCCGCGGACCTCCCGGCGCGCGACCCACCAGCGCCTGTGCGCCTGAAGGCCAAGCTGCGGCGGCAGGATCTGCATGGCTTCGCTGAGCTGCATGGAGATGAGGGTCGACCCCCGCCGGGTGTGGACCATCAGGTAATGGTCCTGCGCCTCAAGGGCCAACAGGTCCCGCCCCAGCCGCTCGGGCACGCGCGCGAAGAACCGGTCGGCGGCCCCGTCCTCCGCCGGCGGCGCCGGCCCGCGGGGCGCCAGAGACGGCCACAAGGCAAGCGCGGCGATGACCAGCTGGACCGACGCGACCGAGAGATAGAGCGACGCCAGGCGTCCCGGCGGGGTCGAGCGCGCGAACACGACCTCGAGCGCCCAGGCCGTGACGAACATCATCGGCACGGTCGAGACCGCCCCCAGGACGACGACCGCGGCGACGGTCGGCAGGCGGGCGAACGCCGCCGCCGGGCGCAGGATCTGCAGGGTGGCGAGCGCCAGCCCGTAGCCCGCCGCCACCAGGGCGAACCAGAAGGCGTAGCGCTCAGGGGGCGCGAGCGACTGGAACGAGCCGAACGGCCCGGCGAACCCCAGGAACACGCCCAGCGCGATCGCCCCGCCGAGGCTGGCGAAGCGCGGGGAGGTCCAGGCTCGAAGGACGGTCGATGGCATCTTGCGCGGCTGGCGAAAGGCGAAACGCTATGCGCCGGGCCCGGCGTTGTCGAGCGGGCCGGATGCGCGCGCCTTCCCCCACCTCCGCCGTCATCCTCCGGTCGCCCGAAAGGGCGATCCAGGGGGACCCATGCGGCGTGGGCGGCCCCGCCGGCCCGCTGCGCGGCCCGGCCCCTCTCCCCGCCCTCTCCCTCTCGGCCCTCTCCCTCTCCGCTGCGCGGGGGGAGAGGGGGCGACGGGGCGACGGCGCCGCCTCCACACCTCGTCCTCCCACGGTCAGCCGAAGGCTGATCCGGGGGACCCATGCGGCCTGGGCGGCCCCGCCGGCCTCCACGATCGTTCTTGCTTTGTTCGCCTACCCGCGCTATCCTCCAGCCCATGCCCGCCGCCCTCCCGGACCGCGCCGGCCTGATGGCCCGGATCGAGGCGCTGCTGCGCAAGGGGGCGACGCGGGAGTGGCTGGCCGCCCAGCCCGACCTGCCCTGCCGCCGGACGGTGCTCAACTGGGCCCTGGCCGATCCGAACTTCCGCTGGCGGCTGGACGAGGCCCAGCGCGCCGGCGCCGCCGTGCGCGCCGAGGCCCGCAACGTCCACGGCTACACCTTCGACAGGGGCCAGGCCTTCCTGCGCCGCGTGCGCCTGGGCGAGCGGGTCGGCGACCTCGTCCGCACGCCGGGGATGCCGACCCGCGAGGCTCTCGACCGCTGGCGGCGCGAGCATCCCGAGTTCCGCCAGGCCCTGACCGAGGCGACGCGCTTCGCCCGCTTCGACCGCCGCCGGGCGCCGCGCTATTCCGAGGCCATGAGCGACAGGGTAATCCTGGCCCTGATCCGCGGCGCGCCCGTCCGGCGGCTCGCCCGCGAGCCGGGGATGCCGGGGCCCACCACCCTGGCCGCCTGGCGCCGGCGCCATCCCGAGTTCGACGGGGCGGTGCGCATCGCGCTCTTCGCCGCCCACCGGGCGCGGATGAAGGCCCGCCGCGTCACCGAGGACGAGGCCGTGGTGGACGCGGTCTGCCTGCACATCTTCTGCGGCGGCACGCTGCACAGCGCCTCGCAGCAGCCCGGCCTGCCCCGCGCCAGCGCCCTCTACAAGGGAATGAAACGCGACCCCGCCTTCGCCGCCCGCGTCCGCGAAGCCTACGCCGACCGCGACTTCTTCCTCCTGGGCAAGGCCAGGGGCACGGGCCCGAACGCGCGGGGGTATCCGGGGTAGGGTGGGGGAGGGAGAGAAGAGGCCGCCGAGCGCCAAGCCGAGACCTTGGCTTTGGTCCGGAAGCCGGACCCGCCTCGCTACGGAGAGAACGTCCGCTTGTCGGCTCAGAACGTCCTTAGACCTTAGAGCGACTGTGCGTCGGGAAGCGCAAGGCGTCCGGATCCAGCAGAGCTAGCAGATCGATCAACGCGTGCTGCAGCTCTCCGATACGCTGCCTCGCGGGGGCCAAGTCCTGCGCGAGCCCCTCCAAATCTTGGCGAAGCGCGTCGATGAGAGCATTCGCTTTGGGCGGAAACGCCGCCAGGAAAGCGCCGTAACCCATGCAGGTGGAAGCGTTCGTCGGATCGATAAGGGCTTCGCCCAGGGCGCGCTGTTCGCCGGCGAAGATCCGAAGGCTCGAGGAGTAGTCATCGGTCCCCATGATCCTGCTGATATTGTCTTGGAGGTGCTGCAGACGCCGAGTTCTGTCGTTCTCACCCAAGTCGATCAGCTGGACCTCCCGTCGGACGAGTTCAGTCCAGCAGAGATACTGCGCGATGAGGAACGCCGTGTTCTCGATTGCGTAGCGTCGTTCCCGAGCGTCCCCTCGAAGGACGAAAGCCTCCAACGCCCCCCCTCGCAGCAGATTGTAGAGGCGGCTCTGTAGATCATAGGCGGATCGGGCAAGCGGCTCGCTAAATCGGGAAATCTGATGGGCGCGGTCGCGCTCTCCTCGACGGTCTTCGCGATCCTGTTTAAGCCGCTCGATGCTCTCGTTGGTCTTGGCGTTCTTGCGGGCCCCGTAGATCGTTGCCACGCAGGTCACGATGGCTGCGACCACGGCGGCACCCGCCGCGAGGGAGGCATTGCCAGCCTGCGCCTGAGCCATAATCTTGGCCGCCGCGGTGGTGGCCTCCGCGGTGATCTGCGCGACCGTCGCTGGGTCCGTTGTTGCGCCCATGGCCATTTTTGCGATCCCGCCCCTTCACCTACAGGCATCGTGGGCCGAAATTTGCCCACTGCAAGAGGCATGAGCGCGGGTTCCGAACCGCTTGAGGGTTGTTGGGAAACGACCTTAGTGGCGGGTCTTCCTTGAAGCCGTGCATAAGTCCACAGTGCGCCAGAAGCGGAACTGAGGACGACGCCCGAAAGCAGACGTTAGTGGACGTTGGGCCAAGGCGAAGGCCATGCTGAACCCGGCGGCCGCCCTGGAGGATCTTGCTGTGCTCAGAAGCGTAGCGCTGGCGACGTGTGCTTTGGCCGCCTTCACCACGCCTGTGTCCGCTGCCTGCACCCCCGATTTCGCGAGTTCGCGCGCCAAGGAGGAAGTCGCTACCGCAGCGACCTCGGCCATAATGAGCGCGGATGGGGAGGCATTGGAGAAGCTCCTCGCAGCCAACGCAACTATCTATGCCGCGTCCGATGGGTCCCTTGGGAAAGTCGCCGAAGTCACCGCCCGCCTCGCTGAGATGCGGGCCGAGCTTGGATCGGGAATTCCGCCGCACCGGGTGACAGGCGTTCTCGTCGCACAGGATACCGTAGCCGTCCGCATCGCGAGACGGTGGCGCGGCGACAAGAAGGACGTCGAGGGACTCATGGCCTTCCACATTGAGGCGGGATGCATAAGGTCTGTCGCGGTGATGGACTGACGGCTGTGCGCCAGGAGCGGAAGTTAGTTAACGGCCATACAGCCGACATTCAGAGGCCTCCTCGACCTCGAAGCATGACGCCCCTGGACAGCGCATTGGCATTCCACGGCTTGGGTAGCGACTCGCACCAACGTTATCCGGAATGCTTGATGGCTCAATCTCGACTGGTAGGCTGCCCCCTAAGGGGGACTTATGGCTATAAGAAAACTTGCGCTGAGTGCGTTGGTGGTAAACCGCGCGAATGACCGCCACGGCGAACTCGAAAACGAGACTGCCGCTATTGCATGGCTTTTCAATGAGCGTGAAACGCACATGCGGAGCCTGGCGAAAGACATTGTCAAGCAGGGCGAAATCTACGAGTACCCCCTCGTCTCTCCCGATAATTCGAAGTTCATCGTCTTCGACGGTAACCGCCGCGTGACATGTCTCAAGTTGCTGGACGATCCACGCCGGGCTCCGACTACAGAGCTCCAAGCATTTTTCCGGGACCAGAGAGCGCTCTGGAAAGGCACGTTCCCGAAAGAAATCCAATGCCAAGTCGAAACTGATCGCGACCGGATCGACGAGATTCTCTTCCGCCGTCACACCGGCTCACAGTCCGGCGTCGGCCAGAGCACTTGGGACGATCGGATGAAGGCAACCTTCGTCACGCGCACCGGCAAGGGCGGCGGGCCGAGCGTCGCAGACGAGATTGAAAGGCGGCTCGCAGAAGCAAACCTACTGCCCTCCCGCCGCAAGATTCCGCGATCAACCCTAAACCGCCTTTTGTCAGCTGAGCCTTTCCGCCATCGCGTCGGGTTCAGCATGAAGAGCGGCCGCTTCCAGTTCACGCAGGACGAAACAAAATCGCTCGCCGCGCTAGCCCGTATCGCGAAGGACATGGCCGAACGCGATCTGGTGCTCGGAGACATTTGGGACATCGACGGTAAGCAGAGCTACCTCGATAAGCTTGAGCGCGAAGGCGTCCTTCCCAAGAAAGCAGCGACAACGACGACAGCCGAGCCCGCGAAGCCGGCTGAGAAGCCCGCGAAGGTGAAGCCGAGCGCCAAGGCGACGCCTACCATTCGCGCGACGCTTATTCCACAGAGAGACTTCGACATCAGCTGGCCAGGACGGCTTCAGCGACATCACCACATCTGGGAAGAGTTACAGTTTCACCTTGATCTGCGAACGCATCCGAACGCGATCTCGGTTCTCATGCGCGTGCTCATCGAACTGGCGCTGGAGAACTACATTAAAGAAGCAAAGGTCACGGTCCACGAGAACGACAAGCTCGCGACCCGGTTGGAGAAAGCAGGCCTGCACCTCAAGGTCGCTGGAAAGATCGACGCGAAGCAGGTCGAGATTCTCAAGAAGTTCAAGCAGGGCGACAAGCTCGTGTCTGCCGACACGTTGAACAAATACGTTCACTCAACGAACTTCGCGCCTTCACCTGAGCATCTGATGTCGATCTGGGATAGCTTGGCCGACGTGGTCGTCGAGATGCTGAAGGCCTAGTCGGCCTTCTTCTGCACATCAGACTCCTGCCGCTGGAATTTCGGCAGAGTCAGCTTCTGGCGGTCCATCTCGATCTGGAATTCGAGCATGCCGTCATGACACCAGTAGATGAAGTTGACAGAGTTCATGTCTGGGTCTTCGTCGCTGAAGGCAGCAAAATTGTCGATGAACCATTCGCGCATTTCATCTTCGCCTTCGAAGCTAAACCACTCGCCCGAATACCAAAGACGAGACAGGCCTGTGTGTAGTAAGCGCTCGCTGCGCGACATGCTCCAGAAGGGTTTGAAGCCGATCAGCTTCATGTCCGGCAGCCACGTCCTCGCGGATCTAAGACGCTCCTTCGTTGATCGAGTTTTCCCGATTTTGAAGCGCCCCTTGTCTTCGATTAGATACAGATAACCGGGATCGACGCGGCGAATCTGCCAGACGGGCATGACGGCCCCCGCGTTCTTGAAGATCGTTCGATCAGCGCCCACAGGTTCGTCAGTCATCCAACAGGCCTTCGACGCCTTGAGCCAAATCGAATTCCACACCGGCCCGCAACGAGGGTTGCCCTATCAGTCGCGTGGCATCGGCGCTTGGCTCGAGCCTCAACCCGAGCCGCTCAATCAGCGGGCTAAGCCCCGGGTGTTCTTCAAGCCACTCCTCATAACCCTTGATCGAGGGGCCGCCGAGGTTCAGAGCGAACTCATAGCCGTAATAGATCATGACGATGTAGTGCTCACGGCGACGGGTCATCAATAGATCGATGATGTAGCCGGCCTGGACCCAGTCGCCCGAGTCGGGGTGAGTCATAAGGGTGTCTTCGGCATAGACTTGACGCATGTGAAAGGGCCAGTGATCGGCGTTATCCCCGATACGGACCCACCGCCGGATGCCGTCCCAGTGCGGGTCATCGATAAGACGTTCGACCGCCCCTGGGATCGCCGACAAACGCAAGGCGAACACTTCCAGCGCGATCTTGGCTAGGAGCCGGGACATTTCGCGTTCTGGGGGCCGCATCTCGAGCGGGAACAGGATGGCCTCAACGCCATGCTCGCCAGCACCTTTGAGATGCGCTTTGACGGCCTCGGCATCGCCGCTCCGTTCAAGTTGCAGCTCCGGCCCCGTCTGGCCAATCCGGAAGTTCACTCCAATGTCGAGCCCGGGGATCATGCCGTATAGGCTGGCGTGCCGGCCTCGCTTGTTGGGAATCCGATACCACGCCCGGAGATTCCGGAACGACTCGTGCGCTAGAAGAGGCTGTTCGATCTTGCGGGCGATGTAGTTGTTACAGGGGTCGCAAATCATACCTCGCGGCAAGACGAGCTGGTTGTTGCCCAGGGACTGTGGAATGACATGCTCTACGCTTGTCGCGGCTTCAGACGACAATTTGCAGAATAGGCAACGCATCGCTCAGCCTCTCGACTGGGGCCAGAGTGATCGCCTTCTTGTTCGCCAGCGCCAAGCCCTCGAAGCCGTCAAGCATCGACCTCAGCGTTGCAAGCGGCAGTGACGTGTACGCCGGTAATGGTCGGCGGCATCGATGCAATTTGGGGAGGTCTTTCCATCGCGACAATGGCCACGCTGGTCAGGGTGCACAGCCGACCCTCCCAACGTCAGCTAAGAGTCAGCAGCAGCCCTTCACCGCCTCCACCGCTCCATCCCCCGCTTGGGTCCCCCGGATCAGCCTTTGGCTGACCGTGGGATGACGGCGGGAGGGGCGGGGCGGGGGGCTGGCGGCGGCGCGTGGGCGCGGCGGGCGGCGGCGGGGCGCAGGCGCCCTAGAGCGCCAGTTCGCGTTGGGCGGTGACGGCTTCGGCGCCTTCGGGGAGGTGGCAGGTGAAGCGGGCGCCGGCGCCGGGCTCGCTTTCGAGGGCGACCCAGCCGCCGTGGAGCTCGGTGAGCGCCTTGACGAGGGCCAGGCCCAGGCCGGGGCCGCCGCGCTCGCGGCCGATGAACCGGTCGAAGATGTGCGCCTGGACGTGGAAGGGGATGCCGCGGCCGGTGTCGGAGACCTGGAGCTGGATCTCGCCCAGCGCCTTGCGGGCGGCCAGGGTGATCGTGCCGCCGGCAGGGGTCTGGGTGAGGGCGTTCTCGACCAGGTGGTCGAGGATCTGGGCCAGCCGCTTGGCGTCGCCGCGGATCAGGCCGATGTCGTCGGGCCGCTCGATGACCAGCGAGACGCGGGCCGCCTCGGCCGGCTTCAGCCAGCGGCCGGCGACGCCGATCATCAGCTCGGCCACGTTCACGTCGGCGAGGTCGAGGGCCATCTCGTCGGCGTCGATCTGGGCCATGTCGAGCACGTCGTCGATCGAGCGGGCGAGCTGGGTGGCGGCCGACTTGACCGACGCGGCGTGGGCGCGGGCGCGCTCGGGCAGCGCGTCGCCGGAATGCTCCAGGAGTTCGGAGTAGCCGATGATGGTGGTGAGCGGGGTGCGCAGCTCGTACGACACGTTTCCGACGAAGTCGCGCTTCAGCCGCTCGGCCTCGGAGAGGGCGGCCTCGCGGTCGGCCAGGGCGCTCTCCAGCCGGCGCGCGTCGGTCACGTCGGTGAAGGCGATCAGGGTGGCGCCGTCGGGCAGGGGCCGCGAGCGGTACTCGACGATGCGGTCGTCGGAGGTGCGCGCCTCGCCGGTCATCGGCGTGCGGGCGCCGGGGTCGGGATCGCCGACCCGGCCCTTCAGCTCGCGCCAGAAGCCGAGGTCGTGCAGCTTGGGCACGCAGAGCTGGACGACGGCCTCGAAGTCGGCGGCCTCGAGCTGGTCGTGGCCGATGCCCCAGAAGCGCTCGAAGCTCTCGTTGTGCAGGCGCAGGCGCCCGTCCGAGCCGAACACGGCGACCGCGTCGGAGAGCTTGTCGAGGGTGGCCTGCTGGACCTGGATCAGGGCGTTGTACTGGGCCTTCAGCTTCAGCTCGCCGGTGATGTCGGCGAAGAGGACCAGCATGCCGCCCATGGGGTGCGGCTGGCGCACCACGCGCAGGGTGCGCCCGTCGGGCAGGCTCCACAGGTCGTCGGGCTCGGCGCCCAGCTTCTCGTAGCGGTCGAGCTCGGCGGCCTTCCACTTGGCGTAGTCGGCGGTCTCGGGCAGGCGGCGGCGCTGGCGCAGGCGGTCCAGCACCTCGCCGTGGGTGGGCCGCTCCTCGAGCCAGGCGGGCTCGATGCCCCACAGCTCGGCGAAGGCGGTGTTGTGGAAGATCAGCCGCTTGCCCTCGCCGAAGATGGCGACGGCGTCGTCGATGCGGTTCAGCGTCTGGTCGTGGGCCTCGATGTTGCGCTTGAGCTGCTCGCGCAGCTCCTCGACCTCGGTGACGTCGTCGGTCCAGACGGCGACGCCGCCGCCCTCCAGCGGCTGGGCCACGATGTGGAAGGCGCGGCGGCGGCCGTCGAAGGCGAGCCAGCGGACCGCCTCGCGCCGCTGGCCGAGGTTGGCGGCCTCGCTGGCCACGGAATCGGCACCCCGGTCGAAGGCCGCGCCCCGGCGGGCGGCCTCGTCCAGCGTCTCGGCGCCCACGGCGCGCAGCCAGGCGGCGTTGACCCAGACGGGCGAGCCGTCGGCGGCCGCGATCCAGGCGGGGCAGGACCGGGTGTGCAGGAAGGCGGCGAAGCGCGGGGCGGTGGGCAGGCCGGCGTCCTCGCCCAGCATCCCCGACAGCCGCAGCCAGGCCAGGGCGCCGGCGGCCCGGCCCTCGACCGTGACCACGCCGGCCTCGCCCTGGACCTCGAAGGCGCAGGCCTCGCCCCGCTCGAACAAGGCGCGCAGGCGCCGGGCGTGATCGGGATCGGCGCGCATCAAGGCGTTGAGCACCGCCTGGGGCTCGCCGGCGGCAAGGCCCAGGGCCTCGGCGCAGACGGCAAGGCTCTCCTCGCCCGAGGCCAGCAGGGCCTGGCCGTCCTCGACCGCCAGCAGGGCGGAATCGAAGGCCTCGGCCGAGGCCTGGGCCGCCTCGGCGCGGACCTGCATGGACCGGATCTGGGCCGCCAGCGCCTCGAGCCGGGCCTGGTCGGCCCGGCGCTGGGCCAGGGCCCACAGCACCGCCGAAAGCGCCAGGCACACCGCGCCGGCCGCCGCCGCCAGGATCAGTTGGTCCGCGCTCATGGCCTCCCCGGCCCGAATCACCCGGCCCGAGCTTACGGCATGGAGGGCCGGCTGTGGCGAGCGGGCCTGCCCGAAATGTGGGGGCGCGGGGAGGTGTCGCAGGCGGCCCGCGGCGTCTAGAATGGCGGCGATGACGATCCTGTACCCCGTGGCGACCAACGCCGAGCAGGCGCTGTCGCGGCCGCTGGGCCGGGCCGCCCGCGAGAGCGAGGCCCGCCGCCGCGCGGGCGGGGCGGTGGCCTTCACGACCGACCCGGCGGGCCCGGCCTTCCCGACCCGCGAGGCGGCGCTGGCGGCCTACGGCGAGCGGCTGGAGCCGGCCGAGCCCGCCGACCGCTACTGCCAGCTGACCCAGCAGGTGGCGGCCGAGGCGGGCCGTGCGCCCGCCCCGGTCGAGCCGGCGTTCGAGGACGGCCGCCGTTGGCCCGCGCCGGGGCCGGCGCCGCGCACCGTCTGGCGGCTGACGGTCTCGTACTGGCGCATCCCCACGGCCGAGCGGCCGCTGGACCCGCCCCAGGCCCGCCAGGCCCGGCGCGGCAAGCAGGCGCTGGAGCCGCAGACGCTGCAGGCCATCGCCCGCGCCCCGCTGCGCCCCGTCAAGCCGCAGCAGCCGCTGGACATCGGCCTGTTCGAGGTCCGCCCGCCCGAGGCGCCCCATATCGTGATGCCCGATGAGTGACGCCGTCATGGGCCGCGCGCCCTCGCTGGACGACCTGGCCGAGATCGCCGAGCGGGCGTTCGCCGAGCTGCCCGAGGGCTTCCGCCGGCTGGCGGGCGAGGTGGTGTTCCGGGTGGACGACTTCCCCGAGCCCGAGGTGCTGGCCGAGCTGGGCATCGAGGACGCCTTCGAGCTGACGGGCCTCTACCAGGGCGTGGACCTCTCGCGCCGCTCGGTGCTGGACGGCTCGGCGCACCCCAGCCGGGTGTTCCTCTACCGCCGCCCGATCCTGGACGAATGGGCCGAGCGCGGCGACGTGACCCTGGAGGAGCTGGTGACCCACGTCCTCGTCCACGAGATCGGCCACCACTTCGGCCTCTCGGACGACGACATCGACGCGATCGAGGACGCGGCGGAGTAGTTCCTTATTTGTTCCGCCGCTGCTAGTCTCCTTCTCCCCTTGTGGGAGAAGGTGTCAGCCGCAGGCTGACGGATGAGGGGTCGCACCGACCCCGGGGAGCCGAGCGGTGACGACGGAGCGGGCGCGGCGTCTGCGCCGTGAAGCGACGGCCGGCGAGCGCCGCCTCTGGGCGCTGTTGCGGGACCGCCGTCTGCAGGGACTGAAGTTCCGCCGGCAGTTTCCGGTCGGACCCTATGTGCTGGACTTCGTCTGCCTTCGGCATCGCCTGGCCCTTGAGGCGGACGGGCCTCTGCACGATCCGGAGCGGGACGCTCGGCGCGACGCGTGGCTGGCGGCTCGGGGATTTCGCGTCATCCGCTTCGCCAATGCCGAGATCACCCGGGATCGAGTGCACGCGGCCGTGATCGCGGCCATTGAGCCAGGTCCTGGCGGAGAGGTCTGAGAGACCCCTCATCCGACGCCCTTCGGGCGCCACCTTCTCCCGCAAGGGGAGAAGGATTATAAAATGACGCCCCCGTCATTTTGTTTGACTGAACGCCGGTCCCGCCGCATGCTTCCGGGAAGACGACGGGGGCATCGTCGCGCGTATTGAGGTGGAGGAGCGAGAAGACATGGCCGCCGACGGCAACATCACCAAGGACATGATCTACGACGCCGTGGCCCCGGACGACTTCGAGTCGATGCTGGAGCTGGACCGGTACAACGCCCGCTCGACGGCGTTCGACAAGATCATCAGCGCCACCCACGACCACTTCTGGGATCCGCTGGACGCCAAGTACATCGACTTCTCCACGCCGTTCGACATGGAGAACGAGATGATCCTCCCCGAGGACATGGTCGTCTCGCTCCAGACCAAGTACGTCTCGGACCGCCTGTCCGACCGCAAGGACCGCGTGCGGTTCGTCAACCAGTTCGCGCTGCGGACCTTCTCCTCGATCCTGCACGGCGAGCAGGGCGCGCTGAACCTGTCGGCCAGCCTGTGCCACGTGCTGAAGGACCAGGGCGCCCAGGAGTACGCGGCCAACCAGACCCGCGAAGAGGCCCGCCACGTCACGGCCTTCGCCAAGTACATCAAGGCCCGCTGGGGCCGGCCGGTGGAATGCGGCCCGACCCTGAAGGCGCTGCTGGTCGAGATCATCAACAGCCCCGAGGTCTACAAGAAGATCATCGGCATGCAGATGCTGGTGGAGGGCCTGGCGATGGGCGCCTTCGCCACCGTCTTCAAGCTGACCAACGACCCGCTGGCGCGGCAGCTGACGCAGCTCGTCATGACCGACGAGGCCTTCCACCACAAGTTCGGGAAGATCTGGGCCGACCGGACCATCCCGCACCTGACGGAAGCCGAGCACGAGATCATCGAGACCTGGGCGGCGCACTGCTTCCAGACGCTGCTGTTCAACCTCGTGGGCCCGTCGCAGCAGCGCAGCCTGTACGAGGAGTTCGGCCTCGACCCCGACCGGGTGATCGCCGAGCTGGCCGAGATCATCACCGACGAGAGCCGCCGCGAGGGGATGAAGGAGCAGACCAACATCTTCCGCGTGCTGGTGAAGACGCTGGTCAACGCCGGCATCATCACCGACCGGACGCGGGCGTTCTACGCCATGTACGTCGACCTCGACGAGCTGAAGGCCGAGGGCGACTCCATGGTCGGCGACGAGATCGCCGAGGAGGGCATCAAGTTCCTCCAGGAGATCAACTTCAAGGACCGCGCCAAGCAGGTCCTGATCGCCGCGGAATAGACCCTCCACCAGGGGGGCTGCAGGCGCCCGCCGGCCGAGGAGGCCGGCGGGCGTTCGCGTTTCTGCAACAGAAGCGCCCAACATTGGCCAAGAGGACGTTGCGTCTATATGTAGCGCCCGCGGCCGCCGCCCGGCCGTTCATATCCATTCGAGACGCGGGTATCGGTCCCGGCATGATCCAGCGCCTGATCCTTGCGGCGGCCGCCGCCCTCGCCATGGCCGCCCTGCCCGTCGCCGGCCCCCTCCACGCCGCCGAGCCCGTCCAGAAGGTCGAGCTGACCAAGATGATGGGCCGCTGGTACGAGGTGGCCCGGGTCCCGAACAAGCTGCAGAACGGCTGCGAGGCCGGCGCCTCGGACTGGACGCCCCAGGCCGGCGGCTTCGCCGTGGTCCAGCGCTGCTGGAAGGAGAAGGGCGGCCAGACGACCTGGAAGGCCAAAGCCACCGCCGACCCGTCGAACACCCGCATCAAGATGACGTTCTTCGGCGGCCTGGTGAGCCAGGACTACAAGGTGCTGGAGCACCGCGTGGACCAGGGCTGGCTGATCCTGGCGACCGCCAACGGCAAGTACGTGTGGCTGATGTCGCAGAAGCCGACCCTGCCGGCGCAGGTGAAGGCCCAGGCCGTCGCCCGCATCAAGCAGCTCGGCTTCGACCCCAACCGCCTCGAGTTCCCGGGCCCGCCGGAGACCTGAGGCCGCGACCGCCGGCCGCGCTTGCCTCCGGAACGGAGGCGGAACAGAGTGCCGGGATGGACGTCTCCGTCACCGTCGTTTCCGTCTCGCGGCCCGAGACAACCGCCAGCGTCACCCGCGGGGCGGCGCGGTTCCTGACCGCGCTGGGCTATGCCCCGCTGGCGGAGGTGACCCTGCCGAACGGCCGGCGCGCCGACCTGATGGCGCTGGGCCCCAAGGGAGAGATCTTCATCGTCGAGGTGAAGTCGGGCGTGGAGGACTTCCGCACCGACCAGAAGTGGCACGAGTACCTGCCCTACTGCGACGCCTTCGCCTTCGCCGTGGCGCCCGAGTTCCCGCGCGAGATCCTGCCGGACGAGCCGGGACTGATCGTCGCCGACGGCTTCGGCGGCGCCATCCTGCGCGAGGCGCCCGTGGCCCCGCTGGCCGGCGCGCGGCGCAAGGCGCTGACCCTCGCGTTCGGACGGCTGGCGGCCATGCGCGCCGGCGGCGCGGAGGCGTTCACGCTGTAGGTGGCGGGCTACGTCTACATCCTGGCGAGCGCGCCCTACGGGACGCTCTACATCGGCGTGACGAACGACATCGCCTTTCGGGTCTGGCAGCACCGCGAAGGGGCCGGGAGCGAGTTCTGCCGCAGGTACGGCGTCCATCGGCTGGTCCACTACGAGCTGTTCGACGACATCTCGAACGCCATCCACCGTGAGAAGCGGCTGAAGAAGTGGCCTCGGCGCTGGAAGATCAACCTGATCGAGGCGGGCAATCCGACCTGGCGCGACCTCTACGAGACGCTGAACCTGTAGGCGCCGCTTGGGTCCCCCGGATCGCCCTGGCGGGCGACCGGAGGATGACGGATCAAGGATGGGCGTCACTACAGCTCGTCATCCCACGGTCAGCCGAAGGCTGATCCGGGGGACCCAAGCGGCGGATCGTTGGGGCGCTGGCTCCTGCCGGGCCGGGGCCGGCGAAGCCGTCTTTTCGACACCAAGAGCACCAAGGGCACGAAGATCACCAAGAGGGGGCTCGGCGTCTTCGTGAGCTTGGTGGTCTTGGTGGTCGTGGTGTCGGATTGGTGAGCCGCCGCTGGCGCGGCGTCTCGGGGGGCGATCCGGTTCTGCCTCTCCGCTACGCGGGAGCGGAGGCGGCCTGGTCAGCGGCGAAGGCCCGGCTGATCTTCTTGGGGACGACCTGGGTCCAGGCTTCGCGGGCGAGGTCGGCGGCTTCGGCGGGGGCGAGGGCGGAGAGGTCGACGAAGGACCAGCGCAGGGCCCCGGCGACGTAGGGGCTGAAGACGTCGGGGCGGGCCTCGAAGAGGAGCTCCTGGTGGTTCCTCTCCAGCTTCATGATCACCCGCCCGCGCCAGGTCTGGACGAAGCCCTTCCTGCCCACCCGGAACATGGGCTCGCCGTACCAGACGTCCTCCTCGGCGCCGGGAAGGGGCAGGGCGGCGGCGCGGATGTCGTCCCAGGTCGCCATGGCCGGCCGTCCGCGCCTAGCGGGGCGCCCGCTTGGCGAGGATCCGCTGCAGGGTGCGGCGGTGCATGTTCAGCCGCCGGGCGGTCTCGGAGACGTTGTGGTTGCAGAGCTCGTAGACCCGCTGGATGTGCTCCCAGCGCACCCGGTCGGCGCTCATCGGGTTCTCGGGGGGCGCGGGGGCGTCGCCGCCGCGGGCCAGCAGGGCGCGGGCCACGTCGTCGGCGTCGGCGGGCTTGGAGAGGTAGTCCACCGCCCCGGCCTTCACCGCCTGCACCGCGGTGGCGATGTTGCCGTAGCCGGTCAGCATGATGATCTTGGCGTCGGGGCGGGCGTCGCGCACCGCCTCCACTACCTTCAGGCCCGAGCCGTCCTCCAGACGCATGTCGAGCACGGCGTAGGCGGGCGGCTTGGCCCGCACCGCGGCGATCGCCTCGGCGACGCTGCCCACCAGCGTGGGCTCGAATCCCCGCTGCTCCAGCGCCCGGCCCAGCCGGTTGCGGAGCGGCGCGTCGTCGTCGAGCACCAGCAGGGACTTGTCGGGAAGCGCGGAAATATCGGCGGAGAGATCGGTCATACTCAAATCCCGGCGGGCTCCCTCACTGTGCTCTGCGGCAGTCTGTCGCACCTCAACGCATCAGGGCAAGCTTGGCTGCCGCCGTTCAGCCGGCCTCGATGGTCGAACGCGCCCAGCGCGCGGTGACGACCGCGCCGCGCGGCCGTCCGTTCTGAAACGACACCCGGGCGCCGGTTCGTTCCAGCAACGTTTTCGCGATGAAGAAGCCCAGGCCCATGCCGACGTGGCCGGTGCGGCCGCCCTCCACCCCCGGACGGCTGGTCACATAGGGCTCGCCCAGCTTGGCGATGATCTCGGGCGCGAATCCGGGGCCGTCGTCGCGCACCTCCATCGAGACGGTGTCGGCGTCGAAGCGGGCCGTGACGAGGACCTCGGAGGCGGCGAAGTCCACGGCGTTCTCCACGAACGAGGTCATGGCGTGGGTGATCTCGGGCAGGCGGCGGATGTCAGGCGCCTTCACGCCCTTGGCGCCGGTGACGATGGCCTCGACCCGCACGTCCTTCACCGCGGCGTGGGGCTCGATCACCTCCTGCACGAGCTGGCGCAGGGAGAGGCGCTCGTGGACCTCGTCGGAATGGGCGTCGGGGGTGGCGGTGAGCCGCCGCAGGATCTCCCGGCAGCGCTCGGCCTGGGCCATCAGCAGGTCGGCGTCCTCCTTCACCTGCGGCGTCGGCGCCTCGCGGGCCATCTCCTTGGCGACGATGGAGATGGTGGCGAGCGGGGTGCCGAGCTCGTGCGCCGCGGCCGCCGCCAGGGTCCCGAGGGCCGAGAGCCGCTGCTCCTTGGCCAGCACCGCCTGGGTGACGTCGAGGGCCAGGGCCATCCGCGCGGCCTCGGCGGCCGACTGGCGCACGTAGCTGGCGATCAGCGCGATGCCGGCGATGTTGGCCAGGCCCGCGGCCAGCCGGTACTCGAGCGACATGCGCGGGCCGGGCGCGGCCGCCGGGGCCGGCAGGGACACACCGGCCAGCGCCAGGGAGGCGAGGGCGGCCAGCCCCGCGAGCAGCAGCGTGTGGCGCAGGGGCAGGGTCGCGGCCGCCAGGGTCACCGGCACGATCAGGAGGACGACGAACGGGTTCGCCGTGCCGCCCATCAGGCCCATGAAGATCGCGATCTGGAGGATGTCGAAGGCCAGGTGCGCCGTGGCCTCGCGGTCGCCCAGCACCCGCTGCAGGGGCGAGGCCACGCCGGTGAGCAGGTTGACGAAGCCGCCGACGCCGATCGCCAGGGCGGCGAGCGCATAGGGGCCCGGATAGTCCAGCAGCAGGCCCAGGGCGAGGAGCAGCGCCGTCTGGCCGGCGATCACCAGCCAGCGCAGGGTCACCAGGGTGCGCAGCCGCAGGTGGCTGCGGTTCACCGCGTCGGCGTCCCAGACGCCTTGCACCCCGTTCGCCGCCGCCCTATCGAGGCGATGGGGGGCCGGGATCGCCGCCGTCTGCGCGCGCGCGTTCGCCATGGTCCTCCTCAGGCCCGCCCGCCGCGGCCGGGCCGCAAGACAAGGGAAGCTCGCATGTCCAGGCGCGTCCTCGCGCTCGTCGCGGTCTTGGCTCTGGCGCTCGCCATCCTCACCGGTCTCGCCGTCCGTAAAGGTGTCCTGGGTCCGGAGGAGCAAACCGCCGCCGTGGGCGGGGCGTTCCAACTGGTGGACCAGACGGGCGCCACGGTCGACGAGGACGTGCTGAAGGGCAAGTGGAGCGCGGTCTTCTTCGGCTTCACCCACTGCCCCGACGTGTGCCCGACGACGCTGTTCGAGATGGCCGAGGTCGAGCGCCTGATGGGCGAGAAGGCCGGGACCCTGCAGACCGTGTTCATCTCGGTGGACCCCGAACGCGACACCGTCCAGCAGGTGGCGGCCTATGTGAAGAACGACGCCTTCCCCAGGCGCCTGATCGGCCTGACCGGCACGCCGGAGCAGGTGGACCGGGCGGCAAAGGCCTATCACGTCTACTACCAGAAGGCCGGCGAGGGCCCGGACTACCAGGTCAACCACGCCTCCTACACCTATCTGATGAGCCCCAAGGGCCGGTTCGTCTGCGTCCTGCCCTACGACCTCGGCCCCGAGCAGGTCGCGGCGAAGATCGAGACCGCCATGCGGGCGGGTCCGAACGCGACGAGCTGCTGAGGCCTTCGCCGGCGTCGGCGGCGCGCCCTTCCCACCATCCGTTCTTCAGCCCGCCGACGGGAGCTTCGGCGAATGGTCCCCCTTTCCCGCTTCGCGGGACGGGCAGGGTGGAGCCAATTAACGCTTCACATGTTATGCTGCGGCGCACAAAAAGGGGGCCTGATGCTCTACACCCTCTATGAGGCCGGCTACTACGCCTCGACCCCGCTCCGTCTGGCCGCCCTGGCGACCCGGCAGTTCTGGGGCTCGCCGCTCAATCCGGCCGCCGACACCGAGCTGGGCCGGCGGCTGTTCGCCACCTCGGACCTGATCACCAACCTGACCCGGCGCTACGGCAAGCCGGCGTGGGGGATCGACCGGGTCGAGATCGGCGGCCAGGACGTGCGGGTGCGGCCGGTCAGCGTCTGGTCCAGCCCCTGGGCGAAGCTGACCCACTTCGTGCGCGACATGTCCGACCTGCGGCGGGCGGGCCGGCGCGAGCTGGAGCCGGCGGTGCTGATCGTGGCGCCGCTGTCGGGGCACTACGCCACCCTGCTGCGCGGCACGGTGCAGGCCTTCCTGCAGGACCACGAGGTGTTCGTCACCGAATGGGCGAACGCCCGCGACGTGCCGGTGCTGGAAGGCCGCTTCGACCTCGACGACTATATCGACCACATCCGCGAGATGCTGCGCGTGCTGGGCCCGCGCCCGCACGTGGTGGCGGTCTGCCAGCCGGGGCCCGCGGTCCTGGCGGCCGCCGCGCTGATGAGCGAGGACGGCGAGGAGAGCCGCCCGGGCTCGATGACCTTCATGGGCTCGCCGATCGACGCGCGGCTGTCGCCCACGGTGACCAACCGGCTGGCCGAGGAGCGGCCGTTCGCCTGGTTCGAGAGCAACATGGTCTACACCGTCCCCGGGCCCTATCCGGGGATGGGGCGGCGGGTCTATCCGGGCTTCGTCCAGCTCGCGAGCTTCATGTCGATGAACCTCGAGAAGCACCAGGAAGCCCACCTGCGCTACCTGCAGCACCTGATGGACGGCGACGGGGATTCCGCCGACAAGCACCTGGAGTTCTACGACGAGTACCTCTCGGTGCTGGACCTGACCGAGGAGTTCTACCTCCAGACCGTCGACGTGGTGTTCCAGCGCTACCTGCTGCCGAAGGGCGAGTTCTTCCACCGCGGCCGCCAAGTGCGGCCCGACCGGATCGCCGACATCGGCCTGATGACCGTCGAGGGCGAGAACGACGACATCTCCGGGATCGGCCAGACCCAGGCGGCCCACGACCTGTGCTCGGGCATTCCGGCCGAGCTGAAGGAGGACTGGGTGCAGCCGCACGTCGGCCACTACGGCGTCTTCAACGGCAAGCGCTTCCGCGAGGAGATCTACCCGCGGGTGAGGGCGTTCATCCGCCGCATCGAAGAGGGCTTCGACAGGACCCGGGCGGCTGCCTAGATAAGGGGCGATGAGTCCCTTCGGCCGAGCCTTCACCGACGGAGACCGGCTGGAGGTGGCCGGGGCGGTCGTGCGCCTGCGGGTGAACCGCCGCGCCCGCCGCGTGTCGCTGCGGCTGGACCGGGCCCGGCGCGAGATCGTCGCCACCGCGCCCAGCCCCCGGCGCCTGGCCGAGGCCGCCGCCTTCGCCACCGACCGCGCCGCCTGGATCGCCGAGCGGCTGGCCGAGCTGCCGGCCACGGCGCCCGTCGGGCCGGGCCTGGTGCTGGAGGTGTTCGGGGAGGCCGTGCGGCTGGAGGCCGGGACCGGCCGCGCCCGCTGGCTCGCCCCGGAGGACGGCTCCACGCCGCGCATCGTCGCCATGGGCGAGGGCGAGGGCTATGCCCGGGCGGTGATCCTGGTGCTGCGCCGCCGGGCCCTGGAGGTGCTGACCGAGCGCACCGCCTGGCACTGCGGCCGCCTGGGCGTGGCGGTCCCCAAGGTGACGGTCACCGACACCCGCTCGCGCTGGGGCTCGTGTCGGCCGGCGGTGGGCCGGCTGCCGGCCTCGATCCGCTATTCCTGGCGTCTGGCGCTCGCCCCCTTCGAGGTGGCCGACTATGTGGCCGCCCACGAGAGCGCGCACCTGCTGGAGCTGAACCACGGCCCCCGCTTCTGGGCCCATGTGCGGGGCCTGGTGGGCGACGAGCGCCGCCACCGCGAGTGGCTCCGCGCCGAAGGCGCCCGGCTCCACGCCTTCGGGCGGTGACGGACGCGTCCTAGAACAGCGGTTCCTCGCGGGCGCGGCGGGGCGGGGCCGGCTCGTCGAACTCGGACGGCGGGGTCTCGTCGCGGCGGCCGCCGAAGAAGTCGGTGACCCCGTCGATCAGGTCGCCGATGGGGTCCGGCTCGGGCGGCGGCGGCAGGTCGCTGCCGGGGATCGGCTGGACCGCCAGGCGCGGCAGGGCCGCGGTCATGAAGTCCTTCCAGATGCCCGCGGGCGCGCCGCCGCCGGTCACCCGGCGCATCGGGGTGTTGTTGTCCTTGCCGACCCAGACCGCGGTGACGAAGCCGCCCGTGTAGCCGACGAACCAGGCGTCGCGGTAGTCGCTGGTGGTGCCGGTCTTGCCGGCGATGTCGTAGCCGGGGACGTTGGCCCTGGCGCCCGTGCCCTGCAGGATCACCTGGCGCATCATCTGGTTCATGTAGGCGAGCGCCGGCTGGCCGATCACCGCCTGGCGCGGCGCCTGGTCGACGCTGTGGTCGTAGAGCACCCGGCCGCTGGAGGTGCGGATGCGCTCGATCCCGTAGCCGCGGGCCAGGAAGCCGCCGTTGGCGAAGGGGGCGAAGGCCTGGGCCATCTCCAGCGGGCTGACCTCGACCGCGCCCAGCGCCATCGAGGGGTCGAGCTGGATGTTCGAGGTGATGCCGAGCCGGCGGGCGGTGGCCGCGACGTTGGAGGTGCCGACCTCGTTGGCCAGGCGCGCGGCGACGGTGTTGATGGACTCCTGCAGGGCGGTCTGCAGCGTCATCGGGCCGAGGTAGCGCTGGGTGTAGTTGCGCGGCTCCCAATTGCCGATCTTGATCGGCTCGTCGACGACCGGGGTGTTCGGCGTGCGGCCCGCCTCGACGGCGGTCAGGTAGACGAACGGCTTGAACGCCGAGCCGGCCTGGCGGCGGGCCATGGTGGCGCGGTCGAACTGGGTCTGCAGGTAGTTGGTCCCGCCGACGTAGGCGCGCACGCGGCCCTCGCCGTCGATCGAGACGAGGGCGCCCTGCTCGACGCCCTGGTCCTTGGCCGCCTCGACGCCCCGCTTGAGCGCCTGCTCGGCGGCGGCCTGCAGCGGCAGGTCGAGGGTGGTCTCCACGACGAGGTCCTCGGTGGGCTCGCCCACCAGGCTGCGGACCTGGTCGTCCACCCAGTCGGTGAAGTACTGCGCCCGCTGGTTGGCCAGCACGGGATTGACCCGCACCTTGGTGCGGATGGCGGCCTCGCGTTCCTGGGGCGTGATGAAGTCCGCCTCGACCATCTTGTCGAGCACGACGGTGGCGCGGCGGGCGGCGCGCTCGGTGGCCGAGACCGGCGAGTAGCGCGAGGGGCCCTTCATCATCCCGGCCAGCAGGGCGGATTCGCCCAGGGTCAGCTTCTCGGCCGGCTTGCCGAAATAGCGCTGGGAGGCGGCCTCGATGCCGTAGGCGCCGGCGCCGAAGTAGACCCGGTTCAGGTACAGCTCGAGGATCTGCTTCTTCGAGAAGCGGGCCTCCAGCCAGACGGCCAGGATCAGCTCCTGGGCCTTGCGCCGGTAGTTCTGCGACGGCGTCAGGAAGAGGTTGCGGGCGAGCTGCTGGGTGATGGTCGAGCCGCCGCGCAGGGGGCCGCTCTCGCGGCGCATGTTGTAGAGCTGGCTGCGGACGATGCCCCAGGGGTTGAAGCCGAAGTGCCAGTAGTACCAGCGGTCCTCGATGGCGATGAACGCCTCGGGCACGTGCTCGGGCAGGCGGTCGAGGTCCACCGGCGGGGCGTACTGGCTGCCGCGCACGGCGACGAGCGCGCCCGAGCGGTCGAGGTACGACACCGACGGCTGGCGCTTGACGTCGTAGAGGGTCGAGGTGTCGGGCAGGTCGACGGCGAAGACGGCGAAGAACGCCACCAGGAAGATCAGCCCCCAGACGCCCAGCACCAGGGTCCAGTAGATCAGCGCCTGCAGGGGCGAGCGTTTTCCGCGCGGCGGCCGGGGCGCCCGACCGCCCCCTCCGGCATTGGCCATTTCTTGCGTCGTCCTAACCGATTGCGGCCGCCCCAGCCCCGGCGGGCGAGCCATAACCCAGCGGCACGGAACGCCCAACAAGGTTTATGGGACATGAACGCCGCAGGCGCCCGCAGCGGCCCAGCTCTGCATTCCCGCATAGCGGCGTTGCGCAAATAGCGGTTGCGCGAGCGATCTTAACACCGTTATCTTTACGATGCTCAGTTCGTCGTGGGCCGTCGGGGGGGATACCGGCGGCCGACCCACGCGGCGGAAGGGGCCGGCGCCACGAGCAGGGCGCCGCATCTCCCCGAAACGCTGGAGGGCTCTCGATGAAGCTCCGTACGACCCTGGCCGCCTGCGCGGCCCTCACCACCCTCGCGGCCGGCTCGGCCTTCGCCGCCGAAGCCGTGACCGCCAAGCTGCAGGCCCCGGTGGCCGAGAAGACCAAGTTCATCGCCGGCGGCGCCATGTTCACCTGCGAAGGCGACGCCTGCGTGGCCGCGGCCCCGACGTCGCAGACCTTCGCCACCTCGACCTGCAAGACCATCGCCGCGAAGGTCGGCGCGGTGGCCTCGTTCGAGGGCCGCAAGGCGCTGGACGACGGCCGCCTGGCCCAGTGCAACGAGAAGGCGCTGGCCAAGGCCGACGGCGCCCAGCTGGCCAAGCAGTAAGCACTCCCAGCAGCTCTCTAGTCGAGCTCTGTTGCAGACTGGCCCGCCGGCTCGCCGGCGGGCCTTTTTCTTGGCCTACTGGAAGATCCAGGCCGAGGCGCCGAGCGCCGATGGCGCGACGTGCTCCACCTGGAAGACGTAGTTGGCCCAGACGGGGTCGGGACCCTCGGCGTCGCGGTCGAACAGCACCTTGGTCCCGCCCGCGCCGTCCTCGATGAGCCGCAGGTGGCCGTCGGCGAACGGATCGGTCCCGGCGTAGCCGATGGCGTCCAGCATGCCGCGCAGGTCGATGACGTCGGCGCCGGGCTCGAAGTCGGCGATGCGCGCCGGGGCCCAGTTCTCGGCCTCGAACACGAACCGGTCGGCGCCCGCCCCGCCCGAAAGCACGTCCTCGCCGCGGCTGGAGACCAGGGTGTCGTTCCCCGCCCCGCCGGTCAGGGTCGAGCCGGGCCCCGGCGAGACGATCAGCTCGCCCCCGGCGGCCGGCGGTTCGGGATCGGGACCCGGATCGGGCTCGGCAGGCGCCGAGCCGCCGCCGCCCGCCAGCGCGTCCCAGGTCAGGCCGTCGGCCGAGACCCCCTGCAGGTGCAGGACGTAGTTCGGCCATTCCTGGCCGTCGGCCGCGCCGTCGCGGTCGAACAGCAGCTTCGTCCCGCCCGCGCCGTCGTCCAGGAACCAGACGAAGCCGTCCGCCACTGGATCGGCGCCGCCGTGGGCCGCCTCCAGCGCCGGGAAGTCCAGCCGGTCGGTCCCGAGGGCGAAGTCGGCGACGACGTGCGGCGCCCAGGGCTCGCTCGGCAGGACGATGACGTCGGCCCCGTCGCCGGCCGTGATGGTGTCGCCGCCGGCGCTGGCGGTCAGGGTGTCGTTCCCGGCCCCGCCGGAGAGGGTGGCGTAGGGGCCGTCGGCCGCGATCGCCTGGCCGTCGCCGCCGGTGGGCGCGGACCCCCCGCCCTCCCGGATCGTGACTTCCAGCCAGGACATCCGCTCGTCGCCGTCGCCGTCCTGGGCCCAGTAGGTGAGGCGGTCGACCGCGCCCGCGGGCGCGTCCGCGCGCGCGGCATAGCTGTAGTCGCCGGCCGCGTTCACGCTCAGGGTCCCGTAGGCCCCTTCGAACACCAGCCGGCCCGAGGCGTCGGGCGTGGCGTCCCAGGCTCCGCCGCTGGCGTCGCCGATGCGGGTGATCCCGCCGAAGCCGTCGGCCGTGAAGCTGTCGGCCGTCCCGTCCGCGACGAGGTTGCCGGACGCGGTCCCGCCAGCCGCGGCGGCGGCCGCGTCGGGCGACAGGACCACGGCCTCGTCGTCGCGGATCTGCACCACGAGGTCGGCCTCGGCGCGGTCGCCGTCGGGATCCTCGAGGACCACTTCGTAGCCGAGGATGGTGCCGTAGCGGGTCTGCGAGCCGCCGCCGCTGTCGATGGGCCCCGTCAGGCGGTAGTTCACGCTCACCGAGCCGTTGCCGGGCTCGAAGCCGGTGACCGACAGGACGGCGAAGCCGAGGTCGACCGAGCCCGGGGTGAAGACGCCGCCGCGGATCGCCGCGTAGCCGCCGACGGTGAGGTTCTCGATTCCGTCGGGCGAACTGACCGTGAAGGTCCAGCTGCTCTGGGTGCTCGCCCCGCCGGGGTTCGTGCCCTCAGGCAGGCCCGCCTCGCTGACGAACAGGTGCCCGCCGGGCGGGACGGGAAGGTTGATGCTGGGAACGGCGCCGGCCATGGCTCAGGCCTCCCCGTGCGCGTGGACAGTGATGGGCAGGGTGAAATGCGCCCGGGCCGGCCGGCCGCGGTCGCTGAAGGGGCGATCGACGAACATCGAGGAACTCCGAGAACTGCCCGGCGGCGCGCCCCGACTGACGCGCACGCACGGGGCCGCGGGGCTCCGATCCCGCGGCGGCCAACTCCAACCTCCGGCCCCGGACCAATGTTCCTGCGGCGCAGGTTCACAGGGACGTGTGCAAGGTGACGCTGCGGCGCCCGCGCGCGCATAATCGCCGCCCTTTCGGCCCCCTCGGTTGCAGCGCAAAAGATCGCGTGCTAACTGGCGCGCGGCTGTCGGTCAGGGGTCTTCGAGGCTCTTGGCTCACTGTGCTTTTTTTCAAGCACTTTCAGGCCTTTAGGCCGCGGCGGAAGCTCCGCTGGCGGCACGTGACACGCACCGGGCGAGTTTCAAGTGGCGGATGACTCCAAGTCTTCGAATGTGGGTTCCAGGTACGCCCAGGCCCTGTTCGACCTCGCAAGCGAGCAGAAGGAGGTCCCGGCCGTGGAGGCCGACCTCAAGTCGCTGAAGGCGGCGATCGCCGACAGCCGCGACCTGCGCGTCCTGCTGGCCTCGCCGGCGTTCGGCGCGGACGACAAGCGCAAGGGCCTCTCGGCCATCGCCGACAAGGCGAAGTTCAAGCCGACGACCAAGAAGTTCCTGGGGCTGCTCGCGGCGAATGGCCGCGCCGCGGCCCTGCCCGAGGTGATCTCGGCGTTCGAGCGCCTGGCCGCCGAGGCCCGCGGCGCCGTCTCGGCCGAGGTCACGACCGCCCTGCCGCTGTCGTCGGCCCAGGCCAAGGGCCTCGCCCAGGCGCTGCGCCAGGCGCTCGGCAAGGACCCCGAAATCACGACCCGCGTCGATCCCGCCCTGCTGGGCGGGATCAAGGTGAAGGTCGGTTCCCGCCTCTTCGACGCTTCGCTCCGTTCGAAGCTCGACTCCCTGAAATTCGCCCTCAAGAGAGCGTAAAGCCCATGGATATCCGCGCCGCCGAAATCTCGGCCATCCTGAAGTCGCAGATCGCCAACTTCGGCGAGGAAGCCGACGTCTCCGACGTCGGTTCGGTGCTGTCGGTCGGCGACGGCATCGCCCGCGTCTACGGCCTCGACAACGTCCAGGCCGGCGAGATGGTGGAATTCCCCTCCGCCGGCGTGAAGGGCATGGCCCTGAACCTCGAACGCGACAACGTCGGCATCGTGATCTTCGGCGAGGACCGCGCCATCCGCGAGGGCGACGAAGTTCGCCGCCTCGGCGAGATCGTGGACGTGCCGGTGGGCAAGGGTCTGCTGGGCCGCGTCGTGAACCCGCTGGGCGAGCCGATCGACGGCAAGGGCCCGATCCAGAACGTGGCCGAACGCCGCCGCGTGGACGTGAAGGCCCCGGGCATCATCCCGCGCAAGTCGGTGCATGAGCCGGTGCAGACCGGCCTGAAGGCCATCGACACCCTGATCCCGGTCGGCCGCGGCCAGCGCGAGCTGATCATCGGCGACCGCCAGACCGGCAAGACGGCCGTGGCCGTCGACACCATCCTGAACCAGAAGCAGGTCAACGCCGGCGGCGACGAGAGCCAGAAGCTCTACTGCATCTACGTGGCCATCGGTCAGAAGCGCTCGACCGTCGCCCAGATCGTGAAGACCCTCGAGGAGCGCGGCGCCCTCGACTACACCATCGTCGTGTCGGCCACGGCCTCCGAGCCGGCCCCGCTGCAGTTCCTGGCCCCGTTCGCCGGCTGCGCCATGGGCGAGTGGTTCCGCGACAACGGCATGCACGCCGTGATCATCTATGACGACCTGTCCAAGCAGGCCGTCGCCTACCGCCAGATGTCGCTGCTGCTGCGCCGTCCGCCGGGCCGCGAAGCCTATCCGGGCGACGTCTTCTACCTGCACTCGCGCCTGCTGGAGCGCGCGGCGAAGCTGAACGAGGACAACGGCCTGGGCTCGCTGACCGCCCTGCCGATCATCGAGACGCAGGCCAACGACGTGTCGGCCTACATCCCGACCAACGTGATCTCGATCACCGACGGCCAGATCTTCCTCGAGACCGACCTGTTCTTCCAGGGCATCCGCCCGGCGGTGAACGTCGGCATCTCGGTCTCGCGCGTGGGCTCCTCGGCCCAGATCAAGGCGATGAAGACCGCCGCCGGCCCGATCAAGGGCGAGCTCGCCCAGTACCGGGAAATGGCCGCCTTCGCGAAGTTCGGCTCGGACCTCGACGTCGCCACCCAGCGCCAGCTGGCGCGCGGCGAGCGCCTGACCGAGCTCCTGAAGCAGCCGCAGTACTCGCCGCTGGCGGTGGAGGAGCAGGTCGTGTCGGTCTACGCCGGCACCCGCGGCTACCTCGACAAGATCCCGACCGCCCAGGTCGGCCGCTTCGAGTCCGAGCTGCTCAGCTACATGCACGCCAAGCACCAGGACATCCTGGACGAGATCCGCACCAAGAAGGACCTCGGCCCGGTGGAGGATCGCCTGAAGTCGGCGCTCGCCGCCTTCGCCGACTCCTTCGCCTGAAGCTGACCGGACCCGGGAGCGAGTAGCAGGCGATGGCCAGCCTCAAGGAGATGCGCAATCGGATCGGAAGCGTGAAGGCCACGCAGAAGATCACGAAGGCGATGCAGATGGTGGCGGCGGCGAAGCTGCGGAAGGCGCAGGACGCCGCGCAGAACGCGCGTCCGTACGCCCAGCGGATGGCCTCGGTCATCGCCAACCTCGCCGCCGGCGTGTCCGGCGACGGGGCGCCCAAGCTGCTGGCGGGCACCGGCTCGGACCGGCGCCACCTGGTGGTCGTGGCCACCTCGGACCGCGGCCTGGCCGGCGGCTTCAACTCGGCCATCGTCCGGGCGGCGCGCGAGCGCATCAACGCCCTGTCGGCCGAGGGCAAGGACGTCCGCGTCATCACCATCGGCCGCAAGGCCCGCGACCAGCTCCGCCGCCTGGCCGGCGAGCGCCTGGTCGCCACCTACGAGGCGGGCTCGAACCCCTCGCTGGCCGTCGCCGAGGAGGTTTCGGCCCGGATCCAGGAGATGTTCGAGGCGGGCGAGGTGGACGTGGTCCACCTGGTGTTCTCGAGCTTCAAGTCGGTGGTCACCCAGCAGCCGACCGTGCGCCAGCTGATCCCGGCCGAGGTGGCCGCCGGCCAGGCGCCGCTGGACCTGAAGGGCGCGACCTACGAGTACGAGCCCGACGAGGAGCAGATCCTGGAGACGCTGCTGCCGCGCAACGTCACCACCCAGCTGCTCTCGGCCACGCTGGAGAACCAGGCCGGGTTCTACGCCGCGCAGATGACGGCGATGGACAACGCCACCCGCAACGCCGGCGACATGATCGCCAGCCTCACCCTGCAATACAACCGTTCACGCCAGGCGCAGATCACCAAGGAGCTGATCGAGATCATCTCCGGCGCCGAAGCGCTCTAGTCACCGAAAGAGCCCGATATGTCTGAAGCTGCTGTCGCCAAGAAGCCCGCTCGCCGCGCTCCGGCCAAGAAGGCCGCCGGCTCCGCCCCGGCCGCCGCCCAAGGTGTCGCCACCGGCAAGATCGTCCAGGTCATCGGCGCCGTCGTCGACGTCGAGTTCGAAGGCCACCTGCCGGCGATCATGAACGCGCTCGAGACGAGCAACACCGACCAGCGGACGGGCCAGCCCTTCCGCCTGGTGCTCGAGGTCGCCCAGCACCTGGGCGAGAACACCGTGCGCACCATCGCCATGGACACCACCGAGGGCCTGACCCGCGGCCAGCCGGTGACCGACACCGGCGCCTCGATCAGCGTGCCGGTGGGCCCGGCGACGCTCGGCCGCATCATGAACGTCATCGGCGAGCCGATCGACGAGGCCGGCCCGATCAAGACCACGGAATACGCCCCGATCCACCGCGAGGCCCCGAGCTTCGCCGAGCAGTCGACCTCGGCCGAAGTGCTCGTCACCGGGATCAAGGTCATCGACCTGATGTGCCCCTACACCAAGGGCGGCAAGATCGGCCTGTTCGGCGGCGCCGGCGTCGGCAAGACCGTGACGATGCAGGAGCTGATCAACAACATCGCCAAGGCGTACGGCGGCTACTCGGTGCTGGCCGGCGTGGGCGAGCGGACCCGCGAGGGCAACGACCTCTACCACGAGATGATCGAGTCCAACGTGAACGTGGACCCGAAGAAGAACAACGGCTCGACCGAAGGCTCCAAGTGCGCCCTCGTGTACGGCCAGATGAACGAGCCGCCGGGCGCCCGCGCCCGCGTCGCCCTGACCGGCCTCACCCAGGCCGAGTACTTCCGCGACGTGGAAGGCAAGGACGTGCTGCTGTTCGTCGACAACATCTTCCGCTTCACCCAGGCGGGCGCCGAGGTGTCGGCGCTGCTGGGCCGCA
>Ga0268287_100147_pt1 | contig 46709 bp, 44 predicted proteins | sample MetcocultureR3M_FD_191348 | JGI IMG/M metagenome (GOLD analysis project Ga0268287, IMG submission 191348) | Soil microbial communities from Anza Borrego Desert, Southern California, United States - Methanotrophic co-culture R3-M | ecosystem: Environmental > Terrestrial > Soil > Desert | place... | reverse complement strand
TTCATCTCGCCCAGGCCCTTGTAGCGCTGGATCTTCAGGCCCTGGCGGCCAGCGTCCATGATCGCGTTGACCAGGTCGAGGGGGCCGCGGACCGTGGTGGTCTTGTCCCGGCGGGTGAAGGTGGCGACGCCGGAGAACACCTGCGCCAGCTCCTTCGACCGCTCCGCCAGGCGCCGCGCGTCGGCGGCGTGCAGCAGCAGGTCGTCCAGGACGATACGCTCGGAGACGCCCCGCTTCACGCGCAGGAAGACGAAGCCGCCCAGCTCGCCCTTCTCGCCGCTCCAGGCGCCGTCGCCCTCCTCAGCGTAGAGGTCGAGACGGCGCGCGGCGGCGGCGGGGTCGCCGTCCTCGCCGAGCAGGCCGGCCAGCGCCGCCTGCTCGATGGCGAAGGCCGGCGCGCGGGCGGCGAGCCGCTCGACGTTGGCCTTGGCCCCGCGCGAGGTGTTGACCAGGGCCAGCAGGTCCTTGCCGGTGAGCCGTTCGCCCGAGGCGAGGTCGAGGGTCGCGCCCTCCACGCCCTCGTCGATCAGGTAGGCCTCGAGCTCGGCGTCGTCCTTCAGGTAGCGGGAGGACTTGCCCTTGGCCGCCTTATAGAGCGGCGGCTGGGCGATATAGAGGTAGCCGCGGTCGATCACCTCCGGCATCTGCCGGTAGAAGAACGTGAGCAGCAGGGTCCGGATGTGGGCGCCGTCGACGTCGGCGTCCGTCATGATGACGATCTTGTGGTAGCGCAGCTTCTCGATGTCGAAGTCGTCGCGGCCGATGCCGGCGCCCAGCGCCGTGATCAGGGTGCCGACCTGATCCGACGACAGCATCTTGTCGAACCGGGCGCGCTCCACGTTCAGGATCTTGCCGCGCAGGGGCAGGATGGCCTGGTTCTCGCGGTTGCGGGCCTGCTTGGCCGAGCCGCCGGCGGAATCGCCCTCCACCAGGAAGATCTCGGACTTGGCCGGGTCCTTCTCGGAGCAGTCGGCGAGCTTCCCGGGCAGCGAGGTGATGTCGAGGGCCGACTTGCGGCGGGTGAGCTCGCGCGCCTTGCGCGCGGCGTCGCGAGCAGCGGCGGCCTCGGCGATCTTCTGGACGATCATCCGCGCCTCGTTCGGATGCTCCTCGAACCAGGTCCCGAGGCCCTCGGAGACCAGGCCCTCCACGGCGGGACGCACCTCGGAGGAGACCAGCTTGTCCTTGGTCTGCGACGAAAACTTGGGGTCGGGGACCTTCACCGAGAGCACGCAGGTCAGGCCCTCGCGGGCGTCCTCGCCGGTGACCGAGACCTTCTCGCGCTTCGCCGCGCCGGAGCTCTCGGCATACCCCGTGATGATCCGGGTGAGCGCCGAGCGGAAGGCGGCCAGGTGGGTGCCGCCGTCGCGCTGCGGGATGTTGTTCGTGAAGCACAGGACGTTCTCGTGGTAGCCGTCGTTCCACCAGAGCGCCATGTCGACCTCGACCGTATCCTTGCGGCCGCGGACGACGATCGGCTCTTTCATCAGCGGATGCTTGGCCTTGTCGAGGTGGCGCACGAAGGCCTCGATGCCGCCCTCGTAGTGCATGACCTCCTCGAAGGGCTCGGCCCCGCGCAGGTCCTTCAGCCAGATGGTCACGCCCGAGTTCAGGAACGCCAGCTCGCGCAGCCGGTGCTCCAGGGTCTTCAGGTCGAACTCGATGAACCGGAAGGTGTCGGTCGACGGCAGGAAGGTGACGTGGGTGCCGGTCAGGAACTCGCCGTTGTCGCGCAGCGGCGCCTTGCCGGTGACGGCCAGCGGAGCCACCGCGTCGCCGCGCCGGAACTCCATCTCGTGCTGCATCCCGCCGCGGAAGACCTTCAGCTTCAGGAAGTCGGAGAGCGCGTTCACCACCGACACGCCCACGCCGTGCAGGCCGCCCGAGACCTTGTAGCTGTTCTGGTCGAACTTACCGCCGGCGTGCAGCTGGGTCATGATGACCTCTGCCGCCGAGACGCCCTCGCCCTCGTGGATGTCGGTGGGGATGCCGCGGCCGTCGTCCGTGACGGTGCAAGAGCCGTCGGCGTTCAGGATCACCTCGACCTTGGTGGCGTGGCCGGCGAGCGCCTCGTCGATGGCGTTGTCCACCACCTCGTAGACCATGTGGTGCAGGCCCGAGCCATCGTCGGTGTCGCCGATGTACATGCCCGGACGCTTGCGCACCGCGTCCAGGCCCTTCAGGACCTTGATGGACTCCGCGCCATACTCGCCCTGGCCGTTGCCGCCGTTCCCGTTCTCTGGGGTCTCGTTCTCTTCGCTCATGCTTCGTCCGATGAGGCGCGTTCGGACTTCGGGCCGGCGGCCCGGGCGCGCCTGATGGGCAGGCGCGGACGGCCTGCGGGATTGACCTCCTCTATATAGGGCTCGAACCTGATTCTGCACGCTTTTCGCGTGCGGCGCGAAGGCCCGCCGCCGGGCCTTCGGTCAGGCCACGGCGCTGACGATCTTGCGCAGGCCGTCGCGCAGGGCGCGGGTGTGCTCTGGGGTGTGGTCCTGGGGCCGGCGCATCACCTGCAGCGCCTCGACGTGGACCGCCACCATGGCCGAGCTCCACTTGCCCGAGGCGCGCAGCCGGGTGATCAGCTCGCAGAGGCTGTAGGCCGCCTCGCCCAACTCGTCGCGGCCGAAGATGCCGGCCATGGCGATGATCCGGTTCGCGGCGACGTAGACGTCGTCCACGCGCGGGTCGTCCAGGCGGTCGATGGCCGGCGCGGCGGCGGCGATCTCGTGGACCGTGCGGTCCAGCTCCTCCAGCGTCGGCTCGCGCAGCACCTCGAGCTGCACCTCGGCGGCGGCCACCGCCTCCTTCAGGTTCATGCCCGAACGCTGCACCAGCGCCTTCGCCAGCCGGTTCGCGTACTTGAACGTGCGGGCGGTCATCAGGCCACGGCCTTTTTGGGATTGAGCAAGGCGTCGATCTCCGATTGCGCCAGGTCGGGGCCGGCGGGGAAGCCGACCTCGGGGGACAGGTCGCCCTGACGGCGGCCCTTCATCCCGGGCGGCGGGCCGAAGTGCTTGTGGCGCCGATCGGGGCCCACGTAGGTGTCGCACTCGACGAATTCGCGCTCGTCCTGCACGAGCCAGAGCATCCGGTCGAACAGCACCTTCGGCGTGATCGGCTTGGCCACGACGAAGCTCGCGCCGCAGTCGCGGGCGCGCAGGACCGAGCTCGACGGCGTGTGGCCGGCGACCAGCAGGATCGGGGCGAGGCGGTTGCGGCCCTCGCGCTCGGCGCGGATCCGGCGGACGAACTCGAAGCCGTCGCCGTTGGGCATGTCGCCGTCGACCACGATGAGGTCGAAGTCGACCCGCTTGACCACCTCATCGGCCTCGGGGATCGACATGTACTTGCGGATGGCTTTCACGCCGAAGCCGATGAAGACCTGGCCCAGCAGGTCGAGCTCCACCTGATTGTTCTGCACGATCAGGACGACGGTCTTGGCGAGGTTCAGGCGCGGGTCGGCGCCCAGCTTGCCCGAGAGGCTCATTCGAACAGCTCCAGGTCGCCGGCCGCCGCCGAGGCCTCCTGCGGCTGCAGGCGCAGCGCCGCCGCCATGGCCTCCAGCGGCAGGTCGCGGGTCGCGGCCGCCGCGTCGGCGCGCCACTCGTCCGGAAGCTCCTGGCCCAGGTTCGACAGGAACCAGGAGAGGCTGGCGAGCCCCTGGGTGACGTAGTCCAGGTCCTGCAGCGCCACGGCGTGCGGATTGCCGGCGAGGGTGGGGCTCAGCGCCGACTGGAGCCGGCCGCAGCGGCCTTCCAGGTCCTGCAGGACCCCGGCGGCGGCGTGCAGCACTTCGCGGAGGGCGACGGGTTCCATCTCGTTCATCGCCTCGTCCATCAGAACAGCTCCAGCTCGCCCGCGACGGGAAGCGGCTTGGGCGCCGGGGCGCGGCGCTCGCGCTCGAAGGGGGCGAGGGCCTGCTTCGGCAGCAGGATCTGGCGCGCCCGGCCCGACACCGGCCAGTACTGGACCCGCCGACCCTGCTCGCCGCCCAAGCTGCCGCCGGCGTGGGCCAGGCCTTCCCGGCGCAGGTAGTCCCGGGCGAAGGCGCCGTTGAGGGCGCCGACGTCGGTCAGCCCCTCCAGCATCCGGGCGCCGCCGAACAGCTTGGCCTCGAGCCGGCCGCGCTGGGCGCCCCGCGCCAGCAGGGCGTTGACCAGCAGCTCCATGGCGTAGGCGCCGAACCGCTGGGCGTCGCCGGTCGCGGCCGGGTCCTGCGCCCCGGGCAGCAGGAAGTGGTTCATGCCGCCGACGCCCACGACGGGGTCGCGTACGCAGGCGGCCACGCACGATCCCAGCACCGTCGTGAGCACGACGGCGGGATCGTCGGAGACGCGGAACTCGCCCTGCACCACGTGCAGCGGGCGAGCGGCCTCGCTGTCCAGGTCGGGGGCGAGCGCCGTGGTCACGTGATCGGCCCGAAGACCGCTTCGATCTTCTCCTTCAGCGTCGCGACCGTGAACGGCTTGACGAGGTAGTTGTTGACCCCGAACTGCACGGCCCGCTGCACCAGCTCGCGGTCGGCGCGGCCGGTCAGCATGATGAAGGGCGTGCCGCGGATCGGCTCGTGGCCCCGGATCGCCCGCAGCAGGCCCAGGCCATCCAGCTTGGGCATGTTGTAGTCCGAGATCACCAGGTCGACCTTGCTGGTCAGCAGGGCGCGCAGGCCGGCCTCGCCGTCGGCGCACTCCTTGATCTCCCGGAAGCCGAGCTCCTGGAGGCCGGTGCGGACCAGCGAGCGCATGGTCTGCTGGTCGTCGACAACGACGACGTTCATGGAAGCCGCAACGGGCATCAGACATTCTCCACGATCTGGGGGGACGCCGCCTTGAGCAGCTCGGAAGCGATCTTCTCGAGCGGCGCCTGGCGCTCGACGGCGCCGAGTTCGAAAGCGGCCTTGGGCATGCCGTAGACGACGCACGAGGCCTCGTCCTGGCCGACGGTGCGCGCGCCGGACTCGCGCATCTCCAGCAGGCCCCTGGCGCCGTCACGGCCCATGCCGGTCAGGATGGCGCCGACGGCGCGGGGGCCGACGGCCTTGGCCACCGACGAGAAGAGCACGTCCACCGACGGACGGTGGCCGTTCACCGGCTCGCCGGGGGCGACGCGGCAGCGCAGGCGGGTCCCGCCGGCCACCTCGAGGTGGTTCAGCCCGCCGGGGGCCACGAACACCCGACCGACGTCCAGGAGCGCGCCGTCGCTCGCCTCCTCCACGCGTGGCGCGCAGAGCCGGTCGAGCCGCTCGGCGAAGCTGCGGGTGAAGCCTTCCGGCATGTGCTGGGTGATGACTGTCGGCGGGCAGTTGTCGGGGAAGCGGCTCAGGATGGCGATCAGGGCCTCGACGCCGCCCGTGGACGAGCCGATGGCGATCAGCCGCCCGTCCGGCTCGTGGGCGATGCGGGCCGGGGCCGGCGCGCCGGCCGTGCGGTCCAGCGGGCGCACCCGGGCCCGGGCGGCGGCCTTCACCTTGCCGGGCAGTTCGCGGAAGCCCTCCAGGCCGCCGGTGGACGGCTTGGCGACGCAGTCCACGGCGCCGATCTCGAGCGCCTCGAGGGTGATCTCGGCCCCGCGCGTCGTGAGCGTCGAGACCATGACCACCGGCATCGGCCGCAGGCGCATGATCTTCTCGAGGAAGTCGATGCCGTTCATGTTCGGCATCTCGACGTCCAGGGTGATCACGTCGGGATTGAGGGCCTTGATGGCCTCGCGCGCCTCGTAGGGGTCGGCCGCCTGGCCCACGACCTCGATCTCGGGGTCCTTGCCCAGCACCGCCGAGATCAGGCTGCGCATGGTGGCGGAGTCGTCGACGACCAGCACCCGTATCATCGGGCCGCTCCCTTCAGACGGTAGATGGTCACGCCCTCGCTCTGGAGGCGGCCGGCGGCGTCGCCGACCAGCCGTTCCGAGTGGCCGAGGTAGAGCCGCGCGCCGGGCGCCATCAGCGGTACGAACCGGCTGAAGACCCGGGCCTGGGTGGCCTCCTCGAAGTAGATCACCACGTTGCGGCAGAAGATCGCCTGATAGGTCCGGCGCATCGGCCAGTCGCCCATCAGGTTCAGCTCGTTGAAGGTCACCAGCCGGCGCAGGGGGTCGGCCACGACCCAGCGGTCGCCCTGCTGGCGGAACCAGCGGCTGCGCAGGTCGCCGGGAATCTGCAGCATGCTGGAGGAGCCGTAGGCGCCTTCCCGGGCCCGGGCCAGGACATGGGTGTCGATGTCAGTGGCCAGGACGCGCACGTCCAGCTCCGCCGCCTCGGGCAGCAGCGAGAGGATGGTGAGTGCGATGGAGTAGGGCTCCTCGCCGCTGGAGCAGCCGGCCGACCAGATCCGCACCTGTCCGCCCCGCTTGGCCTCCTGCAGCAGCGGCGGCAGGACCACGGTCTTCAGGTGTTCGAAGTGGTGCGGCTCGCGGAAGAAGCGGGTGACGTTGGTGGTCAGGGCCGCGATCATCTGCTGGCGCTCGTCGGCGCCGCCGGCGCCGGCGACCAGAGCGCAATAGTCCCGGAAGCTCTCCAGCCCCAGGCTGCGCAGCCGCTTGGCCAGCCGCGAGTAGACCAGCGTCGCCTTGGACTCCGACAGCGCGATCCCCGCCTCGTCGTGCAGGATGGCGGCGATGCGCTGGAAGTCCTCGGCCTGGAACACGAATTCCCCGTCGACCAGGCGCCCGCCGTTCTTGGCGGAGGTCGCGGGCGGCGCTGTCGTCACGCGGCGCACTCCAGGTCATCCGTCGGCAGCAGGCCGGTGAGCGAGATGAAGCTCACCATGCGCCCGTCGATCGCCAGCAGGCCGCGGACCGAGGCCCGCGCCAGGTCCGAGCCCACCTCGGGCGTCGGCTGGATCATGTCGTCGGTGATGGTGAGTATGTCGGAGACCGCGTCCACGAGCAGGCCCATCACCTGCTTCTCCACCTGGGCGACGATGATCACGTGCCGGGCGGTGGGATCGGCCGCCCCCAGGCCCAGGCGCGCGCCCAGGTCCAGGATCGGCAGCACGGCGCCGCGAAGGTTGATCACGCCGCGCACGAAGGGCGGCGCTTCGGGGATGGCGGTGGCGGGGGTCCAGCCGCGGATCTCGCGGACGTCCATGATGTCCACGCAGAATTCCTGCGCCCCGATGCGGAACGAGATCAGTTCGCGGCGGGCGCCGGCGATGTTGGCGACGTCGGTCATGATGGGGGTCATCCTGCCTGGAGGAGCCGAGTGGTGTCGGCGTTGCGGGAAGCTGCGACGAGGGTGTCCACGTCGAGGATGAGGGCGACGCGGCCGTCGCCCAGGATGGTGGCCGCGGCGATGCCCGGCACGCGGCGGTAGTTCGCCTCCAGGCTCTTGATGACGACCTGGCGCTGGCCCTGGATGGCCTCGACCAGCAGCACCGAGCGGGCGCCGCCCTCGCCTTCGATCAGCAGGGCCACGCCCTGGTCGGCCTCGATCTGCTGGGGCCGGTAGCGGAGGGCCGAGCCCACGTCCACGAGCGGCACGTAGGCGCCGCGGATCGAGATCACCCGGCCGCCGCCCGTCGTCGGGTGCACGTCGCCGCGCCGCGGCTGCAGCGTCTCGACGATGGCGCTCAGCGGCACGACCAGGGTCTGGCCGCCGGCCGAGACCACCATCCCGTCGAGCACGGCCAGGGTCAGCGGCAGGCTGAGGATGAAGGTGGAGCCTTCGCCGGGGCGGGAAGTGATCGAGATGCGCCCGCCCAGCTCCTGGATCGAGCGCTTCACCACGTCCATCCCGACGCCGCGGCCCGAGATGTCGGAGACCGAGTCGGCCGTCGAGAAGCCCGGCATGAAGATCAGGTTGTCGACCTCTTCGTCGGTGAGCTGGGCGTCCGGAGCGATCAGGCCCTTTTCGATGGCGATCGCCTTCACCCGCGCGCGGTTGATGCCGGCGCCATCGTCGGCGACCTCGATCACGATGCGGCCCGAGCGGTGCAGGGCCGACAGGCGCACCACGCCCTCGGCGGGCTTGCCGGCCGCCGCGCGGGCCTCGGGCTTCTCCAGCCCGTGGTCGATGGCGTTGCGGATCATGTGGGTGAGCGGATCGGTCAGGCGCTCGATGACGGTCTTGTCGACCTCGGTGCCCTCGCCTTCCATCACCAGCCGGACCTGCTTGCCGGTGGCGCTGGCCACCTCGCGGACGAGACGCGGCATCCGCTGGAAGACGGACTTCACCGGCTGGGCCCGGATGGCCATCACGCTGTCCTGGATCTCGCGGGTGAGCTGCTCCAGCTCGTCCAGGGCCACGGCCACGTTGGTGTCGCGGATCAGGCCCGCCTCGCTGACGCGCTGGGCCATCATCGCCTGGTTGATCACCAGCTCGCCGACAAGGTCGATGAGCCGGTCCACCCGCTCCAGGTCCACGCGAATGGTGGGGCTGGCGGCGTTGGCCGGGCCCGCCGGCTTGGCCTGGGCGCCCTTCGCCTCGGCCGGCCGGGCGGGCTCCGCCGGGGCGGTCTCCGGCGCAGCGTCCTTCGGAGCCTCGGCGGCCTCGGGCGCGGGCGGCGCGCCGACCTCGGCTTCGACGGCCTCCTGGGCCTTGCTGATCAGCGCGGCGATGTCGAGCTCGGGGTCCGGGGCCGGCGCGCCGTCGGGATCCGGCTCCGGCGCCTCGCCGTCGGTTCCGGCCGTGACCGTCACCTCGCAGTCGCTCTCGACGAACTCGAACACCTCCATGACCTCGTCCCGGGCGGCGGATCCGCGCAGGCGCACGGTCCAGGCCAGGTAGGCGCCTTCGGGGTCGAGGTGCGGCAGCAGCGGCAGGTCGCTCTGGTCGAGCTCGACCTCCACCTCGCCCAGCCGCGCGAGCTCGCGCAGCAGCAGGACGGTGTCGTTGGCCTTCTTGTAGAGTTCGGCGCGCGGCTTGAAGCGCACGGTCCAGCCCGAGGGCTCGGCCGCCGCAGCCGGCGCGGGCGCCTCGGCGGGCAGCGCGATCTGGACCGGCTGGAAGTCGAAGTCGCCCATGCCGTCGTCGTCGTCCGCGGCCCCCACGTCGGCGCCCGTGAACGCCGACAGCTCGGCCGCCACCGCGTCGCAGTGGGCCGGGTCGACCTCGCCGCCGTCGCGGGCGGCGCGCACCAGGTCGGTGAGCACGTCGGCGGCGCGCAGCAGGGCGGCCACGATCTCGGGTCCCGCCGCCAGGCGGCCGGCGCGCAGCTCGTCCAGCGTGGTCTCGAACACGTGGGCGAAGCGGACCAGGTCGTCGAGACCGAAGGCCCCGGCTCCGCCCTTCACCGAGTGCACCGCGCGGAAGACCGCGTTGACGGTCTCCTCGCCGCCGTCCCCGTCCTGCATGGCGAGCAGGCCGGTCTCCAGCTCGGCGAGCTGTTCCTCGCACTCCTGGAAGAACGTGGCGCGGATTTCCTGCATGGGGTCCATGGACGCGTCCCTCGGCTCTAGGCGGCCACGCGCCGGATCGCCGCGACCAGCTTGTCGGGGCTGAACGGCTTCACGATCCAGCCGCTGGCGCCGGCCTCGCGGGCCCGCAGCTTCTTCTCGGGCGAGGATTCGGTGGACAGCACGAGGATCGGGATCGCCCGGTGCACCGGGCTCGCCCGCACGCCGGCGATGAAGCCGTAGCCGTCCAGCCGCGGCATGTTGATGTCGGTGACGATGACGTCGGGGGCGCCCTCGCGCAGCACCTCCAGCCCGTGCTCGCCGTCCTCGGCCTGGAGGACGTTGAAGCCGGCGTCGGTCAGGGCCATCCGCAGCATGTCGCGCATGGTCCGGGAGTCGTCCACGGTCAGGATCGTCTTGCTCATCGGCTGAGCTCCGGAATGGGGAAGGTCTGTTCGGCGGGCGCGCCGAGGAGCTCGAGCGCCGCCACCATCTCGGCCGACGGCTCGCTGAGGCCGAAGCCCAGGCCGTCCGCCTCCCAGGTCGCGCGGGCCGAGAGCAGCACCTGCAGGCACTGGGCGCCCAGCCGCTGGACGGCCGAGCCGTCCAGCGTCACCGGCCGGCCCCGCAGTCCGGTCAGCTCGTCGGCGAGCGGCGCGGCGGCGTTGAGATCCAGCACGGGCGGCAGCCGCAGGGCGGCCGGCGCATTGTCGTCGTCACCGGCCATGGCCTAGAACTCCTCCCAGTTGTCGGCCTCGGCGAGAGGCTGCGGCTTCAGGGCGGCGCCGCCGCCGCGGGCGTGGGTGGAGACGGTCTTCATCGCGGTCCGCGGCGCAGGCGCGCGGGGCGCCGCAGCCGGCGACTGCACGGCGGCCTCGCCGACGCTGAACCGGCCGATCAGCCGCGCCAGCTCCTCGGCCTCGCTGGAGAGGCTGTGGCTGGCGGCGGTCGATTGCTCGACCATCGCCGCGTTCTGCTGGGTGAGCTGGTCCATCTGGTTGACGGCCGTGTTCACCTGGTTGAGGCCGGTGGCCTGCTCCTGGGCCGAGGCGGCGATCTCCGAGACCACGTTGTTGATGTCGGCGACCTGGGCGACGATCCGGTTCAGGGCCTCGCCCGCCTCGCCGACCAGGCTGACGCCCGAGCCGACCTGCTGGGTGGAGGCCGAGATCAGGGTCTTGATCTCCTTGGCCGCGTCGGCAGAACGCTGGGCCAGGGCCCGCACTTCCGAGGCGACGACCGCGAAGCCCTTGCCGGCGTCGCCGGCGCGGGCGGCTTCCACCCCCGCGTTCAGGGCCAGCAGGTTGGTCTGGAAGGCGATCTCGTCGATCACGCCGATGATCTGGCTGATCTGCTGGGCCGACTTCTCGATCTCGCTCATCGCCGCGACGGCCTGGCGGACGATCTCGCCCGACTGCTCGCCGTCGGACTTGGCGGTCGAGACCACGTCGCGGGCATGGTGGGCGCCCTCGGCGGTCTTACGGACCGTGGCGGTGATCTCGTCCAGCGCCGCGGCGGTCTCTTCCAGGCTGGCCGCCTGCTGCTCGGTGCGCTTGGACAGGTCGTCGGCGGCCTGGCTGATCTCGCCCGAGCCCGACCGCAGGCCCTGGGTGGCGGCAGTGACGACCTTCATCGTCTCCTGCAGCTGGTCCATGGCCCCGTTGAAGTCGGTCTTCAGCTGCTCGGCCTTGGGCGCGAACGCGGCGGTGATCCGGTAGGTCAGGTCGCCCGACGCGAGCCTGGAGAGGCCCTCGGCGAGCGAGGAGATGGCGACCGCGTCGGCCGCGGCCTCCTCGGCCTTCTGGCGTTCGCGCTCGGCGCGCTCGGCCTCCGCCTGGCGGCGTTGCTCGGCGGCCTCGGCCTCGAGCCGCAGCTTCTCGATGGCGGCCTCCTTGAACACCTGCACCGCGCCGGCCATCTGGCCGATCTCGTCGCTGCGGTCGGCGGCCGGGACCTCCACCGAGTTGTCGCCCTCGGCGAGCCGGCGCATGGCCGCAGTCATCGCCACCACCGGCGCGGCCACGGTGCGCGCCAGCAGGAAGCCGGCGGCCAGCGCGATCAGGATCGTCAGGCCGACGCCGCCGGCCACCACGAGGTCCACGGTCCGGTTGGCCGTGGCCATGGCCGCGTGGCGCTGCTTCAGCCGGGCCTCCTCGATCTCGACCATCTTCTCGATGGCCGTCTCGGCGGGCGCGATCTGCTCGTCGGCGATGCCCGACGGCCCGACCATCTGGACCGCCACCGGATGGGTGAGCGGGTCCTGGGCCAGGCGAGAGCCCTCGACGACGACGCGCTCGAACCAGCCGTCGCTGGCGGCCTGCAGGGCGTCGATCAGCTTCTGGGCTTCGGCGTCGTCCCGCTGCAGCTCGCGCAGTTCCTTCAGGTGCCCGAGGAAGGTTCCCCGGTGCTTCTGCACCCGCTCGGAATAGTAGGGGTCCGCCGACAGCAGCAGGCCGCGGAAGCTGTTCTCCTGGCGCGCCAGCGAGAATTCGACGCCGGCGATCGTCCGCAACACTTCATAGCTGTGGTCGTTGGCCTGCCGCGCGCTCTCGATGGCCCGCAGGTTGATGAGGACGACCACGCCCAGCGCCACGATGGTGGCGATGATGGCGCCGAATGCCGCCGCCTGCTTGTGGGTGATCTTCAGGTTCTTGATCGACACGGGAGGCTCCTTGTCCTGAGCCGCCGGGCCTGCGCGCCGTCGCGGCGCCGCAGGCGAGGCCGGCGGGCGGGACGGGTCAGAACTTCAGGATGAGGCTGCCGACGAGACCGGCGCGGTACTCGCCCTTCAGGTCGTCGCCCTTGCTGGTGTCGAACCAGCGCAGGTCGGCGTCCAGGTTCTTGGTCAGGCCCTGGCGGACCCCGACGTTCCAGGCGGTGTAGTCCACGCCGCGTTCGACCTCGCGCCGGCCGAGCGCCGCGCTGACCTTGGTCTTCTCGGCGACCTTGACGGTGGCCTGCCCCTCGACCCACCACGCCTCCTTGGCGCGGGCGAAGCCGTTCGGGGTGTAGTTCACCCGCAGGCGCACGCTGGTCGGGCCCATCTTGCGGGTGACGTCGGCCTCGGCTTCCCAGAACGTGGAGTCGACGCCCGCGCGGGTGCCCGGACGCAGGCGGTAGATGGCGTGGAAGTCGAAGTCGAAGCCGGCCGCCTTCGGCTTGACCCCGACGGTCGTCAGGATCTCGGCGTCCGAGCCCTGCGACAATTCGACCGGGGTCGCGAAGACCTTCACGTAGGCCGGACCGGGGGACCAGGTCACGCTGCCGAAGACATGGGGCTCGCCGTCGCTCTTGCCCATGCCCTTGGCCGTGTATTCGGTGGCCGCGCCGAGCTCGAACGAGAATTGGTCGGAACGATCGGCAGCTTTTGCTGCAGCGGGGGCGGCGGCTAGCAGTAGCACGCCAAAAGCGACCACGGTCGCCTTAAGGTTGTTCTTCTGAACCACGAATGCATTCCTCGAATAAGCAGTCGCGGTTTAAATAACGCCCATCTGTAAAATCGACGTATACTGATGTCGCCGATTCGATCGCAAAACTATTCTATAAGTGCACAGAATATCGTGTGCATTCTGCGATAGTCGGCGTTGGCACTCATTTCGCGTTAAGGATGTAGGACGGGGCGCAGCGCCAGGGCCGCGCCGCTCGGGAAGCACGATGGCGGTGGCGGATCAGACCAGCTCGGCGATCCGGCGCACGCCGGCGCGGTGGCCGACCAGGCGCTCCAGGACGTGGGTCAGCACGCCCGAGGCGTCGTCGAGGCTCTCCTGGTCGAGGTCGGCGACCAGCCGCTCGCACATCTCGATGTTCTGCTCCAGCAGGTCCTCTCGCAGCGTGCGGCCGGCGGCTGTCAGGCTGAGTTCCGTGAGGCGGCGGTCATGGGCGACCTCGGCGCGCAGCATGAGGCCGCGCTCGACGAGCTTGTCCACCGCCCGTGTGAGGCTGGTGCGGTCCAGGACCAGGAAGTCGGCGACCTCGTTCATGGTGCGGTTCGACAGCTTGCCGAGGGCGTAGAGGATTCGCCACTGCACGAGCGTCAGGTTGTGCGGCCGCAGGATCTCGGACAGCAGGCGTTCTCGCCGTTCGTGGAGGTGCGCCAACAAGTAGAAGATCCGAACACGCTGGACACGCGACGGACGGGCGCCCGCCATCTCAACCGTTTGCGCGACTTGGGCCAACTCTTTACCCCTGAAGGACCGCATTCCCGCCACAATGGCGGCTTTTCGACCTGTGCTGAATTGAGGCAAATCAGCGCAGCTTAACGTTTAATGGAATGATAAAAATCAGCTCAGGCGTGTGCCGCCTGGGTTGCCCGGCGTCAGGCGGGGGCGAATCCGCCCGCGTCCATACGCCAGCCCTGGCCCCGGCCGGCCAGGGCCTCGAAGAGGTGTTCGTCGGTCCCGGTGAGGAAGGCCTGGAGCCCCAGGGCCTCGATCTCGTCGAACAGGGCCGCACGGCGGACGCGGTCGAGGTGGGCGGCGACCTCGTCCAGCAACAGGACGGGCGCAGGCGCCGCATCGGCCCGGGCGAGGCGCGCGGCCTGGGCCAGGACGAGATTGAGGATCAGGGCCTTCTGCTCGCCGGTCGAGCATTCCGCGGCGGGACGGTCCTTCTCGGTATGGACCACGGCGAGGTCGCCGCGGTGCGGTCCGGTCAGCGCCCGGCCGGCGGCGGCGTCGCGGTCGCGGGCCTCTCGCAGCGCGCGGGCGAGCCGCGCCTCGACATCCGCGATCCCCGCCCCCTCGGCCGCCATCTGCTCCCACGCCCCGGTGAGCGACAGCCGCGCCTGGGGGAAGGGCCGCTCGCCGCGGGCGCCGATCTCGGCGGCGAGCGCGGCCAGCGTGCGGGACCGCGAATCGGCCATCAGCGCGCCGGCCTCGGCGAGCCGCGCCTCGAGGGCCTCCAGCCATGTCGGATCTGCGGGCCCTTCGGTGAGCAGCCGCATCCGCTCGCGCATCGCCTTCTCGTAGGCCTGGACGTGAGCCGCATGCCCCGGCTCGGCGGCGAAGACGAGGCGGTCCAGGAACCGCCGCCGCTCGCCCGCGCCCTCGAGGAACAGCCGGTCCTGGGCCGGGGTCAGCCAGACCTGGCGCATGTGCTCGGCGAGGCGCCCCGACGGCGCCGGCTCGCCGTCCACCCGCACGACGCGGCGCGAGGCCCCCGGCTGCTCCACGCCCGTGCCCAGCCGCACCTCGTCGCCGGCGGCGGCCACCGTCGCGGAGACGGCCCAGGCCCGGCCCACGGTCTCGCCGGGCAGGCGACGGCCGACCTCGGCGATGGACGCGCCGCGCAGGCCACGGCCGGGGATCAGGAAGCTGACCGCCTCGAGCAGGTTCGTCTTGCCCGAGCCGTTCGGCCCCGCCAGCCACACCGGGCGGCCGTCGAGCGCGAGCTCGGCCGAGGCGTACGAGCGGAAGTCGGTCAGGGACAGGCGGGTGAGAGCCGTGCGCACGACGCAGGTCTTAGCCGCCGCCCCGGTCAGCGTCGATGCTCGGCCCGATGCTTCAGCAGGTGCAGCGCGCCCGCGATGGCGCCGCCCAGCACGAGACCAAGCGCAGCGGAGAACAGGGCCGTGACGATCCAGGCGGCCGCGGGGCCGATGGCGGGCAGGCCGTGCGCTGGGGCGGCCAGGGCGTGCGCCAGCTCGGGGATCAGCGGGACTCCATAGTGCTCGAGTCCGTGCAGGAGGATGCCGCCGCCGACCCAGAGCATGGCCGCCGTTCCGACGGTGGCCAGGAGGCTCAGCACCGCCGGCATGCGGCGGACGAGCCCGCAGCCGACCGCCTTCGCCAAGGGGCTCGGCCGCTTGGCCATGTGCAGGCCGATGTCGTCCATCTTCACGATCAGCGCCACGACGCCGTAGACGCCGACGGTGATCAGCAGCCCGACGAGCGCGAGGGCGGCGGCCTGCACGGCGAGCGGGCGGTCGGTGACGTTGGAGAGCGAGATCGCGACGATCTCGGCCGACAGGATCAGGTCGGTGCGGATCGCGCCCGAGACCTTCTGGCGCTCCAGCTCGGCCGAGCCGAGGGCGAACTCGCCCGGCTCGTCGGGGATGTCCTCGTGCCGAAGCGCCTCGATGATCTTCTCGGCGGCCTCGAAGCACAGATAGGTCCCGCCCAGCATCAGGATCGGCGTGACGGCCCAGGGGGCGAAGGCGCTGAGCAGCAGGGCGCCGGGGACGAGGAACAGGAACTTGTTGCGCAGCGAGCCCAGCGCGATCTTCCAGACGATCGGCAGCTCGCGCTCGGGCGTGAAGCCCATGGCGTAGCTGGGAGTCACCGCCGTGTCGTCGACGACGACGCCGACGGCCTTGGTCCCCGCCTTGCCGGCGGCGGCCGAGACGTCGTCGAGCGACGTCGCCGCCACCTTGGCGATCGCGGCCACGTCGTCGAGCAGTGCGACCAGTCCCGAAGCCATCCGCGCCCGTCCTCCCGTCTCGCCCCTCCGCTAAGGGCCCGTGCGGATGGCGTAAATCACGAGCCAACCGTCGGTGGCGCCGTCCCTGTCCGATTTCCGCGAGCGCGGCGTCACAACCCTTCCCATATCGACGTCCAAGCTTCAGCTTCGAACCGCAAGAGGGGCACGATGGACCAGACCGCCAAGGCCGAGACCTTCCGCAAGCTGCACACGGGCGCCGAGATCCTCGTGCTGCCCAACGCCTGGGACGCCGCGAGCGCGGCGATCATGGCCGACGCCGGCGCCAGGGCGGTGGCCACCTCCTCGGCGGCCGTCGCCTGGGCCCACGGCCATCCCGACGGCGACGCCGCGCCCTTCGACAAGGTCTGCGCCACGATCGCCGAGGTCGTGCGGGCGGTGGACGTCCCCGTGACCGCCGACATCGAGGGCGGCTACACCGACGACCTCGGCGAGCTGGCCGAGAACATCGCCAAGGTGATCGAGGCCGGCGCGGTGGGGATCAACCTCGAAGACGGGACCCGCGACCCCGCCCTGCACGCCGAAAAGATCGCCGCCGTGAAGGCGGCCGCCGGCGGGCGACTGTTCGTCAATGCGCGCACCGACGTCTACCTCAAGGGCCTGGCCGAGGGGCACGCCGCCTTCACCGAGGTGCTGCAGCGGGCCGAGCGCTACCGTGAGGCCGGCGCCGACGGGATCTTCGTCCCGGGGCCGGCCGATCCCGACCTGATCACCCGCCTGGCCGACGGCATCCGCCTGCCGCTGAACGTGATGGGCTGGACCGGCGTGCCGAACGCCGCGCGCCTGCAGGCGCTGGGCGTGCGGCGGCTGTCTTCGGCGACCAATCCGTTCCGCGTCGCCTACGCGGCGCTGGCGCGGGCGATGGAGGCCTTCGTCCGCGACGGCGACCCCGACGCGCTGGCCGCGGCCGGGGCGGGCTTCCCGAACCTGCAGAAGCGGTTCGGCTGACGCCTCGCCGCAGATGACCTTCGGCCCGCGCCGCCCTATCTTGCGGCCATGACCGACACGCTCGACGCCGTTCCCGAGACCGCGCCCGAAACCCCGCCCGGCTCCCCGCCGGAGACTTTGGGCGAGATTCCGCGCGAGACCACCCAGGACGGGCCGAAGGTCCGGCTCTATCTCGTGGACGGCTCGGGCTTCATCTTCCGCGCCTTCCACGCGCTGCCGCCGCTGACGCGGAAGACCGACGGCCTGCCGGTGGGCGCGGTCTCGGGCTTCTGCAACATGATCTGGAAGCTGCTGGTGGAGATGAAGACCCAGGCCGACGCGCCGACGCACCTGGCCGTCGTCTTCGACCACTCCGAGCAGACGTTCCGCAACAAGCTGTACGATCAGTACAAGGCGCACCGGCCGCCGCCGCCCGAGGACCTCGTGCCGCAGTTCCCGCTGGTGCGCGAGGCGACCAAGGCCTTCGGCGTCCCGTGCCTGGAACTGCCCGGCTACGAAGCCGACGACCTGATCGCCGCCTACGCCTGCAAGGTGCGCGACATGGGCGGCGAGGTGACCATCGTCTCGTCCGACAAGGACCTGATGCAGCTGGTCGGCCCGCGGGTCTTCATGCTCGACACGATGAAGAACGCCCGCATCGGCATCGAGCAGGTGATCGAGAAGTTCGGGGTCACCCCGGACAAGGTGGTGGACGTCCAGGCCCTGTGCGGCGATTCCGTCGACAACGTGCCGGGCGCGCCCGGCATCGGCATCAAGACCGCCTCGGCCCTGATCAACGAGTACGGCGACCTCGACACGCTGCTGGCCCGCGCCACCGAGATCAAGCAGCCCAAGCGCCGCGACACCCTGATCGAATACGCCGACCAGATCCGTCTTTCGCGTGAGCTCGTGCGGCTGGACTGCGACACGCCCCTGCCCAGCCCCCTGGACGAGCTCGCGGTGGACGACCCGGACCCGGCGGTCCTGTCCGAATTCCTGGAGCGCATGGAGTTCCGCACGCTCGCCCGCCGGGTGGGCGACGGCAAGGCGGGCTCCGCCGGCCAGGCCGCGGCCGACACGCCCAGGCCGGAGACCCGCGCCCCCGAGAAGCCGAACCACGGCAAGATCGACGTGACCGCCTACGCCTGCGTCCGCGACCTTGCCGCCCTCGACGCCTGGATCGCCAAGGCCTACGCACGCGGGATCGTCGCCTTCGACACCGAGACCGACGCACTGTCGTCGGCGACCGCGGGCCTCTGCGGCGTCTCGCTGGCCGTGGCGCCGGGCGAGGCCTGCTACATCCCGCTGGGCCACTGCGAGGCCGAGGGGCTGCAGCTCGAAGCCGCCGCCGACCTGACCCAGATCCCGCTCGAACAGGCCATCGCCCGGCTGAAGCCGCTGCTGGAGGACCCCTCGGTCCTGAAGGTGGCCCAGAACGCCAAGTACGACGTCGCGGTCCTCTCCCGGTACGGGATCGAGGTGGGCCCGATCGACGACACCATGCTGATCAGCTACGTGCTTGAGGCGGGCCTGCACAACCACGGCATGGACGAGCTGTCCAAGCTCTGGCTCGACCACGAGCCCATCGCCTTCAAGTCGGTGGCGGGGACCGGCAAGGCGCAGAAGAGCTTCAAGTACGTCGGCCTTTCCGAGGCCACCTGCTACGCCGCCGAGGACGCGGACGTCACCCTGCGCCTGTGGGAGCACCTGAAGCCCCGCCTGGCGCACGAGGGGCTGGCGACGGTCTACGAGACCCTCGAGCGGCCGATGCCCAAGGTTCTGGCCGACATGGAGTGCGCCGGCGCCAAGGTGGACGCCGAGCGGCTGCGCCAGCTCTCCAACGAGTTCGGTCAGCGCATGGCCGAGCTGGAGGCCGAGGCCCACCGCCTGGCCGGCCGGCCCTTCAACCTGGGCTCGCCCAAGCAGATCGGCGAGGTGCTGTTCAAGGAAATGGGTCTGGCCTCGGGCCGGGTGACCGCGACTGGGGCGTTCTCGACCGACGCCTCGATGTTGGAGGACCTGGCCGCCCAGGGCCACGAGCTGCCGCGCATCCTGCTGGACTGGCGCCAGCTCTCGAAGCTGAAGGGCACCTACACCGACGCCCTGGTGGCGGCGATCTCGGAGCAGACGGGGCGGGTGCACACCTCGTTCTCGCTGGCCTCGACGACCACCGGCCGCCTGTCGTCGTCCGACCCGAACCTGATGAACATCCCGATCCGCACCGAGGAGGGCCGGAAGATCCGCCGCGCCTTCGTCGCCGAGCCCGGCAAGGTGCTGATCAGCGCCGACTACAGCCAGATCGAGCTGCGCCTCCTGGCCCACATCGGCGACATCCCGCAGCTGAAGCGGGCCTTCCGGGAGGGGCTGGACATCCACGCCATGACCGCCTCGGAGATGTTCGGGGTTCCCGTCGAGGGCATGCCCTCCGAAACCCGCCGGCGGGCCAAGGCGATCAACTTCGGCATCATCTACGGCATCTCGGCGTTCGGTCTGGCCAACCAGCTCGGCATCCCGCAGGACGAGGCCGGGGCCTACATCAAGACCTACTTCGAGCGCTTCCCGGGCATCCGCGCCTACATGGACCGCACAAAGCAGGCGGCCCGCAGCCAGGGCTTCGTGCACACCATCTTCGGCCGCAAGGTGAACATCCCGGCGGTGAAGTCCAAGAGCCAGGCCGAGCGCGCCTTCGGCGACCGCGCGGCGATCAACGCCCCGATCCAGGGCTCGGCCGCCGACGTCATGCGCCGGGCGATGATCCGCATGCCGGGCGCCCTGAAGGCCGAGGGCCTGACCGCCCGCATGCTGCTGCAGGTGCACGACGAACTGGTCTTCGAGGCCCCCGAGGCCGAGGCCGAGGCGGTGATCCGCATCGCCAAGGCGGTCATGGAGAAGGCCGCCGAGCCCGCTGTGGCGATCTCGGTGCCCTTGGTGGTCGAGGCCCGCGCCGCGCCGAACTGGGACGACGCGCACTAGCCGTTCCAGGAACCTCGGCCACGGACCGGCCGTTGCGCGGCGCATGGCCGTGCTCGCCCCCGTCCTGAACCTGAGACGCCGCCTCGAACGGCGGCCGCTGGCCGCGCTGGTCGAGATCGCGGCCCGCGCCGGCTACCTGGCGCGCGGGGCGGTGCACGTCAGCATCGGGATCATCGCCCTGATGGCCGCCCTGGAAGCCACCCCGCATGCGGAGGGCGCGGTCGGGGCGCTGGAGGCCTGGGGCCGCTGGCCCGCCGGCGTCCTCCTGCTGTGGCTGATCGGCGTCGGGCTCTACGGCTTCGCCGGCTGGCGCGCGTTGCAGGCGGTCTTCGACGTCGACCGGCAGGGCCGCTCGGCCAAGGCCCTGCTCGCTCGGCTGGGCCAGGCGGTCAGCGGCGCCGTCTATGCGGCCACGGCTGTCTCGGTGTTCGGCCTGCTCGACGCCATCGAGGACCTGGGCGAGGCCGATGACCGCGACGCCACCCGGGCGATGGTCGAGCAGGCGCTGGAGATGCCCATGGGCGGCCTCCTCGTGGCGGCCGCGGGCCTCTTCGTCGCCGGCGCGGGGGTCGGCAGCATCGTGCGGGCGGCCCTGGACCATTTCACGCGCGGCCTCGCGGCCGGGCCCGACACCCGCACCCTCGCCGGAACACTGGCTCGGATCGGCTATCTCGGCCGCGGCGTGGCCCTGCTGCCCGCCGGCCTCTTTCTCGTCCTCGCCGGCGTGCGCGCTCGCGCCTCGGACGCCCGCGGCCTCGGAGCCGCCCTCGACGCGCTGGAGCGCCAGCCGTTCGGCGACGCCGTGCTGGCGCTGGCGGCCGTGGGCCTGGTGGCCTTCGGCGTCTTCGCCGCCCTCGAGGGCTGGCTGAGGCCGATCCGCCCTGAACGGGCGCTGGACAGCTAGGCCGCGCCCGGCCGGCGGGCGAAGGCCTGCATCAGCCGCTGGTCCTCGCGGTGCAGCCGCACCGCCGTCAGCACGCCCGTCGCATAGGCGCCCGTGTCCACGCCCAGCCGATGGCGGGTGAGCTGGGCCTCTTCCGTCGGCGTGTGGCCGTGCACGATCACCTTGCCGAAGGGCCCGCTGGCCTCCAGGAACTCCTGCCGGATCCACAGGAGATCACGCTCGGCCTGCTCCTCCAGCGCCACGCCCGGCCGCACCCCGGCGTGGACGAACGCGTAGTCGCCCTCGGTGACCATCAGTTCGAGATCCCGGTAGAAGGCCCGGTGCGCCTCGGGCAGCGCCGCCGCGAGGGCGTCCCGCGCCCGCACCCACGCGTCGGAATCGCTGCGCCCGGCCGGCGGCTGCACGCCGTAGGAGGCGAGCGTCGGGCCACCGCCGTTGTCCATCCAGACCGCGCCGAACTTCGGATCCTCGAGGAAGCGCAGCAGCGCCTCCTCGTGGTTGCCCTTCAGGGTCCGGGTCTCGAGGCGGGCGAAGGCCTTCATCTCCAGCAGGAGGTCGACGACGCCCCGGGACTCCGGGCCGCGGTCCACATAGTCGCCCAGCATGACCAGCAGCGGCGCCTGCTCGGGCCGGGCGGCGAGCGCGTCCTCGGCGATGTCGCGCAGCAGCGCCCCCAGCAGGTCCAGCCGGCCGTGGACGTCGCCCACCGCATAGACGAGCCGTCCCCCGGTGGTCGGGGGTCGGTCCGGCGCGCGCTTGCGGAAGAGGTTGAACATGCGGCCTCAAGGATAGAGGTCCGGCTTCCCGCGGACAACGAACGCCGCCGCCAAGGCAGAGCTTTGACAATTCTCAAGGCCGGAGCCCGGACGGCGCATAGCGTCGCTCGACAAAGAACAAGACCAGAATGGGGGGAACCGGATGAGGCGCCCGTTCGCCTGCGTCTCCGCCGCCGCCTCCCGCCACGCGCCCGCGCCGCGCCGCGCCAAGGAGGATGCATGACCGCCACGTCCCGCCTGCCGCCGATCCGCACGCTCGGGTTCTCGGCGCCGTTCCGCTGGCTGGCCGGCGGCTGGCTGGACCTGTGGCGCGCCCCGGCCCCCATGCTGGCCTATGGCCTGGTCGTGGCGGCGGCGAGCCTCGCCATGACCTACGCTCTCTATGTCTCCAACGGAGCCTTCTGGGTGCTGGCGCTGAGCTGCGGCTTCGTGCTGGTCGCCCCCGTGCTCGCCATGGGGCCGTACGAAGCCGGGCGGAGGCTGGAGGCCGGCCAGCGGCCCGCCCTGGCCGAAGTGCTCTTCGTTCGGCCCGCCTTCCGCCAGGACGTCGCCTACCTGGGCCTCGCCCTGCTGGTCATCTACTTCTTCTGGGGCCGCATCGCGCAGATCGTCTACGGCCTCTCGACCTTCCAGCTCCACGAAACCGCCGAGGCCTTCCTCCGCTTCGCCCTGACCAGCGCAGAGGGCCATACGATGCTGATCGCCGGCACGATCGTGGGCGGCGTGATCGCCTACCTGACGTTCGTGCTGGTGGTGGTCTCGGCTCCGATGTTGCTCGATCCGAGGGCCGACGTCTTTTCGGCCACCGCCACCAGCGTCCGCAGCGTGGCGGCCAACCCGGGGCCCATGACCCTCTGGGCGGCCATCATCGTGGCGCTGCTGCTGGTGGCGGCCGCCACCGGCTTTGCGGGCCTGATCCTGATCTTTCCCTGGCTGGGCCTCGCCAGCTGGCGCGCCTATCGCGAGGTGGTGGGCGCCTGACGCGCCTCAGCCGTGGCGCGCGAAGACCCGCGTGCGGCCCCCGGGCGACAGCAGCAGGGTCTCGTAGGGCTCGGTGCGGCCGTCCGGGCGCTCCATGCCGGGCGAGCCGAAGGGCATGCCGGGGACGGTGAGCCCCAGCGCCTTGGGCTTCTCCTTCAGCAGCCGCCGCACGTCGGCCGGCGGAATGTGGCCGACCAGCACATAGCCGCCGATCTCGGCGACGTGGCACGAGGAGAGCTCGTCCGGCACGCCGCGCCGACGCCAGACGGGGCTGATGTCGTCCAGGGTCACGATCTTGGCGGCGAAGCCGGCCCGCCCCATGGCGGTGATCCAGCCGCGGCAGCAGCCGCAGCTGGCGGTCTTGTAGACGGTGAGCGGCGGGGCGGCGGCCTGGCTCGCCGCCTGGCCGGCCCCCGACACGACGACCAGCGGCAGGGCCGCAACGAGAGCTCGGCGGTTCAGCATGTGATGGGCCTCCAGCCTTCCCTGTAGCCCCCGATCACGCCCGCGCACCTTGCGCGGCGTCAACCTTGCGGGCCGATCACGGGGGAGAAAGGTTCCTGGTGGAGCCGAGGGGAGTCGAACCCCTGACCGGAAATCCAACAAGATCAACAGTCGCTTACCGGCGCGGAGTGTGCGCGGGAAGGTCAGTCGTAACAGGTGATCGTAACAGTTCAAGCGCAGCTTGAGCCCTCCGGAGGACTCGACTCTGGCCCCAGCGCGAGCCCATCAATCTAGTGCGCAATGCGGGCAATGACGGTGATGCTCCGATGTCTTTCGATGAACGCATTGGCACGGTCGCAAGGTTGATCCACCGGCATATCGCCAGCCCCTCGTTGCGGCACATTCGCGATCCCAACATGATAAATCGCCTCGCAGGGGACATCGTTCGGGAGATCGATCGGACGCCGTCCATATGGGCCAAATGGGGAGAGCAACGGGAAGCCCTACTGAAGGCAGCGAGCCGAACCTGGGCTCCCGTTGAAGACCTCTGGAACTTTCTGAACGCGATGCCTGGTCCGTCGCTGACGCTGACCGACGTGCAACAGCGCCTTCGGGCGTTCCACGAAGAGCCCTACGAGCCCTATCCGAACGAAGACGTGCGAGAGGGCTGCTTAGCCTTGTACGAGCGCGAGAAGGCCGCAGGGACCGAACTGCCCGCGATCATCGGTGCTCTTCAGGAGCACGTTGAAGCCGAGGAAGAACGCCTCCGGAGAGAACACGAGGAACGCTGGAAGCGTCACCGCGAGGAGGAGCGCATCGCACTCGAACAAAGGTTTCTTGCCGGAGCCGACTGCAAGTGGACCCCGCTGAGCCGCTCCAAAGCCCTGTTCACGCGCAAGAACGGTCGCGCCTACCGCCTTGAGCCCACCAAGGACAAGCGCTGGGACCTCTATCGGATCAGCGACGCCGAGGACCCTGGAAAGCTGGTCGGGACATACGGGACGAGAGGTGATGCGAACAAGGCGCTCGTGAAGCTAGCCTACGAACCGGAACCGCGGTGGTGATCGATGCTTCACCAGAACGAGGATGTCTTAGGTTTTTTTGCGATCCTTGGACCCGGGTGGCGAATGTCGAAACGGTCGCTTGTCGACCCTTACACTTTGCGCCTTACGGAACCTTGTTCCAGCCTAACGAAATTGAGGCGGCAGGATTAAGAGAAATTCCCTTATACTCTCTATTTCATCAGTAAAAACAACGCGACGACGGTCCGATCGTCCCAAAACATGACCGTTCACACCTAACGCAACCTGTACGTTGCTGACGGGACTCGGAGAGCGTTTGGCCGATCAATACTGGTGGGCCCGGAAGACCAAACATCTCGTGTGTCGCCGCCCTTCGCTCTAGCCAGGGGGTATAAGATGGAGCTTCGAAGGTTTCCTATGCGCAGCGATCCGTCACCGAAGCTCGACGCTGCCGCTGAGATTGAGCGGATCGACCGCGTCCGCGCCCAGCTTCACCGGCAATGGAACACGCCGGTCCGGGTGGACTGGAAAGGTGTCGTCCTCACCGCGGGATTTGGAGCGCTAATTTTCGTCGCTGGGGCGATCTTCGCGCTCTAGCTAGGGATGTAGCGGACCACCTTGCCTCGCCCGCCTCGGAGCTTCCCTGAGTCGGGAAAACACCCGTCGACCTACGAGCCACCCCGGTACCGAAGAAAGTCATCGAAAGCCTGTTTCATCTTCCGGCTCTCGATCTCCGGGTCGGGGACCTGGAGATATTCGACTCCTGAGAAGTTGTCCCCGCGTTTGCGATTGAGGGGCGGTTCAAGACTTTCGATGAGGAGCGCCTCAAGCGTTTCGATCACAACGGTGTGGGTCCACGCTACCGAGGGGTCGGTGAGTGTGCCGTCTTCACTCACCGCTCGAAGGCCGAACCATGAGAAGCGATCCCAGCGCCCGCCAAGGCGATCAGTCGTGTGCGCCTTCAAGCGAGCGAACAGTGTATCTCCGGCGCGCCCCACATAGATCACCCGATCACGGTCATGCAGCAGGTAGACGCCAACCTGTTCGCTAAAGTCGACTTCCGACGCCCCTTCGCTTTGTCGCCCCAACAGCTTCGGCTTGCCTGACCAGATCACCCGATCACGCTGCCAGAACATGCCAAGCGCTCGCAGCGCGCCAGTCTCAGTTCCGGTTTCCTCTGATTGAGGGGCGCTCTGCGCTTCGCCGACAGGAGACAGCTTCTCCTTAAGGGCATACTCTCCCTTGCCGATGCGAATGAACGGCGTGTTTGGGTCCGCAAGGGATTTGGTAAACGTCGTGGCTACGCTGGCTGCTGGGTTCGCGACGGACTTGAGACCGCGAGCCGAAATCTGAGCGGCGATCTCCGTGTACCTCAGCGCACCCCCGGCGTCCCGGAGCACGGTCTGGATCGCATCTTCCCAGGATATGTCTGCGCCATCCGTAACGTTGCGGCTTCTCCGCCGCTTCGGGACATCCTTCGACATCTACCCCCCCCAGAGACGCCGCCAATCTGCAATCGACGGGAGGGTACAGGCAAGCTTGTCAAACAACATGCCATCGACCTGCCACCACTCAGATTTCGACCTTGCCCGGGATGGCTGCCGCGACAGTCCGCATTAACTCGACCTCGTTCGCTCCGATGGCCCTGGCGAACGCAATGAACTCCACAAAGTCGAGCCGACGCTCACCAACCTCTATCTTCGCCACATAGGAAGCTGGCTTGCCGAGGCGTTCGGCCACGGCCCTCTGCGTCAGTCCGGAAGCCTGACGCGCGGCGACCAATTCAGCTATCGCCGCCTTGTACGAGGGCGAATGCACCCATGGTCGCATCGACGGACGCCGCCCTTCCCGAGGTCAGGCGTCCTTGCTATGTGCGCTTCAGGTTGCTCCCAGAATAGGAGCAACCTTCGCGGTTGGGGTTGAGTATGCTGCAGATCGCCGTATGGGGCTTGGCCGGTGTTGTCGGGGTCCTCAGCACCCTTCCGGTCTTTATTGTCCGGTCCCGGGAAGCCACGGCGATTGATCGGGTGTCGGCCTTCGCCGTCCTGGCGTTCGGCTTCGCGCTCGCGGCCTTCCTGATATGGGCCGCTGCTGAGCAAGCAGGCGCGGCCTTCGGTGGGGCTGACTACGATCCGGCACCGATCTCGCCGGGCAGCCTCAACAATCCGCTGTCCGTCCAATGAGAGCGCTTGCGCCCAGCGCGGCTGTGCTCGCGCTACTGACCAGCGCGTGCGCCACATCAAGCGAGCTCGCGCAGCGTCCGCCGAAGTACGAGCGGGAGATCGCCAAGTCGCCCGGCGACGTGAAAGCCTGCATCGTCCAAGATGCTCCGGAACTTTACACGGTGGTGGAGCGGGAGGGCGGCTACAGGATCATCAACGCGAACTCGGTTGGCGCGGTCTTCGTGATTGACATTGCCCCGTCGCCGTCCGGCTCAATCGTGCGCGCATACGCACCCGGACTATTCTGGCGTAGCCGCGTAGACGCGTGCGCATAGCGGGGATGGATTTCCCACGGTTCTCTCGGTCGTCGCCAAGAGCGGGCTGAGTCTCCGGTCGCTACGGTGCATCTGAAAGGATCACCGATGACCACACCAGCTTTGTTCGCGACCTACCTCCATGACGCGATGATCGCCCGCAGGATGCCGCCCGAGGAATTCGAGCATGAGCTTGTCGGCGTTTGTCGCGAGGAGATCATGTCGTGGCTCGACGGTTCGCGCTTGCCCGATCTGGATCACATCGCGGCCATCGCCCACGCGATCCGAAGGGAGCCGGTTGAGATCGCTGCGGCCTGGTTGATCGACCGACTCCCGGAGCTTCACTGCCCGCTCTACGCGGAGGTTCTGGAGCCGCGAGGCTCTGCATTCCCGCGCCCCGGCGATCTATCAGTTCGCGCTCGAATGCTCGTGAGGTCGGAACGGCGCGAGATCATGGATGTCGGCGACCCACATGATGGTGAGCGCCCGCGCAGGATCATGTCCGTTCCGGAAGGAGCAGTCCGTAAACGTCCTCGCATGCGCGCACGCTGACACCATTCACTAAGTTCGTTTCAGTCGCCGCGAACTTCGTTCGCGGTCGAAGGTGTGCTTGATGAGCCCGCGCTTCGCTACGCTCAGCGGGGGTGCTCATCAAGCACACCACGAAATCTCTTCCGGAGTAGGTGAAGCAGACTCAGAGAGTAGTTCTGAATAACTCACTCTCTTACGTTCGTTCGTTATAGAAACAGTACTCCGTGTCAAGAAGTTGATCAAGTTAAATCTCGAACTTGCGTACACATGAGTAGGTTTGCGTAGAAACTCCGTCTTGACCGACTTCCACACGCTCCGCTCCGGACCGCCAAGCTATGACGTCGCTCTGGAAGTAGCGAACCCGTCCATTAGGCAGCGTAAGGAACCGCGGTCCCTTCCGTCGCAGCCGGAGCCCCTCCAGCGTTCTGTGGGAAAGAGCGAGGATGCGGGCGGCCTCTTTGGTCGAAAGGACTGGGTCGCTCATGCGGCACCCCTAGCAAGACGCCATGCATCAAGAGCGCGCCTGCGGTAGGCGATTTGCCGCCCTGGAAGGCGCACCGAGATCGGTCCCGAAAAGCGAGAACGCCGAATGAGCAGGCTTTTTGGGGTGCAACCGAGGTAGCGAGCGGCTTGGTTGATGGTGAGCCACTCATCGCCGTGCTTGAGGCGCGGTGACTCGATGCGGATTTCGCCGCAGACTTGGTCTGTTTTCATTTTGATCGGATGAAACCGGGCGTGCACGTGCTGAACGTGAGCCGGGCGGCGAGCGCGAACGCTGGCCTAGTCCTTCGTTCTCAAAAGCCCAATCGGGGGACAAAACCGATAAGGCGCAACGCCACTAGCACAGCAACGTTGAGAGCGGAAGTCAGGGATCGATGACTAGCTAGCGAGCCGTCGATCCGACTACCTTCACCGTATGACCGATGACGATGCTAGGGAGTACGCTCGCCAGATCGAAGCGATGCTCCGAGAAAACGGCTTTGGGTGGGCTCTCGATGAGCCGGAGCCAGACCCTCCCTCCGAGATCGATGAAGACAGGAGTGCGTGGGAGCGCCGACTCCTCGCCCTGACGGACATTCTCGATGCCCTGATCGTGCAACGGGCAAAGATGGAAGACGCCATGACCGAAACCTTCGGGGCGCGGACAATCTCCTTCGCGGAGGAGAGCGAAGCAGAAAGTGTCAATCTCCATAGACTGCCGGCGAGGCGCGTCAGCCGTTCGGTGGCTTCTCGGACGGCGAGGGTAATCGGGGAAATCAGGAAGGCGGTCTATGAGCGTTGATCCCGCTCTCGTTAACGCACTGAAGGCAGCGCTGATCGGCGCGAAGTCGATTGGTTACAATGACCAAGCTAAAGCCCATGACGTGTACGAGGGATATGCCCTGACATTGCTTGTGCGCGCTGCCCGGGATGAGGGTGCGAGCGTCACCTATCACAACGGCAACGAAAGGAGAGTGCGCGATCTGAAGTTCCGCATCGCCCCCGGGCTGCTTTCTGGTGACGCGAGTTTCACGCACATCCAGCTAGAGTTCACGCCGAGCGTTGAACCGCTTGAACTTCATATCGGGATCATGGGCCGAGGCTATTCCACGGTGTTCCACGAATGCGACGTTGCGATCTTGCCCCGCCACGTTGGTCATCATGGACGTCACGGGAGACCCTGGCCGCTGACAGCCGCTCTCGCCTCCATCGAGTGCAAGTTCTACGCGAAGGGAGTTCCTCTTGGGATGGCGCGAGCAGCGCTCGGTCTCGCGTGTGACGGAGCGAAGGGATTGGTTCTGGCATCTAATAAAACGAGCACTTCGGTCGCCACCTTACTCTCACACCATCACCACTGGCACTGGGCTCACGAGGTTAGTTTCGAAGGCAACCTCCATCCAGGTAGCCATGAAGAACACTCAGCTATCAGGTCCTTCCGGCGCTACTTCAGGGATTGGGTCCACGAACACACATAGCGACCGCTACGAACGAGCAGGCTGCGTCGCCTACAGTCGCGGCCTATGCCTTTGCTCTCATGACGCGGTAGACGGAAGCCCTCCCGATCTTGAGGCGCTTGGCAATCGCGCTTGCGCCGAGTCCTTCGCGTTGGAGCTTGCCGATCTCCAAGGGATCGATGGTTGCGGGTCGTCCGCGATACCTGCCATCAGCCTTCGCCTTCGCGATCCCATCGGCCTGACGCTCTTTCCGGATATCGGTCTCGAACTCGGCGAAGGAGGCCAGGATGTTGAGCATCAAGCGCCCCTCTGATGAGGTGGTGTCGATGTGCTGTTGGAGGCAGCGAAAGCCGACACCCTTCTCGGTCAAAAGGTCGATGATCCTCCGCAGATCGATGAGGCTGCGCGCCAACCGGTCTAGCCTGCACACAAGGAACACATCGCCTTTCCGGACAAACCGAAGAGCCGCTTCAAGCTGCTCGCGTCCCTCGGTGGTGGTTCCGGTCTTCTTTTCCTCGAACACCTCCTCGCAGCCAGCGGCTACGAGCTGTTCGCGCTGGACCTCAAGGCTTTGCCCGGTGCTGGAGACACGCGCGTATCCGACGAGAGCCATTTGATCCCCTGTCTCGTTTGGTTCTAGACCTCACGACAATAGCGTCTCGAAATTCTCTTGTCGGGTCTTTTGAGACAGGGAAAGCGTCTCATCGGAATGTCTCGCGGGGCTATACGCTGTCGAGACGTGACGGTGCCGGACGCGCAGCCGAACTAGCTGTGCAGTAGGATACACGTCCTGCTAGAAGTCGATCGAGGTTCAGCCACACTGCGAGGCGGGGGAACGGGTGTGACGTTAGGGAAGAAAGAGACCGCGGAGTTCGCCTTCGACCTCCAGGTTGGTCTTCAGGGGGCAGACGTCCCTGAATATGACGTGGCAGCAGATATTGGAAAAGCAGCCGTCCTGGCCGTCAACCTCCGCGGGCTAGGCGAGATCGAGTACGGCACTCTGCGGTTGGTCGCGTCGCGCCACTTCCACATCCGCTCCGACGTTCTTGACCGCATTCTGCGCATCCTTGCGGACCTTGAGCTCATCCGGCTCGTGTCTCAGGGGCAGACGATCCAGACGGTCATCCCGGACGTCCCTCACTTCGAGGATGTGTACGAGCGGGTTGGCGGCTTCCTCGACGAGAGGCCCCTTAACGAAGTTGAGCTTGCGACCGTGGCGATCCTCCACCGGCTCTACAGCGCACCTGAGAACAAGGACACCTTGCGCAACACGCTTGGGGTCGATCAGGCTGCGTTCACCGCATCCGTCCAGATCGGAAGCGAGGCTGGCCTCATAACTGATCAGAGGGCAAGGGGGCGCGACATTCTCGCAAGCCCCCTCTACTTCAGCGGCAACCTTCAGAGCTTCATCGACGTCGCCGCGCGCGGGGACACTCCGAATGTTCACCATGTGATGAAGCTCGTGAAGCAGCACCAGGGGATGCCGCTATCAACGATTGTCAAAGACAAGCGGATTTCCGAAACCAGCATAAGCCCCGAGCAAGCCGAGCTGGTACGGGCGCTTGCAGCGGAAGGCATTATCAAACCGCCATCCATTACGCGCCCCAATGGGGCGCTCGAACAGTTCGTCTTCACGCCGGCCCCGGGAAAAACGCGAATGAGCGCGGCCAATCGTGAGATTTATGAGAAAGGCATGGCCCTCGCCGCCGCCGTGAGGAAGGGCCAGATGCTACCTGAAGCGATCCGCATCCGGTCGCCACAAGCCCTTCTCAACAAGCTGGCCGACCAGAAGTGGATCGGCGCGAACACGGAGGCAGCTCACCAATACCGCAACTTGGCGGTGCTTGGCCTCGGGCGCTTGGAACACCGAGGGGGCGGCTTCTACAGATTTCACTTGATCGACGTGCCTGAGAATGCGCAAGCCGTTGCCATTGCGCAGAGTCTGTTAGCGGGCGAAGCACCGGCAGACTTAGAGCAGGACAGTCAGGCGCGCCTGCTGCTTGGCAGGGACGAGACCTACGTGAAGTCGCACCTTTCGTCCGCCAACCTGCGCGCTACGCCCAGGCCTACGATTGTCTCTCAGGAGGCGGCTCGCGAACTCGACGCCTTCATGTTGCAGCTATGATCAAAGATCGCCTCCAGAAAAAGCTTGCAGCCAAGTTCTGCGCCGCTCAGCGGATTGTGCCCTACGCCGAGGTGATCGTGAGATCATCAGCGAGCCTTGAGGACGCCCCGGTCGACATTACCGACGCGGACCTTCTCGGCGTCGAGTACGGACACCGCGGAGTGGAGCGACGCATCCTATTCGACTGCAAGACGGGAAAGATGAGCGCGATCAATCGGGCGCTCTGGGTCGCCGGTTTGAAGTCATATATGGAAGCCGACGAAGCATATCTCATCCTGAAGAAGGACGCGCCCTATAGCCATAGGCTCGCATCCAGCTCTATGGATGTTCACATACATTCTGAGGCAAATTTTTCGAAGTTCGCCGGGAGCATGTCTCCCGACTTCAACTATGACTGCACATACTTGGACGATATGAATGTCTGGGAAGCCTTTCCCGACCTCATGAATGATCACCCACGGCTGCGCGATATTATCTTTTTCTCTAACACCGTTTCCGCCACGGAGAAAAGCGGCGCTAAGGGCATCCGATCCGGGCTCAGCGTCCTACTTAAGTCCAGCCCGGAGCTCGACCCAAGAAAACAGAAGCACTTCTTTCTTTACGCCAACTTCCTCTCTGCATTCGCGGGCTTTGCTGCCATAACGACCGTCGATATGAGAAACGTATTCCAGTTCGACATGAACAAGGACGATTTTGATAAGACGGCAAGGTACTACATATGGGGCGGGCGAGATAGCTATCAGATGAGGAGAAATCTCAAGGCGTCGCTTGAAAAGTCTGGCACTTCTGAAGGGGTTTCTCTTGAGCTGCCGGAGTGGGCCAAGTTCGTCAATATGTTTCGGGGATTTCTTGACGCACCGGAATTACTTGCTGAAATTCCGTACCTGACCAAAGAAATCGCGTTCAGAATTATGTCCGGCCATAGGCTTGAGACAGACCAGAGGCTCCGAGAGCTGTTCGGGCGGAACAACCGAGCACGGCAATTCATATTCAGCATCAACAGCTATCTTGTTGCCGCCGGACGTATGCCGAAGGAAATGCAGCACCTGTACGAGGAGGCTGTGAACGCGATGTTGAGTGGCTCGCCAAGCGCAACCCCTCCGAACGTACCCAGTCACCAGGGACAACTCATCTAGGTGAGATCGTGGGTTGCGCGCACAGTGGCTGTCCACACGACGAGAGCGAGCCCTCTCGGTTGGGGCGATCCGCGGTTCTGATGTTCACGGCAGACGAGGTGAACGCCAGAGCCAAGGCACCTTTCTCTTCGTGAAACAGCATCATAATAGCGCGGAGCCGTCGCTGCGCGCTGGTTGGCGCTAGCGACTGTTCCGGGGGATGTAATTGAACGCCTCAACGACCTCCTTGCCGTCAGCGTCCACGTCGCGCCAGGCCGCCACGGCGTAGCTGTCCGGCTTCGCGTAGCTCAGGGACTGGAAACGCCACGGACACATTTCGCGGAAGCGGCTGAAATAGACCCTGATCCGGGCTGCCTCTCCGCGGGCTGGCGAGTGCTTACCCTGGCCGAAAAACGTCTGAAGCGGGTTTGGATTATATTTCGGCTTTAGGCGCGCATGAGGTAGCGCGAGGACAAAGATCGATTTCAGATCGCGGAAAGCACCCGGCCTTGTCGGCTTGTTCTCGTAGTAGAAGTGCACAAGGATGGACGTGGAGATGGCACCCAATGTCACGCCGCCGTCGAACTCGATGTCCAGATGCGGCAAGACGCCAGCGCTTAGCGTGTGCACGTTGCCCTTGCTGTCCTGGAACTCAGCGTCCATGGGCAACTGTGATCGCTGCAATGTATCACGGTTGTTCTCGGTGGATGCTTTAGCATCCACAAGTAGGGCCTGGGGTATCAATCCGAATGGGGTGGGAAACCAGCGCACACGCTTATAGTCGATGAACCCAGCGTAGCGCTTATTAATCGGGTACAACTCGGCCACTTCTAAAGCATACTGAAGGATGTCTTCCGCTAGGACGATTACCTCAGTCTCGCTCTCGGCCTCGGTAGAGTCGAAAATCTGCTTCGCTTCCCACGAGTACTCTTGAAGGGCCTGCACGATCACGCGCAGAGTCGCCTTCTCAAGCTGCTCGATCTGGAATGGCGTAAGTTCGCGATAGTCCTGGTTCACCTCGCCGAGCCTAGGCCGACTCCGGCTGAAGGCAAACGCCTACTCTGCTGCGAAGCTCTCAGGGCAGGCGTCACTGAGCCGGGCATTGGCTACTTCTATGTAGTCTTCGGCAATGTCGATCCCGACGAAGCGCCCCCCTAGCGCCAATGCGGCGGCGCCAGTTGTCCCAGAACCCATGAAGGGGTCTAGGCAAATGCCGCCGGACGGCAACGTGGCCTTAAGGCACCACTCCGCAAGCCGGTATGGCATCGTGGCAAGGTGCCCTGTTTCATTGGGACCAATCCCAATTGAGCGAACGTCGCCGGGGTTCCGGCCCTTGGGGTGATTGCGGAAGGCGTTGTCGCCAACCTCGACGGTCATAGCCTCGTCGTAGCTGCTGTCGAGGTCGAGGATCGACTTGAGTTCAAGCCACGTCTCGTGCGGGGGTAAGCGCGATCCTATTCGGTCTGTGCGGAGGTAGTGCCGGGTGCGCTCAAAAGGTTGTCCAAGCGCATCAGCGACGTCCTGGATCGACATCCCCTTTCGCTTCATCGCGGCCTTCATGTATGCGGCGAGTTCAACAGCCTCCGGTGCGTTCGGACGCCGCTCGATCTCCTTAAGCCCATCGATGTTTGCTCGATGCCGCGGTGAGTTCAGCCATTTCCGAAGGTGATCCTCACCCTTAGTGAAGCCGCGGTTTTCCCCGTTTTCTGCGCGCCGTCGCTCGACGCCATCATCTGTCTTGTGAGGCTCGCGGATCGCGTCGAGGTCGAAGAAGTAGCGCTCAGCTTTGGTGACCAGGAATACAGGTTCCCAGTGGTTCGCCAAACGGTCTGTCGCACTGATCGGCATCCCGTTAGGCTTATGCCAAACGACGGTATTTCGAACCCACCAGCCCCGCTCTTCGAGGGCAATAGCGACGCGAAATGGCACGAGTGCAAGCTGCTTGTTTCGCTTCCAGCCTCGACGGGGAGGGAGGCCATTCACCGTCCCCACGCCGCTCAGGTACTTGTCGCCAATGTTGAGCCAAACGCTGCCGCTGTCCTTGAGGACGCGATGCATCTCGTCAAACACCTCGACAATACTGCGGACGTAGCCATCTAGGTCGCTTTCCAGGCCGATCTGCCCCTCAACGCCGTAGTCACGCACGGCCCAATAGGGCGGTGACGTCACGCAGGTGTCGATGCTCGCCTTTGGCAGGAGCTTGAGCGCGGACCGTGCGTCCCCCTGAAAGAGTGCGTGTGACCGCGCAGGGACAGTCGCTTGCTTCCCAATTTGTGACCAGATCGACGGGGCCATGGCTACCTGACAGCGACTCACAAGCCGGACCTTAGCAGTCCATAGATGGGAACAAAGGGGAAACCGACATTAATTCTGCGCTAGCGTTCTTTTGCTCTCAGCGCTTCACCGCTAGGCCGCTCAAATCCAAACCAGGATAGGTAACCTTCTGGACCTCGGCGTTGAGCGCGCCGACGTCCTGGTCCCCATACGCTTCGTGCGTCTCCCCAGGATCGTGGCCGACGATAGCCATCCGGAGAAGCGGCTCGACCCGCGCAGCCCGAAGGCGTGTGATGAACGTGTGTCGGAAGCTGTGAAAGACGACCGGTGCGTCCTTGCCCAGCGCTCGGTCAATGAGATCGTTGAAGAACTTGGACGGAATGTCAGAGAGATAGCCGCGAGCACCCGGACGTAGGTCAGGGAACAACCGTTCCGAGCCTTCGGCGCGAAGTCGCTCAAGGTGCTCCAAGATCCCAAGCTCGATGAGCGACGCATGGATCGGGACGCGCCGGACACCCGCTCGCGTCTTGACGCTCTTGTTGGGCGCATCCGGGCGGACATGGAAAAATCGGACGTCGCCTTCCGCTTCGAAGTCGCGGATGCGAAGCCCACAAATCTCGTTGAGGCGCGCGCCGCTGAACATCGCGATCAGCGGAACCCAGAACCTCCAGTCGGCGATCCTCACCTCTCCCGGGTTATAGAGCGGCTTCCCGCACTCCCCCTTGGCGCCGGTGAATAGGGGTTGGCTGAACAGGGCGTTCAGTTGCTCGCTGGTGAAGACCGCGCGCTCGCGCTTAGCCACGGAAGTTCGGACCTTCGGAGGCCGGATGTTCGCGAAGGGGTTCTCGGTGATCTTCCCGGTCGAACGAGCCCATTCGAAAAGGCTTCGGAGGGGATTGATGTAGTTCCCGCCGATGGTGGTGGGGCTCAGCAGCCGTTCCTCCTCGACCTCCCGCGCTCGCGCAATGCACTCTCGAACCGACAGAAGCCGGTACTCCGGGCGGGTGGACGCACTAGACGGCATGGTGCTCAAGGCTAGGCGATAGTCGCCTGCCAGGGCGGGTGTGATTTCTCGGAGCGGCTTGTCGCTCTCCAGCCACCCCCGAAAGATACGAAAGGCGGCTTCAAATTCACCAACTCTCCCCTCCGACAAGCCCTCGCGTCGCACCTCAGCCAGGTACTCGCGCTCTGCCCAGGAGAAGGTCTCACCCACCGGCTTGGGCTCAGGTTCGACAGGTGCGGGACGCACCACGCCGGACAAGTTGAGCTTCGAGAGAAGGTCTTGCGCTGGATCGTCATCCAGCCGCGGACGCCATCCGGCTGCGTCGCGCTTCTGCACAGCGTCCCAGAGGTCCCGATGGGCCTTCAGCATCAACAGTGTCGCGCTCTCGAAAGTCGCGCTGAATACGTCCACCGGGAGGGCGTAGCGGGCGAAGAGGGCTTTCACGTGCTCTTCCGCGACGCTCTCCTCCTCGCGCTTGTGACGCTCGGCGGCGTCCGCAAAGAGCTTCTCCTGCGCTTCTCGCGCAAGAGCGAGGTCAGAGACGTCCTTCCGGAGATACTCTCCAGCCTCCAGGGAGCCGAAAGGGTCCGTGACATCGTCCGTGGCGGAGAGATCGTCGTAGGTGATGCGACGGAGGATGGTGTCCGGCTTCCATGCGGGCTCAGAACGCAGCACCACGCCTGCGAAAAGCTCACCTTCCGGGGCGTCCCGACGATACGCATCCTCGTCCAGTTCCGCCTTGAGCCAGCGGTCGATCAACGCCTGCACCTCGGCGCAATCCACACGCTCGATGCTCGTCCAATCGACCTTGTCGAACTCCCACTTCATAAGGTGCTCCAGATCGCTCCAGAGCCTCTCGGTCAAGAGGAGCAAAGTCGCAGCACGCCTGCGCGCGGTGGTCGGATGTGAGGTTCTGAGAGACCGCCACAGTTCCGCACGGGCGACCAATGCGCGTAGGCGGTGCGGCACGGCGACCCGAAAGTAGAAGGTCGAGCCACGTCGGACGACGTTCGTCGTAAGCGACATCGTAACAGCCTGTCGTAACAGCGCTGCTCCGACGCATCGGTAAGGGACGGAAAAGCCCAAGCCATTGAACGGCTTGGAAGGTTCCTGGTGGAGCCGAGGGGAGTCGAACCCCTGACCTCCTCATTGCGAACGAGGCGCTCTACCAACTGAGCTACGGCCCCAGGAAGGCGCCGGAATAAGGCGATTGGCGGGGGTCGTGTCAAGCGCGCCGTTCCAGCGTCGTCCCAACCCTCGCCTTGCCTGCGGCCAAAAGCCCGCTAAACCGGTGGCATGGCCAGCTTTCTCTACTTCATCGTCGGCAGCCTGCTCGAGCTGCTGATCTGGGCGATCATCATCAGCGCGGTGCTGAGCTGGCTGGTGGCGTTCAACGTCATCAACCTGCGGAACAACTTCGTCTATGCGGTCACCCGCTTCCTCGACGCGGTGACCCGGCCGGTCCTGGCGCCGTTCCAGAAGATCATCCCGCCGCTGGGCGGCGTGGACATCAGCCCGATCGTCGCGATCCTGGTGCTGCAGGGGATCAAGATCTACCTGCTGCCGCTGATCTTCCGGCCGCTGCAGGGAGTCCTGGGCTGAGCCTCAGGCTCGCCGTCCGGGTGACGCCGAAGGGCGGCCGCGACGCCATCGACGGCTGGGGCGCGGACGAGGCCGGCCGCCCCCTCCTGAAGGTGCGGGTCAGCGCCGCCCCCGCCGACGGAGCCGCCAACGCCGCCGTCGTCGCCCTGCTGGCCAAAGCCCTGAAGGTGCCGAAGTCCGCCGTCCGCATCGCCGCCGGCGAGACCGCCCGGATCAAGCGCCTGGAGATCGACGGCGCGAGCGAGGCCGACGCGGCCCGCGCCTTCGGAGCGCCGCCCTAGGGGTCGGGGTCCTGGGATCGGCGCCCCGGATCGCCCGCCTGGGCCGATATTTTCTGCGACCCGCCGGAACTTGTCATTTGAGAACAGGTTATCTGGCGGACCGTCCAACGACTTGCCTGTCGGACCAAGGGCGGTCCCGATCGGCCCGGCCCACACCCCTGGCATCCCCCCGACCGCGGCCGGGCCGATCGCCCCCTCACACCCCCTCCCGCGCGGGCCCCGGAACGGCCGCCCGCCTCGCCTGTTCTCCTCCTGAACCCGAGAGGAGACGAGACATGGCCCGCCCCGGCGACCGCGACACGCCCCACGACAACCGCAGCGAAGGCGGCCAGGCCACCCGGGAGACCGGCGGCGGCTACTCCGGACCGCCCGGCTATGGGCGCGGCTACGGCCGCGACTTCGGCGGCGGAGGACTCAACCAGGGCTTCGACGGCAGCTGGGGCCAGGGGTACGGCGGCAGCGTCGCCCCCACCGACTACCGCGAAGGTTTCGGCGGCGAGGCCTACGGCGGCGGCATGAGCGGCGACGACTACCAGCGCAGCTTCGGCGGCCGAGGAGAGGACTTCGGGGCCGACGACCGCACCTGGATCGACCGGCGGGCCGACGAGCGTTCGGCGCCCGACAGCGGCCCCCACAGCGGCAAAGGGCCCAAGGGCTGGGCGCGCACCGACGGCCGCGTGCGCGAGCAGGTGTGCGAGCGGCTGATGGAGGACCGGCTGCTCGACGCCCGCGAAGTGGAGGTGGCGGTCGAGGGCGGGGTGGTCACCCTGCGCGGCGAGGTTCCCGGCGCGTCGGATCCGCAGCTGGCCGAGATGCTGACCCGCGAGACGCCGGGCGTGCGGGAGGTCCGCAACGAGATCGTCCACCGCCCCGGCCCCAGGCGGCCGCTCTGAGGCTGGCGCCGGCGGGGGCCCGGCGCCTATCTTCCCGTCATGTCCACAGCCGACCTCTCCAGGATGATCGCCGAGGCCCGGCGCATGGTGGTGTTCACCGGCGCGGGGATCTCGACCGAGTCCGGCATCCCGGATTTCCGCAGCCCCGGCGGCGTCTGGAGCCGGATGAAGCCCATCTACTTCCAGGAGTTCGTGGCCAGCGAGGAGAAGAGGCGCGAGGCCTGGGAGCGGGCGTTCTCGGGCCGCGCCGGGTGGGTGGGCCGGGAGCCGAACGCCGGACATTACGCCGTCGCCCGGCTGGTGACCCTGGGCAAGGCCTCCAGCGTCATCACCCAGAACGTCGACAACCTGCACCAGGCCTCGGGCGTGCCGGCCGAGAAGGTGATCGAGCTGCACGGCAACGCCAGCTACGCCACGTGCCTGGAGTGCGGCGAGCGCCATGAGCTGGATGAGCTGAAGGGGCTGTACCAGGCGACCGGCGACCTGCCCGCCTGCCGCGCCTGCGGGGGTCTCGTGAAGACCGCGACCATCTCGTTCGGCCAGCCGATGCCGGAAGGTCCGATGCAGCGCGCCGAGGCCGAGACCCTGGCCTGCGACCTGTTCCTGGTCCTCGGCTCCTCGCTGGTGGTCTATCCGGCGGCGGGGTTCCCGATCATGGCCAAGCGCCACGGGGCAAGGCTGGTCATCGTCAACCGCGAGCCCACCGAGCTCGACCCCTACGCGGACCTCGTCCTGCACGACGAGATCGGTCCGGTGATGACGGCGGCGGCAGCGACGGACTAACAGGGCCGCTTCGGCGGATTCGTCACACCCTCGCCTTGATCGGCGGGTTATGCGCTGCGCCAGTTCATCCAGCGGAGTTCCCCATCTTGATCCTTCGACCCGTGGCGCTGGGCGCCGTCCTGCTTCTCGCCGCCTGCAGCTCGGGCGGCGACTCGGCCAGCTCCAGCGATCCCTACGCCGGCCTCGACGCCCAGGTGCTGTCCTGGCGCACCGACATCGAGACGAACCACCCGGCGTGCGCCACCAAGGTCGAGGGCAAGGGCTGCGAGGGCTTCGAGGTCACGTGCAAGGGCGCCCAGGAGCTCTCGGCCGAGGAGCAGGCGCAGGGGATCACGGCCCAGGTGGTGGCGGCCATGCGCTTCTCCGGCCGCAACGCCGACGGCAGCACGGGCAAGCCCGGCTCGGCGTTCGCCGAGTTCTCCAAGACCGGCGACGCGTGGACCCGGGCCGAGACCCGGCCGGTCAACCTGACGACCTGCGCCCCGTTCTAGGCGCCGCTCAGGACCCTACTGGCGCGGCGGCCGCCCGCAGGGCTAAGCTGCCGCCGCTTGCCGGTCCCACCACAGCGGAGCCCGGATGGTCCGGATCCTCAGGCGCCTGCGGGGCGCTGCGACCTTCCGAGAGCTGGGGCCCGGCCTCGTCACGGGCGCGGCCGACGACGATCCCAGCGGCATAGCCACCTACAGCCAGGCCGGGGCCCAGTTCGGCTACGGCCTGCTGTGGACCACCGTGATCACCTATCCGCTGATGACCGCGGTGCAGCTGGTCAGCGCCCGCATCGGCCGGGTGACCGGTCATGGCCTGGCGCAGAACATGGCCCAGGTCCTGCCGAGGCCCCTGGTGTTCGGGCTCGTCTGCCTGCTGTTCGTCGCCAACACCATCAACATCGGCGCGGACCTGGCCGCCATGGGCGCGGCGGCCGAGCTGGTCGTCGGCTGGGGCGGCCAGCTCTTCACGGTGGCGTTCGCGCTGCTGTCGCTGGGCCTGCAGCTGTTCGTGCCCTACGTCCGCTATGCGCGGTTCCTGAAGTGGCTGACGCTGGTGCTGCTGAGCTATGTCGCCGTCGTGCTGGTGGTGAACATCGACTGGCCGCGGGCGCTGACCGCGATCGTCGTCCCCCGGTTCGAGGCCAGCCGCGAGGCGCTGATGATGATCGTCGCCGTCTTCGGCACCACGATCAGCCCCTATCTCTTCTTCTGGCAGAGCAGCCAGGAGGTGGAGGAGATCCGCAACCACGCCGGCGCGCAGCCGCTGCTCGAGGCCCCGCGCCAGGCCCCCCGCGAACTGCACCGCATCCGGGTGGACACCTTCTTCGGCATGGCGGTCTCGAACCTCGTGGCGCTCGCGATCATGCTGAGCGCGGCGGCGACGCTGCATGCGGCCGGCCGCACCGACATCCGCACCTCCGCCGAGGCGGCCGAGGCGTTGCGGCCGGTGGCGGGCGAGTTCGCCTTCGCCCTGTTCAGCCTGGGGATCGTGGGCACCGGCCTGCTGGCGGTGCCGGTCCTGGCCGGCTCGGCGGCCTACGCCTTCGGCGAATCGCGGGGCTGGAAGTGCGGGCTGGAGAACAAGCCCTGGGAGGCGGTGGGCTTCTACGCCGTCATCGGCGCGGCGACGCTGCTGGGGCTCGGCATCGGCTTCTCGCCCATGCCGCCGCTCCGGGCCCTGTTCTGGAGCGCGGTGATCAACGGAATCGTCGCCGTGCCGATCATGGCCGCCATGATGTGGGTCGCCAGCCGCCGCGACCGGATGGGACGGTTCCGGGCCAGCCCCGCGGTCCTGACCCTCGGCTGGACCGCCACCGCCGTCATGGGGATCGCGGTCGTGGCCATGGCCCTCGCAGGCTAGACCGCCATCTTGCATCCGGCCGCCGGGCGCCGCAGACACGCCGCCGCGCGAGGGGGCGGGCAGCATGAGTCGGATCGTCTATCTGGGATTTCCGACCGGCGCCGTCTCGGGCGGCCAGAAGGTGATCCTGCGCCATGTGGAGGCCCTGCGGGAGCTCGGCTTCGACGCGGTGTACTGGCGCCGCGCCGACAACGTCCTGCCGACCTGGCTCGATCACAAGGCCCCCGTCGAGGCCGACACGCCCTTCCGGCCCGACGACATCCTCGTCCTGCCCACCGACGCGCCCAACGCCATGGAGGCGGTCGCCACCCGCCTGCCGAACCGGGCGCTGCTGTTCTGCCAGAACCAGTACTCGCTGCTGAACATCGGCCTGGCGCCGGCCAACCGCTTCCCCGCCGAGCGGGCGCCCGACTTCATCGTCCCGGGGCCGCTGATCGCCCGTTCGATCCAGCGGCTGTTCCCGCGGGCGCGGGTCGAGGTGATCCCGTGCTTCGCCGACGAGCGGATCTTCGTCCCCGGCGCCGAGCGGCGGCACGCCGTCGCCACCGTGCCGCGCAAGCGGCCCGGCGAGATGAACATGGTCCGCAACTACCTGCGGCAGGTCCACCCGCGCCACGCCGAGCTCCCCTGGATCCCGATCGAGGGCGCTACGGAGGCGCAGATCGCGGGGATCTTCGGCGCCAGCACCCTGTGCCTGAGCCTCAGCCGGTTCGAATCGGTGGGCATGACCCCGCTGGAGGCCATGGCCTGCGGCTGCGTCGTGGCGGGCTTCACCGGCATCGGCGGCTGGGACTTCGCCACGCCGCAGAACGGCTTCTGGGCGCCCGAGGACGACGTCGAAGCGGCGGGCGAGGCCCTGGCCCGCGCCGCCGACCTGGTGCTGACCGGGGGCCCCGCCCTCTCCAGCATGCTCGAGGCCGGCCGCGCCACGGCCGAGCAATGGTCCTACGCCCGGTTCCGCACGGCGCTGGAGGAGGTGTGGATGCGTCTGGCGCCCGAGGCGCGCCTCAGGGACGGCCCGCTGGATTGAGCGGGCGACGAAGATCGTCGATGCCGGGCTGAAATGGTGCCGCCTGCGTGACTCGAACACGCGACCTACGCATTACGAATGCGCCGCTCTACCGGCTGAGCTAAGGCGGCCCAAAGGGCGTTTCCCCGGCGAACGGGTCAGGCCCGGCCGCGAGGGAGCGCCTATTTAGCGGCTCGCAGACCGTTCGCCAAGCGTCTGCGGACGCGGGCCCGGTCCAGCCCTCGCCAAGCGGTCCCCGCCGAGGGGAAACGCCGCCCGGCCGGCGGCGGTAGGGCCAGGTAGGACCAGGCCCGCGCGAGACGCGGGGCTGCCCCACCGCAGCCGCGACACGTCCGGCGCCGACGCTTCCGCGGCCGGGGGCGCCGGCGGCGTGGGCCGCCGGCCTCGCTGCAGCCGATTTGGTTGCGGCGGTTTGTCCAAACCACGCGCCGCGGCAGATCACCGGGCGGCCGGCGGCTGGATCAGCCGAGCGGTAGGGCCGCGGTAGCGCCGGAAAACACGCGAACATTCCGGCCGCGACGACTTCCGCCACGCCGGCGCAACGCGGTTCAAAATTCAAACTATCACAGCAATAGTAAATCGTAGGCGCGCGTCATTTGGTATTACTGGAGACGTAGACGGTCACAATACTCATAGTAATACCGCTACGTGGCGATATACAGCGCCTTTGGCATTCGTCTATATTATGTGCATTTGTGTCGTTTAACTGTCATTTAAGTTGCAGGGCACATCCCTACTTGCCTCAGCCCGAGGGGGGCAAGGAAAGATATGCGACGAAATCACATAAATACTTACACATCTTGCGCGCTTCTGGTCGCTGCGACCGGCGTGCTCGCCGCGCCCGGCGCAGCCTTCGCCGATCCCGCCAAGGATCTGCAGGTCGCCGGCCGCGCGCTGACCTTCCTGGAGAACGGGCCCACGGGCCGTGCGACCCTGGGGGTGGTGTTCGATCCGTCCAAGCCGGCCTCCGTGGCCGAGAAGGACGCGGTCATGGCTGCGATCGGCGGCGGCTACAGCGCCGGCACGGTGACCCTGGTCGGCAAGCCGGTCGAGGCCGGCGGCGTCGCCGGGGCCTCGGGCGTGAACGCGCTCTACGTGACGAAGGGCGTGAACTACGCCGCCGTCGGGGCCGCGGCCAAGGCCAAGAAGCTGGTCACCATCGGCTCGGATCCCGCCTGCGTGGGTTCGGGCGCCTGCGTGATGGGCGTGACGACCACTCCGAAGGTCGAGATCACCGTGAACCGTTCAGCCGCCGCTTCGGTGGGCGCCGCCTTCAAGGCCGCCTTCCGGATGATGATCAAAGAAATCTGAGCGGCCCGAGAAAGTTGAAGAATATGAACAAGATCCTTCTGGCCGCCGGCGTCGCCGGGCTGGCCCTCGCGGCCGCCCAGACGGCGAGCGCGCAATCCATCGACTACGGCTCCCTGCAGGCGCTGTTCAACGAGCCGGTCACCACCAGCGCCACGGGTTCGCCCCAGCGCTCGACGCGGGTGCCGGTGGACATGGACATCATCAGCGCCGAGGACATCGAGCGTTCGGGCGCCGTCGACCTGCCGACGATCCTGTCGCGCGTGGCCGGCGTCGACGTGCTGGCGTGGAGCGCCGACACCGCCGACGTGGGCGTCCGCGGCTACAACCAGGCCATGTCGGCCCGCCTGCTGGTGCTGATCAACGGCCGCCAGAGCTACCTCGACCACTACGGCTTCACCAACTGGGCCACCCTGCCGGTGCGCCTTGAGGAGATCCGCCAGATCGAGGTCGTGAAGGGCCCCAACGCCGCGCTCTTCGGCTTCAACGCCGTCGGCGGCGTGGTGAACATCATCACCTACAACCCGAAGTTCGACGACACGGACTTCATCACCGTCCGCGGCGGGACCGAGGACTACGCCGAAGCCTCGGTCGGCCAGACCGTGAAGCTGGGCGAGCAGTTCAGCGCCCGCGTGACCGGCGGCTACAGCCGTCAGGACCAGTGGCGGAATTCGGTCGGCGTCGCCGACCGCCTCATCCCGAACCCGGAACGGGCGACCCTGAACGTCGACACCGTCACCCAGCTGGCCGACAAGGTCGAGCTGCGCGTGGAAGGCGGCTGGACCCACAACCGCCAGGCCGGCTTCATCTCGACCTACTCCTACGGCCCGTCGAAGTACCTGACCGAGTCGCTCAAGGCCGCCCTGACCTGGGAATCCAAGGCCGGTCTGATCCAGGCCACCGCCTACCAGAACAACCTCACGGCCAAGAGCGAGATCGCCAGCATCGACACCCGCTGGGAGAACAAGATCCAGGTCTTCAACGTCCAGGATCTGTTCAAGGTCGGCGCGAACCACACCTTCCGCGTCGCGGGCGAATACCGGCGGAACGAAACGCCGACCACGCCCGGCCACACCGCCAAGATCAAGTACGACGTGCTCTCGGCCTCGGGCATGTGGAACTGGCAGGTCACCGAGAAGTTCGCGCTGACCACCGCGATCCGCCACGACAAGCTCAGCCTCGAGCGTGAAGGCGACCTGGCTCCCGGCCTGCCGAACCAGAACGCGGCGCTGTGGGACCGCACGATCAAGGAGACCACCTACAACGTGGGCGCGGTCTTCACCCCCACCGACGCCGACACCTTCCGGGCGACCTACGCCCGCGGCGTGCAGCTGCCGACCCTGGTCGACCTGGGCGCCCTGCAACTGGTCATCCCGGCCGCGCCGGGCGTGAACATCGCCTACGTCGGCAACCCGGGGCTGGAGCCGACCGTCGTGACCAACTTCGGCGTCGGCTACGACCGCGACCTGCCGCAGATCCGCGGCCGGGCCGGCATCCGGTTCTTCGTCCAGAAGAGCGAGGACATCAAAGGCCAGCCGAACTCGGCGCAGCTCGACGTCATGCCGACCGCCACGTCGCTGCCGGGCTTCTCCTACCGCAACATCGGCGACTCGAAGCTGAAGGGCGTCGAGGTGCTCGCCAGCGGCAAGTACGCCAACGGCATGCACTGGAACGCCAACTACACCTACACGGACGTCGAGGACGACACCCTGGCGGCCTTCGATGCGGCGACGCGCTATGCGGCCTACGAGCTGAGCACGCCGAAGCACCGGGCCAACCTGAATGTCGGCTGGACCAATGAGACTTGGACCGTCGACGGCTTCGTCCGCTACGAGGGTTCGAAGGACCTCTACTACGCCGCCGCGGTGCGCCCGGTGGACTCCTTCGTGAGCCTCGCCGGCCGCGTCGCCCGCGAATTCGACGGCGGCGTCACGGTCGCGGTCAGCGGCCAGAACCTGCTCAGCGAGCGTCAGCAGCAGACGAGCGGCCTGAAGGCCGAGCGCCGGCTGTTCCTGTCGGTCGCCAAGGCCTGGTGATCCCGAGCGGCCCCGCCCTGCGGCGGGGCCGCTTTCCCCTTCCTGGGAGACTACCCATGAAAATGCCCCGCTTCAGCGGCCTGTCCCTCGTCGTGAAGATGGCGGTCGCCCCCGCGGTCGCCGTGCTTGTCCTGGCGCTCGTCTCGGGCGGCGCCTTCTACAGCCAGCACCAGCAGGCCCAGGCGCTCGACCGCATCGTCAAGCACGACATGGCGGCCAGCCTGCGTGTGGCGGCGATCTCCAACCGCATCACCGCGGCCCACCTGCAGATCTACCAGGCGATGACCAGCCAGGCCGGCGCCGTCGCCGGCGGCCCTTCGGACGCGCCCGAGCGGCTGCAGGCCCTCATGGGCGAAGTGGACGCCATCAAGGCGGAGATCGAGACGCTGAAGAAGGACCTGCCGAAGGCGCAGCAGGCGCGCTTCGACCAGGTGACCAAGGACCTTGCCGACTACCGCGGCGGGATCGAGGTGGTCGGCTCGATGCTGGGCGTCGACTTCGCCACCGCGGTGGCGTTCGTCCAGCCCTTCGAGGAACACTATGCGCGGATGACCGACACGCTCGCCCAGGCGCGCAACGTCGTGCAGGCCGACGCGGACCGGCGGGCGAAGGAAAGCGCCGCCCAGGCGGCGATGACCGGCAAGATCGTCATGGGCGGCTCGCTGCTGACCCTGCTGGCGGTGGCCTGGCTTTCGGCGGCGGTCATCATGGGCGTGCGGCGCGGCATCCGCGGCATCGCCCAGGGGACCGAGGCGCTGGCGGGCGGCGACCACGACGTCGACCTCGAGCCGCTGCAGCGCGGCGACGAACTCGGCGCGATCGTGCGCGGCCTCGGCGTCTTCAAGGAAAACCTCCAGCGCATGGACGCCATGCGCAAGGAGCAGGAGGAGAGCCGGGCGCGGGAAGCGGCCATGCGCGAGCAGGTCGAGGCCGAACGCGCCAAGACCCAGGAAGCCCAGGTCGCGGTCGTGCATGCGCTGGCCGAAGGCCTGGCGCGGCTCTCGCAGGGCGACCTGAAGCACCGACTCGCCACCCCGTTCACCGCCGAGTACGAGCAACTGCGCACCGACTTCAACGGCGCCGTGGCCAAGCTCGAGGACGCCATGAAGGTGATCGCGGCCAACGCCGGCCAGATCAACATCGGCGCCGACCAGATCGCCAATGCGTCCGACGACCTGTCCAAGCGCACCGAGCAGCAGGCGGCCAGCCTGGAAGAGACCGCCGCGGCGCTCGACCAGATCACCGCCACGGTCCGCAAGACCGCCGAGGGGGCCAGCCACGCCCGCGACGTGGTCGCCGCCGCCAGGGACGACGGCGAGCGCTCGGGCGAGGTGGTCCGAAACGCCGTGGCCGCCATGAACGAGATCGAGAAGTCCTCGGGCGAGATCAGCCAGATCATCGGCGTCATCGACGAGATCGCCTTCCAGACCAACCTGCTGGCCCTGAACGCGGGGGTGGAAGCCGCCCGCGCCGGCGACGCCGGCAAGGGCTTCGCGGTCGTCGCTTCCGAGGTTCGGGCCCTGGCCCAGCGCTCGGCCGACGCGGCCAAGGAGATCAAGACCCTGATCTCGGCGTCCACCCAGCAGGTGGGGCAGGGCGTCACCCTCGTCGGCGAGGCGGGCGAGGCCCTGAACCGGATCGTCTCGAAGGTCACCGAGATCAACAGCGTCGTCTC
>Ga0268287_100146_pt1 | contig 47112 bp, 40 predicted proteins | sample MetcocultureR3M_FD_191348 | JGI IMG/M metagenome (GOLD analysis project Ga0268287, IMG submission 191348) | Soil microbial communities from Anza Borrego Desert, Southern California, United States - Methanotrophic co-culture R3-M | ecosystem: Environmental > Terrestrial > Soil > Desert | place... | reverse complement strand
CAGCACCCGGGCCTTGGGCGTGTAGACCACCGCCCCGCCGAGGTAGTAGGCGCTGGCGCCGGCCACGCTCAGCAGCGCCGCCGAGACCAGCCCGCCCGAGGAGCTCTCGTTGACGGCCACCCGCTCGCCGCGGGCCTTGAGCCGATCGCCCACCTCGGCCGCCAGCCGTTCCAGCTCTTCCACCCGCGTTCCCTCCCCCTGCCTCTCGACGTACCGCGTCTTCGGCGGCCATGATGGCCCGATTGAAGACACAAGAGCATACTGCGGGAGGATTTCGATGGACGCCCAATCCCAGTGGACGGGCCTGGACGCGGGCCGCCTGGAGCGGATCACCGACCACATCGAGCGCAACTACATAGAGCCGGGCAAGATCGCCGGCTGCCAGGTGAGCGTCGCCCGGCACGGCCACCTCGCCTACTTCCGCTCGTTCGGGCTGATGGACCGCGAGCGGAACAGGCCCACGCGCGACGACACCATCTACCGCATCTATTCGATGACGAAGCCGATCACCTCGGTCGCGCTGATGACGCTCTACGAGCAGGGCCATTTCCAGCTCAACGATCCGGTCAGCCGCTTCGTCCCCTCGTGGAAGGACCATCGCGTCTGGACCGCGGGCGAGGGCGATACGATGTCCACCGAGCCCGCGCACCGGCCGGTCAGCTTCCGCGACGTGCTGACCCACATGGCTGGCTTCACCTACGGCGGCGGCCTGCCGGGCGTGGGCGTCCAGCACCCGATCGACCACATCTACCGCGGGCTGAAGGTCCGCTCGTTCGGCAGCCAGGACAGCATGCAGGTCTTCCTGGACAAGCTTGGCCAGGTGCCGCTGCGCTACCAGCCGGGCACGGCCTGGATGTACTCTCTGGCGACCGACGTGTGCGGGGCGCTGGTCGAGATCATCTCGGGCAAGCCGTTCGCCGAGTACCTGCAGGAGACGATCTTCGAGCCGCTGGGGATGAAGGACACCGCCTTCTTCGTGCCCCCGGAGAAGCAGGACCGCTTCGCCGCCAACTACCAGCGGATGCCCGACAAGACGCTGAAGCTGATCGACGATCCCGAGACCAGCCACTACCTCGCCGATCCGGGGTTCAAGTCGGGGGGCGGCGGGCTCGTGGGGACCAGCGCCGACTACCTGCGCTTCTGCGAGATGCTGCGCCGGGGCGGCGAGCTGGACGGCCAGCGGGTGATTGGCCCGCGCACCCTCGAGCTGATGCACATGAACCACCTGCCCGGCGGCCAGGACCTGACCCAGGTGGCGCTCGGCACGTTCTCCGAGACCGCCAACGAGGGCGTGGGCTTCGGCCTCGGCTTCGCCTCCACCCAGGGCCAGGTGCAAACCGGAACGCTCGGCGCCGGCGACTACTACTGGGGCGGCGCGGCCTCGACGATCTTCTGGGTCGACCCGAAGGAGGACCTCTGCGTCGTCTTCATGACCCAGCTGATGCCCTCGGGGACCTTCAACTTCCGCGGCCAGCTGAAGAGCATCGTGTACAGCTCGATCATCGACTAGGCGGCCGGGCGGGGGTATAGCCCCCGCCATGCCCATGGCCCTCGAAGACTTGGAAGCCGCACTGCGCGAAGGCTTCCCCGACGCCGACATCCAGATCCAGGACCTGGCCGGCGACGGCGACCACTACCGCGCCCGCATCGTGTCCAAGGCCTTCGCCGGTCTGCCGCGCGTGCGCCAGCACCAGCTGGTCTACGCCGCGCTGAAGGGCAGGATGGGCGGCGAACTGCACGCGCTGGCGCTCGAGACCTCCGCCCCCGGCTAGCGCGCCGTCCTGACACGCTTGACCCTGAGGGTCCCCGTCCCTAGCTCTTGGCCAGCCAATTTGCGCCGAAAGGGCGAGCTGATGACCGACGCTGCGACCGCCAATCCCGTGCACGAGTGGATCGCCCAGGCGGTGGCCGACCACCCCGTGATCCTGTTCATGAAGGGCGTGCCCGAGCAGCCCCGTTGCGGGTTCTCCGCGGTCGTCGTGCAGATCCTCGACCACCTGGGCGTGGACTTCACGGGCGTCGACGTGCTGCAGAACGAGCAGCTGCGCGACGGCATCAAGACCTACTCGGACTGGCCGACCATCCCGCAGCTCTACGTGAAGGGCGAGTTCGTCGGCGGCTCCGACATCGTCCGCGAGATGTTCCAGTCGGGCGAGCTGAAGACCTTCCTGTCCGAACAGGGCGTCCTCGAAGCGTGACCGCGCTGCTCGAGCCGCCGGAGGGCCGGCAGGTCTTCGGCCTGACGTTCGAGCCCACGCCAGACGATATCGACGAGAACGGCCACGTGAACAACGTGGTCTACCTGCGCTGGGCCCAGGACATGGGCGTTGCGCACTGGAAGAGCCTGGCGCCGCCCGACGCGCAGGCCACGTGGGCGTGGGTCGCCCTGCGCCACGAGATCGACTACCGGCGGGCGCTGCTGCCCGGCGAGACCGCCCAGGGCCGCACCTGGGTCTCGGGCGCGGCCGAGGGGCCGCGGTTCGACCGCTTCATCCGCATCGACGGCCCCGACGGCCAGATGTGCGCCCAGGTCCGCACCACTTGGGTGCTGATCGAGCAGGCCACCGGCCGGCCGCGGCGCGTGCCGCCGTGGATGGTGGAGATGTTCGCCTGAGGGCGTGAACCATAGCGGCGGTCGCGGGTTCGGGTCCCTTAGGGGCTTCCAACAACCTGCGGCCAGTGTCGATCAACACCTTCGTCTCCGATCTCATCGCGCGCCTGGACTGGATGCCGCCCTGGATCCTGGGGCTGGTCGCCATCGCGCTCGCCCTCGCCGCCGCCCTGGGCGCTCACGAGCTGCTGGTCAGGGCCGTGCGCCGGGGCCTGCGCCGCCGCAGCGAGTTCACCCGCTCGCTCGTCATCCGCACGCGGGGGCCGGGCCGGCTCGCGCTGATGTTCCTCGCGGCGAGCTGGGTCGTGCGGGTCACCCCCATCTCGGGACGCGAAGCCGCGCTCATGCAGCACGGGCTGCTGGTCGCCTTCATAATCCTCTGCGGCTGGGTGGTGATGACGGCGCTCGACATCGCCTCGGCGATCTACATGCGTCGCTACCGGGTGGACGTCGCCGACAACCTCCTGGCCCGCAAGCACCTGACCCAGGTTCGGATCCTGCGGCGGGCGCTGGCCGTGTTGGTGATCCTGCTGACCGCCGCCTTCGCCCTGATGACCATTCCGGGGGTCCGGCAGCTTGGGGTCAGCCTGCTCGCGGCCGGCGGCGCGGCCGGCATCATCGTGGGCCTGGCGCTGCAGCCGGTGCTCTCGAACATCATGGCCGGCATCCAGATCGCCCTGACCCAGCCGATCCGCATCGACGACGCCCTGATCGTCGAGGGCGAGTGGGGCGTGGTCGAGGAGATCACCTCGGCCTATGTGGTCGTCCGCATCTGGGACAAGCGGCGGCTGATCGTGCCGCTGAAGTACTTCCTCGAAAAGCCGTTCCAGAACTGGACCCGCACCACCGCCGACCTCATCGGCGTCGTCCTGCTGTACCTGGACTATTCCACCCCGCTGGAGCCCCTGCGGGCCAAGCTCAAGGAGATCGTCGAGGCCTCGCCGCTGTGGGACCGGGAGGTCATGGTGCTGCAGGTCACCGACGCCCGGGAGCGGACGATGGAGGTGCGCTGCCTCGTGGGCGCCCACAACTCGGGCGCCGCCTTCGACCTGCGCTGCGAGGTGCGCGAGAAGCTGATCGCCTTCCTGCAGGAAACCTACCCCCACGCCCTGCCGCGCGACCGGATCGACGTGCGCCCCGTCAGCGCCGACTTCGACGGCCTGCAGCCCGAGGACACGCCCCAGCGGATGCAGTAGCGGTCATTCGGTTTCGTCGGGAGGGGCCTCCTCGGCCTGGCCCGCCGCCTCGGCGTCGGACTCCGACGCCCCTTCGAGCAGCGCCCGCGCCCGGGCGGCGTAGCCGCCGCCGTGGGGATTGTTGATCACCGCGGCCAGGACCTTCCGCGCATCGTCCTTGCGACCGACCTTCAGGAGGGCGAGCCCGGCCCTCACAGAGTTCTCCTGCACGGACGGCGCCAGGGCCCGCGCCTCCAGCAGGACGGTCATGTCATTGTCGGTGGGGAACTCCGGCTCCACGCTCCGCGCCAGGCCGTAGGCGTACAGCGGGCGGAAGTCGCGCTTGTCGAGGGCGTACGCCTTGGCCAGGAACGGCCGGCCGGCGCGGAAGCGCTGCTGACGGTTCTGCGGCTCGCGCAAGCCCGCCAGCACCTGGCCCATGCCGGCGAGCAGCACGGTCTCCAGATCGTCCGGACGGGCCGCCAGCTGGGCCTTCATGATCGCCTCCCCCGCCGCGACGTCGCCCATGACGTACTCGGCGCGGGCCAGGGTGCGCTGAGCGAATGGGTCGTCCGGCAGGCGCGCGGCGCGCCGCCGCACACTGTCGAGGAAGCCCTGGTCGAGCCGGCCGGTCCGCGAGAACAGCAGGCGCACATGGTCCAGCAGGAATTCGTCGGCGCTGGGCTGCAGGCGCGTGACCGTCATGGCCGGCGGCGTCTTCAGCGGGTCGCGCACGAGGTAGAGCTGCAGCTTGTCGTAGCGGCGCAGGACCCGCGTCAGCTCGCGCGAGTCCATGCCGGTGGCCGCCTGGAACGCTTCGACCGGCGGCGCGCCGCCCGCGATGGCGGTGATCGCCTTGTCGAGCTGGGCCGCCCGCTCTCGGTCGCTGTACATGTAGTGCGCCAGCAGCCAGGCCTGGGAGTAATAGGCCGCCGTATCGCGCCGGTGGGTCTCGGCCGTCGTCTTGGAGAAGACCTCCTCCCACGGCAGCCAGCGGGCGAGGAAGACGGCCGCCGCCCGCTGGGGATTGTAGCCGCCGACCTTCACCCCCTCGTCCGTGATCTCGGCGGTCATGAAGTATTCGGCGAAGCCCTCCACGAACCAGGCCGGGTAGGCGGCCGGGAAGTTCTCCAGCATGAAGTGGTGGGCGTATTCGTGGAACAGGACGTCGTCCGCTTCGAGGCTGCGCTCGGTCGCCACCGCGGCGATCACGCCCTCGTTCGACGCCGCATAGAAGCCGTGGACCCCGGCCCCGAGACTGGGCCGCATGCGGCGCAGGTCGCGCAGGCCGTCCACCAGATAGACCTGCACCTTCGTCGCCGGGACCGTGTCCAGGGTGCTGGGATGGAACAGCCGCAGCATGGCGTCGAAGGTCTGCAGCTTGAGGGCGTAGTCGCGCACCTCGCCCTCGCGCCCTTCGCCGTAGACCACGAAGCGGTCGGTCTCGGCCTTGTACCAGGCCGCCTCGGCGTTCGCGGCCGACGCCAGCACCGCCAGGCCGGCCACCGCCCCCGCCACGATCCGCCGCAGCATCACGCCCTCACCCTAAAGTTGCGCCGACCGAAGATACATCGGCCCGGCCGGCTGTCGAGCGGCGGGACTTAAGGGCCGGTCCAGGCCAGCAGGGGGTTGAGCAGGAACACAGGGGATCTGCGTTCGAGGCCAAGCTCGCGCCAGGTGAAGCTGAGATCCACGTGTCCCCTCGCGAACGACCGGCAGGGGTCGAGCCGGCGGCGACCGAAGGCCAGCGTCACCGCCTCCCCCTTGCGCTCCACGTAGAACGCGAAATCGGCCTTGGCCGTGCAGCCGTTCGAGGCGACGCGGATGGTGAGCCCCTCGCGCGCGGCGTCCGCGCGGTAAAGCGGCTCGAGCTCGGCCAGCGCGGCGCTCTGCGGGGCCAGGATGCGCGGCGGCGTGGTGGCGCAGCCCGCCAGGGCCAGGGCCGCCAGGACGAAGACTCTGCGGTTCATTCCCCCGATCATACGCAGGGATCATACGCAAAAGGCCCCGGATTTTTCCGGGGCCTTCGCGAAACTTCGGAAATTCGGCGGCGTCTTACGACGCGTAGAATTCGACCACGAGGTTCGGCTCCATCTTCACCGGATACGGCACTTCGGCCAGTTCCGGCGCGCGGACGAAGGTGGCGCTCATGCCCTTGGCGTCCAGGGTGATGTAGTCGGGAGTGTCGCGTTCCGACGACTGCAGCGCTTCCAGGACCAGGGCCATGTTGCGCGAACGCTCGCGCACCGAGACCACGTCGCCCGGCTTCACCCGGTAGGACGGGATGTTCACCCGCTTGCCATTCACCAGGACGTGGCCGTGGTTGACGAACTGACGGGCGGCGAACGGGGTCGGCACGAACTTGGCGCGATAGACAACCGCGTCCAGGCGCGACTCCAGCAGCGCGATCAGGTTCTCCGAGGTGTTGCCCTTGCGGCGCGCAGCTTCCGTGTAGATGCGGACGAACTGCTTCTCGGTGATGTTGCCGTAGTAGCCCTTCAGCTTCTGCTTGGCGCGCAGCTGCAGGCCGAAGTCCGAGACCTTGGACTTGCGGCGCTGGCCGTGCTGGCCGGGGCCGTAGGCGCGGCTGTTGACCGGGGACTTCGGGCGACCCCAGATGTTCTCGCCCATCCGGCGGTCGAGTTTGTACTTGGCGCTATGGCGCTTCGACATATTGCACTCTCTATCGACCCGAGCCGGCGCTGCCGTCATGGCGGCGCGATTTCAACGGCGGCTTCGCATCATCCCGTCATAGGCTCCCGACCGCTCGGGTCGCCCCGGCGGTTGGAAGGGCGCGTATATGCTGGGCTCTCCTCTCGGAGTCAACCTTCGGCGGCGCCCACGGGCGGCAGCCGGTAGCCGCCGTCGAGCAGCTCGGTCCTGGGCAGGTAGGCCCGCATGAACAGGGCGAACGGCGCGGCCGGAGCGGGCAGCCAGTTGGACTCCCGCTCTGCGCCGGGGGTGTCGTGGCCGATCCAGATGTCCAGCGAACCGTCCTCGTTGGCTTTCAGGCCCGGCGTTCGATCGCCGATGGCGTACCGGTCCAGCGGGTTGTCGGCGAAGAAGAACTGCCCGTCCTCGGTCGCCTCGTAGAGGCTGAGCGACCAGAACGCGTCCACGGGAAGGTGGCCGCTTGCCGGGAAGTGCAGCCGCCAGGCCTTCGTCCCGTCGAACAGCGAGCGGCCGTCGGGCACCTGGGCGCGCATGTACATCGCCTCGGCGGGCGGCAGGGCGGCGAGGCCCGAGAGCGCGACGGCGGCCCTGTAGAGGTAGTCCTGGTCGAAGTCGCCGAGCCGGGCGCTGGGGTAGGACCAGCCCTCGATGAAATCCATGCCGCCGAGGCCGCCCTTGCGCACGGCCTTGCGGGCCTCGGCGACGCCCGCCTCGATCTCCGCCGCCTCGGACTCGCCGAAACGGCTGGCGTCGAAACCGTCCAGCAGCCCCAGGGGGGCGATCCGGCGAAGGATCGCGAGGTCGGTCACCGGCGGCGGGTTGGCGGCGAGCAGCGCCGCCGCGCCGGCGAAGTACTCCGGCCAAGGGGCCTGCCGCGGAGGGTACGGCCCAGGCGCCGCGCAGGCCGGCCCCTGCATCGACAGCCCCGCCTGCACCTCGCGCGCGGCCTCGAGGTCGTGCGGACCGTCCACCAGGATTCGCGCCAGGGCCCAGACGTGGTTTGTCGGCGCGCGGATCACGTTCCAGCCTTCGGCCGCCTCGGCCGGGCCCACCAGCCGGAAGGTCCCGCCGTCCGGGCCGGTCGTCCGCGTCCCCAGGATGGCGAAGTTGTTGGTGTAGGCGTCCATCAGCGCCAGCGAGAGATACCGCTCGCCCGCCGGCGGCAGGGTGATCGTCACCGGCCCGGCGGAGAGGTCCACCTGCGCCGTCGAATAGAGCGTGTCGTTGTTCGGCGTCGTCACCGCCCGGTGCTTGTGGTTGGCCAGGTGACGCACGTGGGTGAAGACGCCCATGTGGTGACCCAGGGCCTGGCCCCGCTGGCGCGTGGTGGCCACCTCCACCAGCGGCAGGGTGTAGATCCAGGCCTCGCGGGCCGCGGTTCTCAGGTCGGTCATGGCCCCTCCTCTCCCCTTGTACGCCGGACGACCGCGTCCCCGGCGGTCCGGGCCTCGTCCCACCACCGGCGGATCAGCTCGCCCGCCGGGCCCGGCCGCGCGAGCTTCACCCCCTGCCCGGCCCACAGGGACATCATCTCGGGATCGCCCGCCCGTTCCGCTGCCGCACGGAGCGGCTGGGTCAGGCGGTTCTGCACGGGATAGGCGGGCACGTCCTCCTGGACGTCGTGCATCTCGCGCATGAAGCGGTTCTCGACGCCGCGGGCATAGCGGCCGGTGAAGGCGCGCGTGAGCCGGGTCGGGTCGTCTGCGGCGGCCGCCAGCGCGCCGCGCCAGGTGGCGCCGGTCGCCGCCTCGTCGGCCAGCAGGAAGGCGGTGCCCATCTGGACCGCGTCCGCGCCGAGCGCCAGGGCGGCGGCGACCCCGCGCCCGTCCATGATCCCGCCCGCGGCGATCACCGGCAGGTCCACCGCCTCGCGGATCGTCGTCACCAGCGCCATCGTCCCGACCAGGCTGCCCTCGATCCCCGCCAGGAAATTGCCCCGGTGGCCGCCGGCCTCGAAGCCCTGGGCGCAGACGCCGTCGGCGCCGGCCTGCGCCCACGCTCGCGCCTCGGCGACGGTCGCCGCCGTGCCGATCACCAGGGCGCCGGCGCCGTGCAGGGCGTCCACCTGATCCCGCGTCAGAATGTCGAAGGTGAAGGAGGCGACCGGCGGAGCCGAGCGGATCACCGCCTCCAGCTGGGAGTCGAAGTCCGGCGCGTACTGGTTGGGCAGCGCCGGCCTCGCCGCGCCCAACTCCTCGTACCACGGGGCCAGGCGGGCGAGCGCGGCGTCCACCTCCCACCGCTCGGGCGCAGCCTTGGGCGCCATCAGCAGGTTCACGCCGAACGGCGCGTCGAGCGCGGCCTTCAGCGCGGCGACCTCGGCCTCGATGTCCGCCGCCGCCATGGCCCCCGCCGCCAGCCAGCCCATGCCCCCGGCGCGGCTCACCGCCAGCGCGATGCCCGCCGTCGTCGCTCCGACCATGGGGGCCTGGAGGATCGGGATCGGCAGGTCGGCCAGCAGCGTGCGCAGGTTCATCCGTCGCCCTCGGGCGCGCCCTTGCGGGCGATCTTCTCCAGCACCTTGCCGCGTCCGCGGGACAGGGCGGTGACCACGCCCCGCAGAGTGCGGACCTCCTGGTCCGTGAACCGCGCCCGGCCCAGCGCGCTCCGGAGGTTCTGAATCATGTTCGGGGTCTTCTCCGGCGGGTGGAAGAAGCCGGCCGTCTCCAGTTCGCGTTCCAGGTGCTCGTAGAAGCCCAGCAGCGCCTCGCCCGTGGCCGGCGGCGGACCCTCGCGGAAGTTCGGCGGAGGGCGGTCGGCCGCGGTCGCCCGCCACTCGTAGGCGTTGATGGCGACGGCCTGGGCGAGGTTGAGGGAGCGGAAGCGCGGATCGATGGGAATGGTCACCACCGCCTGGCACAGCGCGATGTCCTGGGTCTCAAGCCCGGCCCGCTCCCCCCCGAACAGGAGACCGACCCGCTGGCCGGCGGCCGCGGCGGCGTGCAGATCGCCCGCCGCCCGGCGGGGCGTCAGCACGGGAAGCTGCAGCTCCCGCGGCCGGGCCGTGGTCGCATAGATGAGCTGTAGGTCTGCGATCGCGGCCGCCACGCTGTCGTAGACCCGGGCGGCGTTCAGCGGCCAGTCCGCGCCGGAAGCCGAGGCCCAGGCGCGTTCAAGGGGCCAGCCGTCCCGCGGATTCACCAGGCGCAGGTCCGACAGGCCGAAGTTGGCCATGACCCGCGCCACGGCCCCGATGTTTTCCGCCAACTGGGGCGTGTTCAGGATAATGACAGGCGCAGGATACGAAACTTCGGACATGCCGCGTTTAGAGAAGCCCCGCCGCACGAACGCAACCCTTTGCCGCCGGGGCGTGCTGGCCGCAGGCGGGGCCACGCTGCTGGCCGCCTGCGGATCCGGCGAGCCGCTCACCGCCTCGGTGACGCCCAGGCTGCGGATGGACCGGCTGAACGAGGAGATGGCCGAGCTGGCCCGGCGGGCCCGCCCCGGGGCGCTGGGCGTCGGGCTGATGAACCTGGAAAGCGGCGAGGCCTTCACGCTGGCCGGCGACCGGCGGTTCCCGATGCAGAGCGTCTTCAAGATGCTGCTCGGCGCGGCGGTGCTCTCCGAGGCCGACGCCGGCCGGCTGCCCCTGGACGAGCGGTACAGCCTCACCGAGGAACAGCTCTCCCCGCCCTACTCGCCGATCGCCGAGGCCTGGCCCGCTCGGCGGGACTACACGGCCCGCGAGCTGCTGACCGCGGCGGTGTCTGTCAGCGACAACACCGCCGCCGACGTGCTGATGAAGCGGATCGGCGGCCCCGGCGCGGTGGACGCCTGGCTGCAGGCGCGCCGGATCGAGGAGATCCGCGTCGACCGCTATGAGCGCCAGTTGCAGACCGAGGCCCACGGCCTGCCTTCCTTCCGGCCGAGCTGGCGGACCGAGGCGGCGTTCTCCACGGCGCTGGCGGCGCGCCCGCAGACGGCCCGGATGAGCGCGATGCGCGCCTACCTCGCCGATCCCCGCGACACGGCCACACCGCGGGGAATGCTGGAGTTCCTGAGCCGGCTGAACGCCAACGAGCTGCTCAGCCCCATGTCGACGCTGCTGCTGCTCCAGCTGATGACCGACACGCCGACCGGCGCGAGGCGGCTGAAGGCGGGCCTGCCCGACGGGGCGATCCTGGCGCACAAGACCGGCACGGCGCGGACCGACCTCGGCCTCAACGTCGCCATCAACGACGTCGGCATCTTCACCCTGCCCGACAAGCGGTCGTACGCCCTGGCCGTATTCCTCGCCGGATCGACGCTGGACCGCGCCGCCCGGGAGGCCATCTTCGCCGACGCGGCGCGGATCGCCGTGCGCGGGGTCGGATAGTCGCGCCCTACGGCCTTTGCGTCGGCGTCGCTCGGCGGCTATACGGCCCCCTCAACGACGTACACCGCCCGGAGCGCTTCCCCCTCATGGCCAAGATCAAAGTCGCCAACCCTGTCGTCGACCTCGACGGGGACGAGATGACCCGCATCATCTGGAAGCTCATCAAGGACAAGCTGATCTTCCCGTTCGTCGACCTGCCGATCGAGTACTACGACCTCGGCATCGAGCATCGCGATGCGACGGACGACAAGGTGACGGTCGAGGCGGCCGAGGCCATCAAGAAGCACGGCGTCGGCATCAAGTGCGCGACCATCACCCCGGACGAGGCCCGGGTGGAGGAATTCAAGCTCAAGAAGATGTGGAAGTCGCCGAACGGCACGATCCGCAACATCCTGGGCGGGGTCGTCTTCCGCGAGCCGATCATCTGCCGCAACGTGCCGCGCCTGATCCCCGGCTGGACCCAGCCGATCATCGTCGGCCGCCACGCCTTCGGCGACCAGTACAAGGCCACCGACTTCGTCGTGCCCGGCAAGGGCAAGCTGAAGATCAGCTGGGAAGGCGAGGACGGCCAGAAGATCGAGCACGACGTGTTCGACTTCCCCGGCGGCGGCGTCGCCATGGGCATGTACAACCTGGATTCCTCGATCCGCGAGTTCGCCCACGCCTGCTTCGCCTACGGCCTGAACCGCAAGTATCCGGTCTACCTGTCGACGAAGAACACCATCCTCAAGGCCTACGACGGGCGCTTCAAGGACATCTTCGCCGAGATCTTCGAGGCCGAGTACGCCGCGAAGTACAAGGAAGCCGGCCTCGTCTACGAGCACCGCCTGATCGACGACATGGTCGCCTCGGCCCTGAAGTGGTCGGGCGCCTTCATCTGGGCCTGCAAGAACTACGACGGCGACGTGCAGTCGGACCAGGTCGCCCAGGGCTTCGGATCGCTGGGCCTGATGACCTCGGTGCTGGTGACGCCGGACGGCCGGACGCTGGAGGCCGAGGCCGCCCACGGCACGGTCACCCGCCACTACCGCCAGCACCAGCGGGGCGAGAGCACCTCGACCAACTCGATCGCCTCGATCTTCGCCTGGACCCGCGGCCTGGAGCACCGGGCCAAGCTGGACGGCAACGAGGACCTGGCGCGCTTCGCCAAGACCCTGGAGCAGGTCTGCGTCTCCACCGTCGAGAGCGGTTCGATGACCAAGGACCTGGCGCTGCTGGTCGGCGACACCCAGGGCTGGCTGACCACCGAGGGCTTCATCGACAAGGTGGCGGCGAACCTCGAGAAAGCGCTGGCGGCCTAAGCCACAGCCACCATGGCACGTCGAGACGCCCGCCCGGCCCCGCCGCGGCGGGCGTCTTGCTGTTCGGCTATTGTTGTTCCCTATTTGTTCGGTAACATCGCGCCGACGAGAACGGGAGAACGACCATGACCCTCGGCTATGTGACCCTCGGCGCCCACGACCCTGAAGAGGCGACTAAATTCTTCGATCCGACGCTCGGCGCGCTCGGCTACGAGGCCTCCCGGCCCTTCCCCGGCTGGGTAATGTACGGGCCGAAGGGAAAGGATGCGATCCTCGGGATCTGCAAGCCCTACGACGGCAAGGAGCCGCGGGCGGGCAACGGGAACATGCTGTCGTTCCTGGCGAGCTCGAAGGAGCAGATCCAGGCGGCCCACGCCGCCGCGCTCGCCAACGGCGGCACGTGCGAAGGCCCGCCGGGCTATCGGCCGAGCGACGCCACCAGCGGCTTCTATGCCGCCTACTTCCGCGATCCGGTTGGCAACAAGCTCTGCGCCTTCCTGATGGACTAGGCGCCGAGCAGCGCCTTCACGGCGGCGAGGCCCTCGGCGGCCTTGCTGGCGTCCGGGGCTCCGCCCTGGGCGAAGTCGGGTCGGCCGCCGGCGCCTTGGCCGCCCATGGCCAGAACGGCCGCCTTGGCGAGCTCCGCGGCGTTGAACTTCGCCGTGGCAGAGCCGGTGACCGCCACCGTCACCGCAGCCTTGCCGTCGGCCACGCCCACCAGCGCGATGACGCCGTCGGGGAGCTGCTTCTTGAACTCCTCGGCGATGGGCCGCAGGTCCTTGCCGCCGACGCCCTCCATGACCCGGGCCATGACCTTGACCCCGCCGATCTCCTCCGGACCCGCCGCGGCTCCGCCGCCGCCGCCCATGGCGAGCTGCCGCTTGGCGTCGGCCAGCTCCTTCTCGAGCTTGCGGGCCTGGGCCTGCAGGGCCTCGATCCGGGCGGAGACTTCCGAGACCGGGACCTTGAACTGCTCGGCCAGCGACTTGGCCACCGACGCCTGCTCCAGCAGGTAGCGGCGCGCCGCCTCCCCGGTCAGCGCCTCGATCCGCCGGACCCCCGCGGCCACGCCCTGCTCGGAGACGATCTTGAACAGCGCGATGTCGCCGGTGCGCGCGACATGGGTGCCGCCGCACAGCTCGACCGAGTAGTCGCCCTCGCCGTCCAGGGCCCGGCCCAGCGTGAGGACGCGAACCGAGTCGCCGTACTTCTCGCCGAACAGCGCCATGGCTCCGGCCTCGATGGCCTCCTGCGGGCGCATGTTCTTGGTCTGCGCCGGCAGGTTCTGGCGCACGACGGCGTTCACCTCGGCCTCGATGCGCTCGATCTCCTCGGCGGTCAGCGGCTGGCCGTGGCTGAAGTCGAAGCGGATCCGCTCGCCGTCGACCATCTGGCCCTTCTGGGTCACGTGCTTGCCCAGCACGTTGCGCAGGGCCGCGTGCAGCAGGTGGGTGGCCGAGTGGTTCGAGCGGGTGCTGGCGCGGCGCTCGGCGTCCACCGCCAGGCGCACGCGTGCGCCGGGGACCAGCTCGCCCTCCAGGATCTCCAGGTCGTGGACGTGCAAATCGCCGGCCTGTTTCTGCACGTCGGTGACGCGGGCGCGGCCGCCCTGCCACTCCACCTCGCCCTGGTCGCCCGCCTGGCCGCCGCTCTCGGCGTAGAAGGGCGTGCGGTCGAACAGCGCCTGCACCCGCTGGCCGGCGCCGGCGCGCTCGATCTCCTGGCCTTCCGACACCAGCACCAGCAGCTCGCCGGTGGCCTCGGTGTTGTCGTAGCCGGTGAAGTCGCTCGGCCCCAGGCGGTCGCGGATCGAGAACCATTCGGCCGCCGCGGCCACCTGGCCCGAGCCCACCCAGTTCTCGCGCGCCATCTCGCGCTGGCGGGCCATCGCCTGCTCGAACTCGTCGAGGTTCACCGTCAAGCCCTTGGCCCGGACGGCGTCCTGGGTCAGGTCCAGCGGGAAGCCGTAGGTGTCGTAGAGCTTGAACGCGGTCTCGCCCGAGAGCACGTCGCCGTCCTTCAGGCCGGCCGTCGCCTCCTCCAGCAGCGTCATGCCGCGGCCGAGCGTGCGGCGGAACCGCTCCTCCTCCTGGCGCAGGGTCTCGACGATGGCGGGCTCGGCCCGGCGCAGCTCGGGATAGGCCTCGCCCATCAGGTTCACGAGCGTCGGGGCGACGCGGTGCATCAGGGGCTCGTCCGCGCCCAGCAGGTGGGCGTGGCGCATGGCCCGGCGCATGATCCGGCGCAGCACGTAGCCGCGGCCCTCGTTCGAGGGCAGGACCCCGTCGGCGATCAGGAAGCTGGACGAACGCAGGTGGTCGGCGATCACCCGGTGAGAGGGCGTGGTGTCCGAGCCCTCGGCGCGCAGCTGCGCCTTGGTCGAGGCGATCAGGTCCTTGAACAGGTCGACGTCATAGTTGTCGTGCACGCCCTGCAGCACGGCGGCGATCCGCTCCAGGCCCATGCCGGTGTCGATCGAGGGCTTGGGCAGGTCGGCGCGCGTGCCGTCGGCGAACTGCTCGAACTGCATGAAGACGAGGTTCCAGATCTCGACGAAGCGGTCGCCGTCCTCGTCCGGGCTGCCGGGCGGGCCGCCGGGGATGTGCTCCCCGTGGTCGTAGAAGATCTCCGAGCAGGGACCGCAGGGGCCGGTGTCACCCATCGACCAGAAATTGTCGCTGGTCGGGATGCGGACGATCTTGTGGTCGGGCAGGCCGGCGATCTTCTTCCACAGGGCCGCGGCCTCGTCGTCGGTGTGGTACACCGTGACCATCAGCTTCTCGACCGGCAGCGCCCACTCCTTGGTCAGCAGCTCCCAGGCGTGGCTGATCGCGCGCTCCTTGAAATAGTCGCCGAACGAGAAGTTCCCCAGCATCTCGAAGAAGGTGTGGTGGCGCGCGGTGTAGCCGACGTTGTCGAGGTCGTTGTGCTTGCCGCCCGCCCGGACCGACTTCTGCGAGCTGGCCGCGCGCGGCCACGGCGAGGCCTCGGCGCCGGTGAAGTAGTTCTTGAAGGGCACCATCCCGGCGTTGACGAACAGCAGCGTGGGATCGTTCTGCGGCACGAGCGGAGCCGAGGGGACCACGGCGTGCTCCTTGCGCTGGAAGAAGTCCAGGAAGTGCGTGCGGATCTCGTTCAGGCTCGCCATGTGGTCTCGTCTTGCGGAACGGGGACTTCGGCCCCCTCATGTGGGGGCCGCGTCCGTTTACGCGAAGACGGGGGTGAAGGGAAAGCGTGGGAACCGGCGCAGATCCGCGCTCAGAGCTTCTTCGCGTCAGAGCTTCTCCACGACAGCGCCGACGGCTGCGATCCGCTCCACGTCCGCATAGACCTCGCGGCGCAGCTCGGAGGCGAAGATGTCCGGATCGAGTTCGCGGTAGCCCAGCTGGCAGGCCCGCTCGCGCGCGTGCCTGCGCAGGCCGGCCAGCAGGATGTCCGTTCCCTCCACCATGGGCGCACCGGTGTAGAGCAGCAGGCGTCCGCCCGGCGGCAGGCGGCTCATGGCCTCGTCCGCCCACCGAAGCGCGATCGCCGTGCCGTACCGGTCGCCGCCATCGCTGTGGGTGAGTCCGCTCGCCGCGATGAAGGGCGGATTGGCGACGACGAGGTCCGCGTCGGGGTCCAAGTCGGAGAGGCCGTCGGACCGCACGGCGGCGGCGGTGACGCCGGCGTGCGCGGCGTTGATCCGCGCCAGGCGCAGGGCGCGCTCGTTCACGTCGCCGAGCTGGACCAGCTCCGCACCGCCGAGCCGGGCCGCGACCACTCCGCCGACCCCGGCCCCCGCGCCGATTTCGACCACCTTCCGGGCCGCGGCCTTGCCGGTCAGCTCCACGCGCAGGAACTCCGCGAATCGGTAGCTGTCGGGACCGAGGAACACCTTGCCGGGCTCGCGCGAACCGAGGGCCGAGTGGAGGAAGAGCGTCCCGGCGAGCCGCGATACGCGAAGGGTGGAGCGATAGCCGCCCTCTTCTTCACGCAGCGCCCCAGCCTCCGCCAGCAGAGCCTCGATCTCGCCTTCGATGGCGCCGCTCGGGAAGGGCAGCCCCCATCCCAGCACGTCCCGAAGGTTGCGCTCGCCTAGAGGCCGGCGACGGCGATGTGTCCGCCAGGAGGTCGGGTTGAGGGGCGTGACGAAGTCGTAGCCCCTCTGGTCCAGAGCCCCGAGGAGGGCGAGAAGCGCGTGGTCCGACTGAGTCTGAAACAAGGGTCCGCCCGGTTGTGCCGGGCTGGAACGCGCAAGCTGGGCTTTCGCTGCACCCGCGGCTCGCGCATGGCCGGGAACGAAAAAGGACGCCTGGGGGGCGGCCCCCAGGCGTCCTCGCCTCTGTGGCTTGCGCCTGCGCGCAGGGTGGAGGCGGCGGACCGGGTTGGCGGGGAGGCCCGCCGCCGGCGCGGCGCAGGTCCAGAGGAGTCTTTCCGGCCCTGGCTCAGAGCGAGCCGTCGGCCTCGTCGCCCTCGCCCTCGGACGGGCCGACCAGCAGCTCTTCCTCGATCGCCGACTTGGCGCCGCGGACCTTGGCCTCGATCTGCTCGGCGATGTCGGGGTTCTGTTTCAGGAACTCGCGCACATTGTCGCGGCCCTGGCCGATGCGCTGGGAGTTGAACGAGAACCAGGAGCCCGCCTTCTCGACGACGCCGGCCTTGACGCCGAGGTCGATGATCTCGCCCAGCTTGGAGATCCCCTCGCCGTACATGATGTCGAACTCGACCTCGCGGAACGGCGGGGCGACCTTGTTCTTGACCACCTTCACCCGGACGTTGTTGCCGACGATCTCGTCGCGTTGCTTGACCGAGCCGGTGCGGCGGATGTCGAGGCGCACCGAGGCGTAGAACTTCAGCGCGTTGCCGCCCGTGGTGGTCTCGGGCGAGCCGTACATCACCCCGATCTTCATACGGATCTGGTTGATGAAGATGACCAGCGTCTTGGCCTTGGAGATGGAGGCGGTGAGCTTGCGCAGCGCCTGGCTCATCAGGCGCGCCTGCAGGCCCGGAAGGCTGTCGCCCATCTCGCCCTCGATCTCGGCCCGCGGCGTCAGCGCCGCCACCGAGTCGACCACGATCACGTCCACGGCGTTCGAGCGCACCAGGGTGTCGGTGATCTCCAGCGCCTGCTCGCCGGTGTCGGGCTGGGCGACCAGCAGGTCGTCCAGGTTCACGCCCAGCTTGTGGGCGTAAGACGGGTCGAGCGCGTGCTCGGCGTCCACGAAGGCGGCGGTGCCGCCGGCCTTCTGCACCTCGGCCACCACGTGCAGGGCGAGCGTCGTCTTGCCCGAGCTTTCCGGCCCATAGATTTCGACGATGCGGCCCTTGGGCAGGCCGCCGATGCCCAGCGCCATGTCGAGGCCGAGCGAGCCCGTCGACACGGACTCGATCTCGACGATCTTGCCCTTGTCGCCCAGCTTCATCACCGAGCCCTTGCCGAAGGCCCGATCGATCTGCGCCAGCGCCGCCTCGAGCGCGCGCTGCTTTTCTCCGTCTTCCTTGCCCACGAGCCTCAACGCCGACTGAGTCATATCCAGCGCCCTCTATCCCACGATTCCGCCAACCCGGCCGTCGAACTCACGCCGTCGCCGAGGACTCATGCGTACCTCCTTTGTTCCAGGTTCGCAAGATGTTCTTTTCCCAGGCGGCGCGGAACGCCCTCGCCTCAGGGCCGCTCCACCGCCTGCTGGAGCGCCTCGGCCAGGCGCTGGCACAGCCGCTCGCGGTCGGCGGGATCGTCCAGGCCGTTGTTGTCGATCGCCCGTGACATCGCCGCGCCCATGATGATCGCGCCCAGGGTGCGGGCTCGGATCGGCGCGTCCTCGCCGCCCAGCCATTCCTCCATGGGTTCGTAGAAGGCGACCTGGGTGTTGCGCCGGATCATGGGGCCGGCCTTCGGCGAGGAGGCCGAGCGCAGGATGATCTGCAGCACGGCCAGCTTGTGGTCGGCCATGGGCTCGAGCAGCAGCATGCGGGCCGCGCGGGCGCCGAATTCCTCCCGCGGCCCCTCGAGCAGATCGCGCACCGAGCCGCTGTCGGCCAGCACCTCGGCCAGGAGATCCTCCTTCGAGCCGAAGTAGCGCAGCACCAGGGCCGGGTCGATGCCGGCCTCGCCGGCGATGCCGCGGATGCTGGCCACGTCATAGCCCTCCTCGGCGAACCGGGCCCGGGCCGCCGCCAGGATCGCCGCGCGCGTGGCCGCCGCGTTGCGCGACCGCGGCGTGCATTCCGGCTGGCTCATGAAAAATCCTCCATGGTTGTCAACAACCGTTGACTTGTTGCCGGTCCGAGTCAATAAGTCATCACACGTTGACTTGATGCCGCGCGCGCCTCCCCGCGCGCCGAGGGGATAGAAATCGATGCGGACCTTCCGAACGCTGGCGCTCACCGCGCTGGCGAGCTTGGCGCTTGTTGGCTGCGGACGGAAGGAGGGACCGCCCGTCGCAGCCGCCCCCGCGGTTTCGGTCGCCACGCCCCTGAAGGCGACGGTGCGCGACTGGGACGACTTCACGGGACGCTTCGAGGCCTCGCACCGGGTGGACGTGCGCGCCCGCGCCGGCGGTTACCTCCAGGCCGTGCACTTCCAGGAGGGCCAGACGGTCCGCAAGGGCCAGCTCCTCTTCACCCTCGATCCGCGTCCCGCCCAGGCCCAGCTCGCCGCCGCCCGCGCCCAGGCCGACCTGGCCCGCGCCGAGCTGAAGCGGGCCGAGAGCCTGCTGGCCGCGACCGCGATCTCGCAGGAGGAGTACGAGAACCGCCGCTCGGCCGCCGCGGTCGCCGAGGCGACCCTGCGCGCCCGCCAGCTCGACGTGGAGTTCACCCGCGTCACCGCGCCCATCTCGGGCCGCATCTCGGCCCGGCGGGTGGACCCCGGCAACCTGATCGCCGGCGGCACCTCCGCGGGCGACGTGCTGACCACCATCGTCGCCGCCGATCCCATCCACTTCATCTTCGACGCCTCGGAGGCCCAGCTGCTGAAGCTGCAGCGCCAGACCGCCGGCAAGGGCGGCGCGCCGGTGCAGGTGCGGCTGCAGGACGAAGCGGACTACCGCTGGACCGGGACGGTGGATTTCCTCGACAACGCCGTGGACCCGGCCTCGGGCACGATCCGGCTGCGCGCCCGCATCCGCAATCCGGACGGCTTCCTGAAGGAAGGCATGTACGGCTCGGCCCGGATGGCCGGCGCCGGTGCCTACGAGGCGCTGCTGATCCCCGAGACCGCCGTGGCCTCGGACGGTCCGCGCAAGGTGGCCTATGTCGTGGCCGCGGACGGCCAGGCGCAGAGCCGGGCGCTGCAGCTCGGCCCCGTCGTGGACGGCCTGCGGGTGATCCGCGCCGGCCTGAACCCGACCGACCGGGTCGTGGTGAACGGCGTCCAGCGCGTCCGCCCAGGCCAGAAGGTCCAGCCCAAGACCGTCACCATCAGCCGCACGGCCCAGGCGGCCGAGCGGCCCGCCCCGGCCGCGGCGCCGGCCTCCACCGCCACCATCGTCCGCTAGGCCGCGCCGCCAGATGAGCTTCTCCCGCTTCTTCATCGACCGGCCGATCTTCGCCGGCGTCATCTCGGTGTTCGTGGCCCTGCTCGGCCTCTTCGCCTACCCGCAGCTGCCGCTGTCGCAGTACCCGGAGATCGCCCCGCCGACCGTGGCGGTGATCGCCAGCTATCCAGGCGCCTCGGCCGAGACACTGGCCGAGACGGTCGCCGCGCCGCTCGAGCAGGAGATCAACGGCGTCGAGGACATGCTCTACATGACCTCCTCGTCGGCCAACGGCACGGCGCAGATCACCGTGACCTTCCAGCCGGGGACCGACCTCGATGCGGCCCAGGTGCTGGTCCAGAACCGCGTCGCGCTCGCCGAACCGCGCCTGCCCGAGCAGGTCCGCCAGATCGGCGTGACGGTGAACAAGCAGTCCACCGGCTTCCTGATGCTGGTGGCGCTGACGTCCAAGGACCCTTCGGTCGACGTCGACTTCGTCGGCAACTACGCCAACTCCAGCCTGCGCGACCGGCTGCTGCGGGTGCCCGGCGTCGGCGGCGTCCAGCTCTTCGGGGGCGGCTTCTACTCGATGCGCGTCTGGATCGATCCGGACAAGGCGGCCGCGCGCAATCTGACGGCCCAGGAGATCGTGGCCGCCCTGCGCGGGCAGAATGTCCAGGCCTCGGGCGGAGCCCTGGGCCAGGCGCCGACGGACGCGGGCGTGGCGACCGAGCTTCCGGTGGACGTCCAGGGCCGCCTCGGCACGCCCGAGCAGTTCGCCGACGTCGTGATCCGGACCGACGACCAGGGCCGGGTCACGCGGGTCCGCGACGTCGCCCGGGTCGAGCTGGGGTCGCAGGACTACAGCATCCGCGGCTACTTCGGCGGGGAGCGCGGCATCGGCATGGCCGTGATCCAGCAGCCGGGCTCGAACGCCCTCTCCACCGCCGAGGCCGTGCTGTCCGCGGTCGAAGCGGCGAAGGCCGACTTCCCGCCCGGCGTCGAATACACCATCCCCTACAACCCGACGGAGTACGTCCAGGCTTCGGTGGAGGCCGTGCAGCACACGCTGATCGAGGCGGTGTTCCTCGTCGTCATCGTGATCCTGGTCTTCCTGCAGACCTGGCGGGCGGCGCTGATCCCGATCCTGGCGATTCCGGTGGCGCTGGTCGGCACCTTCGCCGTGCAACTGGCCCTTGGCTACTCGATCAACTCGCTGTCGCTGTTCGCCCTCGTGCTGGCCGTCGGCATCGTCGTCGACGACGCCATCGTGGTGGTCGAGAACGTCGAGCGGAACATCCGCGAGGGGCTCAGTCCCCGCGAGGCGGCCTACCGCACCATGGACGAGGTCAGCGGCGCGCTGGTCGCCATCGGCCTCGTGCTGCTGGCGGTGTTCGTGCCCACGGCCTTCGTCCCCGGCATCCCGGGCGAGTTCTACCGCCAGTTCGCCGTGACCATCGCCGCGGCGGCCACCATCTCGCTGCTGGTCTCGCTGACGCTGTCGCCCGCGCTCGCCGCCCTGCTGCTGAAGCCGCACCGGGAGCACCACGACCAAGGCCCGCGCTGGCTACGCCCGCTGCAGGCCGCGGGACGGACGTTCAACCGCGCCTTCGACGCGCTCAGCGAGCGCTACGGCCGCCTGACGGCCCGGCTGGTGCGCACCAGCGTCCTCGTGCTGGCCGTCTACGGCGGCCTGCTGGCGGTCACCGGCTGGCGCCTGGCGGTCACGCCCACCGGCTTCATCCCCCAGCAGGACCAGGGCGTGCTGATCGGCGTCATCCAGCTGCCGCCCGGCGCCTCGCTGGAGCGGACCGACGCCATCGTGCGGCGGGCCAGCGCCGAGGTGGCCAAGATGCCGGGCGTCGAGAACGTGGCCGGCATGGCCGGCCTCGACGGCGCGAGCTTCTCCAACGCCTCCAACGCGGCGACCATGTTCATCCGCCTCAAGGACTGGGACGAGCGCGGCAAGGCGCTGGGCGCCGACGCCGTGGCCGGCGCCATCATGGGCCAGCTGGGCGCGGTGGAAGAGGCCAACATCTTCGTCCTGTCGCCCCCGCCCGTGCAGGGCCTGGGCAACGGCGGCGGCTTCAAGCTGATGGTCCAGGACCGCTCCGGCGCCGGCTACGAAGCCCTCGAAGAGGCCGCGAACGGCCTGATGGGCGCGGCCGGCCAGCGCACCGATGTGCAGGGCGTGTTCAACCAGTTCAACACCGGCGCCCCGCGGGTGACCGCCGACGTCAACCGCGACAAGGCGCTGATGATGGGCGTCCAGCCGCAGGACGTGTTCAGCACTCTTGGGACCTACCTGGGCTCGACCTACGTCAACGACTTCACCCTGGGCGGGCGCAACTTCCGCGTCACCGCCCAGGCCGAGCCCTCGGGCCGCGACGACATGGCCGACATCGCCGGCCTGCGGGTCCGCTCGGCGCAGGGCGGGATGGTGCCTCTGGGTTCCGTGGCCGACCTTCGGAGCGACACCGGCCCCACGCGGGTCGTGAGGTTCAACCTGTTCCCCGCCGCCGAGGTGATCGGCTCGGCCGCGCCGGGCGTCTCGACCGGCCAGGCGCTGGGGACGATGGAGCAGCTCGCCGACCAGACCCTGCCGCAGGGCATGAGCTACGAGTGGACCGAGCTGGCGTTCCAGGAGAAGGCCGCCGGCGACACCGCCGGGATCGTCTTCGCCATGGCCGTGCTGCTGGTGTTCCTGGTGCTGGCCGCCCAGTACGAGGCCTTCACCCTGCCGCTGGCGGTGATCCTGATCGTCCCGATGTGCATCCTGGCGGCGCTCATCGGGGTCAGCCTGCGGGGCCAGGACAATAACATCCTGACCCAGGTGGGCCTGGTGGTGCTGGTGGCCCTGGCCGCCAAGAACGCCATCCTGATCGTCGAGTTCGCCAAGCAGGCCGAGGAGCGCGACGGCCAGACCCGCTTCGAGGCGGCCGTCACCGCGGCCCGCACGCGCCTGCGGCCGATCCTGATGACCTCCTTCGCCTTCATCTTCGGCGTCGTGCCGCTGATGCTGGCGACCGGCCCCGGCCAGGAGATGCGCCAGGCCCTCGGCACCACCGTGTTCTCCGGCATGTTGGGGGTGACCTTCTTCGGACTGGTGTTCACGCCGGTCTTCTACGTGGTCTGCCGCAAGCTGGCCGAGCGTCTGCCCAAGCCGCCGCCCAAGGACGCGCCGGCGACGACCCAGATCGAAGGGAGCCGCCCGTGAGCGCCCGCATCCTGCTGACGGCCGCCGCCGCGGCCGCCCTCGTCTCCGCCTGCGCCACCGGCCCGGACTACAAGGCGCCCGGCGCGATGGCCGGGACCTCCGGCGCCTTCGTCGGCGCCGGGGCGGCGCCCGTCGAGGCCGCCGAGCCCCCCGCCGACTGGTGGCGGCTCTACCAGGACCCCGCGCTGGACCGCCTGATCTCCGAGGCGCTGGCCAACAACCGCGACGTGGCCGTGGCCGCCGCCAACTTGGCGCAGGTCCGGGCCTCGCTGTCCGAAGCCCGCGTCGGCCGCCTGCCGTCCACGACGGCGAGCGGCGGGGCGGCGCGCAGCCGCCAGCCCGACCCCGCCACCGGCCGGATGGTGGAGGGCGACACCGTCTCGGCGGGGCTCGACGTCTCGTACGAGGTGGACTTCTTCGGCCGGGTCGGCCGCGCGATCGAGGCGGCCCGCGCCGACCGCGACGCGGCCCAGGCGGCGCTGGACGTGGTCAGGGTCTCGGTCGCCGCCGAGACCGCCCGCGCCTACGCCGACGCGTGCGCCGCCGGCGCCCAGCTGGAGGTCGCCGGCCGCTCGCTGGCGCTGTCCGAGGAGACCGCCGCCCTCACCCGCCGGCAGCTGGACGCCGGCCGCGGCACCGGCCTCGACGTCGCACGCGCCCAGGCCCAGGCCGAGAGCGCCCGGGCGGCCGTCCCGCCCCTGCAGGCCCAGCGCGACGCCGCGCTGTTCCGGCTGTCGGTGCTGACGGGCCGGCCGCCCGCCGAGGTCCCGCCGCAGGCCGCCGCCTGCACGGCCATTCCGCAGCTGGAGGCGGCGATCCCCGTCGGCGACGGCGCCTCGCTGCTCGCGCGGCGTCCCGACGTGCGTCAGGCCGAGCGGCGCCTGGCCGCGGCCACCGCCCGCATCGGCGTGGCCACCGCCGCGCTCTATCCGCGCGTGACCCTGGGCGGCTCGCTGGCCAGCGTCGGCGGCGAGGGCCGGGACCTGGGCGACCAGGTCTCGTTCAGCGTCGGCCCGCTGATCAGCTGGAGCTTCCCGAACATCGGGCTCGCCCGCGCCCGCGTCGCCCAGGCGGACGCGGCGGCCCAGGGCGCCCTGGCGGCCTTCGAGCAGACCACCCTGACCGCGCTGCAGGAGACCGAGACGGCGCTGTCCGCCTATGGGCGCGAGCTGGACCGGCGCACGGCCCTGCGCCGCGCCCGCGACGAGAGCGCGGAGGCGGTGCGGCTGGCGCGCCTGCGCCAGGGCGCCGGGCTGGACAGCTTCCTGACCGTGCTCGACGCCGAACGGACGCTGGCCGGCCTGGAGGCGCAGCTCGCCCAGTCGGAGGCCCTGGTCGCCTCGAACCAGATCACGCTGTTCAAGGCCCTGGGCGGCGGCTGGCGCACGGACGGCGGCTGAGGCCGCTCACGCGGCGGCTTCGATCCTGATGGCGGCGCGGGCGAGACCGCGGGCCACCGCCTCGCCCACGACCAGCAGGACCGGTCCCTCCGCGCGGAAGCCGGCGGCGGCCGTGAGCCCCGCGAGCGTCCCGTCGAACAGGATGCGCGCGTCCGGCCGGCCGACGGACTCCAGCACCAGCGCCGGAGTCGCCGCGCTGCGGCCCTCGGCGACGAGCGCCGCCGCCAGGTCGGGCGCCGCGCCACCGCCCATATAGAGCGCGACCGTGGCCTGCGGATCGGCGGCGGCCGCCATGTCCAGGCAGGGGGCGCCGTCCTTCAGCGTGGCGGTGGCGAACACCACCCGACGCGCCTCGCCCCGGTGGGTCAGCGGAAAGCCGAACTGGGCCGCGGCCGCGCAGGCGGCGGTGACGCCGGGCACGATCTCGACCGCGACCCCGCGGGCCGCGAGGAACGCCGCCTCCTCCCCCACCCGCCCGAAGACCGAGGGATCGCCGCCCTTCAGCCGCACCACGTCGAGGCCCCGGCGCGCCAGGCGCAGCATCAGGCGGTTGATGGTCTCCTGCCGCAGGCTGGGCCGACCGGCGCGCTTGCCGGTCTGGACCTTGAGACAGGCGGCCGGCGCGAGCGCCACGATCTCTTCGGGGACGAGTGCGTCGTAGAGCAGGGCCTGCGCCGACTGCACAGCCCGAAGTGCGCGCACGGTCAGGAGGTCGGCGGCGCCGGGGCCGGCGCCCACCAGGCGGACGCGGCCGGGAACGGGATCAGGCGGCATGGCGCACCTGCGGACTGGTTGCGGAAAGGAGACGGGCGATCTCGGGCCGGCACGAGCCGCAGGACGCGCCGGCTCCGGTCGCCCCGGCCACGGCGTCGAGGTCGCGGGCCCCGTCGGCGATGGCGGCCTCGATGCGCGGCTGGCGCACGCCGCGGCAGGCGCAGACCACGGGTCCAGTGTCCACGGCGCGGCCCGGCGCGCGGCCGACCAGCAGGGCCGCCCGCTGGAGGGGGTCGAGCACGCCGCCGGCGAACAGCTCCGCCAGCCAGTCCCGGGGCGGCAGCTCGCCGGCCGCCGCCAGGAACAGCACCCGCTCGAGCCGCCCCTCCGCCAGGAAGGCCTCGCGCAGGACGCCGGCGGCCGGGTCCTCGAAGCGCAGCACCTCGGCCGGCGCGCCGCGGGCCAGCGCCCGGCGCACCGCTTCGCGCTCGGCGTCGTCCCCCCGGCCGGCGAACTCGTGCAGCTGGCAGGCCGGCTGGGGGATGCGCCGCCAGACCAGGTCGCAGCCTCGCGGCGGCTCGACGGCCGCCGGGGCGAGCAGGAAGCCGCGCCAGGTCTCGCGATAGGGCCGCACGCGGGCCGGCGTGTGCTTGAACTCGGGCTGGCCCGAGCGGGGATCGGTGCGCGCCGCGACCAGCGGGTTGGCGCGGCCGGCCGGGGCGAAGGCCTGCGTCCAGTGCATCGGCAGGAAAACCGAGCCCGGCCGCTGGCGATCCGAAAGGCGGGCGGTCGCCACCGCCTCGCCCTGCCGGGTGACGATCCGGGTCAGCGCGCCCTCGGCGATCCCCAGGGGCGCGGCGTCGGCGGGGTGGATCTCCACATAGGGCTCGGGCGCATGGCGGCACAGCTCGGGGGCCAGCCCGGTGCGGGTGAGCGTATGCCAGTGGTCGCGGACCCGGCCGGTGTTGAGCGCCAGCGGATAGCCGGGATCCACCGGCTCCGCCGGCCCCTCGGCCGCCACCGGATGCATGCGCCCCCGCCCGTCAGGCGTCTGGAACCGCCCGTCCGTGAACAGGCGCGGCGCACCCCCGGCGGCCGTCACCGGCCACTGGACCGGCTCCAGGGCGTCATAGGCCTCGGGCGCGAGGGTGGCGAGCAGGCCGAGGTTCAGCACCCGGTCCGGATTCTCGTAGGCGGTCAGCCGCGCCCATTCGCGGAACACCTGCGCCGGCGTGCGCCAGCCGAAGGCCTCGCCGAAGCCCATGGCCGTCGCCACGTCGGCGACGATCCGCCAGTCCGCGCGCGCCTCGCCGGGCGGGGGAAGCAGCGGCCGCTGGCGCGAGATGCGGCGCTCGGAGTTGGTGACGGTCCCATCCTTCTCGCCCCAGGCCAAGGCGGGCAGGCGCACGTGGGCGAAGGCCGAGGTGTCGGTCGCGGCCATGACGTCGGACACCACGACGAACGGGCAGGCCGCGAGCGCCTCGCGGACGCGGCCGGCGTCGGGGAGGCTGACCGCCGGATTGGTGGCCATGATCCACAGCGCCTTGATGCGGCCCTCGCGCACCGCCTCGAACATCTCGACGGCCCTCAGGCCGGGCCGCTCGGCGATGGTCGGCGCGCCCCAGAAGCGCCGGACCCGGGCGCGGGCGGCCTCGTCGAAGTCCATGTGGGCGGCCAGCGTGGTGGCCATGCCGCCGGTCTCGCGCCCGCCCATGGCGTTGGGCTGGCCGGTGATCGAGAACGGGCAGGCCCCGGGCTTGCCGATGCGGCCGGTGGCGAGGTGGACGTTCAGGATGGCCAGGCCCTTGGCCACGCCCTGCGCCGACTGGTTGGCCCCCATGGAGAAGAGGCTGACGGTCCGCGGCGTGGCGGCGAACCAGCGGAAGAAGCGCTCGAGGTCGGCGAGCGGCACGCCGCAGTCGGCGGCGACGGCGGCGGGCGACTGGTCGGCGCGTGCGAGCTCGGCCTCGGTCTCGGCGAAGCCCCCGACGTGGGCCGAGAGGAACGCCAGGTCGATCGCGCCGCGGCGGATGAGGTCGGCCAGCAGGCCGTTCCACAGCCTCACGTCGGTCTGCGGGGCGATGGGCAGGTGCAGGTCGGCGGCTTCGGCCGTGTCGGTGCGGCGCGGGTCGATCACCACATGGCGCTGGCCGCGGGCGCGGGCGGCCTCCAGGCGGCGGAAGAGCACGGGGTGGGTCCAGGCGGCGTTGTGTCCGGACAGGACCACGAGGTCGGCCAGGTCCAGGTCCTCGTAGCAGCCCGGGACGAGGTCGGCGCCGAAGGCGAGCTTGTGGGCCACAACCGCCGAGGCCATGCACAGCCGCGAGTTGGTGTCGATGTTGGCCGAGCCGATGAAGCCCTTCATCAGCTTGTTGGCGGCGTAGTAGTCCTCGGTCAGCAGCTGGCCCGAGACGTAGAAGGCGACCGAGTCCGGCCCGTGGCGGGCGATGGCCTCCCGTAACCGGCGCGCGACCAGCCCGGTCGCCTCGGCCCAAGTCGCGGGGCGATCGCCGATCGTCGGATGCAGCAGCCGCCCCTCCAGGCCGACCGTGGCCCCCAGGGCGCTCCCCTTCGAGCACAGCCGCCCGAGGTTGGCCGGATGCGCCGGATCGCCCGCCACCGACAGCGCTCGGCCCTCGGCCTCAGCCGAGATCCCGCACCCGACGCCGCAGTAGGGGCAGGTCGTCCTCACACCCGCCCCACGAGGACGCGACCGCCCTCCACCCGGACCCGCGCCACCGGCGCGCAGCCCTTGCCGCGGTCGGCCCCCAGCGGCTCGCCGGTGGCCAGGTCGATGGACCAGTTGTGCAGGGGGCAGGCGACGGCGTGGCCGTGGACGATGCCCTGGCTCAGCGGTCCGCCCTTGTGAGGGCAGGCGTCCTTCAGGGCGAAGATGCGGCCGTCGCCGGTGCGGAACACGGCGATGTCGCCATCCGGCGTCGGCACGCGCCGCGCGCCCCGCGCGGGGATGTCGGTCACGGCCCCGACGTCCGTCCAGACGGTAGGGTCCTTCACGAGAGCGTTCATGCGGGGGCGAACTCCAGGCGGCGGGTGAGCGGGTTGAACTCGGCGGCGTCGCGGCCGGCGACCCGCTCGGCCCAGGGGTCGACGCGGGCGAAGCGCTGCGAATAGGCGAAGCGGTCGTAGAGGGCGCGCCGCCGGTCGGGGTCGCAGACGGCGGCGCGGATGGTCTCCAGCCCCACCCGGTCCATCCACTTGTAGATGCGCTCCAGGTACCAGCCCTCCTCGCGGTAGAGCTGGGTGACGGCGCAGATGGTCCAGACCGCCTCGTCCTCGGTGGCGACCTTGGTCAGGAGCTGGGTCCCCTGGATGTGCAGGCCGGCGGCGCCGCCGACGTGGATCTCGTAACCGCTGTCGACGCAGACGACCCCGATGTCCTTGCAGGTGGCTTCGGCGCAGTTGCGCGGGCAGCCCGAGACGCCGAGCTTGACCTTGGCCGGCGTCCACGACCCCCACATGAACTTCTCGAGCCGCACGCCCAGGCCCGTCGAGTCCTGGGTTCCGAACCGGCACCAGTCCGAGCCGACGCAGGTCTTCACGGTCCGCAGGCCCTTGGCGTAGGCGTGGCCCGAGACCATGCCCGCGCGGTTGAGGTCGGCCCACACCTTCGGCAGGTCGTCCTTCTTCACGCCCAGCAGGTCGATGCGCTGGCCGCCGGTCACCTTGACGGTCGGGATGGCGAACTTCTCGACCACGTCGGCGATGGCGCGCAGCTCGGCCGCCGAGGTAAGGCCCCCCCACATGCGCGGGACGACGGAATAGGTGCCGTCCTTCTGGATGTTGGCGTGCACCCGCTCGTTGACGAAGCGGCTCTGGCGGTCGTCGCGGTAGTCGCCCGGCCAGGCGCACAGGAGGTAGTAGTTGAGGGCCGGCCGGCAGGCGGGGCAGCCGTCGGGCGTGGTCCACTCCAGCGCCTGCATGACCGCCGGCATGGACTTCAGCCCCTCGGCCAGGATGCGCCGGCGCACCTCGTCGTGGCCCTTCCCGGTGCAGCCGCAGACCGGCTTCGGCCCCGTCTGGACCTGGAAGGCGTCGCCCAGCGTAGCCTTCAGAATCCGCTCGACGACGGGCGTGCACGAGCCGCACGACGCCGAGGCCTTGGTGTGGGCCCGCACCGCGTCCAGGGTCGCATGGCCCTGTTCGGCGATGGCCTGGACGATGGTCCCCTTGCAGACGCCGTTGCAGCCGCAGACCTCGGCCTCGTCGGCCATGGCCGCAACGGCGGCGCTAGGGTCGAGGCCCCGAAGGCCCTCCGTCACCGCCTGGCCGAAGACCAGGGTCTCGCGGATTTCGGAGACCTCGGTCCCCTGCCGCATCAGGTCGAAGTACCAGCCGCCGTCGGCGACGTCGCCGAACAGCACCGCCCCGGCGAGGCGGCCCTCCTCCAGCACGATCCGCTTGTAGACGCCGCGCCCGGCGTCCCGGAACACGATGTCCTCGCAACCCGAGCCGCCCGCGAACCGGCCGGCCGAGAAGACGTCCACGCCCGAGACCTTCAGCCGGGTGGAGAGCACCGCGCCCTCCCAGGCGGCCTCGCGGCCCGTCAGGGCGTCGGCGAGCGTGCGGCACATCTCCCAGATGGGGGCCACGAGGCCGTAGCACTGGCCCCGGTGCTCGACGCACTCGCCCACGGCGTAGATCGCCGGATCGGAAGTGCGCAGGGCGTCGTCCACCACCACCCCGCGGCCGACCTCCAGGCCGCTGGCCTTGGCCAGGGTCGCGTTCGGCCGGATGCCGACCGCCATCACCAGGAGGTCGCAGGGCAGCACGCGGCCGTCCTTCAGCCGCAGGCCCGCAACCCGGCCGTCCCGACCCACGATCTCCTCGGACTGGGCCTCCAGCACGGTCTCGACGCCGCGGGCGGCCATCGCCTCGGCCAACAGGAAGCCGGCGGAGGCGTCGAGCTGGCGCTCCATCAGGACGTCCATCAGGTGGACGACGGTGGCCGCCATGCCCCGGCGGGCGAGGCCGTAGGCGGCCTCGATGCCCAGAAGGCCGCCGCCGATCACCACCGCCCGCGCGCCCGGCCGGGCGGAGGCGGCGATCATCGCCTCCACGTCGTCGAGGTCGCGGAAAGTGACGACGCCGGCGAGGTCCGCGCCCGGCAGGGGCAGGCGCACCGGGTCCGACCCCGTGGCGAAGACCAGCCGGTCGTAGGGCAGCGCAAGGCCGCCCTCCCCGCGCACCATCCGGGCCTGGCGGTCGATGGCCTCCACCCGCCGGCCGGCGTGCAGGGCGATCCCGTTGTCGCGGTACCAGGCCTCGTCGTTCAGCACGATGTCGGCGAAGGTCTTCTCCCCCGCCAGGACGGGCGAGAGCATGATGCGGTCGTAGTTCACCCGCGGCTCGGCGCCGACGATGGCGATCTCGTAGCGGCCGGGGTCGCGCTTCAGCACCTCCTGCACCGCCCGGCAGCCGGCCATGCCGTTGCCGACGACGACGAGGCGTTCCCTGAGGGTGGTCATGATCGCCTCCTAGAGCCTGAGGGTCGCGCCGGCGGCCTCGCCGGCCCAGGTGCGCCGCCAGCGGGCCTTGACCCCGGTGAGGCAGGCCAGGGCCACGAGGGCGAGGGCGGCGAAGGCGAGCAGGCCCGCCTGGTAGCTGCCGGTGACCTGCTTGGCCCAGCCGAGGCTGGAGGCCAGGTAGAAGCCGCCGATCCCGCCGGTCATGCCGACGAGGCCGGTGACCACGCCGATCTCCTTGCCGAAGCGCTGCGGCGCGAGCTGGAAGACCGCCCCGTTGCCGGCCCCGAGCGCCGCCATGGCGAAGAGGATCACGGCCAGGGCCATCCAGACGCTGGGCGGCTGGAAACTGGCCAGCGCGAGGCCGAGCGCGGCCAGCAGGTAGACGACGCTCAGCGTGCGCACCCCGCCGAAGCGGTCGGCCAGCGCCCCGCCCACCGGCCGAACGAACGAGCCGGCGAACACGCAGGCGGCGGTGAAGAAGCCCGCGGTCACAGCCGGCAGGCCGTACTCGGCGTTGAAGTAGATGGTCAGGGAGGACGACAGGCCCACGAACCCGCCGAAGGTGACGCCGTAGAGCAGCATCAGCCACCAGGCGTCGGCCGTGCGGAGCACCGAGAGGTATTCCGAGAGGCGCTTGGGCGGCGGCCGGTCCGGCGCGTCCCTGGCGAAGACCAGATAGACGACGAAGGCTGCGGCGAGCGGCAGGGTCGCCAGGCCGATCACATTCTCCCAGCCGAAGCGCTGGGCCAGGGCCGGGGCGAACAGGGCCGCGAGGGCCGTCCCCGAATTGCCGGCGCCGGCGATACCGAGGGCCAGGCCCTGGTGTTCGGGCGGGTACCAGCGCGAGGCGAGCGGCAGGGCGACGGCGAAGGACGCCCCCGCGACGCCCAGCACGCAGCCGAGGGCCAGGACCTGGGGATAGCCGCCGATCCCCAGCCGCCAGGCGGCCGCGAGGCCCGCCAGCACGACGAGCTGGCCGATCAGGCCGGTCCGCTTGGGACCGATGTGATCCACAAGCACGCCCGCGAAGAGGCGCAGCACGGCGCCGGCCAGCACCGGCACGGCGACCATCAGCCCCTTCTCGGCCGGCGTCAGGCCGAAGTCCGTGGCGATGGCGACGCCGAGCGGCCCCAGGATCACCCAGACCATGAAGCTCAGGTCGAAATAGAGGAAGGCGGCGAAGAGGGTCGGCGGGTGGCCGGCCTTCAGGAACGAGCGCGCAGACATGCGGATCAGGCCCCGTGCGAATTGCGGTGGAGCGGCGGCGTCGCCGTGTGGGAGGGCTCGTCCTTGAGCCTGTCCGGGGGCCGCGAACGCCGTTGTCCTGGGCCTGGGTTCGATGAAAACGCCGCCTCGGCGGCTCGTCACCCCGATACCGGCCCCGGCGCCCACGGGGCCATGCCGCAGTGCAAAATCGCGGCGCCTCGCCGGCGGCGATGACCAGAATTCAGGCGCTGAGCGCCCCGGCCGCAGCGGCGTGGAGGTCCGGGCGGTAGATGCGGGCGGCGGCCGCCGCGGCGTCCAGGCTGGCGGGAATCTGGCCCCACCGCTTCATCTCGCCGAGCAGCCAGGCGGCGTCCCGCGGCTCGGGCGCGCCCGAGCCGTAGACGATGTGATCGAGGCCGGCGGCGATCAGCTCGGGCTCCAGGCCCAAATGCTCCGGCCGGGCCAGCAGGTCGGCGACGGCGGCGCGGTTCCCCGGCGCTTCGGCCCAGGCGGCGGCGCGCAACAGGGCCCGGAGCACCGCCTGCAGGCGCGGCGGGTCGGCCTCGGCCCAGGCCCGGGTCACGGCGAACACCTTGTCGGGCGCGCTGGGCCAGAGCTGCCCGGCGCGCACGGCGACCTGGCCGGCGCCGGCCGCCACGGCGGCGGCGGCCCACGGCTCGCCCGCGCAGAAGCCCTCGATCACGCCCCCCGCCAGCAAGTCGGCCATGCGCGGCGGCGGCGCGACGGTGAGCCGGACATCGGCATCGGGATCGATCCCCCCCTGCTCCAGCCAGGCCCGCAGCAGGTAGGCATGGATCGAATAGGGGAACACCACGGCGAAGGTGAGCGGGCTCGCGCCCGCCTCCCGCCGCTGGGCGACGAGCCGCGCCAAGCCGGCCGCCGGAATGCGGGACGAGAGCGCCACCGCCGCGCCGCCCCGCGCCAGGGCGAGGGGGACGATCAGCGGCGCGGGCTCGCTGCCGACCCCCAGCGCCGCCGCCAGCACCATGGGCGCCAGCATGTGGGCGCCGTCGAGCGCTCCCACCGCCACCTTGTCGCGCACCGTGGCCCAGGAAGCTTCCCGGCTCAGCTCGACCTGCAGCCCCTCCTCCGCGAAGAAGCCGCAGGCGCGGGCGGCGATGAGCGGCGCAGCGTCGCTCAGCGGCACGAAGCCCAGTCGGATCCTCATGGCCCCTCTCCCTTCAGCACGCCGGCGAACGCCAGGAGGTCGGCGGCCACGGCGGCGATGGGCCGGCCCGCGTCCATGGAGAGCTTGCGCAGAACGCGGTACGCCTCTTCCTCCTCCAGCCCGCGCTCCTTCATCAGCAGCGCCTTGGCCCGCTCCACCGTCTTGCGGGAGGCGAGGTCGGCCTTGGCCTTGGCCAGGTCCTGGCGCAGCTGGTTCATGAGGGCGAAGCGGCTCATGGCCACCTCCAGCACCCCGCGCACGCGGCCGGGCGCGAGGCCGTCCACCACATAGGCGGCGACGCCGGCCCGCACGGCCTCCTCCGCCAGCCCCGGCTCGGAGCGGTCCACGAACATCACCACCGGGCGCGGGTTCGCGCGGCTCGCCTCGCGCAGGCTCTCCAGCGTGTCGCGGTCGGGGCTGTCCGCGGCCACCACCACCACGTCGGGTGCGAAGGCCGCGGCGGCGGCCTCGTCGAAGGCGGCGGCGTGCCGGACCTCCAGCGGATCGATTCCCGCCAGGCCTTCCGTCACGAGGGCGGCCCGGGCCGGGTCGGGGTCGACGAGCAGGACGCGCATGCCGGCCGAGTTAAGCCGGGCCGGGCCGGCGGGCCGCCGCTCCTCGGCGCGATCGGCGCTCAGGCGCGTCGAACGCCTGCCGGCCGGGCGCCCGGCGCCCGGTTTTCCGGCGCCGCGCGGGTCGCTAGGCCGTGACGGGCCGGAAGGTGCGCGGCGCCGCCGCCAGGGTGCGGGTCACGCCCAGGCAGATCAGCAGCTGGCCGCCGAAGTAGAGCCCCCAGATCCCGAGGCCGATCCCCGGCGCGCCGTCCCAGGGCCCCAGCTGGCCGAAGATCAGCAGGTCCGAGGCCACGAACATCAGGGCGCCCACGCCCGTGGAGGTCCGCGGGAAGCGGCTCATCCAGGCCATGGCGGCCATGGCGGCGAGGCCGGCGGTGTAGAGCGCCACCGCCGGCGCCCCGGCCCGGTCGGCGGGCAGGCTGTAGGCGGCGGCGCAGACCAGCAGCACGAACGCGGCCGCGCCGGCGATCCGCGCCGGGCTCAGCGGGCTGCGCAGGTTCTGGGCGTAGAGGGTTATGGCGATGACGTGCCCCACCAGGAAGGCCACCGCCCCGACCTGCAGGCCCACCGCGTCCAGCAGCACGTCGCCCAGGGCGCCGAAGGCCATCACCGCGGCGATGCGGATTCCGTCGGCGTCCTTGGCGAGCAGGGCCGCGTAGAGCGCCAGCAGGCCGACGCCCGCCCCCTTGGCGGCCACATGCAGGGCCTTCGGCAGCTCGAGGTCCCAGGTGAAGATGTAGCCGACGCCGCCGGCGATGGCGGCGGCCAGGACCAGCCTGGGCAGGAAGTCGCGCGCGTGCATGTCATGTCCCCCCGATCACGTCTTTCCGACTCGCGTTCGCCGAAGATTGGTACCACGCCTACGGATTGACGCCGCAGCCGCGCCGCGCTTCGGTCGCCCCCTGTCCTAGCGGGGGTGTTCTCGATGAAGTCGCGTGCGTTGCTGGCCGGTGCGGCCCTGGCCCTGGCGTTCGTCTCGGCGGCGGGCGCGGAAGTCGCCCGGCGCGAGGTGGGCCAGATCGTCTACGAGGGCGCGCCCGAGACGCCCGCCGCGCTGCAGGCCGCCATCGCCCCCTACTACGACGCGCGCTACGCGGTGTTCGAGGACTGGCTGCCGGACGGGTCCATCCTGATCGCCACGCGGTTCGGCGAGACGAACCAGATCCACCGGGTGAAGGCTCCCGGCGCGGCCCGCACCCAGCTCACCTTCGCCGACGAGCCGATCAACGCGGCCATCGTGCAGCCCGGGACCGAACGCTTCCTCTACCCCCGCGACGTCGGCGGGGCCGAGTACTACCAGGCCTGGCTGCGCGACCTTTCGGGGAACGAGGTCCGGCTGACCGCGCCCGACACCCGCAACCAGAGCTTCGTCTTCTCCAAGGACGGCCGCCTCGTCGCCTGGAGCCAGGTAAACCGGGGCGATCCCAACTACGACATCATGGTCGCCGACCCGGCGAACCCGGCCGGCCGGCGGCTGGTGCACGACGGCGTCGGCGCCCTGGGTCCGCAGGACGTCTCGGCCGACGGCCGCCACCTGCTGGTCAGCCGCTACAACTCGGCGGCCCATGTGGAGCTGTTCGTGCTGGACGTCGAGACCGGCAAGATCGCGCCGGTGGGCCCGACCGGCCGGAAGATCGCCTACGCCGGCGGCGCCTTCGTCGACGGCGGCCGGTCGGTGATCGTGCTGTCCGACGACGGATCGGAAGTGACCCGGCCGGTGGTCATCGACATCGCCACGGGCAAGGTCCGCGATCTCGATCCCGGCGCGAAGTGGGGCGCCGAGGAGATGGACGTCTCGCCCGACGGCCGCACCATCGCCTACGCCGTCAACGAGGAGGGCTATTCCAAGGTCGTGCTGCGCGACATCGCCAGCGGCCGGGAACTGCCCGGGCCGAAGCTGCCGCTCGGCGTGCTGACGGCGCTGAAGTTCTCCCCCGACGGGTCCAGGCTCGGGCTGTCGCTCTCCACCTCCACCAGCTCGGGAGACGTGTGGTCGTACGAGCTCGCGGGCGGAACGCTGGTGCGGTGGACGCAGAGCGAACTGGGCGGGCTCGATCCGGCCAGGCTCGTGGAGCCGGAGCTGTTCCGCTACCCGACCTTCGACAAGCGCTCGATCCCGGCGTTCATCTACAAGCCGAAGGCCGCGCGGCAGGGCGAGAAGCTGCCGGTGGTGATCCAGATCCACGGCGGGCCCGAAAGCCAGGAGCTGCCCAACTTCAACCCGCGCCGCCAGTCGTGGGTGAACGAGCTGGGCGCGGCCGTGATCATCCCGAACGTCCGCGGCTCGTCGGGCTACGGCAAGACGTATCTCGCCCTCGACAACGCCGAGAAGCGCGAGGACTCGGTCAAGGACATCGGCGCCCTGCTGGACTGGGTGGCCAAGCAGCCCGACCTCGACGCCAGCCGCGTGGCGGTGGTGGGCCAGTCGTACGGCGGCTACATGGTCCTGGCGGTGGCCGGCCACTACAACGACCGCATCGCAGGCGTCATCGACCTCTACGGCATCTCGGACTTCATCACCTTCCTGAACAACACCGAAGGCTACCGCCGCGACCTGCGCCGGGCTGAATACGGCGACGAGCGCGATCCCAAGATGCGGGCCGTGTTCGAACGCATCGCGCCGATCAAGATGAGCGCGAGGATGAAAAAGCCGATGATGGTCTTCCAGGGGGCCAACGACCCGCGCGTGCCGCGCACCGAGTCCGAGCAGATGGTCGCCACGCTGCGGGCCCAGGGCACCGAGGTCTGGTACGTCCTGGCCAAGGACGAAGGCCACGGCATCCAGAAGAAGGCCAACCAGGAAGCCGTCCGTGCGACCGAGGTGCTGTTCCTGAAGAAGGTGCTGGGGATCGGCGAGTAGCGGGCCTCACGCGAACGCCGGCGCCGCGGCCCGCAGCCGCGCTGCGTCGCGAGCCGGCGGGGCTCCGAACAGGCGGGCGTACTCGCGCGAGAACTGCGAGGGGCTCTCGTAGCCGACCTCGAAGGCCGCGTGCTGGGCGTCGCGTCCCTCGCCGATCATCAGGCGGCGGGCCTCCTGCAGCCGGATCTGCTTCTGGTACTGCAGCGGGCTCATGGCGGTGACCGCCTTGAAGTGCTGGTGCAGCGCCGAGGGGCTCATGCCGGCCGCCCGGGCCACCGCCTCGATGCTGAACGGCCGGTCGAAGTTGGCGCGGATCCAGGCGATGGCGCGGTTCACATGGGCGATCCGGCTGTCGGGCATGCCGATCTGGCGCACGAGGCCGGCCTGGTCGCCGGTGAGCAGGCGGTAGTGGATCTCGCGCCGGATCAGCGGGGCGAGCGCGGGGGCGTCCCGCGGCGTGTCCAGCAGGGCCACGAGGCGGGCCGCGGCGCCGGCGAGCTCGGGCGTGGTGCGGCTGACGTGCAGGCCGCGGCCGCTTTCGGCCCCCGCCGCCGGCAGCGGCTCCAGCAGCAGCTCGCCCAGCAGGACGGGCTCGAGGTCGATCCGCACGCACAGGTACGGCCGCTCGGGGCTGGCCTCGGTGACCTGGCCGGTGAGGGGCAGCTCCACCGAGATCACCAGATGGGACGTGGCGTCGTAGCGGAAGGTCTCCTCGCCCACCGTCGCCACCTTGGCGCCTTGCGCGATGATGCAGACGGCCGGCTTGTGCAGCACCGGCACGGCCGCGGTCGGGCCCGAGGCGTGGAACAGCGCCAGGCCAGGAACGGGCATGTCGACCATCCCGTCGGGCTGGGCGTGCCGGGCGATCAGTTCCGCGAGCTCTTCCATGCCGAAGGCGTTCCACACGCGCGCGGGCGGCGCAACCGCGACAGGCTTTTCCTGGAGGATCGGGCAAGAACGGCGGAGGAGCGGTCTAACGCCGTTCGGCCGGTCCGGCGCATCTCTTGGGCTCGCAGCAAAGGAGACGGCGATGTCCGGAATTGAGAACAAGGTGGTGCTGGTGACCGGGGCCTCGAGCGGCATCGGCGAGGCGATCGCCCGCGATCTGGCCGCGGGCGGGGCCGCGGTGGTGATCGGCGCCCGGCGGGTCGAGCGGCTGGAGGCGCTGAAGGCCGAGATCGAGGCGGCCGGCGGCCGGGCCCTGGCCAAGGCGCTCGACGTGACCTCGCGCCAGAGCGTGCAGGCGTTCGTGGACGCAGCCCGCGAGGCGTTCGGCCGGGTCGACGTCATCGTCAACAACGCCGGGATCATGCCCCTGTCGCCCCTGGCCGCGCTGAAGGTGGACGAGTGGGACCAGATGATCGACGTCAACATCCGCGGCGTGCTGCACGGCATCGCGGCGGCCCTGCCGGTCATGGAGGCGCAGGGCGAGGGCCAGATCGTCAACATCGCCTCGACCGCCGGCCACCAGATCCTGCCGTCGGGCGCGGTCTACTGCGCGACCAAGTTCGCGGTCCGGGTGATCTCGGAGGCCCTGCGCCAGGAGACCGACAAGGTGCGGGTGACGGTGGTCTCGCCGGGCGCCACGACCTCGGAGCTGGCGCACACCATCACCCACGCGCCGACCGCAGCCTTCGTCGACGAGTACCGCAAGCAGATCCTGCCCGCGGAAACCATCGCACGGGCCGTCCGCTTCGCCATCGAGCAGCCGGCCGACGTGGACGTCAACGAGGTGGTCGTCCGGCCGACCGTCACCACCCGCTGACCGCCCGAGCGGCGCGCCGCGTCAGGCGGCGCGCTTCTCGAACCCGCCCTCCTGGGAGACCTGGAAGCGGGCGATCAGCTGGGCCAGACGCTCGGTCTCGGACGCCAGGGTGTGGGTGGCGGCGGTGGCCTCCTCGACCATGGCGGCGTTCTGCTGGGTGACGCCGTCGAGGTTGTTCACGGCGGTGTTCACCTCCTCCAGGCTGGTCGCCTGCTCGGCGGTCGAACTGACGATGTCGGCGATCGCGGCGTTCACCTGGGCCACCTCGGCGACGATCCGCTCCAGGGCCTCGCCGGTGCGGCCCACCAGGGACACCCCTTCGCCGACCTGAGCGCTGGAGGCGGCGACCAGGGACTTGATCTCCCGCGCCGCCTCGGCCGATCGCTCGGCCAGGGCGCGGACCTCGATGGCGACGACGGCGAAGCCCTTGCCGGCCTCGCCCGCGCGGGCCGCTTCCACCCCGGCGTTGAGCGCCAGCAGATTGGTCTGGAAGGCGATCTCGTCGATCACCCCGATGATCTGGCCGATCTGGGTCGAGGAGGCTTCGATGCCGTTCATCGCCGCGACGGCCTCCCGGACGATCTCGCCCGACTGCCGGGCGTGGTCCCGGGCCGCGCCCACCACCTCGCCGGCCTGGCGGGCGCCTGCGGCCGTGCGCTTCACGGTGGCGGTGACCTCGTCCAGCGCCGCGGCGGTCTCCTCGAGCGTGGCGGCCTGCTGCTCGGTCCGCTGGGACAGGTCGCGCGAGGCGCCCGACAGCTCCGAGGCGCTGCCGCGGACGCGGGCGTTGACCTCGACGATGGCGCGCAGCGTCTCGTCCAGCTGATCGGCCGCGGCGTTGAAGTCGTCCTTCAGCTGGCGGTAGTGGTCGGGGAAGGCCGCCTCGATGCGGTGGGTGGCGTCGCCCCGGGCCAGCTGGCCCAGGCCCTCGGCCAGGGCGCCGACGACCAGTTCGGCCTCCTCCTCGGACGCGCGGCGCACCCGCTCACGCTCGGCGGCGGCCTGGGCCTCGCCGGCCCGCGCGCGCTCGGCGTCGCCCATGGCCGCTTCCGCCCGGTCGCGGGCCTCGGAGGCCTCGGCCAGCATCGCCCCCGACCGCTCGAACATCGAGAAGAGGTTGTGGCCTACCCAGATGAGCACGCCCGCCTCCACGAGCAGGATCACTGCGTGCACTAGGACGCGGGCGATGTCGCCCCCGCCTGGGAAGACCGCGGCCGGCAGCAGGAAGGACAGCAGCAGGTGGTGGGCCGCCACCAGGGCCGTGGCCGCGCCGATCACCCGCCAGTCGCAGTAGACGATCAGGACGGCCAGGCCCGCGAAGTAGGCCATGTGCATGTCGATCTGCCAGGGGTGGCCGGAGAAGGCGCCCACCAGCAGGGAGATCTGCGCCATCTGGGCGACGCCGGCGGTGATCCGGACGACCGGGCCGGCCTTCAGCAGGCGCCAGACGACGGTCACGCCGACGGCCGTGCCCAGGGCGGCGAGGCCCAGGCCCAGCCAAGCGCCCCCGACGAAGGCGGCCGCGGCCGCGATCACCGGGACGAGAATCCAAAGGCCGCCGATGACGATGCGGTCGGCGAAACTGCGCTGTTCGGCGATGGTCTGGAACACGCGGGCTACCTCAGCTTTCCACACAGGGCCGTGCCGGACGGCGCGACCGAGAAGAGCGCGCCGGCTTGGCGCAGGCGGGCCTGGGCGCGACCTTCGGGGTCGCGCACGACGACGATGAAGGGGACGGCGCCGAGATCGCGGATGACGCCGGCCTCGGCGGCCGCGGCCATCACGGCCTGCTGGCTCCACCACGGAGGGAAGACGCCGGCGGCTTCGGCCGGATCGGGAATCTTGGACGATCCCAGCAGGACGGCCGCCGTCAGGAGGCCGATGGCTCCGCAGATGGCGCTCGCCAGCAGGCTGTCGCGGACCGTCGTGCTCATGGCGAGGCTTGTGGCTGCGCCAACCTTTCCCGAGAGCTAAACGCCGTTATGCGAGCTCACGCGCCGGTTGAGCCAGCTTTGGAAAACACCACTATGGGACGGCGCCCAGGCCGATTTGCGGGGCAGGAGCGGCCGACCTGCGGCGAGATGCCGCAGCCTCTGGCGCGGCCGGCCGGACGGGCCCGGCGGGCTTGCCAGGGCCGCCGGCGGCGGCGAAGAGGGCGGCGAAGTCCGTTCGGGAGAGTCCCGCCTTGGCCCCGCACATCCTCGTCACCGGCTCCACCCGCGGCATCGGCGCCGCGATCCAGGCGGCGCTCGCGGCGAAAGGCGCCCGCGTGGTCGGGCACGGCCGCACCGACGGGCCGGGGGTGATCGGCGCCGACCTCGCCGACCCGGGCGCGGGTGACGTCCTGTGGGACCGCGCGCAGGCGGCGCTGGACGGGCGGATCGACGTGCTGGTCAACAACGCCGGGGTGTTCGAGGCCGTCGCCGTGGACGCGCCGGCCGAGGACTGGCAGGGCGCCTGGAGCCGGACGATGCAGATCAACCTGCAGGCCTCGGCCGACCTCTGCCGGCGGGCGGTCCTGCACTTCCGCGAGCAAGGACGCGGGGGCCGGATCGTCAACATCGCCAGCCGCGCGGCCTATCGCGGCGACAGCCCCGCCCACTGGCACTACGCCGCGTCGAAGGCCGGCATGGTGGGCATGACCAAGTCCATCGCCCGCGGCTACGCCCGCGAGGAGATCCTGGCCTTCGCCGTCTGCCCGGGCTTCGTGATGACCGGCATGGCCGACGAGTACCTGGCGAGCCGCGGCGGCGACAAGCTGCTGGCCGACATCCCCCTGGGCCGGGTGGCCAGCCCCGAGGAGGTCGCGAGCGTGGCCGCCTACCTCGCCCTGGAGGCGCCCGCCTCGATGACGGGCGCGGTCCTGGACGTGAACGGCGCCAGCTTCGTGCGCTGAGGCGGGCGCTAGGCCAGCGCCCGCTCGGTCGCCTCGATCTCGTCCTTGATCCAGTCGTGGCCGGTGGTCACCAGCACGCCCTCGATCGCCGAGATGTGGCCCCGCAGCCGCTCGCGGATCTCGGAGGGGACATCCTGCTGGGTGGCGACCCACCGGGCGATCTGATGGACCGCGAAGGCGGTGTGCAGCGCGAGGCGGTCGCGGTCGTCTTCGGAGAGCTTCATCCGTGTGGCCTCCCTGATTGGCAGAAGCATAACACGCGGAGGCGAAATCGGCTCAGCCGCCGCTGGGTCAGACCGCGACGCTGGCCCACAGCTTGCGGAATGTCCCCCGGTAGTCGGGCTCGAGGCGGGTGGACGGTGCGTCGAAGACCATCGTCGCGCGGCTCACCGCATCGTACGGCGTCCAGGTCGGCAGCTTGGGCGTGCCCGGATCGCCCGTCGCCGCCATGGCGACGATCGCCGACGATAGCTCGTCCGCCAGACGCGCGCTGACGAGGTTCGCCCCCTGGAGACCGCCGCGAACCTCGCCGGCGCTCGGCCCCACGTCCACGCCGTGCGTGGCGCCATAGCGTCCGCCCCACGCCGGGCTCGGGGCCTTCCAGAGGTAGACGTAGGCGGGCGCTGCGCCGAGGGCGGCCTTGCGCTCTGCCATGGCGAAGCTTGCGCCCCGGCCCTGGTCGCTGATGATCCGCGACTGGATGAGGTAGGGCGAGGCTCCAGGGTCTTCCTGGCGATAGAGGTCCAGCACCTCGGCCGCGCGGCCTCCGACGCGGGCGGCGAGCATCTTCAGCACCCCGTCCCAGGTCTCGTTGAAATTCCGCTGCCGATAGGTCCGCTCGTCTAGGGTCGTCGAGACGATCATCGGCACGTCGGCGCTGACCTGCGGGGCGTCCGGATCGAACGGGTGGCGCGGCAGGGCCACGCCGTCCAGCACCGGCGTGAACGAGTTCGGCGCCTCGCCTTTCGCCCGCCGCTCCGCCTCCATGTCCGCCTGCGCCGAGAGAAGGTCGTGGAACGGCATGGCCTGCAGCTTGCGGATGTCGCGGCCCGCGACGCCCACCCCGGTCAGGAAGGCGTCCGCCGTCGCCTTGGCGCGCTCGCGGGGGGCCACCCGCAGCATCGCACCACTCATCTGCACCGCGCGGTGGAACAGGCCCTTGGCCGACGGCATCGCCATGAGGGCGCTCACCTTGGCCCCGCCGCCCGACTGGCCGATGATCAGGACGCGATTGGGATCGCCGCCGAACGCCTCGATGTTGCGGTTCACCCAGCGCAGGGCGGCCACGAGGTCCAGCATCCCCGCCATGCCGCTCTGGGCGAACTCTGCCGGCGCGCCGCTGGCGGCCAGATGCAGGAAGCCGAAGGCGCTCAGGCGATGGTTCACGCTGACCACGACGCAGTCGCCGCGCCGCGCCTGCATCTCGCCGTCCATGCCGGGCGAATTGCTGGAGCCGCCGTAGAAGCCGCCGCCATGGAAGCGGACGATCACCGGCTTCCTCGCCGTCCGTGACAGATCGGGCGTCCAGATGTTGAGGTTCAGGCAGTCCTCACCCATCCCGCCGGGCTGGTAGTCGAGATAGATCAGGTTCGCGTAGTCGCTTCGCCGGTCGCCCGGCATCTGCGGGCAGATGTTCCCGTAGTCGAGGGCGTCGCGCACGCCGGCCCACGGCTTGACCGGCTGGGGCGGCAGGAAGCGGTTCTTCCCGGAGGTGTCGGCGCCGTAGGGCACGCCCTTGAACACCTTGATCCCGCCGGAGACCAGGCCGCGGAGCCTGCCCTCGGCCGTCTCGACCACCGGGAAGATGTCGGTCGTGGCGGCCGAGGCCGCGCCGCCCAAGAAGAACGAGGCGCCTGCGCCGGCCAGGATCGCCCGCCGGCTCGTATCGAAGGTCATGCCGTAACTCCCCCGTGACTTCGTGCTAGCTGCCGCCCCGCACGGCCGGGAACCGGGCCATGAAGAGGCGCTCCTCGCGGAAGGGATCGTTGGCGAGCGTCGGCGGCGCGTCGAACATCATCACCGGCCGGCTCGCCACGTCGTAGGCCGGCCAGTCCGGCAGGCCGGGGTGGTTGGGATCGCCGTCGCGCGCGAAGGCGAGCCAGGCATTGGCCATGGCCTCGGTCATCGCCCGGGTCTCGTCCGTCTCGGGGCCCGTCAGGTGCGGCGCCTTCGCGACGTTGTCGAACATGAAGGGCAGGTCGATCGTGTGCTCGGAGAACCGCCGGCCGTCCTGCACCGGCGAGCGCCAGGTGACCTGATAGACCCAGGTGGGATTGGCTGCGCCGTTCATGGCGTGGCGCAGCTCGGCCATCATCGTGGCGTTGGTGATGTAGGCCCGCCAGGAGGCGATCTTGAAGAAAATCTCGGCGGTTGAACCGGACGGCGTCGACGCCTTGAAGACCTGGACGGCCTCGGCGACCGCCGCGGGTGGAATGATCCTGGCCAGGCGCGCCTTCAGACCCGCCTCGTCCATGGCGAAGATCGCCGGATCGCGGCCCAGCTGGTTCGACAGCTCGGTCTGGGTCGTCCCCAGCATCAGCGGAACCCTGGCGCTCCGCCGCGGCGCGTCGGGAATCCAGGGATGGGCCTTGAAGGAGAACCCGTCGATCACCGGCTCGAATCGGTAGCCCGCCGCCCCGATCACCTGCCGCTGCGCCTTGCCCAGCGCATCCATCGGGACCTGCTGCAGCCGGCGGGCGTCGGCGGGGGCGATGTCGAGCGCCCTGAGCAAGCCGTCGGTCAGGGCGCGCGCCTGGTCGGGCGTGTGGATCCGCAGGTGCGAACCCGACTGCACGATCCCCTTGTGGAACAGGCCGTTCGCCTCCTCGCCGGCGAAGCAGACGCTGACCTTCCGTCCGCCGCCCGACTGGCCGTAGATGGTGACGTTGTCGGGATCGCCGCCGAACGCCGCGATGTTGGTCCGCACCCACTTCATCGCCGCGACGAGGTCCAGGTAGCCGACATTGCCCGACTGGCCGAATTCGGCCCCCAGTTGCTGGGACAGGTCGCAGAAGCCGAAGACGTTCAGGCGGTGGTTGACCGTCACGATCACCACGTCGCCGCGCCTGGCCATATTGCTTCCGTCATAGAGGCCGCTCGCACCCGTGCCGGCCTCGAAGCCGCCCCCGTGGAACCACAGCATCACCGGCCGCCGACGGGCGGAGCTCGCCTCGGGGGTCCAGACGTTGACGCGCAGGCAATCCTCGCTGATCGGCCCGGGGGTCGTCAGGATCGTGCGTGGCTGGGGGGCCTGGTCGCCGAACTCGAACGCATCGCGCACGCCCGCGAACCGCTCAGGCGGCGGGGGCGGCAGAAAGCGGCCCGCGCCGGAGGTGTCGGCCCCGTAGCGCATGCCGCGGAAGACCTCGACCCCGTTCTCGCGCCGGCCGCGATATCGGCCCTCGGTCGTCTCGACCACCCGCCCCTCGGCGCTCTGCGCCCGCGCGCCGCTCACGGCCAGCAAGGCCGCGGCGGACCCGATCAGCCCCCGGCGGGACAGCCCCAGGTCAAGCATACGCGCGCCTCCCCTCGTTCTTGTTGCTTCGGCCGCTTGCCGCCCATTCGTACCGTATTTTCGAAAATCGACAACAGGGTCGGGCGGTGGTTCGCGGGCTTTGCTGCCGCCGGGGAAACACCCCTAGGTTCCCGCCCCATGAACTTCGACGACGTCATCCTCGGCCGCCGCAGCATCCGCGGCTACAAGCCCGATCCCGTGCCGCGCAAGCTGATCGAGGAGATCCTGGCCCTGGCGATGCGGGCGCCCTCCTCGATGAACACCCAGCCGTGGAACTTCTACGTCCTCACCGGCGAGCCGCTGGACCGGATCCGCGCGGGCAACACCGAGCGGAACCTGGCCGGCATCCCGCATTCGCGCGAGTTCCGCACCGGCGAGGCGTTCGCCGGCGTGCACCGCGAGCGGCAGATCGGCGTGGCCAAGCAGCTCTTCGCGGCCATGGGCATCGCGCGCGAGGACACGGCGGCGCGGCAGGACTGGGTGCTGCGGGGCTTTCGCCAGTTCGACGCGCCGGTCTGCGTGATCGTCACCTACGACCGGGTGCTGGCCAGCAGCGACGACACGCCGTTCGACTGCGGCGCGGTGACCAACTGCCTGGTCAACGCCGCCTGGTCGCGAGGCCTGGGCTGCGTGATCAACAGCCAGGGCATCATGCAGTCGCCGGTGGTGCGCGAGCACGCCGGCATCCCCGACGACCAGGTGATCATGAAGGCCATCGCCCTGGGCTGGCCGGACGAGGCCTTCCCGGCCAACGCGGTGGTGTCCGAGCGCAAGCCGGTCTCGGAAGCGGCCGTGTTCCTCGGCTTCGACGAGTAGGCGGGCGCCCTACTCGCTCCGCTGCAACAGGTCGGCCAGCTCGGCCTGCCACAGCTCGGCCCAGGTGTGGCTGCCATGGCCGCGGGTCCGGTCGCTGGCCGGCAGGAGGACGTAGCGGGTCGTCTTCAGCCGCCTGGCGGCCGCTTCGGCGATGCCGAGCTCGGGCGGATTGATGAAGTCGTCCGCCGAGTTCACCCACGTCATCGGCGCGGTGATCTTCTCGAGGTCCTTCGAGGGATCGTAGGTGCGCGAAGAGGCCACCTGCCAGACGAAGTCGTTGGCGTCCATGGCCGCGACCCGCCGCGGAACCTCGGCGGCGAGCCAGGCGTCGGCCGCCTCGCGGGTGGGCAGGCTCGCCTGCATCTGGATCGGCGCCGATCCGGCCAGCAGCAGCAGGTGGACGGCCGAGCGCAGGCCCTGGACCGGCTGGGTCTCGTAGTCGCCGCCGCGGTAGGCGGGGTCGGTGGTGATGGCGTCGATCGCCATCCTGCGCCACAGGCGGTTGCGGCCGGCGATCTCCACCGGCTGGCAGGCCATGGGCATCAGGGCCTTCGCCCCGTCCGGCCACTGCTCGGCCCACATGAAGCCGTGCATGCAGCCCATCGAGGTGCCCATGATCAGGCGCAGCCGCCTCACCCCCAGCTTCTCGGTGACGAGCCGGTGCTGGGCCTCGACCATGTCGGCGTAGTCGTACTTCGGGAACTTCGCGCGCAGGCCGTCCGAGGGCTTGGACGAGCCGCCATGGCCGATGTTGTCGGGCAGGATGATGAAGTACTTCGCCGGGTCCAGCAGCCCGCCCGGCCTGAACAGCACGTCGGCGAACTGCGGCTGGAGGAACTGGCGCCCCGAGCCGCCGGTGCCGTGCAGGACCATCACCGCGTTGTCGATCTCGCCCGCCGCGTTGCGGTGCGGCTGGCCGAGGGTGTGGTAGCGGATGCGCAGCTCGGGCAGCGTCTCGCCGCTGCGGAACCGGAAGTCACGGATCGTCCAGTCCTGGGTGGCCGGCGCCGGCGGCGCGGCGAGCGCGGACGCGGCGACGGAGAACGCGAGGGCGAGGCCCGCGAGGGCGGCGGAGAACTTCATTCGCAAACTCTAGGACACTGCGGCCAGAGGGGTGGGATCGTCGTGGCGCCCGGCCACCTTCGACTGGAACCAGGCGATGCCGGCCTCGTGCTTGGGCGAGAGCACGCCGGGGCGATAGACGCCGGCGGCGAGGTTGCGCTGGACCATCTCGCAGATCTCCTTGTCCTGGGCGGTGACCCGGTCGGAGACCACGAACATCTCGGCCAGTTCGGCGGCGCGGGCCGGGTCGAAGAAGTAGAAATAGTCGAGGCGCGTGCTCTCGGGGCCGGTCGCGGTCATCCGCTCGACCATGTAGCCGTGCCGGTAGGTGTTGATGGCCAGGTTCGGCCACATCCAGGCCCAGAGGCCGGCGTTGACCGAGCCGTCGCGGGCGGGCGCGGCGTGGAAGACGATCTCGCCCTCGATCTCGACCCGGTAGTCGGCGACCACGATGTCCTCGTCGAACTCGGGGTGGACCATCGGCAGGTGGTATCCCTCGAGATAGTTCTCGACGTAGGTCTTCCAGTTGCAGGCGATGTGGTGGGTGCGCCGCTCGGTCAGGCCGAACTGCGGCAGGTCGTCGGCCCAGCGGCGGTCCAGCGGCGCCATGAGGTCGGCCAGGGGCGCGGCGGCGACGTCGAGGTTCACGAAGACCATCCCGCGCCAGGTCTCCACCCGGATCGGATAGAGGCCGAACTGGCGCGGATCGAAGCCCGGCGCGGCGCCGAAGTCCACGGCGCTGCGCAGGCGCCCGTCGAGGGCGTACTTCCAGCCGTGGTAGCGGCAGGTGAAGTGCTCGCCGCAGTTGCCGGTCCCGTCGGGCACCAGGCCGCCGGCGCGGTGGCGGCAGACGTTGTGGAAGGCGGCCAGGCCGCCG
>Ga0268287_100145_pt1 | contig 47121 bp, 43 predicted proteins | sample MetcocultureR3M_FD_191348 | JGI IMG/M metagenome (GOLD analysis project Ga0268287, IMG submission 191348) | Soil microbial communities from Anza Borrego Desert, Southern California, United States - Methanotrophic co-culture R3-M | ecosystem: Environmental > Terrestrial > Soil > Desert | place... | reverse complement strand
GCCCCTCGGCCCGCAACGCCCGCCACGCCTTGACGACGATCTCGGGGCCGATGCCCGCGGGATCCCCGAGGGTGAGGGCGAGCGGCGCCGGCCTCACCGCGTCTCGATGGTGGCCGAGTTGCGAAGGTCGCGCATGTACCGCCGGGCGATCATCGAGAGCTGCTGGCCGTAGAGGCGGTTCTCGATCTGCTCGCGGTCCACCTGCGCCTCGCCGGCGGCGCGGCGGCCGCAGACGGCCACGAGATGCAGCCCGGCGTTGGTCCGGATGGGCTCCGACACCTGGCCGATCTGGAGGGTCTCGGCGGCCTGGCGGAAGGCGGGCGCGAGATCGGCGACCTCGGCCTCGCCAAGGTCGCCGGCCACGACGCCTTCGACGCCCGCGGCGGCCTGTTCCAGGGTCTCGCAGCTGGTGATCTTCGGCCGCAGGGCCTCGAGCTTGGCGCGGGCCTCGGCCTCGTCGGCGCCCTGGGCGAGCGGCACGGCCGCCTGCTTGAGGTTGACGAGGGTCGCCCCGCCGCCCGCGCGCTTGTCACGCAGATAGACGATGTAGACGCCGTCCCGGACCGGGATGGGCTGGGAGAGCTGGCCGGGACGCATCTGCTCCAGCACCTGCTCGACCTCGGTCGGCATCTCGCCCTGGCTGATCCAGCCCGCGTCGCCGCCCGCGGCGGCGGTGGGCAGGGCCGAGAACTGGCGGGCCACGGCCGGGAAGGGCGCGCCCTGCTGCATCTGGGCCACGAGCTGCTGGGCGCCCTGCATGGCCTGCTGCATGCCGCCGACGCGGCTGGCGTCGATCAGCACTTCCGAAATCTGGTACTGCGGCTTGGCGGCGGCGGCCTCGAGCCGCGCCTGGGTGGCCGCGATCTGGTCGTCGCCGATGCGCAGGCGCGAGCCGTAGCGGCCGCGGATCCAGCGGGCCCAGCTGACCTGCGCGCGGATCTGCTGGCGCAGGGTGTCGACCCCGATGCCCCGCGCGCCGAGGAAGCTTAGGAACTGCTCCCGCGTCATGTTGTTCTGCCGCGCCATGTCGGCGATCTCCTCGTCCACCTCCTCGTCGGTGGCGACGATGTCGATCTTCTGCTCGCGCTCGACCCGGCGGAGCTCCTGGAACTGCAGGCGCTCGTCGACCAGCGAGACCAGGGCCTCGCGCTGGAACTGGGGCAGGGTCTGTTCGGTGGGCTGGACGCCGGACGTGGCGATCAGCAGCCGCATCCGCTGGGCGAGGTCATAGGTCGAGATGATCTCGTCGTTGACCACGGCGGCGACCGATTCCGAGATGCCGGCCGGCTGGGCCGCCGCCTCGGGTTCAGGCTGGGCCGGCGCCGCGGGGGCGGGCTGGCTCTGGGTCGGCGCCTGGGCGAGGACGGGCAGCGGCGAGCCTGCCGCGAGCAGGGCGCAGGCGATCGCCGCGCTCCGCGCCGCAGGGCCCGTGACAAGAGACTTCATGGACGAGATCGTTTCCTTCGTAGGGCGCAGTCCGCCTGGCATTCTACCTGCCATCAGATGTTCCGCCCAATGTGGCGAGCGTTAGGCGCACCGAGACGGACTCACTGGGTAGCAGACGGCCGATGATCGTGTCTTCGCGGCGATAGACCACATCCACCCGGATGCAGTCGTCCCGGTAGAAGACGCCCAGGTCCCGGATCACCCATGCGTCCTCGTTGAGGTCGCGGTTGCCGTAGAAGCTGACGCCCCAGTTCTTGCCGACGTAGACCTCGCCGCCGAGGTCCAGGTTCTCGCGCTTGCGGCCGGTGATGTCGAAGTCGTCGGTGAGGTAGCGGACGAAGCCGTTGCCGTAGCGGTTGTAGACGTTGGCGCCGGCCTCCAGGCGGTGGATGTCGAAGTCGTCGCTGTCGAGGCGGGCGCGGGCGAACATCGACAGCCCGCGGACCGGCTGGGCGTCGGCGGCCACGATCCAGTCCGAGGACTCGCTGCGCAAGCCCGAGCGCTCGGAGAACACCCGGTTCTCCTCGGTGCGGAAGGCCCGGCCGACCAGCAGGTTGGCCCGCCGCCCATCGTCCCAGAGCACCGAGGCGCGGCCGGCGACGTTCAGGCGCACCCCGTCCTCGTAGAGGTCATAGCCGGGGAACTTGTTGGGCCGGAAGAGGGTCGTCTCGTCGAACTCGAAGGCGACGCTGTCCTCGTTCAGGTAGATCGGCTCGCCCGTGACCGGATCCTCGCCGATCACCACCTGCTTGGCGTCCGGAGAGGCGGCCAGCTGCACCACAGGCTCCACGACGATGGTGGCGTCGCCCGAGCGCTTGAAGAAGGGATAGGTCAGGTCGAGGCCGACGGTGGCCAGGCCCCGGCCGAGCTCGTCCTTGCGGGTGGCCGAGCCGACGCCGGTCAGGATGTCCTGGATGCGGTAGGCGTCGGCGCGCAGGTTCACGAACGGCGAGAGGCGCACGCCGGCCGCCGAGGTGAAGGTGCGCCGCCAGTCCACCTCGCCGGTCAGGCGGGCGCTGTCGATCCCGGGCAGGCGCTGCTCGGGGAAGAACTGGGACTGCTCGCGGCTGAGCACGACGGCGCTGGTGTGCACCCGCAGGCGCCCGCCGGCGACCATGCCGGGCAGCTCATAGTGCCCCTCCACCAGCGGTCCGATGACCGGGAACACCCTGTCGTTCTCGCCCCGGGCCACCTGGTCGCCCGGGGCGAACTCTGGGCGCAGCCCCTGGATCGTCATGGCCGCCGCCGAGAAGTACGACCGCTCGTCCTGGCGGATGGCGTAGACCTGGCTGATCAGCCGCCGGTCGTCGGCGACGTAGGGGCCGCGGCTGACGTAGACCCGGCCCACCTCGTACTTGTCGAAGATCAGGTCGTCCGAGGTCCGTTCGGCCGTGAAGCCCCACCGCCACTTCTCATCGATCTCGAAGCTGCCGCGGCCGAGGATGTAGCTGCGGTCGGTGCGGGTGCCGACGATCTCGTTGCCTTGGCCGTCGAAGTCGCGGGCGTGGGTGTAGCCGAACCGCACGTCGACATCGCCCGAGTAGAAGCGCTTGCGCACCTGGCCGTTCAGGAACGGCGCGATCTTGGTGTTGATCTGCGGACTGATGATCATGTCCGCCGAGGGCGAGATCACCTGGTAATAGGGCTGCTCGTACGAGAAGCCGCGACGGTCCGAGAACGAGGCCTTGGGGGTCAGGAACCCCGACGAGCGGCCGGCCTGCGGGTCGGCGTGCCAGAACAGCGGCAGGTAGAGCACCGAGGCGCCGAACAGGCGGAAGCGGGCGTGGCGGTAGTAGACGATCCGCCGCTTCTTGTCCTGGACCACCTTGTCGGCGGCGATCGACCAGGTGGGCTTCTTGGGCGTGCCGTCCGCCGCGCAGATCTCGCACGGCGTGTAGATGGCCCGGTTCAGCTCCTGGATGTTGTCGTTGCGCCGCGCGGCGCTGGCGGCGGCGATCTTGACGTTCTCGGACAGGCGGGCCGCGAAGCCCAGGACGACGCCCGCGCGCATGTCGTCGTCCAGCACGGCCTCGTCGGCGTATTCGGTCGAGCCGTCGGCGTTGACGATGACGATGTTGCCGAACGCGCGGATGACGCCCGTGTCCTCTTCGTAGACGAGGCGGTCGGCGCGCAGGGTGCGGTCGTTGTAGCGGATCTCGAGGTTGCCCTGGGCCGTGGTGCGGCCCGTCTCGTCCTCCCGGATGACCTCGTCCGCCTCGATGTACATCTCGTCGGGCAGCAGGCCGTCAGGACCCGGCTGGGCCTGGGCCGGGGCGGCGGACTCGGGCGCCTGGGCGTGGGCCGCGGCGGACCACAGGAGCGCGAGCGCAGCGCCGGCCATCAGGGCGCGCTTGCCTGCGTGTCGGGGCGTACGCCGACGCGGACTCATCAAGCTTCCGATCCCCTCTCGCGTCGACGCGCGCTCAAGCTGGCTCCAGCGGCGATGCATATCCCGGCGCGCCAACGATTCAACCGTCTTCGGTGTAGCAAAGCAGGGTCACGCCTGCGAGCAGCGCGACCAGCGTGGGCGCCCAGGCCGCCGCGAAGAGCGGCAGGATGTCGGCCTTGGCCAGGGCGCCGGCGAACTGGTTGAAGAAGAACATCACGAAGCCGAGGGCGACGCCGGCCCCGGCCAGGCCCGCGAGACCGCCCAGCCGGACCAGGCGCAGCGAGAAGGCCGCCGCCAGCACGGTCATCGCCGCGAACAGCACCGGGGTGGCCAGGAGCTGCTGGAACCGCAGCCGGTACCCCGCCGCCGAGAAGCCCGCCTGTTCGGTCAGCCGGATGGCGGCCGGCAGCCGCCAGAAGGCGATCGCCTCGGGCGAGGCGAAACGCTCCATCGCAGCCTCGGCGTCGAGGGTCGAGCGGATGGACAGGCTCTCGGAGCGGATCGAGCTTTCGCCGACGCCGGCCTCGCGCACGTCGCGCAGCCGCCAGAAGCCGGGCATCAGGCGCGCCTCGGCGGCCTCGAGCCGGCGGCGGAATTCCGGCGCCCCACGCGGGGTCTTCTCGTAGATGAACACCGAGACGCCCTTGAGGACCACGGCGCCCGCCACGGTCTCGCGGTCCTTGGCGTGGATCACGATCTGGGTGCGCTCGTCGCCCTGGCGGATCCACACGTCCTGCGGCCGATCGCCCAGGTAGTTCTCCATCAGCCGGGCGCGCTCGGCCTCGAAGCGGGCGTTGAGCGCCGCGGCGAACGGGTTGAGCACCGCCACCGCCAGCACGCCGAGGATCGCGGCGAGGGCGGCCGACGGCAGGATGAAGCGCCAGGCCGAGACGCCGGCGGCCCGCATGGCCACCAGCTCGCTCTTGCGGTTCAGGCCGACGAAGGCGCCGATCCCGCCGAACAGGAAGCAGAAGGGCAGCAGGATCTGGATCAGCGAGGGCGCGCGCAGCAGGGTCAGGGCGAAGATGCCCGAGGCGCCCACGTCCGCCCGGGTGCCCACCTGGCTGGACAGCTCCACGAATTGGATCAGCAGGATGACGGCCGAGATCACCGCCAGCGCCGCGCCCACGCCGGCCAGCATCCGGCCCATCACATAGCGTTCGAGGCGGCCGAGCCCGGTCACGTCCGCACCCCGGCGATGCGCGCGGGCCGTTTGGTCACGTCGATGAAGCGGTTCACGCGCTGGCGGAAGATGCTGCGGAAGGCGAGGGCGGTCGCGGCCAGCGGGATCAGGTACTGGAAGACGTTGAGCCAGGCCGCATCCTCGCTGGCCGCCTGCACCTGGAAGCCGAGGATGCGCACGATCGCCGCCGCCGCGCCCATGGCCGCGATCCGCCGGCCGTAGCCCAGGCGCGAGAAGCCGCCGCCGATGATCGCCGAGAGCGCCATGGCCATGAAGGCGATGTTGTAGAGCGGGCTGGAGATGCGGGCGTGGCCCTCGGCTAGCAGGTCGAGGCGGTTCCGGCGCTCCCAGTCCTGCTGCAGGTCGGGGAAGAACAGCTCGTGCGGGTAGCGGTCGGACGGCTTGTAGTGGACGAGCTCGTCCGAGCTGGTCAGGGCCGACAGGTCGAAGATGTACTCGTCGAAGGTCAGGTAGTTCAGCACGCCCGTGGACGAGAACTCCTGGTTCGAGCCGTTGCGCATCACCAGCACCGGGCGGCCCTGGCTGCGGCCGACACGGCCCTGTTCGGCGGTGTAGGTGGTGGCCGAGCCGTCGTCCCGCATCTGGTGGATGAACAGGTTCTCGAGGTTGCCGGCGCCGTCCACGCCCTGGGCGTAGACCGTCAGGCCCGGGGCCGGCTCGGTGAACTCGCCCTCGCGCACGAGGGTGGAGGCCAGGTCGGTGCGGACCTGGAACAGCTCGCGGCGCATCTCGCGGTAGGCCGCCGGCTGGACCCACAGGTTCATCAGCAGCGCCAGGAACGCCACGGTGCAGGCGAGGCGGATCGCCGGGGAGATCACCCGCCAGCGGCTCATGCCGCCGGCGAAGCACACGACGATCTCCTGTTCGGTGTGCAGCCGGTTCAGCGCCACGAGCGCGGCCACGAACACGGCGATCGGCAGCACCATGTTGATGAGCTGCGGCATGGCCAGCAGCGTCACCTTCAGGAACACGAGGGCGCTCTGGCGCTGGTTGACGATCAGGTCCAGGCCCGAGAGCGTCTGGCTGAGCAGCGCCACGCCGGTCAGCGCCAGGGTGGCGAGGATCACCGGGCCCAGCAGCTGACGCAGGAGATATCGGTCGATCAGGCGCATCGGCTTGCGAAAAAGAGCGTGCCCGCAGATTAGGGCCTGCCCCGGCCGCGGAGGTGTTCTAAATCATGCGTCGCCGCGACGCACAACCGCACCGCACAGACGTCCACTTAAGCTGACGAGAGAGTTTCATGGAGATCGAGTTCGTCGCCGCCTCGGCCGCGACGCCCGCGAAGACCGCCCTGGCCCGGATCGTGTTCGAGGGGGAGCCGCAGGATACGACGCTCACCCAGGCGAGCCGCTTCACCGGCGCCAAGGGCCAGACCCTCGACATCCTCGCGCCGGCCAGCGTGGACGCCGCCCGGCTGGTGCTCGTGGGCGCCGGCAAGCGGGAGGCCTTCGACGCCCTTGCGGCCGAGCACGCCGCGGCGACCGCCTACAACGCGGTGAAGACCTCGGGTCTGGAGGTCCTGCGGGTCGAGACGCCCAACGGCGACGCCGAACTCGCCGCCCGCGTGGCCCTGGGGGTGCGGCTGGCCTGCTACCGCTTCGACAAGTACCGGACCAAGGAGCCGGCCGAGAAGAAGCCTTCGATCGTCAAGACCCAGGTGGCGACCGCCGACCCCGACGGCGCCCTGGCGGCCTTCCCGCCGCTGGCCGCCCTGGCCGATGCGGTGAGCTTCAGCCGCGACCTGGTCTCCGAACCCGCCAACGTCCTCTATCCGGCCGAGTTCGCGCGGCGGGTGAAGGAGCTGGAGCGCCTCGGCCTCGAGGTCGAGATCCTGGGCGAGGACGCCATGAAGGCCCTCGGCATGGGCAGCCTGCTCGGGGTGGGGCAGGGCAGCGTGCGCGAGAGCCAGCTGGTGGTGATCCGCTGGAACGGCGCGCAGGATCCGAACGCCCAGCCCGTCGCCTTCGTCGGCAAGGGCGTCTGCTTCGACACCGGCGGCATCTCCATCAAGCCCGCCGAGGGCATGGAGGACATGAAGTGGGACATGGGCGGCGCCGGCGCCGTCGCGGGCCTGATGTACGCGCTGGCCGGCCGCAAGGCCAAGGTCAACGCCGTCGGGATCCTCGGCCTCGTCGAGAACATGCCTGACGGCAACGCCCAGCGTCCGGGCGACGTGGTGACCTCCATGTCGGGGCAGACGGTCGAGGTGATCAACACCGACGCCGAGGGCCGCCTCGTGCTGGCCGACGCCATCTGGTACTGCCAGGACCGCTTCAAGCCGAAGTTCATCGTCGACCTGGCCACCCTGACCGGCGCGATCATCATCAGCCTGGGCAACGACTACGCCGGCCTGTTCTCCAACAACGACGAGTTGGCCGGGAACCTGCTGGATGCGTCGGGCAAGGAGGGCGAGCCCCTGTGGCGGCTGCCGCTGCCCGAGGCCTACAACAAGCAGCTGGAATCCCCGATCGCCGACATGAAGAACATCGGCGGCCGTCCGGCCGGCTCGATCACCGCGGCCCTGTTCATCCAGAAGTTCGTCAACAACGTCCCCTGGGCGCACCTCGACATCGCGTCCACCGCCTGGAAGAAGCCCTCGACCGTGCCGACCATCCCGGAAGGCGCCACCGGCTTCGGCGTGCGGCTGCTGAACCGCATGGTCCAGGAGAAGTACGAGGGCTGAGGCGTGACCGAGGTCTGGTTCTACCACCTGGAGAGGACCGGCCTGGACCAGGCCCTTCCCGAGCTGCTGGAGAAGACCCTGCAGCGCGGCTGGAAGGCGATCGTGCGCACGCCCGTCCCTGAACGGGTGGAGCACCTGGACGGCTGGCTGTGGAGCTACCGGGACGACAGCTTCCTGCCGCATGCGCCGGCGGGCGAGCCCGGAGCCGCCCGCCAGCCGATCCTGCTGACCATGGACTTCGAGAACCCCAACGGGGCCGACGCCCTGTTCCTGGTGGACGGGGCCGAGCCGGGCGACCTTGCCGGCTACCAGCGGTGCGTCGTCCTGTTCGATGGGGCCGACCCGGCGCAACTGAGCCTGGCGCGCAGCCAATGGAGCCAGGTGAAGGCCAAGGGGTTCTCCGTTTCGTACTGGAAGCAGCAGGCGCGCGGATGGGAGAAACAGGCATGAGGCGGATGGCGTGGATCGCGGCCGGGGCCGCGGGTCTGGTCCTGGCGGGATGCGCAAGCGAGCCGACGGCGCCGCCTCCGCCCCCGGCGAGCGCCCCGCCGCCGCCCATGCCGGCGCCCCCGCCCGACACCTGCGGCGCGGCCGAGGCCCAGCGCTACGTGGGCCGGCACAGAAGCGAGATCCCGGTGCCGCTGCGCCCCGAGCAGCAGCGTGTGGCCTGCACCACCTGCCCGGTGACCCAGGACTACAGGCCCGACCGGCTGAACTTCTTCTTCGACGCCGAGACGGGGATCGTGCGCGAGGTGCGCTGCGGCTAAGTCGGGATCTGCAGGCCCAGCTCCTGCAGCAGGGCGAGCCAGCCGGCGCGGCCCTTCGTGCGGCTGAACCGCTCGACCGCCGTCTCGCGCGCGGCCGCCCGCAGCGGCGCGGAAGCCTCGGGATTGCGGCACGCCTCGATCAGCGCCCCGGCCAGCGCGTCATGGTCGAAGAAGGGCAGGAGCCGGCCGTTCACGCCGTCCTCGATCGCGTCGTGCAGCGGCGGGGTGTCGGAGCCGACGACGTAGCAGCCGAGCGCCATCGCCTCGGCCAGCGACCACGAGAGCACGAACGGGTAGCTGTAGTAGACGTGGGCCGTCCCAAGCCTCATGGCCGCGTGCATCCGCGCGTGCGGAAGCCGTCCCAGGAAGTGCAGTCGAGCGGGATCGAGGGCCAGGTCGCGGAACGCCCACTCCTTCCAGGTCATGCCGTCGGGGGCGGCCGCGCCGTAGCCCCGCTTCGCCGCCTCGCCGATCACCAGCACGTGGGCGTCCGGGACCTCGGCCATGAGGCGGGGCAGGGCGCGGGCGAAGATGTGCACGCCCCGCATCGGCTCCAGCTTCTGGTTCACGTAGGTGATCACGGGCGTCCCGGGCTGCAGGACGCGGCCGTCGGGCAGCTCGAACGGCTCGGCCGGAGCGGGCCGGATGACATCCACGTCCACGCCCTCGTGGACGATCCGGGCGCGGTCGCGGAACGCGGGCGGCAGCGTCGAGGCCTGGAACCGCGTGGGGCTGACGATGGCGTCCGCCCAGGCGAAGGCCAGAGACATCGCCATCCCCTTCGCGTTCACCGTGCGGACGAGCTCGGGAGAGGCGGCGCCCATTTCGGGATCGAAACCGACGTCCAGACCGCTGGCGCGGTAGAAGAATTCGGCGAACAGCACCCGTCTCGCCTCAGGGAAGACCTGGTGCAGGTGCAGCGCCTCGCCCCAGCCGGGGTGGGCGACGATGACCGCCGGATCGCAGCCCTCGGCGCGAAGGACCCGGGCGGCCTCGAGCGCGCCCAGCGCCCGGATCAGGTCGGCCTCGGGCCGCGTGGCCTCGGGCAGGATGCCCGGCGTGGAGCTGCGGGGCAGCTGGTAGCGGGCGATTCGCACGCCCGTCTGGCCCGGGGCGTGCGCCTGGCCGATGGCCCAGCAGCGGACGCCGCGCGCCAGCAACGTCTCGACGAGGTCCCGGAACTGGGCCGGGAAGTTGTTGTGAACGAACAGGACGCCTTGGGGCATGGCCGCCTTTTGCCGGGGCGAAGCGGGGCTGTCACGCCCGGTGGCCGCAGGCGGCGGGGGCGCTGGTGCGGATGAGAGGAGTCGAACCTCCACGCCTTGCGGCGCTGGAACCTAAATCCAGTGCGTCTACCAATTCCGCCACATCCGCGTGACGGGGCTGCCATCGCGGGCGCGGGGCTCGGCGTCAAGGCTCTTGGAGCCGCACGCGGGCCATGACATAAGGGCGCGCCGCGCCGCCGGGCGATTTCGGCGGCGCTCCCTATTCCACCTGAAGGCGGACCCTCAGCGCGCGCCTGGCGCGTCGTCCGGAAGTTGAAGAATGTCGATGCAAGTCGTTGAGAAGTCTGGCGAAGGTCTGAGCCGAGTCTACGGCGTCACGGTCCCCGTGAAGGACCTGAACGATCGGCTGGAAGCGCGGATCGCCGAGATCACGCCGACGCTCAACATCAAGGGCTTCCGCCCCGGCAAGGTGCCGCCGGCGCACGTGAAGCGCCTGTACGGCAAGCAGCTGATGAGCGAAGTCCTCGAGGCGACCCTGTCCGAGACCACCCAGAAGGTGCTGGAAGACAACAAGCTGCGTCCCGCCGGCGAGCCCGAGCTGAAGCCGGAAGGCGACCTGCAGGGCGTGATCGACGGCAAGGCGGACCTGGCCTACGAGATCTCGGTCGACCTGATGCCCGAGTTCGAGCCGGTGGACCCCGCCACCCTGTCGCTGACCCGGCCGGTCTACGAGCCCACCGACGCCGAGGTGGCCGAGGCGGTCGAGGAACTGGCCAAGCAGAACCGCACCTACGAGACCAAGACCGGCAAGACCGTGAAGGCGAAGGACGGCGACATGGTCGTCATCGACTTCGTCGGCCGGATCGACGGCGAGGCCTTCGAGGGCGGCTCGGCCACCGACGTCGAGCTGGTGCTGGGCTCGGGTCAATTCATCCCCGGCTTCGAGGACCAGCTGGTGGGCGCCAAGCCCGACAGCGACGTCGAGGTGAAGGTGACCTTCCCGGCCGACTACCAGGCGGCCAACCTGGCCGGCAAGGAAGCGGTCTTCGAGACCAAGGTGAAGGAAGTGAAGGCGCCGGCCGAGAGCAAGGCCGACGACGCCTTCGCCGAGCGCCTCGGCGTCGAGAACCTCGAGAAGCTCAAGGAGCTGCTGAAGACCAACCTCGAGCAGCAGTACGCCGGCGCCAGCCGCTTCAAGCTGAAGCGCGCCCTGCTGGACGAGCTGGATTCGAAGCACGACTTCCCGCTGCCGCCCAAGATGGTCGAGGCCGAGTTCGCCTCGATCTGGAGCCAGGTCCAGCAGGACAAGGAAGCCGGCAACCTGCCTGAGGACGACGCCAAGAAGTCCGACGAGCAGCTCGAGTCCGAGTACCGCAAGATCGCCGAGCGCCGCGTGCGCCTGGGCCTGGTGCTGGCCGAGATCGGCCGGGCCAACAACGTCCAGGTCACCGATCAGGAACTGGGCGAGGCGATCCGCCGCGAGGCGATCAAGTACGGCCCGCAGGCCCAGCAGGTGTTCGAACTGCTGCGCCAGAACCCCAACGCCCAGGCGCAGCTGCGCGCCCCGATCTTCGAGGACAAGGTCGTCGACCTGATCGTCGAGAAGGCCAAGGTGGAGGACAAGAAGGTCGACAAGGACGAGCTCCTCAAGGAGGACGACCTGCCGGCCGGCTACGAGGGTTAAGCCCCTCGACCGAAGAGAGATTGCAGGCGGCGCCGCACCGGAAGGGGCGGCGCCGTTTTCCTGTCCGGGATCAGTCTTCCAGGGTGTAGCCCAGCTTCAGCGCCACCTGGAAATGGGCGACCTGACCATCCTCGACGTGGCCGCGGGTCTCGATCACCTCGAACCAGCGGATGTGACGGCGGTCCTGCGTGGCCTTGGCGATGGCGCTGCGGATGGCGTCCTCGATCGAGTTCTGGGACGAGCCCACGATCTCGCTGACGCCGTAGATGTTGTCCTGGCTCATGGGCTCTCCTCTGCTCTTCAGCAGAGGAAGGCCGCAGGCGGGAGAGGGTTCCGGCCCGGCTAGAGCGAGCGCAGGCGCCGCAGCAGCTCGGGGTTCTCGAGCTGGGCCCGGCGGACGTTGATTTCGCGGTGCAGGTCGAGGGCGTCCTGCTCGCCGAGCGCCAGGATGGCCGGCGGCGGCGGTTCGTAGGCGGGCGACGCAGGTTCGTGGACGCGGTCCGGTTGCGCGTGCATCGGCTTCCTCCCTGGCCCCGTCGTTCGCGGGGCGCTCCCAACCATTAAGCTATCATTTACCTCCAGCGCGCGCCAAGGCCGCGGTTCGCCGACCTGACGTCAGGGAACGACGATCAGGAATCCCTTGGCGTTCCTGGGATTGCGGGCGTAGCCTTCCGCGATCAACGCCGCGCCGTGGCCGCGGAGCGCCCTGCAGGGCAGGGACTTCGCCGCCTCGGGAGTAGAGCGTCCCGGGAAGGAAGCGAAGTCTTGCAGCGCACGCGTACCGAGGGGCCCGAGTACTTCCACAAGGTGGTCGACTGCCAGTGGGCCTGTCCGGCGCACACGCCGGTGCCCGAGTACATCCGGCTGATCGCCGAGGGGCGGTACGCCGACGCCTACATGATCAACTGGCGGTCCAACGTCTTTCCCGGCGTGCTGGGGCGGACCTGCGACCGGCCCTGCGAGCCCGCCTGCCGTCGCGGCCGGGTCGAGGAGGAGCCGGTGGCGATCTGCCGGCTCAAGCGCGTGGCGGCCGACAACAAGGGCGACGTGCTGGCGCGGATGCCCGAGCCGGCGCTGGCCCGCAACGGCCGGCGGGTGGCCCTGGTGGGGGCCGGCCCCGCCTCCCTGACGGTGGCCAGGGACCTCGCGACCCTGGGCTACGAGCTGGTGCTCTACGACGCCGAGGCCCGGCCGGGCGGCTTCATCCGCAGCCAGATTCCCCGTTTCCGCCTGCCGGAGGAGGTGATCGACGAGGAGGTGGGCTACGTCACCCGTCTGGGCGGCGTGGAGCTGCGGCTGGGCCAGCGGGTGGACAGCCTGAAGGCCCTGCTGGGCGAGGGATACGACGCGGTCTTCGTCGGCTCGGGCGCGCCGCGCGGCCGGGACCTGGACCTTCCGGGCCGGCAGGAGGCCGCGGCCAACATCCACATCGGCATCGACTGGCTGAGCTCGGTCTCGTTCGGCCACATCGAGAAGATCGGCCGGCGGGTCATCGTGCTGGGCGGCGGCAACACGGCCATGGACTGCTGCCGCACCTCCCGGCGCCTGGGCGGCCAGGACGTGAAGGTGATCGTCCGCTCCGGCTTCGACGAGATGAAGGCCTCGCCCTGGGAGAAGGAGGACGCGATCCACGAGGACATCCCGATCCTCAACTATCGCGTCCCGAAGGAATTCACCCACGAGAACGGCCGCCTGACCGGCGTCGTCTTCGAGGTCGTCGAGGCCCGATACGACGACATGGGCCGGCGCAAGCTGGTTCCCTCGGGCGCGCCGGACGAGCACCACGAATGCGACGACGTGCTGATCGCCGTGGGCCAGGAGAACGCCTTCCCCTGGATCGAGCGCGATATCGGCCTGGAGTTCGACGAGTGGGGCCTGCCGAAGGTGGACCCCGCGACCATGCGCTCGACCATCCCCAACGTCTTCTTCGGCGGCGATGCGGCCTTCGGGCCGAAGAACATCATCTGGGCCGTGGCGCATGGCCATGAGGCGGCGGTCTCGATCCACCGGCTGTGCGAGGGGCAGGATGTGGCCGAACGGCCGCCGCCGCACGCCAGCCTGGCCAGCCAGAAGATGGGCATCCACGAGTGGAGCTACGACAACGACGTCTCCAACGACCGCCGCTACCGCGTGCCGATGCGCGAGAAGGCCGAGGCGCTGACGAACGTGCGGCTCGAGGTCGAGCTGGGCTTCGACCGCGACCTGGCCCTGCGCGAGGCCGAGCGGTGCCTGAACTGCGACGTGCAGACGGTGTTCGCCGACAAGCTGTGCATCGAGTGCGACGCCTGCGTCGACATCTGTCCCATGGACTGCATCACCTTCACCGAGGACGGGGAGGAGGATGAGCTGCGCGGCCGGCTCAAGGCGCCCGCGCTGAACCCCGAGCAGGACCTCTACGCCTCGGGCCGGCTGGGCACCGGGCGGATCATGGTCAAGGACGAGGACGTCTGCCTGCACTGCGGCCTGTGCGCCGAGCGGTGCCCGACCGGCGCCTGGGACATGCAGAAATTCTACCTCGAGACGACCCAGGCGGAGGGCGCATGCCGGAGCCGGTGACGAGCCAGGCCGCCCAGCCGCCAATCAGGCCCCGCGTGAACGACTTCGTCGTCAAGTTCGCCAACGTGAACGGGTCGGGATCGGCCAGCGCCAACGGGCTGTTCGCGCGCTCCATCCTGCGGATGGGCGTGCCCGTGGCGGCGCGCAACATCTTCCCCTCGAACATCCAGGGCCTGCCCACCTGGTACGAGGTGCGGGTGACCGAGGCCGGGCGCCTGGGGCGACGGGGCGGCGTGGACCTGATGGTCGCGATGAACCCGCAGACCTGGGACAAGGACGTGGCCGAGCTCGAGGCCGGCGGGTTCCTGTTCTACGACTCCACGCGGGCGATCCCGGCGTCCAGGTTCCGCGAGGACATCACGGTCATCGGCGTGCCGCTGACCGCCATGTGCAACGCGCGCTACGAGCTGCCGCGCGAGCGCCAGCTGTTCAAGAACATCGTCTATGTCGGCGCCCTGGCCGCGCTGCTGGAGATCGATCCCGCCGTGATCGAGGCGCTGCTGGCGGAGGACTTCGCGGGCCGCGACAAGCTGATCGCCGCCAACGTCGAGGCCCTGCACATGGGCGTCGAGCACGTGCGCCAGCATCTGGAGCCGCTGTCGCTGCAGGTGCGCCGCGCGGACGAGGTGGGCGACCGGATCTATGTCGAGGGCAATCAGGCCGCCGCGCTGGGCGCGATCTACGGCGGCGCCTCGGTCTGCGCCTGGTATCCGATCACCCCCTCGACCTCGCTGGCCGAGGCCTTCACCGCCTATTGCCAGGACCTGCGCACCGAGCCCGAGACCGGCAAGGCGCGCTACGCCATCATCCAGGCCGAGGACGAGATCGCATCCATAGGCATGGTGGTCGGCGCCGGCTGGAACGGCTGCCGCGCGTTCACCGCCACCTCCGGCCCCGGCGTCTCGCTGATGACCGAGTTCATCGGCCTGTCCTATTTCGCCGAGATCCCCGCGGTGATCTTCGACGTCCAGCGGGGCGGGCCGTCCACCGGCATGCCGACGCGGACCCAGCAGGCCGACCTCCTGGCCTGCGCCTACGCCGGCCACGGCGACACCAAGCATCCGCTGCTGCTGCCCGCCGACCCGGGCGAGTGTTTCGAGATGGGCGCCCAGGCCTTCGACCTCGCCGACCGGCTGCAGACGACCGTGTTCGTCATGCTGGACCTCGACATCGGCATGAACGAGTGGCTGACCGAGCCCTTCAGGTGGGACGACTCGCGCCGGCTCGACCGCGGCAAGGTCATGACCGCCGAGATGCTGGAGGCCGGGGCCGACTTCGGCCGCTACAAGGACGTGGACGGCGACGGGATCCCGTTCCGGACCTATCCGGGTACGCATCCCACCAAGGGCGGCTACTTCACCCGCGGCACCTCGCGGAACCCCTATGCGCGCTATTCGGAGGAGGGCGCGGTCTACGTCGACAACATGCAGCGGCTGCTGCGCAAGTTCGAGACCGCCAAGAGCCTCGTCCCCCAGCCGGTCGTGCGGCCGGCCAAGGGCAAGACGAAGGACGCGGTGATCTACTTCGGCTCCACCACCCCGGCGATGCACGAGGCGCTGGAGATGCTGGAGGCCCAGGGACGCAAGCTGGACGCCATGCGCCTGCGGGCCTTCCCGTTCCCAGCGCAGGTCGAGGACTTCATCGCCGCCCACGAGCGGGTCTTCGTCGTCGAGCAGAACCGCGACGCCCAGCTCAGGACTATGCTGATGACCGAGCTCGGGATCGACCCGGCCAAGCTCGTCCCCGTCCTCCACTACGAGGGCGCTCCCATCACCGCCCGGTTCATCTCGGGCGAGATCGCCCAGCTGATGAGCCTGGGCCAGATCGAGGCGGCGGAATGACCTACATCGCCAAGCCCAGGCTGCACCATCCGAAGCTGCCGACGAACGGCCTGGGCTACACCCGGCGCGACTACGAGGGCTCGGTCTCGACCCTGTGCGCCGGCTGCGGCCACGATTCCATCTCGGCGGCGATCATCCAGGCCTGCTTCGAGCTGGAGCTGCCGCCGCACCGGGTGGCGAAGCTGTCGGGCATCGGCTGTTCATCCAAGACGCCGGACTACTTCCTGGGCAATTCCCACGGCTTCAACACCGTGCACGGGCGGATGCCGTCGGTGCTGACGGGCGCGAACCTCGCCAACCGGGAGCTGATCTACCTGGGCGTCTCGGGCGATGGGGACAGCGCCTCCATCGGCCTGGGGCAGTTCGCCCACGCCATCCGGCGCGGCGTGAACATGCTCTACATCGTCGAGAACAACGGCGTGTACGGCCTGACCAAGGGCCAGTTCTCGGCCACCTCCGACAAGGGCTCGAAGTCCAAGCGCGGAGTGGTCAACCACGACGCCGGCATCGACATGGTGAGCCTCGCCTTGCAGATGGGCGCGACCTTCGTGGCCCGCAGCTTCTCGGGCGACAAGGCCCAGCTCGTGCCGCTCATCAAGGCCGGCCTGGCGCACAGGGGGGCGGCGTTCATCGACTGCATCAGCCCGTGCGTGCAGTTCAACAACCACCCGGGCTCGACCAAGAGCTTCGACTATGTGCGCGAGCACAACGAGGCGGTGAACCGGCTGGACGTGATCACCCCGCGCGACCCGATCCACGTGGACTACGCCCCCGGCGAGACGGTGCGGGTCCAGCAACACGACGGCTCGATCCTGTCGCTGCACAAGCTGGCCGAGCTCTACAATCCCAACAACCGCGCCCAGGCCCTGGGCTATCTCCAGGCGCGGCAGGCGAGGGGGCAGATCGTCACCGGCCTGCTCTACGTCGATCCCTCGGCCGGTGACCTGCACGAGGCGCTCGGCACCGTGGACACGCCGCTGAACCAGCTGGCGGAGGCCGAGCTGGTGCCCGGCCAGGCCGCGCTGGAAGCGATCAACGCTTCCCTGAGGTAGGCCGGCCCCACCAGGCGGCGGCAAGGCCCACCACGACCGCGCACGCGAGCGCCAGCCAGCCTGCGGCGGGGTTTCCGCCCCGCTCGGCGACCCAGACGGCCACGAGGCCCCAGGCCACCGCCGCCCCGTAGGGCAGCACGGCGGTGCTGCGGAGCACCCAGAGCGCCGCCGCCGTGGTCGCCAGTATGCCCGCCGCTCCGGCCAGCAGCACGCTGTCGCGTGGGATCATCCCCTCGGCCGTCATGACGGTGAGGATGTTCACCGCCGAGGCGATCGTCAGCCATCCGCCGAGCAGGCCCAGGGGCCACCAGACGAGCAGCCAGTCGAGGAAGGTGCTCTGTCCCCGACTGGCGCGCTTCAGGCCATAGATCATGCACGCCGCGGCGAACACGATGATGGCGACCGTCAGCCAGCGCTCGTTGAGGGCCGAGGCGAAGATCCAGACGCCTGTCGCCGTGATGGCGAGCACCGCGGGCCAGGCGAGCGCCTTGATCGCGGGGTTGTTCGTGTTGCGGGGCAGGACCTGCCAGAGGGCGAAGGCGGTCAGGCCCAGGTAGATCAGGCCCCAGATCGAGAACGCGTAGCCGGCGGCGCGCAGGGTGCTGTTCCCCTGGTCGGCGAACTGCGAGGCGGACAGGCCGATGTCGAGCTGGTCCTGCAGGACGGGCGCGGCGATGGCGAACGCAGTGGCGGCGATGACGGCGAGCTTGCGGGGCGCGTCCTTCACTTCTCGGTCTCCTGGGCCGGCTCCTCGGGTTTGGCGGCGGCGGCCTGCGGCACATAGAGCCCGGTGGCGAACTTGGCGAGCCACCCCTCGGGCCGGAAGCGCGGTCCGTACTCGGCGCAGGGATCGGGGTCGGGGATGTCCCGCGACTTGGTCTCCTCGGCGGTCATCGCCTTGGCGGCCTCGTCGGCGAATGGTTCGGCGAACTGCAGGGCGTCGCCGATGCGGCTGAGCGAGGGGTTATCGGTGCCGACCGCGGTGGCGCTGCGGTTCCAGGTGATCGCCGCGAGCTGGCGGCCCTTGGGGTCCAGCATCTCGGCCTCGGCCCCCAGCCCGCCGAGGCCGCCGGGAACGCGCAGGCCGATCGGGCCGGGGATGAAGACGCCCGCGGCCGCCGAGACCGCCGAGCCGACGCGGCCGGTGGCGTCCACCCGGGTGATGGCGGCCCGCACCTCGGCGTCGGGCGGATCGCCTGCCTTGGCCAGGTCGTAGCGCTCGGTCAGCTCGAAGCAGAGCTGGGCGTCGACCTCGCGGGCGAGCGCCTGGCGCTCATTGTCGTTCATCCATTCGGCGTCGGCGACCGGGTGCAGGACGGTGGGCGCGATCCGCACCTTGCGCACCTGGGCGAGGCCGGCCTCGTCCTTGCGCACAGCGATCTTCGCGCGGACGGCGTCCTCGTGCGGGGTGAGCCCCTCGTAGCTGGACAGGAAGCCCGAAGGCTTGAGCGGAGTCGCGCAGGCGGCGAGCGCCAGCAGCGCGGGGGCGGCGAGAAGGATCCTCATATGCGCGGTACGTCAGCCTTTGCCGGAGGGATGCAGGCTGAGTGAACGCGCAAATCCGCCTTTCGTCAGGTCAAGCCTTGGCGAGTTCGCCCACGACGAAGGCGTCCTCGCCGTCGCGGACCAGCCCTTCCAGCACGTCCGGCAGGTCCTCGGGACCGACGATCAGCACCAAGCCCACGCCGCAGTTGAAGGTGCGGCGCATCTCCTGCTCGGCGACGCCGCCGGCCGCCTGCAGCCATTCGAAAACCGGGGGAAGGGTCCAGGCGCTCCAGTCGAACTTCGCCTCCAGCCCCTCGGCGATGGCCCGGGGCGGGTTCTCGATCAACCCGCCGCCGGTGATGTGGGCCAGGCCCTTCACGCGGCCCGCCTTCAGGTGCGGCAGCACCGTCTTGATGTAGATGCGCGTCGGCTCGAGCAGGGCGGCGGCCAGGGTCTTGCCCTCGGCGAACGGGGCCGGCGAGTTCCAGGCCAGGCCCGAGCGCTCGACGATGCGCCGGATCAGCGAATAGCCGTTCGAGTGCGGGCCCGACGAGGCGAGGCCGATCAGGATGTCCCCGGGCTTCTGGTCGCCCAGGCGCGGCAGCACCTTGTCGCGGTCGACGGCGCCGACGCAGAAGCCGGCCATGTCGTAGTCGCCTTCGGCGTACATGCCCGGCATCTCGGCCGTCTCGCCGCCGACGAGGGCGCAGCCGGCCTGGCGACAGCCTTCGGCGATGCCGGCCACCACGGCGGCGGCGGCCTCCACGTCGAGCTTCCCGGTGGCGTAGTAGTCCAGGAACATCAGCGGCTCGGCGCCCTGCGCCAGCAGGTCGTTGACGCACATGCCGACGAGGTCGACGCCGACGGTGTCGTGGATGCCGGTCTCGATGGCGACCTTCAGCTTGGTGCCCACCCCGTCGGTCGTCGTGACCAGCAGCGGATCGTCGTAGCCGGCCGCCTTCAGGTCGAAGAGCGCGCCGAATCCGCCCAGCGAAGGTTCGGCCCCCGAGCGGCGCGTGGACTTCGCCAGCGGCTTGATACGCTCGACGAGCGCGTTTCCGGCGTCTATGTCGACGCCCGCCTGGGCGTAGGTGAGACCGTTCGGACGCTCGGACATTCAGGAAGCCTATAAAGGAATTGGAGCCGCGTGCATCGCGCACTTGCAGACTCGGTCGCGCGCGGGGCTATAGCTAATCGATGACGCCCATCACAACCACCGCGGAACTTGAAGCGTTCTGCGCCAAGCTCAAGGGTCAGCCTTTCGTCGCCGTGGACACCGAGTTCATGCGCGAGACGACCTACTGGCCCAAGCTTTGCCTGATCCAGGCCGCAGCCCCCTCCGCGGAAGCCGTCATCGACCCCCTGGCCGACGACATCGACCTCTCGTGCTTCCTCGACATCCTGCGCGACGAGAGCATCCAGAAGGTGTTCCACGCCGCCCGGCAGGACGTGGAAATCTTCAACAACCTCGGCGCCATGCCGAAGCCGCTGTTCGACACCCAGGTGGCGGGCATGGCGGCGGGCTTCGGGGAACAGATCGCCTACGACGCCCTCGTGCGGCAGATGCTGAAGATCGAGATCGACAAGTCCAGCCGGTTCACCGACTGGGCGCGCCGGCCGCTCTCGGACAGCCAGCTGACCTACGCCCTGGCCGACGTGACGCACCTGGCCAAGCTCTACCCCCTGCTGCGCCAGCGGCTGGAGCGGGAGGGGCGGCTGGCCTGGGTCACCGACGAGATGAACGACCTCACGGACCCGGCGAACTACGACGTCGAGCCCGAGAACGCCTGGAAGCGGCTGCGCCCGCGCCGGCATACGGCCAAGTACCTGGCGGTCTACCGGGCCGTCGCCGCCTGGCGCGAGCGGACCGCCCAGCTGCGCGACCAGCCGCGCGGCCGGATCCTGAAGGACGACGCGATCGACGAGATCGCCACGCAGACTCCGACCGACGCCGACGCGCTGGACCGGCTGCGCTCGGTGCCCAAGGGGTTCTCGGGGTCGCGGTTCGGGCCCGACCTCCTGGCCGCCGTCCGCGAGGCGCTGAAGGACCCGGAAGGCTACGCCCCCGTGATCGAGAAGACCCGCCAGCCGGCCTCGCCGGCCGCGGGCGCGGTCGTCGAGCTCCTGAAGGTGCTGCTGAAGGCGCGGGCCGAGGAGGCGGGCGTGGCCTCGAAGCTGATCGCCACCGTCGCCGACCTGGAGCAGATCGCCAACAACGACAACGCCGACACCGCGGCCCTCAAGGGTTGGCGGCGCGAGGCCTTCGGCGAGGACGCCCTGAAGCTGAAGCGCGGCGAGCTGGCCCTGGTGCTGGACGGCGCGCGGGTGCGCGTGGTGGAAGTCCGCCGCGCGCCGAAGGCCGCCTCGGCGGGCTGACCGCAATCCTGAGGATAACCTCAAGGCTTTGAACGCGCGGGCGGATTCCAGCGCCGCGGCGCGTTCTCCACAGCCGTTCCACCGGGCGGTCCCAGCGCCATGCACAGGCGCGGCCCGACGTATGCTTGCCGAACGGCGGTATCGGGTGGATCGTGACCTTGCCGAGAGGGACTGCGGCGCGGCGGACCGGGCGACCGGGAAGCCAGGCGGGCAGACGGCTCCTCCGGGACGGGAAGGCAAGGCGACCCCTTCGGGACGAGCTGCACCTCGACGGACCGAAGGGGCTCCGGGAGAACATCGAGGCCGAGCCGGGCGACCGGCGGAGCGGAGATGCCTTCCGACCTCGAAGGCTCAGATCCCCCAACGGATCTGGTTCAGAGGGCGGTGTTCCGGGAAACCGGGGCGCCGCCCTCTTGCTATGCGGCGCGGCCCATCTCGAGCTTGAGCTTCAGCGCCTGGGCCAGGGTCTGGGCCCGCTTGGCCGTCTGTTCCCCCAGCAGCATGTCCTCCCAGCCCGCCAGGGTCGAAAGATGCAGCCGCCCGGCGTTGAGGCGCAGGCTCGACTTCTCCAGCAGCACCGGATTGCGGCCCGACAGGTCGGCGGCCAGGCGGATCGCCGAGCCCAGCGCCCGCGCCCGCTGGCGCCGGTCCGGGGTCAACAGCCGGCTCACGGCGGACATGTCCGGCGGGGCCGCGGCCGAGGAATGGCGGGAGAAGGCGACGCACGCCAGGAATGCGCGCTCGGGATGGCTCATGCCGGCGATCGGCGCGCGCAGCACCTGCTCGAAGACGAGGGCGTCCCGATGGTCGGGGTGCAGCCGGGCGCCGAGGTCGGCCAGGCGGCAGGCGGCGGCGATCAGCAGCGGCTCGCGCTCGCCGAACACCGGCGGGAGCCCCTCGAACAGCGGGGTGATCCAGGCCTCGATGGCCGGCCCGAGATCGGGGCCGACGCCGCGCTGGGACGTCAGCGCCTCGCAGCCGGCGATCAGCGGGTCGCGCTCGCGCACCTTCGGCGGCATGGCCTCCAGCAGCATCCCCTCGCGGACCCCGTACGCCGAGATCACGATCCGCTCGATCCCCAGGCGCTCGATCAGGCGGTCCAGCACCAGGGCCGAGTAGGGCAGGGTGTCGAAGCGCTTCTTGGAGAGGCCCTGGATCTTCTCCAGCGAGGTGCGCGACTGGCGCTCGACGAAGCGGCTGACGTCGATCGCGTCGGCGCGGCTCATCTCGTACTGATGGGCGACGTGAAGCGGATAGTCCGCGAGCTGCATGTGCAGCAGGGCGAGGTTGCGCCAGGCGCCGCCGACCGCATGGAACTCCGGCGCCCGGAACCGGCCGGCGAGCGGCGCCAGGTGCTCGTCCACGGCCCGGCGGATGCGCTCGACGTCCAGCGGCTTGGGCGCGCCCAGCGCGAAGGGGCCGAGCGGCAGGGTGACTCCCTCCACCGAGGCCTTGCCGTTCAGGCGGATCAGTTCGAGGCTGGAGCCGCCGAGGTCGCCCACGACGCCCTTCGCCAGCGGATCGCCTGCGGTGACGCCGAGGGCGGCGTAGTGGGCCTCCTCGTCGCCCGAGAGGATGCGTACGTCGAGGCCCGCCTCGTCCTTCACCCGCTGCAGGAACGCCCGGCCGTCTGCGGCTTCGCGGACAGCGGCGGTGGCGGCGGTCAGCACCTGGTCGGCGCGCCAGCCTTCCAGCACGGCGCGGAAACGGCGCAGCGCCGCGACCGCGGCCTCGACGCCCTCCGCGGACAGGCGCCCGGTGACGGGCAGGTCCTTGCCCAGGCCCGCGACCACCTTCTCGTTGTAGACGGTCCACAGCGCGCGGCCGTCCACCCGGTAGATCACCAGGCGGACCGAATTCGAGCCGACGTCGATGACGGCGGCCAGCCGGGAGTCGGGGTGGTTATCCGCGCGGGGCCACATGATCGATCGCGCGCGGCATGTCCTTCACTCGCTGCCCTCGGCCCGAGAGGCTCGGATTGGTCATGAAATACTCGTGCGCGGAAAACGCGTTCGGGTGGTCCCAGGACGGATCCCGCCTATAGCGGCCGTCCGTATCCAGCGTCCAGCTCTGCGCCTCGTCCTTGAGGTTGGCGAGCATGATCTGCTGCAGCACCTGCTGGTGGACCGTGGGGTTCTCGATGGGGGTCAGGCACTCGACCCGGCGGTCGAGGTTGCGCGGCATCCAGTCGGCGGACGAGATGAACACCCGCGACTGGGCCGAGGGCATGGCGTGGCCGTTGGCGAACGCCACGATCCGGGCGTGCTCGAGGAAGCGGCCGACGATCGACTTGACCCGGATGTTCTCGGACAGGCCCGGCACGCCCGGGCGCAAGCAGCAGATCCCGCGCACCACAAGGTCGATGGAGACTCCCGCCTGGCTGGCGGCGTAGAGGGCGTCGATCACCTCGACGTCCACCAGGGCGTTGAGCTTGGCCCAGATGGCGGCCGGCAAACCCGCGCGGGCGTTCTCTGCTTCCTGGCCGATCAGCTGCAGCAGGTCCCGCTTCATGGTGATCGGCGAGAACGACAGCTTCTCCAGGCTCTCGGGCTGGGCGTAGCCGGTCACGAAGTTGAACAGCCGCGCGGAGTCGCGGCCCAGGGCCGGATCGGTCGTGAACAGGGACAGGTCCGTGTAGATGCGCGCCGTGATCGGGTGGTAGTTGCCGGTCCCGAAGTGGCAGTAGGTGCGCAGCCCGTCGCCCTCGCGCCGGACCACGGTCGAGAGCTTGGCGTGGGTCTTGTACTCGATGAAGCCGAAGACGACGTGGACGCCGGCGCGCTCCAGGTCCCGGGCCCACTTCAGGTTGGCCTCCTCGTCGAACCGCGCCTTGATCTCCACGACGGCCGTGACGTTCTTGCCGTTGTCGGCCGCCTCGATGAGGGCGGCGACGATCGGGCTGTCCTTGGAGGTGCGGTAGAGCGTCTGCTTGATGGCCAGCACGTTCGGATCGCGCGCCGCCTGGCGCAGGAACTGGACCACCACGTCGAAGCTCTCGAACGGATGGTGGACCAGGATGTCCTTCTCGCGGATGGCCGCGAAGCAGTCGCCGCCGTGGTCGCGGATCCGCTCGGGGAAGCGCGGCTCGAAGGGCTTGAACTTCAGGTCGGGCCGGTCGGGCGGGATGAGCTGCGACAGCTCGTCCAGGCCCAGCAGGCCGTCGATCAGGATGACGTCCTGGGGGTTGGCGTCCAGATTTTCGCAGATGAAGCCGCGCAGCTCCTCGGGCATGGCGGCCTCGATCTCGACGCGGACGACCGAGCCCATGCGCCGCTGCTTCAGCAGGGCCTCGTACTCCCGGACCAGGTCCTCGGCCTCTTCCTCGATCTCGACATCGGAGTCGCGGATCAGGCGGAAGACGCCCTGGCCCTCAACCTCGCAGCCGGGAAACAGGTGGTCGAGGAACAGGCCGACGACCGCCTCCAGAGAAAGGTAGCGGCGCTCGCGCCGGCGCCCGCCCTTGGCCGCGCCGGTCAGCTCCCAGAATCGGGCGACCTGGGCCGGGATCGGCACCAGGGCGTGCAGCCGCCGGCCGTCGGACAGGCGTCGCAGGTTCAGGACCAGCGAGAACGCCAGGTTCGGGATGAACGGGAAGGGGTGCGCCGGGTCGATCGCGAGCGGCGTCAGCACCGGGAACAGCTCGGCGAGGAAGCGCTCCTCCAGCGCCGCCTTCTCGGCGGGCGTGATCTCGCCCATGCCGACGACCCGCAGGCCTTCCTGCGCGAGGTCGCCGGTCAGTTCGCGCCAGCGGGTCTGCTGGTCGGCCATCAGGTCGGCCGCCTCGGCGTTCAGGCGGGCGAGCTGCTCCGAGGGAGTGAGGCCGTCCTGGCTGACCACCCGGACCCGCTCGCGGACCTGCGCCTTCAGGCCCGCGACGCGGACCATGTAGAACTCGTCGAGGTTGTTCGCGCTGATCGCCAGGAAGCGCAGCCGTTCCAGCAGCGGGTGGCGGGGGTTCGTGCTCTCGGCCAGGACCCGGCGGTTGAACGCCAGCCAGGAGAGCTCGCGGTTGAAGAAGCGGCCGGGGGACTTCGCCAGCTCGGCGTCCCATGCATGTTCGGCCCGTGCGCCGTCGTTCGCGGACTGCGAGGCGAGGGGCGCGACATAGGTCATCAGGACCGCTCCGGGACTCCGAGGTTGTTGGCCAGCCTCATGTGGGTGGCCAGTCTTCACTCGAAAAGATCAAGATTTTGACTATCGCCCTCAAGAATCTGCCGGGCAAGCACGCGCGTGACCGGCTTCAGCTCACCATCGCCGGCCTCGTCCAGCTTGCGGACGATCTCCCGCGCGTCCGGAATCGACCGGCCCATGCGCCGCAGCAGGTACGGATAGACCTCCTCGGGCGGGCGAATATTCCGGTCACGGAAGAATTTGCGCAGCACGCCTTCCAGCACCGCGTCGTCGGGGGGCTCGATCTCGGCGACCGCCAGGGCGTTCAACCGCGAGCGCAGGTCGGGCAGGGCCGCGGGCCAGGCCGCCGGCCGGGTGCGCGCGGTGAGCAGCAGCCCGCCGCCCTCGCGCGCCGCCAGATTGATCAGGTGGAACAGCGCCTCGCCGGGAACGCCCTGGTCGACGTCCTCCAGCAGCGCCGGGCGGCCGTCGGCCTGGCGCAGGTCCGGGTCCTCGCGGTCGAGCACGACGGCGCCGGCGGCCTGCGCCCAGGCGCGCGCCAGGTGCGTCTTGCCCGAGCCCTCGGGGCCCACCAGCGCAAGCGCCCGGCCGTGCCACGCCGGCCAGGCGTCCAGCAGCGCCACCGCCTGGGCGTTCGAGGGGCCCACGGCGAATTCGTCACGGGAATAGGCGGCCGGCCGTCCGAGCCTCAGCCGAAGCTGTCGCGCCATGCGCCGTGTCCGAAGGGGAAGGTGACCACGAGCGCCATCTAGCAAGACCGCAGGGCCCCGCGCCACCGCCGCGGGGCGGCGATCCCCGCCATTCACAGCCCCGGAAGTTCGTCCTTGGGCCGCAGGTCGCGCGAGGACATCAGCGTCCAGCCCTCGGCCTTGAGCAGCTCGATGGGCGAGAAGCGGACCTTGTAGTCCATCTTCTCCGAGCCCCGGACCCAGTAGCCGAGATAGACGTAGGGCAGGCCGGCGAGCCCGGCCTGGACCACGTGGTCGAGGATCACGAACGAGCCCAGGCTGCGCCGCCCCAGCGTCGGGTCGTAGAAGCTGTAGACCAGCGACAGGCCGTCGCTCATCAGGTCGACCAGCGCGCAGGCCACGAGTTCGCCCGGTCCGCCGTCCGACGGCCGCGTGCGGTACTCGATGATGTGGGTGCGGACGGCGGTGTCCTCGACCATCGCCACGTAGTCGGGCCAGGTCATCTCGGCCATGCCGCCGTCGGCGTGGCGGGCCAGGAGATAGCGGCGGAGCAGGTCGAACTGCTCCATCGTGGCCTCGGCCTCGACGAGATGCCGTTCGAGATCCTCGTTGCGGGCCAGCACCTTCCGCTCGGAGCGGGAGAAGGCGTAGTCGGTCACCGGCAGCCGCGCCGAGACGCACGCCGAGCAGGCCTCGCAGGCGGGGCGGTAGGCGATGTTCTGCGACCGGCGGAAGCCCACCTGGGTCAGGCTGTCGTTCACGGTGGCCCCGTCCGAGAGGGGCAGGTGGGCGAAGACCTTCCGCTCGTACCGCTCGGGCAGGTACGGGCACGGCGACGGCGCGGTCAGGAAGAACCTGAGCTGTCGGGTCGGAAAATGCTGCGTCACGACAGTGCGACCGCCCCTAAACCAAAGCGCCTCAATGGATTAGGCGTCATGCGGGGCCGTTGCGCAAGGCGCTTCGCTACAACCCCGGGTCCGGCGGAAGAACCGGCGCCTCCCGCAACAACACGATCGCAATGCGACGGTTGCCGGCCAGGGTCGGATCATCGGGATAGAGCGGCTCGGACGCCGCCTTGCCCGAGACCTGGTAGACGCGGTCCGGATCGACCCCCGAGCCCTGCAGGATGCGCCGCGAGGCGTCGGCCCGGGCCGCCGACAGCGGCCAGTCGCTCTCGGCCCGCGAGCCGTTCGCATTGGCGCTGGTGTGGCCGTAGATGCTGACCCGGTTGGGCAGCTGGTTGATCACCTTCGACACCGCACGCAGCAGCAGCTTGGCCCTGTCGTTGGGCTGGGACGAGCCGGCGTTGAACATCGACCGCCCCTCCTGGTCCACGAGCTGGATGCGCAGGCCCTCGGGCGTCTGGTCGATGATGATGTTCTTCGACAGCTCGGCCAGCTCGGGCATGTCCTGCAGCGACTGGCGCAGCGACTGGGCGGCCGAGGCGAACGCGGCCTCCTCGCGCTTCTGGAGCGCGTCGCGCAGCGCCTGGGTCGAGGCGGCTTCCAGGGAGTCGGACTTCGAAGCGTCGCGGTTCTTGCCGTCGTTGGGGTTGCGGCTGTCGGGAGCCAGTTCCTCGATGATCGGGCTGGCGCCCGCGCTCTTGGAGCCGTCGGTCCCCAGGGCGGTGCCGCCCAGGATGCCGCCCGCGCCCGAGCTGGTCTGGGAGACGCTGGCCGGGGCGAAGTAGTCGGCGATGCCCTGCTTCTGCTCGGGGCTGGTGGTGTTGATCAGCCACATCAGCAGGAAGAAGGCCATCATGGCGGTGACGAAGTCGGCGTAGGCGACCTTCCACGCGCCGCCGTGGTGACCGTGGCCGCCGCCCTTCTTCACCTTCTTGATGACGATCGGCTGGTCGCCCACCGACATGGCTCACCCCAGGTTGGCCTGTTACAGGGGGGCAGGGTCGTCGCTGCTCGTTAAGATGCAGCTAAGCTTACGGAGTTCGAGGGGATGAAGGTCGCGTTCGCGGGCCTGGGCGTCATGGGCTTCCCGATGGCGGGGCACCTGGCCAGGGCCGGTCACGAGGTGAGCGTCTACAACCGCAGTCCGGATAAGGCGCGCCGCTGGGTCGAGGCCCATGGCGGCCGGATGGGCGAGACCGCCGCCGAGGCCGCGGCGGGGGCCCAGGTGCTGGCCCTCTGCGTCGGCAACGACGACGACGTGCGCCAGGTGGTGGCGCAGGCGCTGCCCGCCCTGGCCGACGGCGCGGTGATCGTCGACCACACCACCACTTCGGCCGTGGTGGCGCGCGAGATGGCGGCGCTGGCGGCGCAGAGCGGTCGGGCGTTCGTCGACGCGCCGGTTTCCGGCGGCCAGGCGGGCGCCGAGGCCGGCCAGCTGACCATCATGTGCGGCGGGGACGAAGCCGCCTTCGCCAAGGTCGAGCCGGTGATCGCCGCCTACGCCAAGGCCATCCGCCGGATGGGCGGGCCGGGCGCGGGCCAGCTGACCAAGATGGTCAACCAGATCTGCATCGCCGGCGTGGTCCAGGGCCTCGCCGAGGGGCTGCACTTCGCAAGGCGCGCCGGGCTCGACCCGCAGGCGGTCTACGAGGCGATCTCGAAGGGCGCGGCCCAGTCCTGGCAGATGGACAACCGCTGGAAGACCATGAGCGAGGGCAGGTTCGACTTCGGCTTTGCGGTGGACTGGATGCGCAAGGACCTCGGGCTCCTGCTCGACGAGGCGACCCGCAACGGCGCGACGCTGGAGATGACCGCCATGGTCGACCGGTTCTACGCCGAGGTGCAGGCCCTGGGGGGCGCCCGTTGGGACACCTCGAGCCTCGTCGCGCGGCTGGAGAAGCCGGAATGATCCTCAGGACCGAGCGTCTGACGCTGACGCCCCCGACCGAGGCCGACGCGGCCTTCGTCCTGGAGCTGCTGAACGATCCGGGCTGGATCGCCAACATCGGCGACCGCGGCGTGCGCACCGAGGACGAGGCCCGCACCTACATCGCCGAGCGGTTCTCGAAGAGCCCTTGGTTCGTGGTGCGCAATGCCGCCGGCGAGGCCATGGGTATGTGCGGAATCGTCGTGGGCCGGGAGGGGCTGGATTCCCCCGACATCGGCTACGCTTTCCTCGAGCGGCACGCCGGCCAGGGCTACGCCACGGAGGCGGCGCGCGTTGTCCTCGCCCACGCCCGCGAGGCGATGGGGCTGGCGAAGGTCGCGGCGATCACTTCGGTGGACAACACGGCTTCGCAGCGGGTGCTGGAGAAGATCGGCCTGCGCTTCGTCGAGGTCATCCAGCTTCCGGGGGTCCCGGAGCAGAGCGCCTATTTCACGACGTAAGGGGCAACGCGATGGGGGCCGCGACACGGACGATCGAGGCGAACGGCTTCCGCTTCGCCGTGGACGAGGCGGGGCAGGGCGACCACCTGGCCCTGTGCCTGCACGGCTTTCCCGAGAGCCGCTTTTCCTGGCGCTTCCAGCTGCCGCTGCTGGCGGAGCTGGGCTACCGCGCCTGGGCGCCGGACCTGCGTGGCTACGGCGAGACGGAGCCCAGGCCGCAGGACGTCGCCAGCTACCGGATCGAGCGGCTGCTGGAGGACGTGGCCGCCCTGATCGACGCCAGCGGCGCGCGCCGGGTCACCCTGATCGGCCACGACTGGGGGGCGGGCCTGGCCTGGGCCTTCGCCGCCAACCGCGTGCGGCCGCTGGAGCGGCTGGTGATCATGAACGTGCCGCACCCAGCGGTGTTCGCGAAGGTGATCCGCCGCTCGCCGCGCCAGTTGCTGCGGTCCTGGTACATGTTCCTGTTCCAGATTCCCGGCCTGCCCGAATGGCTGAACACCGCGGGCGACGCCCGCGCGATCCGGCGGGCCTTCCGCGGGATGGCCGTGGACAAGACCCGCTTCCCCGACGAGGTGCTGGACCGCTACGCCCACGACGCCCGGCGTCCCGGTGCGATGACGGGGATGGTCAACTGGTACCGCGCGGTCATGCGCCACCCGGGCCTGATGGCCGGCCCCTGGCCGAAGATCGAGACGCCGACCCTGGTCGTCTGGGGCGAGGCGGATGCGGCTCTCGGCCTGGAAACACTCGACGGAACCGATACTTACGTCGAAAACCTCACGATCCGGCGCCTCCCGGGCGTCTCCCACTGGGTCCAGCAGGAAGCGCCCGAACAGGTGAACGCCATCCTGCGGGAGTGGCTCAGCGGAACGGCCTGATCGCGGGCAGGATCTCGCGCTCCAGCACCGGCGCGAGCAGGACGTCCGGCGCCTGCGGGTCGATCCAGCGGAGGTCCTCGATCTCGGCCGCGCACGCGGGCTCGCCTTCGATCTCCGCCGCATAGGGGCGGGAGCGTACGGTGCGGCCGGGCTCGTTGGCCGCGGGCGCCTCGAAGACGCCGAGCGGGCGGGCCGAGAGCAGGCTTACGCCCAGTTCCTCCGCCAGCTCTCGGGCGAGAGCCGCCAGGTCGTCCTCGCCCGGCTCGGGCTTGCCGCCCGGCAGCATGAAGCGCTGCGTCCCGCGCTTGCGGACCACGAGCAGACGGCCGGCGCCGTCGCGGACGACCGCGCCGACGACCTCGACGATCACGCGCCCAGGAGGCGCGCCGCCCGGGGCGCGAAGTAGGTGATGACCCCGGCGGCGCCGGCCCGCTTGAAGGCGCCGAGGCTCTCCAGGATGGCGCGTTCCTCGTCCAGCCACCCGTTCTGGGCCGCCGCCATCAGCATGGCGTACTCGCCCGAGACCTGGAACGCGAAGGTCGGCAGGGCGAACTCGTCGACCACCCGGCGGACGATGTCGAGGTAGGGCAGGCCGGGCTTCACCATCACCATGTCGGCGCCCTCGGCGATGTCGAGGGCCACCTCGCGCAGGGCCTCGTCCGTGTTGGCGGGGTCCATCTGGTAGGTCTTCTTGTCGCCGGGGTTGTCCACCGAGCCGGTCCCCAGCTTTCCGGAGCCGATGGCGTCCCGGTAGGGGCCGTAGAACGCCGAGGCGTACTTGGCGGCGTAGGACATGATCATCACGTCCTGCAGCCCCTCGGCCTCCAGCGCGCTACGCAGCGCCCCGACGCGGCCGTCCATCATGTCGGACGGGGCGAGGATGTCGCAGCCGGCCTTCGCCTGCACCAGCGCCTGGGCGACCAGGGCCTCGATGGTCGCGTCGTTGAGGATGCGGCCGCCCTCGATCAGGCCGTCGTGGCCGTGGTCGGTGAAGGGGTCGAGCGCCACGTCGCACATGATCCCCACTTCGGGGGCGGCGTCCTTCATCGCCTTGACGGCGTTGCAGACGAGGCCGTTGGGATCGGCCGCCCGGCTGCCGCGGGCGTCCTTCTTGGCGCCGTCGATGTGCGGGAAGACGGCGATGGCCGGGATGCCGAGGGCCTTGGCTTCCTTCGCGGCCTGGGCGGCGTCCTTCACCGACAGGCGGGTCACGCCCGGCATGGAGGCCACGCGGATCTCGCCCTCGCCCTCGTGGACGACCATCGACCAGATCAGGTCGGCCGGCGTGAGCACGGTCTCGCGGACGAGGCGGCGGATCCAGTCGGCCTGGCGCAGGCGGCGCAGGCGGAGCGCGGGGTAGGCGGCGAGGGGAGCGCGGGTCATGGCCGGGCTTTGGACCCTGAAGGCCCCGGAAGGCAAGACCCTCCCGCCGTGCTAAGGCGACGCTCAAAAGGGGAGGCAAGAACATGACCCTGAGCTACGACCTCTACTGGTCGTTCCGGTCGCCGTACTCGTACATGGTGACGCCGCGGCTGCTGGAGCTCGAGACCACGCACGACGTCCGCTGCAATGTCCGGCCGGTCTATCCGCTGGCGGTGCGCACGCCCGAGTTCTTCGAACAGCAGGACCCGCTCTGGCTGCGCTACTTCATGGTCGACGTGTTCCGCGAGGCGGCGTTCCGCGGCCTGCCGTTCCGCTGGCCCCGGCCCGACCCGGTGCAGCGCAACGAGGCGCACGGCTATCGTATCCCTCAGCCCTACATCCATCGCCTGACGCACTTGGGCGTCGCGGCGGCCGAGCGGGGGCGGGGCCTGCCGTTCCTGGCCGAGGCGTCGCACGTGATCTGGAGCGGCGAGGTGGAGGGCTGGCACGAGGGGGATCACCTCGCCCGCGCCGCCGAACGGGCTGGCCTCGACTGGGCCGAGATGTCCGCCGCGGTGGACGCCGATCCCGACCGCTTCCGGCAGATCGTGGAGACGAACCAGACGGACCAGCGCGAGGCCGGCCACTGGGGCGTGCCGATGATGGTCTTCGGCGGCGAGCCGTTCTTCGGCCAGGACCGGTTCGACCAGATGGTCTGGCGGATGCGCCAGCAGGGCCTTCGGCCCCGGGCCGCTCCCCCAACGGCAGATTGACACCACGTCATGGGCGGGCGAACTCCCCGCCCATGGACTTCAACCTGACGGAAGATCAGCGGGCGATCGAGGACGCGGCGCGCGCCTTCGCCGCCGCTGAGCTCGCGCCCCATTCGGCACGCTGGGACGAGGAGAAGCACTTCCCCGTCGACGTCATGCGCAAGGCGGCCGAGCTGGGCTTCGCCGGCCTCTACGTGCGCGACGACGTGGGCGGCTCGGCGCTCTCCCGGCTCGACGCCTCCATCGTCTTCGAGCAGCTCTCCTACGGCGACGTCGCGGTGGCGGCCTTCATCTCGATCCACAACATGGCTTCGTGGATGATCGACCGGTTCGGCTCGGAGGAGCTGCGCCGGCGGTTCCTGCCTAGGCTGACGACGATGGAGCTCATCGCCTCGTACTGCCTGACCGAGCCGGGCGCCGGCTCGGACGCGGCCTCGCTGCAGACCAGCGCGCGCCGCGATGGCGGCGAATACGTCCTGAACGGCTCCAAGGCCTTCATCTCGGGCGCGGGGACTTCCGACGTCTACGTCGTGATGGCCCGGACGGGCGGGGAGGGCGCCGGCGGCGTCTCCACCTTCGTCGTCGAGAAGGATACGCCCGGTCTCTCCTTCGGCGCCCAGGAGCGGAAGATGGGCTGGAACGCCCAACCGACGGCGCTTGTGCATTTCGACAACTGCCGCGTGCCCGAGGCGAACCGGGTCGGCGACGAGGGCCAGGGGTTCAAGATCGCCATGGCCGGACTCGACGGCGGGCGGATCAACATCGCCTCGTGCTCGCTGGGCGGGGCGGCGCTGGCCTTCGACACGGCCAAGGCGCACCTGGAGACCCGCAGGCAGTTCGGCCGGGCGCTGCGCGAGTTCCAGGGTCTGCAGTGGCGCCTCGCCGACATGGCGACCGAGCTGGAGGCGGCGCGCCTGATGGTCCGCCGCGCCGCCCACGCCCTCGACAACAAGGATCCGAAGGCCACCCAGTACTGCGCCATGGCCAAGCGCTTCGCGACCGACGCCGGCTTCGAGGTGGCGAACCAGGCGCTGCAGCTGCACGGCGGCTATGGCTACCTGCGCGACTATCCGCTGGAGCGGATCGTCCGCGACCTGCGCGTCCACCAGATCCTCGAAGGCGCCAACGAGGTCATGCGCGTGATCACCGCCCGGGAGCTGTTCCGTCCATGAGCGAGCCTGAAGTCCTCTGCCGCATCGAAGGCCGCGTCGGGCGTATCACCCTGAACCGGCCGCAGGCGCTGCACGCGCTGACGACGCGGATGTGCCGGGACATCACCGATGCCCTGCTGGGCTGGAAGGACGATCCGGCGGTCGAGCTGGTGCTCCTCGACCACTCCGGCGAGCGCGGCTTCTGCGCGGGCGGCGACATCCGCATGCTGGCCGAAAGCGGCCAGGGCGACGGCTCGGCGGCCCGCGAGTTCTTCTTCACCGAGTACCGGCTGAACGAGCTGCTGTTCCGCTATCCGAAGACCACGGTGGCGATCATGGACGGCGTCACCATGGGCGGCGGCGTGGGCCTGTCGCGGCCCTGCCGCTTCCGGGTGGCGACCGAGCGCACCACCTTCGCCATGCCCGAGACCGGCATCGGCCTGTTCCCTGACGTCGGCGGCGGCTGGTACCTCTCGCGCATGCCCGACCACATCGGCCTGTGGCTGGCGCTGACCGGCGCGCGGATCAAGGCGGCCGACTGCGAGCTGATCGGCGTCGCCACCGACTATGTCGAGAGCGCCAAGGTCGCCGAGCTGAAGGCTGGGATCCTCGCCGATCCGTCCGGCGCCGAGACCCTGCTGACCGAGCTGGAGGGCGATGCGGGCCGCCCACCGATCGCCGCCCACCAGGACGAGATAGCCAGGCTCTTCTCCGGCGACAGCGTCGAGGCGATCGTGGCCGCCCTGGAGGGCGCCGGGACCGAATGGGCCGCCGAGCAGCTGAAGATCCTGCGAACCAAGTCACCACAGACGATGAAGGTCGCCTTCCGCCAGCTGCGGCTCGGCGCGCGCTGCGCGACCTTCGCCGAGAACATGACCATGGAGTACCGGATCGGCGCCCGCGTCGTTCAGAAGCACGACTTCATCGAGGGCGTGCGGGCGGTGATCGTCGAAAAGGACAACGCGCCCAGGTGGAACCCCGCCAGCCTCGAGGGCGTCACCGAGGCCATGCTGGACGAGATCTTCGCGCCGCTGCCGGCCGACCAGGAATGGTCGCCGCTGCCCTGAGGATTCGGCCGCCAACAGACTGAAATTCAAGAGGAAGCCATGACCCGTATCGCATTCATCGGCCTGGGCAACATGGGCGGGGGCATGGCGGCGAACCAGGCGAAGGCCGGCCGCACGGTCGCCGCGTTCGACCTCTCGGCCGCGGCGCTGGAGAAGGCGGCCGGCGCCGGCTGCACGCCCGCCCGCTCGGTGGCCGAGGCCGTGAAGGACGCCGAGGCGGTCATCACCATGCTGCCGGCGGGGCCGCATGTCCGTTCCGTCTACGCCGAACAGGTGCTCCCGCACGCGCCCAAGTCGGCCCTGCTGATCGACTGCTCCACCATCGACGTGGAAAGCGCGCGCGCGGTGGCCGGGCAGGCCAAGGCCCAGGGCTTCCGTTTCGCCGATGCGCCGGTCTCCGGCGGGACGGCGGCGGCCGAGGCTGGGACGCTGGCTTTCATGGTCGGCTGCGACGAGGCCGACTTCGCCGAGGTGGAGCGAATCATCGCGCCGATGAGCCGCGCCACGATCCGCGCCGGCGACCACGGGGCGGGGCAGGCGGCCAAGATCTGCAACAACATGGTGCTCGGCATCTCGATGATAGGGGTGTGCGAGGCCCTGGCGCTGGCCGAGAAGCTCGGGCTGGACCCGGTGAAGTTCTACGAGATCAGCTCCCAGTCCTCCGGCCAGTGCTGGAGCCTGACCAGCTACTGCCCCTGGCCGGGGCCCGTGCCGGCCGCGCCGTCCAACCGCGGCTACGAGGGCGGCTTCGCCACGGCCATGATGCTGAAGGACCTCAAGCTGGCGCAGGAGGCGGCGGCCAGGGCCGGCGCGGCGGCGCCGCTGGGGGCGGCGGCGGAAGGCCTCTATGCGCTGTTCGACCGCCTCGGCGGGGGCGGCAAGGACTTCTCGGCCATCCTCGAGTTGCTGCGGGGCAATGCGCCGCAGGGGACCTGAGGACGCTCCCCGGCTCCTGATCGCCGTTCACGAATTCTCAGGGTCCGTCCACGAAGCCTCGGACGACCCGCGACCCGATTTTATGGACAATGTGAAATCGCGGCGCCAAAAGGCGGGCATATTTCAGGGGCCGGTCCTCAGCGCGAGATCGTCGAACGCGGCGGGCCGGGATTGAAGTCCATGGATTACAGGGTCGCCTTCCGCACCGCCTTGGAGAACATCCGTTCCGAGGGCCGTTACCGGGTGTTCGCGGACCTGAAGCGGCATCGCGGGGCGTTCCCGCGGGCGACCTGGACGAAGGCCGACGGCTCCGAATCGGATGTCGTGGTCTGGTGCTCGAACGACTACCTGGGCCAGGGCCAGAACCCGGTGGTGCTGGACGCCATGCACCGGGCGATCGAGGAAGCCGGGGCCGGCTCGGGCGGCACCCGCAACATCTCGGGCACGACCCACTATCACGTGGAGCTGGAGCGCGAGCTCGCCGACCTGCACGGCAAGGAGGCGGCGCTGCTGTTCACCTCGGGCTACGTCTCGAACGAGGCGACGCTGTCGACGCTCTACAAGATCCTGCCGGGCCTGGTGGTCTTCTCCGACGCCCTGAACCACAACTCGATGATCTCGGGCATCCGGGCGGGCAAGCGCGAGCAGCGGCACGTCTTCCGCCACAACGACCTGGCGCACCTGGAGGAGCTGCTGGCCGCCGCCGATCCGGCCGCGCCCAAGCTGATCGCCTTCGAGAGCGTCTATTCCATGGACGGCGACATCGCCGACCTGCCGGCCATGGTGGCCCTGGCCCGGAAGTACGGCGCCATGACCTACCTGGACGAGGTCCATGCGGTGGGCATGTACGGCCCCCGCGGCGCGGGCGTGGCCGAGCGCGACGGGGTGATGGACCAGATCGACATCGTCGAGGGCACCCTGGGCAAGGCCTTCGGGGTGATGGGCGGCTACATCGCCGCCGACGCGGTGATCGTCGACGCCATCCGCAGCTACGCCGACGGCTTCATCTTCACGACCTCGCTGCCGCCCGCGCTCGCCGCAGGCGCGGCCGCCTCGATCCGCTGGCTGAAGGAACACGACGAGGTCCGCACCGCCCACCAGGAGCGCGCCGCGACCCTGAAGGCCAAGATGCGCGCCGCCGGCCTGCCGGTGATGGACAGCGTCTCCCACATCGTGCCGGTGCTGGTGGGCGATCCCGTCCACTGCAAGATGATCAGCGACATCCTGCTGGAAGACCACGGGATCTACGTCCAGCCGATCAACTTCCCCACCGTGCCGCGCGGAACCGAGCGGCTGCGCTTCACGCCCAGCCCCGCCCATACCGACGCCATGATGGACGCCCTCGTCGCCGCCCTCGAAACGCTGTGGGTCCGCTGCAACGTGGCCCGGGTGGGAGGCATGGCCGCCTGACGCATGTCCGGGCGCCGTTTGATCCAGCGCAAAGCCCGCGGCCGCAAGGTGGAGTTTACTTCCTTTCGAGACCAGTCCAGCCAATCTCCCCCCGAGACCGGACGGTCCCAGAGCGCCCCGGATCCTCTCCCCCACCTCCCGGGGCGCTCGCCTTTTCCTTGACCCGCAACAGAGCCGGCGCAGTCTGACCCCATGCGCGGAATGGTGCTGAAGGCGCCCCGGACGCCGCTCGTCTGCGAGAGCCGTCCCGACCCCGAGCCGGGGCCGGGCGAGCTGCGCCTTCGGGTGCGCGCCTGCGGGGTCTGCCGCACCGACCTGCACGTGGTGGACGGCGACCTGGCCCAGGTCCGCCCCTCGGTGATCCCCGGCCACGAGATCGTCGGGGTGGTGGACGCCGTCGGCCCCGGCGTGTCCGGCGTCGCGCTGGGCGAGCGCCGGGGCGTCCCCTGGCTGGGGCAGACCTGCGGCACCTGCCGCTACTGCCGCGCCGGCCAGGAGAACCTGTGCGATGCGCCGGGCTTCACCGGCTGGACGCGCGACGGCGGCTACGCCGACACGGTGATCGCCCGCGCCGACTTCTGCTTCCCCCTGCCGGACGGCCTGTCCGACGAGGCCGTCGCGCCGCTGCTCTGCGCGGGGCTGATCGGCTACCGGTCCTGGCGCAAGGCCTGCGAGGCCGGGCCGATCGAGCGCCTGGGCCTCTACGGCTTCGGCGCGGCGGCCCACCTCCTGGCCCAGCTCGCCCTCTTCGAAGGGCAGGCGGTCTACGCCTTCACCCGCGAGGGCGATCTCCCCGCCCAGGCCCTGGCCCGCGACCTCGGCTGCGCCTGGGCAGGCGCCTCGGGCGAGGCCCCGCCCGAGGCGCTGGACGCGGCGATCATCTTCGCGCCCGTGGGCGACCTCGTGCCGGCGGCGCTGCGGGCGGTGCGCAAGGGCGGGACGGTGGTCTGCGGCGGCATCCACATGAGCGACATCCCCGCCTTCCCCTATGCGATCCTGTGGGGCGAGCGGCGGGTGGTCTCGGCGGCCAACCTGACCCGCCAGGACGCGGCCGAGTACCTGCCGCTGGCCGCCCTGGCCGGCGTGCGGCCGCACGTGCGGACCTACGCCCTTAAAGACGCGAACCTGGCGCTGGAGGACCTGCGGGCCGGCGCCTTCACCGGCGCGGCGGTGCTGAAGCCCTAGCTCTGCCCGAACTGCGCCCGCACGGTCTCGCGGACCTTGGCCCGGTGGGTCTCCACCCATTCCTCGGTGAGGTTCGGGACCACCTCGCCGAAGTGGACGTGGTCGACCACGATCAGGCCGCAGACGCCCGCCAGGTGCCGGTCGAAGAGCGTGGAGAGCGCGCTCAGGGCGCCGGTATCGCGCACCCAGTCCTCGGGGGCGCCCGAGGACGAGAAGCTGATCAGCCTGCGCCCGTCCAGGCGGGACTCCACCCCCATCGGCCCGGGCTCGTAGCCGAAGCCCATCGAGAGCACCCGGTCCACATAGCCCTTCAGGATCGCGGGCGGGGCGTTGAACCAGAGCGGATAGACGAAGGCGAAGACGTCCACGTCCTGCAGCACCGCCCGCTCGGCCTTCACGTCCGCGGCGGGCGCGTAGCCGCCCGGCCCCGGCAGCTCGGCCGCCTTCAGGCAAGGGTCGAACCCCAGGCCGTACAGATCGCGCACCACGACCTCGTGGCCGAGGTCGCGCGCGGCCTGCGCATAGGTCTGGGCGATCGTCGCGGTGAAGCTGTCGGGCTTCGGGTGCGCGAAGATGACGGCGTGCTTCATCTGGCGGGCCTCCACGCGTTCCTTCACATCAGAACGCCCGGAAGCCCGCCTTGATCAAGATCACCAGATGCGGACGCGCTCTTCCGGGGCGACGTAGAGCTCGTCGCCCGGCTTCACGTCCCAGGCCGTGTACCAGCCGGGGATGTTCCGGATCGTGCCGTTCACCCGGTAGTAGGCCGGCGAGTGCGGGTCGGTGACGACCTGCTGGCGCAGGGCCTCGTCCCGGATCTTCTCGCGCCACACCTGGGCCCAGCCGAGGAACACGCGCTGGTCGCCGGTCAGGCCGTCGATCACCGGCGCGGGCTTGCCGTCCAGCGAGGCGTGGTAGGCGTCCAGGCCCAGCGACAGGCCGCCCAGGTCGCCGATGTTCTCGCCCATGGTCAGGCCGCCCTGCACCTTGGCGCCCGGCAGCGGCTCGAACTCCGAGTACTGGGCGCCCAGCTTGTCGGCCTGGGCCTTGAACTTGGCGTTGTCCTCGGCGGTCCACCAGTCGCGCAGCACCCCGTCGCCGTCGGACTTGCGGCCCTGGTCGTCGAAGCCGTGGCTGATCTCGTGGCCGATCACCCCGCCGATGCCGCCGTAGTTGATGGCCGGATCGGCGTCGGGATCGAAGAACGGCGGCTGCAGGATCGCCGCCGGGAACACGATCTCGTTGTTCGCGAAGTTGTAGTAGGCGTTCACGGTCTGGGGGGTCATCCCCCATTCCTTCTTGTCCACCGGCTGGTCCAGCCGGGCCACGTTGCGCCGCCACTGGAAGGCGCCGGCGCGCAGGGCGTTGCCGTAGAGGTCGTTCGGCTTCAGCTCCAGCTTGGCGTAGTCGCGCCACGCCTCGGGGTAGCCGATCTTCACGGTGAACTTGCGCAGCTTGTCGTGCGCCTGGGCCTTGGTCTCGGGGCCCATCCACTCCAGCTTGTCGATGCGCGCGGCCATGGCGGTGCGGATGTTCGCCACCAGGTCGTCCATCTTCGCCTTGGCGTCCGGCGTGAAGTAGCGGGCCACGTAGACCCGGCCGATGGACTCGCCGATCGCCCGGTCCATGAACGCGGCGGCGCGCTTCCAGCGGGCCTGCAGCTCGGGCTGACCGGCCAGCTCCTTGTTGCGGAACTCGAAGTTGGCCTGCACGAACCGCTTCGACAGCAGCGGCGCGGCGCCGTCGGCCAGGTGGAAGGCCTGCCACGCCTTCAGGGTCGGCAGCGGGGTGTCGGCGTAGACCTTGGCGAACTTCGGGAAGGCGGTGTTCGTGGTCACCACGATCCGGTCCACCTTCGGCAGTTCGCTGCCCTCGAGGTAGCGGTTCCAGTCGAAGCCCGGGGTGTAGGCGGCGAGCTCGGCCGGGGTCATCGGGTTGTAGGTCTTGTCGCGGTCGCGGCGCTCGACGCGGGTCCAGCTGGCCTCGGCCAGCTTGGTCTCGAAGTCGACGATGGCCTTGGCGTTCTCGGCCGGCTTCTCCCAGCCGATCATCGTCAGCATCTGCTGCACGTAGGCCTGGTACTTGGCTTTCTTCTCGGCGAAGCCGGGCTGCAGGTAGTAGTCGCGGTCGGGCAGGCCCAGGCCGCCGGTCGCGCTCATCACCGCGTACTTCGTCGGCGCCTTGGCGTCGATCGAGATGTAGACCGGCAGGATCGAGGTGAAGCCGGTGGTGTTGGCCTTGCCCATCAGGGCGGTGAAGTCCGCCTTGGTCTTCACGGCGCGGATCTGGGCCAGTTCGGGCTGGATCGGCTTGGCGTCCAGCTTCTCGGCCAGGGCCTCGTCCATGTAGGAGGCGTAGCCGGCGGCGATCTTGGCGGCGTCGGGATCGTTCAGCTTGCCGGCCTTGGCCTCTTCCAGGATCGCGTGCAGCCGCGCGTCGGACAGCTCGCGCAGCTTGTTGAAGTTGCCCCAGCGGACGCGGTCGGACGGGATCTCGGTGGTCCGGTCCCACTCGCCGTTGGCGAACTTGAAGAAGTCGTCGCCCGGCTTCACCGAGCGGTCCATGCCCGTCAGGTCGAAGCCCCACGTCCCGTAGCGCGGAGTCTCCAGCGAGGCGGCCGCCCCGGCGCCGGCGGTCGTGTCGGCGGCGTCGAACAGGAGCTCGGTCGCGCAGGCCTGGTCGGCGCAGTCGTGGATTTCGTGGGCCTGCGAGGTCGCCGCCAGGCCGAGCGCGGCCGTGGCCGTCGCGGCCAGCAGGAAGTTGCGCGTGAAGCGGGTCATGAACCTTCTCTCGAACACGATTGTGCGGGCTCCCTGGGCGGGAACCTCCCTAAGCGCCGAAAGAAAGAGGGAAATCCTGCCCGGCGCAATCGAAACCGGAGGTATCGACCGCTTCCCGCCCCCGCGCCCCCGCTCAGGGGCGGGGCGGGGCGGGGTCACCCCGGCAGCAGGCGGTGGTAGTTGCGGCGGATCACGCCGTAGCACTCGCAGGCCAGGGTCTCGAGGCCGCCGCGGTCCAGGATGTCCACGACGCCGCGGCGGTAGCGGATCAGGCCCTTCTCCTGCAGCGAGCGGGCCACGGCGGTGACCGTCGTGCGCTGCACGCCCAGCATGTCGGCCAGGAACTCCTGGGTGAGGGCCACGGTGTCGGTGGAGATCCGGTCGTGGCAGGTCAGCAGCCAGCGGCAGAACCGCGCCTCCACCGAGTGCAGGGCGTTGCAGGCCACCGACTGGATGGCGTGGCCGAACAGCGCCTCGGTGTGCCGGTCCACCAGGTCCTTCAGCCGCGCGCTGCGGCTCCAGGCCTCGTGCAGCCGCTCGGCGCTGATCCGGGCGGCGCGCAGCGGCGTCTGGACGAGGGCGCGCGACAGCGACTGGCGCGGGGCGACGGCGGCCATCAGGCCCAGGGCGCCCTCCGGCCCGATGGTGGCGCTTTCGATGGCCGCGCCGTTGTCCATCAGGGTCATCAGCGAGATCACCCCGTCGTGCGGGAAGTAGACGGACTCGATGGGATCGCCCGGGTCGTAGAGCAGCCGGCCGCGCTCCAGCTCCACCTGGGCCAGGTGCGGCGCCAGCAGCGCGTAGTCGTCAGCCGGAAGCGCTTCGAGCAGACTGTTCTGCAACGCGGGGACGGGCCTCTGCATCGGGGATTTGAAACGCCGCCGTGGGGCGGGGGTTTCAAGTTATCGATGCGCACGCCGCAACACTGTCGTGAACTCGACACTGCCTATGGTTGGCGGTGGAAAATAGAGAAAAATCCTCAGCTCTCGACGCAAGAGACGGTGCGGGCGAGTGCTTATGCCGCTGTCGGATATGCGACTTAACTATAGCTGGCGGGCCGCTCGACCGCCGAATCAGGACGAATCATCAATTGGGATGGAGGGGCGGCGCCGTTACGTCTATTCGGCGCCGCCAAGTCGACACGATGATCGGGGGTTGCCGTCCTGCTAGTGCAGGTTGATGTCCCGCCGGTCGCCGACGTCCGGCGTGCGGCCGGTGGCGTTCGCCCGGGCGATCTCCCAGGCGTAGCGGACCGGGCCGCCGCGTCCGTGGCGTCCAGGCACAGCATGGTCAGCCGCGGGTCGTCCTTGCCCTCGGGGTACCAGGCGGCCACGTGGGCGTTCCAGTAGCGGTCCATCCGGGTCCGGTCGCGCTCCATCCGCAGCGTCCCGTCGATGCAGGCGTAGACGTCGCGGGTCTGCAGGATGAACACGCCTTCGCCGCGGCCCGTCTGGGCCGAGCGGGCGAGGTCCGTGTCCTCGTAGGTGAAGAACCAAAGCTGGTTCGTCTCGCGCTCGAGGAAGGCGGTCATCGGCTGGTAGTGGTGGCCATCGCCCGAGACGCCGAGCATCCCGATCTGGTGCTTCTCGACGGCGTCCCAGAGGCGGTCCTGGGCTTCGGCTTGGGTGACTTCGTGGGCCATGCGGGGCGCTCCAAGGCTTGAGGTTGCGGGTCGCGCCCTCAACCCCCGGCTCCCCGAGGGGTTCCTCGGCCCGGCCCGCCTAGCGCCGTTCGAACACCACCTGGCCGTCCACCACGGTCAGCACCGCATGGCCCTTGGGGATCGCCTCGGCCGGCGCGGTCATCAGGTCGACCGAGAAGGCCGACAGGTCCGCCCGCTTGCCCGGCTCGATGCTCCCGAGCTCGTCCTCGGCGAAGCGGGCGAAGGCGGCGTTCGAGGTGAACAGCTTCAGGGCCTCGGCGCGGGACAGCGCCTCCTTGGGGCGCCAGGCCGGGGTCGAGAAGCCGGCGAGGTCCTTGCGCGCGACCGCGGCGTAGAACTCGATCAGGGGATCGCCGCGCTCGACCGGGGCGTCCGAGCCGCCCACCACGACGGCCCCGGCGTCGGTCAGGCTCTTCCAGGCATAGGCGCCGTCCAGCCGTTCGTCCCCCAGACGGGCGGGGGCGAAGTGCAGGTCGCCGATTGCGTGGCTGGGCTGCATCGAGGCGATCACCGCATGGTCCGTGAAGCGCCGGATGTCCGCCGGGCGCACGACCTGGGCGTGCTCGACCCGCCAGCGCGGCGCGGCCCGCCGCACATGGGCCGGAACGTTCGCGAACACCTGCTCGTAGAGGTCCAGCACCACGGCGTTGCCGCGGTCGCCGATGGCGTGGGTGACGACCTGGATCCCCGAGCCCCAGGCCTTCTCCATCGCCGCCTTCATCTCCTCGGGCGGTGTCAGGATCAGCCCGCGGGTCTGGTGCGCGTCGGCATAGGGCTCGAACAGCGCCGCCCCGCGCGAGCCCAGCGCTCCGTCGGCATAGATCTTCACCGCCCGGGTGGTGATCCGTCCGTCCGGGCTGGCGCGCGGGCCGCCTTCCAGCAGCGGCCCCGCCTGGCCCACGTCCACGGCGTTGTAGACCCGCAGGGGCGCCTGGCCCTTGGCCGCCAGGTTCTCCAGCAGGGCGACGTCGGCCCACTCGACGCTCATGTTGTGCACGCCGGTCCAGCCGTAGGCCGTCTCGACCTTGAAGGCGGCGGCGTAGGCCTCGCGCCTGTCGGCCTCGCTGGGCGGCCGCCGCAGGTCCGCCACCAGGTCCATGGCGTTGTCCACCAGCATGCCCGTGGGCCGGCCGTCCGCGTCCTTCAGGATCTCCCCTCCGGCGGGCGCCTTGGTCGTCTCATCGATGCCCGCCGCTTTCAGCGCCGCCGTGTTGGCGACCAGCGCGTGGCCGTCGGCGCGCACCAGCAGCACCGGCTGGTGCGGGGCCGCGTGGTCCAGGTCCTTCCGGTGCAGGAAGCGGCCCTCGGGCCAGCCCGTCTCGATCCAGCCGCGGCCCCAGACAGGCCCCTCGGGCTTGCGCGCCGCCAGATGCGCCGCCAGCCGCTCGGTCACCTCGGCGGCCGACTTCGCGCCTTCCAGGTTCAGCAACAGCTCGCGCTCGCCGATCCCACGCAGGTGGGCGTGGCCGTCGGTGAAGCCGGGGAACAGGGCCGCGCCCTTCAGGTCCACCACCCGGGTTCCGGGCCCGACCTGGGCCTGGGCCCCGGCCCGGTCGCCGACGTAGGCGATCCGCCCGCCGCGCACCGTCACCGCCTCGGCCGTCGGCCGGGCCTGGGCGTTCGTGTGGATCGGGCCGCCCCAGATGACGAGATCGGCGTCCTGCGCGCTCGCCGGGCCGGCGCCGAGGAGAGCAAGGGCGAGGAGGGCGAGGGGCGTGAAAATCGGGGTCCGCATCCCGCCAGGCTAGCGGGCCGGGGGGCGGCTGCGCCAGAGCCCAAAGACGGGAGCCCAAAGACGGGGCCCAAAATGGGTACGCCGAGCATCGCGGGCCGCGGCGGGCTTGTGGCAGGGCGGAGGCGTGCTGCTCGACCTCATCCTGGGATCGCCCCGCTTCCCGCGCGATCCGCTGATCAGCCGCTATCCGCGGCCCATGACCGCCGCGGAGGCCCGCAGCGAGGTGCGCATCGCCGCCCAGCTCCGCCGCCGCGTGCCCCTCGGCCATCCCTACGGCGTCGCGCCGACGTGGACCCCCTACGTCCTGGCGAGGGGGATCGCCGCCGTGGTGCGCGCGCTCGCCGAGCCGCCGGTCCTCAGTGGATCCCGTCCGCGTCGCCGCCGAGGCAGTGCTCGTAGATCACGCGCGCGGTCCCGCTGAGCGTGTCGGCGGCGCTGGTGAGCGCGGCGTTGCCGACGACGCTCTCGGCCGCCTCGGCCAGCCGGGCCAGCTCCTCGGCCACGGCGCAGAGCTTCAGATAGACGTCGCGGTCTGTCATGGGCCCCTTGATGCGCTGCGTCGCGCCCGCGCGCCAGCCCGCAGCGGCCCCGCGCGCCTTGGTTGCGGGCCCTCGCCCATAGGTCATTTTCGGCCTCCTTAACGAAAGCGCGCCCATCTTCCGTCCGGGAACGGACGGCGGCATGAAGAGCCAAAATAGGGTGAGGCGCGGGACCCGCGACCTCCTGGCGCTGCAGGCGAACGGCGCGACGAGCCGGGTGCTGAACCTGTCGCTGGTGGCGACCCGCAACGGCCGCGATCCCGAGCACCGGCTGCAGCCGTTCTTCCTGAACCGCACGCTCAACACCTGCATCCTCCTGAAGCACCGGGTGCGCGCCGACGAGCGCTACGTCTTCGAGGGCGCGGCGCCGACCACCGCCACCAAGCTGATCCTGCCCTTCGCCAATTCGGACCTGACGCTGGGCGCGCGCTCGGTGTTCGTGGGCCAGCGCGGCTGGCGCGACCTGCTGCGCGACCTGTGCGACGATACCGCCGACATCCACCGCGACCTGCGGATGCTGGCCGTGATCGAGCGGCTGCCCTCGCTCGACCCCTTCCTGCTGCGCGAGCAGCTCAAGCGGCACGGCTTCGAGGTCGCCCGCTGCTACTTCGCCATCTCGCCGGGCGACGCCGAGCGCATGCAGGCCTTCGTCCGCGGCGAGATCTCCAAGCTGATCGAGCTGGCCTTCGGGTCCAGCGCCGGGGCCGGCACGGCGCGCCTCGTCGAGATCCTGCTCTCCACCGACGTGGACGAGCGGCTGGAGCCGTTGCGCGCGACCCTCGGCCTGGAGGGCGAGGCCTACAAGGAGGGCGTCTTCAGCTGGAAGGGCTTCCTCTACTACAAGTGGGTGATCGCCGACCTGTGGAGCCGGCTGGACGGCGTCGTCGCCGAGATGCGGGCGATGCGGGTCCTGGGCGGCCGGAACGCGAACGACGACCGGCGCTACATCGAGGAGGCCCAGCAGCGCCTGCAGGGGGCCATCGCCCAGCATCGCCGCGAGGCGGTGGAGACCCTGCAGGTCTACGACCGCGCCTTCCAGGACCTCACCGTCAAGGGCCGGCCGGTCGCCTTCCGCGAGTTCCTGGTGCAGGCGCCCGGCATGTTCATGACCCTGGGCGAGCGGATCGGGGCGATCTCGCACATCGCCAGCTTCTGGCGCTACCGCTTCCCCTCGCCGACGGGCGAGCCGGTCTTCGCCGACGAGTTCGCCGAGATCCTGCAGGACTTCGAGGCCAGCCTGGGCGTCGGGCCCGCTACAGCGGCCCCGCCCGCTAAGCCGTGAGGGTGAAGAGCAGTTCGCCGAACTCGCGCACGTCCACCGACTGGACGCCGCGATCGGTCAGGATCCGCCGCACGGCTGTCATCAGCTCCGCCTCCGAGCCGCAGGTCAGGGCCTCGAAGCGCGGCGGACCGTCGTCGCCGTGCAGGTAGAGCTCGTAGGTGCGGTGGATACGAATGGGTCCTGGCCCGTGAACACGAATTCCCGAGGGCGCCGCGGATACCACCCGGGCGCGAGCGCCCGCACCCTGGGGATTCTACGTAGGTCTCACCGGAGCGGCTCGGGGAACCTCGGCATCGCCTCGAAGTCCTCGGGCACGTGCTGGCGGACGACCCGCGCCTTCTCCCGCGCCGCCAGCGCCTCCACGGCCTCGTAGCTGGCGAGCGTCTCGGCCCGGTCGACATTGAACCGCGGCACGCGTTTGCCCGCCCGGCTCTCGGCCGCGTGCCACAGGTCGCCGGTCAGCAGCACCGGTCCGGCCTTCGCCAGCCGCACCAGCAGCACCGTGTGGCCCGGGGTGTGGCCGGGGGCGGGCGCGATCAGCGCCGAGCCGTCCCCGAACACGTCGTGGGGCTGCTCGCCCACCTCGGCCGTCTTCGCGGTCTCGAGCGCCGAATAGGCGGCGAACTGGGTCTTGTTGGCCCGCGCCTGCGGCCGGAAGGCCCAGGCACGCTCGTCGGGATCGACAATCCACGTGGCGCCGGCGAACAGGCCGGCGTTGCCGATATGGTCGAAGTGACTGTGGCTCAGCGCCAGGTATTCGATGTCGGCCGGTGACAGCCCGAGCTCCGCGAGCTGGTCGGTCAGCTTGCGCTTCACCTCGACCCCGCCCGGCGCCTTGCCGCCCGGCATGTCGGCGATGGCCTGCGGCACGCCGGTGTCCCACAGGAGGTCGCCCTTCGGGTGGCGCACGAGGTAGCAGGGGACCACCATGGTCCGCTTCAGCCCCTTGTAGGCGCCGTCGTCGGCGTAGGGGTCGAGGTCCTGGTCGACCAGCCGCCCGCAATCCAGCGTGTAGAGCCGAACGTCCGGCGGCGCCGCCTGGGCCAGGCGCGGAACGGCGAGGAGGATGGCGAGAGCCAGGGCGGCGCGGCGGATCATGCTGGGAATCCCCAAGATATCAGTTGGCCGCAGGCTGCGCCGTGGCGCGCCCGCTGTCACCCCGCCGCACCACGCCCCGCGTCGCCGTCGTCGGTTCGTGCTCTGCGCCAGATCCGATCCCGACGATGTGATCGGCGCCCCGCTGGGCGCCTCGCCGCAGCGGAGTCATGCTCCCGCCGATCCCCGTTATGCGTGCCTCCGGCCTCCCCGCCGGACCTCCTGATCTTCCAGTGTCGCTGGTCGCCGCCTCGCGCCTTCGTGGGCCGTGGGCGCGCGCCGGCCCCTGTCGGTCCTCTCCCCTGAGCAGAAGGAGCCTTGCCATGCCCGAGATCACCACCCGCGACGGCGCCCGGATCTTCTACAAGGACTGGGGCCAGGGCCGGCCCATCGTGTTCAGCCACGGCTGGCCGCTGACCGCCGACGACTGGGACGCCCAG